>JAAUYK010054485.1_pt1 | contig 13467 bp, 10 predicted proteins | sample 7278021 | NCBI WGS metagenome assembly JAAUYK01 (sample SAMN14350223, study PRJNA611818) | marine sediment metagenome | isolation source: surface marine sediment (1.8m) | place: French Polynesia: Moorea | collected 2018-08
GGTGTGGCACATATGTCTCTGGGAACTAAAAATACTACTGTTCCGAACTCTATGGCATATCCGACCAGCCGAGAAACAAGTCTTTTCACCTACGTACCTAATCGGATGAATTCTTTCAACTCGGCGTCTCCCGCATTGTTCGTCCGTTTGGAATTCGCCTCGCCGCCGGTGCTGTCGACGACGCAGTCCTCGCACTGGCAAGAAGCGAACGTCCTCGCGGCCGCCGCGTGCTTCTCGCAGGTGCTGCAAGGCGTCCCTGGCCGACTGCTAGTAGTTATAAAAGGAAAACATTTTTATTGAAAGGCGATAGGCAAATGATTTTTTGAGGAAATTAACCTGCTGGTGGCGTCCTCCTCTTCCTCCTCCTCTTCATCCTCGTCGTCGTCCTCCTCCTCCGTAGTGGTGGCGGCAGCCGACGTCGGCGTGCTGTGCTCGCGCGGCGCCGGGACCGCGGGCGACACCGTCGCCGACTTCTTCTCGTCGTTTAGCGACATTGTGAACGAGATCCTCTTCGTCTGGCTCGGCTTGTTCGCGTGGCCGGAGGAGTTGGGCGACGAGAGCGGCATGGAGGCCGTCGACGCGAGCGCGCTCTTGATCGGAGGCGCCGAGGATACGTCGGCGGCGCCGTAACTGTGGTGGCGATGGATGCCCGTGCCGCCCATCGACCTGTTGCAGCGAAGTAAAACGTCTAAATTCCAGCTTGGAATACAGATTAGCAATTCCGCCAACCTGTCTGGTTGCAGAGTCTGCTTCTCCGCTGAGTTCGTCGCTGCCGCCGTCTCGTACGACGGCGGCAGTTGGTTCACCGTCACGTTGGTCTTCTCCTCCCCCGCGACGGATGCGCCCGTGGCAGGCGCTGACGGAGGGGGAGTTATGGTGGCCGCCGTGGTGATCTCGATGGTTTTCTTGGACGTCGCAGACGGGGGCGGAGTCCCGAACGGGGCCGGCGCCGGATTGCCTGAGTTGAGGGAGGCGGGCTTCGGAGAGGTGCCCGCCGCGCCGCCCCCGCCTCCGCCTCCGGGCGCTCCACTTTTGGCACCTATAAACGACAGGTTGTGTTTAAATCCATTGGCATGTAATTAAGCACGTGAATGCGCTGCAAAGTTACGGATTACGGAGGCTCAGGTGGACGAACTCTGGTGTGCGGGCTAAAAAAATGCCCGTCAGGACAGTAAACTTCGTGTGGATATAGCTAGATGAAGACAGTAATTAAATGCAAACCGACAGTTTCACGTCGAAGGACTATGACACGAACGCCGTGTGTATGCGTGTTTCAATCTGTTTCGTGTACGTGTGTTCAAGTGTGCAAGTACAGTAGTACGGACAATTAAAACATGCGCCGTTATAGGAGCTCTGTGATCGAAGGTCTTAAAAGCATGAGGACATCCTCGACAGCCGCCAGAAGCTAGTGGCCGATGCAATCAATCACGGGCCGCGCCGCGCCGCGCTCGATCCTTACTCTTTTGTCCCATGCTATCGACGCCGCCGCCGCCGAAGCAGATCCCTCCGCCGGCGGCCGGCGCAAACTGCAGCCTGGCGCCGCCGCCCGCGTTCGCCACGATGGCGGCCGTAGCAGCTGTACCTGTTCGGTTTGATTGTCACGAAGGGTTTAGCGAAAAGAAAGGAGAAGTCTAGGCTAATTGTAATGTAACTTCGAGTTATGACATTCCGTCTTGAGTTTTTTGTTCGTCGTCATTCTGTGCATTTAGGTCTAATCTATCCGTGCAGAGTATTCAATTATGTATATTGTACGCATTGTAGTAGTAAGCCGGCGAGTTATACCAGAAGTCTTATTCCCTCGGACGTATCACTCTCGTGCCTAGCGCACGAGAAATTTTTAGCATATGTGCATTTTATATATGATCGGGCCTTTTCCAGTCTGTTTAGTTTTGTCGATCGTTTAGGGTGCATATTTCTATAGCTATCTTCTATGTACGTAGTATATCTAGCGTGCGGTCGTGCGTTCAAGTTACTTTATATTGGCAAGGCCCTCGTAGTGGGGTCGTAGTAACGCTAAATTCCTTCCTGGTAAAATTTTACTTCTAGTAAATGTGTACTTACTGATGAGGCTGGTGGTGTTCTTTTTCGTTGTCGCCGAGTTCATGGTCAGTTTGCGAACATTCTTCTCGGGCTGCAAGAAAAATACACGTTAGAGTCAGAAATGGGTGGATTAACCATGATACGTACCTGGAAGACAATGATATACAGCTTTGGAGAGAACATGCAGAACAGAGTGACGTAAGCACTCAGGGATATCGATATGCACAGCGTCGTGATTTGGATCTGAAAGCATTTAAGCATACCGTTGAATCATTCTCTGCATTATTAAAGCGGTCGCAAATCCAGCTGTATTTAAATCGCACTTCCGGCTGACTCACCTCGAAGGAGTTACCGGTGCCGAAGTAGATGGGTATGAACGCCAGCCAGATGATGCAGGTGGTGTACATGGTGAACCCGATGAACTTCGCCTCGTTGAAATTCTCCGGCACCTTCCTGGTCCTGATGGCGTAGTAGGTGCAGACGGCGATCAGCAGCATGTTGTAGACCTGGCTGATGAGGAAGGAGGAGTTGTCGACGTTGCACTTGAGGATGACCTCGTCCCTCCGCGGGTAGACGCGCTGCGCCCCCGGGAACGCCGTGATCGTCCAGACGAGGGTGCCGCAGAACTGCACCGAGACCAGGATCAGCGTGATCATCAGCTGCGACTTGGGGCTGATGTAGCTCGGCCGCCGCGTCGTCTTGGTCGCGCTCTGGAAGATGCGCGCGATCCTGTTCGTTTTCGTCAAGAGGGCGCCGTACATCGCGCTGAAGCCCATGCCGACGGTGAACCTAAATTAAATGGTAATTAGCACATTAATTGTTAATGCAACGGTTAATGCAGTAGTGTGACGAGGGTTTCTTCGACACAGGAAATCATGTGGATCTCAAATGCTTTTGCAAGCCATTCCCATCTCCCGTCATTTAAGACGCAGTGACAGCAGATAACGTCATGCTGACTGTCGCCTGAATGCACCCCCATAGGACATAATCAAGCAAGGCGCAGTTTGCAAAGCGTATCTCGCTCCGCGATCTGAGTGTAAATATTCGACGGACCTCTGTAGCAGGCAGACTACGGTGCCGGGCTTGGCGAGCAGGATGTACGTGTTGAGGAAGCAGACGAGGAGGCCGGCGAGGATGACGTAGCTGAGCTCCCGGCCCGAGGCGCGCACCAGTGGGGTGTCGCGGTGCTTGAAGAAGATGGCGAAGGTGACGATGGTGAGGAGGATGCCGACGCCGCAGATGCACAGCGGCACGATCGCGAACACCGTCTCCCAGCGCATGTACTTTGAGATGTGAGAGATAAAGTTATCGGCCATAATGCGGGCTTTTCTTCTTCTTCTTTACCTGTAGCTCCAGATCGAAGCAGGTGGTGTAGTTCTCCATGGGCCATCGCCCCCTGCCGCAGTCCTCGCACGTGTGCACATCCTTCACATACTCGAACGGCTGGCACTTTTGGCACACCCAGCAGCATGTGTCACCCTGTTATATAAGGATTGTTTTATGTCTATATATAAAGATATACGTATTTGTTAGGCCTACTTACAGTGTTCATGATCATGATTTCCCCTGCCTTGCAGGGCAGCGAGCACACCGAGGTTGGAATGCTGCGACCGTCGGAGACGGCTGACGACGACGACACCGGAACCAGGGTTGAGACCGAGGCCCTCTCGGTCGACGTCTGGGGCGGCATCAGCGTCACCGCCGAGAGGGTCAGGTTGGAGTCGGCCTCGAAGGCCGCGGTGCTCAGGTCCTCATCCGCCCCGGCGGCGACGTCGATGGTCCACATGACGTCGTCCACGTTCATGTCCAGCTCGCTGTGCCATTTGCCGATCACCTTGTAGTCCGTGGCCCCCGTGGTCTCGTCCTTCTGGTAGTTGTAGATGGTGTACCTGGGCAGGCCATCGCCCTTAGAGTCGAACTTTACGGTGCTGTTCGCGATATCTGAAATGGCGCGCTCGTAAAGTTGACGTACGAATGTCCTCCGTTTTACATTTTCCGGATGGCCGAGCAAAAGACGCACGCGAGTAACCTACGTGCATGCATGCGAAGATACGTAGGAACGGGCCTCACTTGCGAAATTCGCAATGCAAAGTGTACGAAAGAAAAAAGTTTCTCTAACCTGACCCGCATTTACCTTGAAGGTAGTCTTACGTATAACTGTCATACTCGTACGTATGTGGGCTCAAAATTATACCTAGCGCCGTATGTAATACTCATTCCTCATTTAGGAGGTAGGCGTCTCTTTCAGCGACGCAATGCAAACACGGGCATGAATGGCCATGACTATTTGCCACGCGTTCGTACGTCCACTTCCTACGTAGCTAGCCAGCTTCCGATAAGTGGTCGCAGCTCGCCTCCCTCCCTCCTTCCCTCGCGATTCCATCTGCCTCCTGCCTATCGAGTCGAGCTAGGGAGCGAGCGAACGGTGAAAGTGGAAAAGGAGGAGGAGGAGGAAGGAAGCTCTCTCTCCAGCCGCATGCCAGTCCCACGATTCTAACGCAGTAAGCGACAGAGAGTGTCTTTTAGCCGAGGCTGACACGAGGGTTGGGAGAGGCCGCTTTTCAAATTTTTCCTAAAACTTTCCTAGGTTCCAGAATCTTGCCGTGTCTTTAACTCGTGGGATAATCTATAATTTGCCATGTTCATTTCCAGTTACTCTGCCCTCCTCATGTACATCGGCTTCAGCCTTCGGGGCGGCCTCCTTTTGTCTGACTAAACCTCCTTTCGACACGTGCGGACGGACGGACGGAGGGAGGGAGATGGAAGGAGAGTGGAGGGGGCGGCGGCGAAGATGTGCTTAGAAGAGGAAAAGATAAAATGCCGCCGCCGCCGCATGCATTGGGGCCAAAAATGGAGGCACCATTAGGAGGAGGGGAGAGAGAGAGAGAGAGAGAGAGAGAGAGAGAGAGAGAGAGACGAATAGCGAGTCTGACATGTTCCCTCACCCACAAAGTCGACTTTGAGTAGGTAGTCCTTGTAGAACTGTCCGCCGTCGTAGTGCGCCATCTGCGCGCAGATGCCCCGCTGCCTCGCCCGACGCCAACCGGGACAGACGTCGGCGCGGAGGCGCTCAAGGGCGTACGCGAACGCGTACACCGCGTCGATCACGAACTGGACCTTGGAGTCCTGCTCGTAGCCGGGGAGGTCACCCAGCCTAAGAAAAGTTATTCGTGCAGATTTGCTCATTCGTACGGCGTTTGCAAATTACGCACTTTCTCCTCGGGTCGCAGGTCTTGGCGAAGGCGTGCCTGCCCAACTTTGCCCCGGACGCGCCTCCGCCGCCGATCGAGGAGATACCGCCGCCAGGCCCGCCCAGGTAACGCCTCCCGCCTCCGCCTCCGGACTGGCCGTCTCCGCCGTCACCCCCGTCGTCGTCCTCGGGCACGCGGCAATTGAAGATCTCCTGCCAGTAGTCACGGAACCAGAAGTTGCGCTTGTTCGCCCGCGGCGTCAGACGGTTCATGTAGTCGTCGAAGCCTGAGTGAGTAGTGAGTGGCAATTGAGTTGATGGGGGTAATTTCATCAATTGGGACGGTTTACGGCCGCGATTGATTGGTTTTATTCGGGTTATGGCCCAGCCAACCCTAATTTAATTCCATTACCTTGTATCCTCTTCGACTCGAGCTCGACGGTGATGGCGCCGACCGCGAAGTCCTGGATGTCCGCCACAACGGCCTTCTGCTTTCCCCACCCGTCGGAGGCGAGCCATGTGAAGAAGCCGGAGCCAGCAGAGGAGGTGGAGGGGAGGAGGCCCTTCAGCGAGAGCTCGCGAGCTGCCATCAAAATGCCCCTAGAAATGAAGGAGAGAGAGACCGTCAATACGTAGAATATTTTTAAGTTGGAAAATGAACGCTCCATGATCCACCCCGGAAAGGACACGCAGCAATTTTTGTCCAACCTGCTGCGGAGGCTCAATTCAACGAGGAAACTTTTTTATACTGGACGGACGGACGGCGAGCTGATGCCCAAGGGGTATTACACTTCCTTTCTCGTACTTTTTTCTCCCCTCTACTCTCTTTGAACGCTCTGCTGAGCTTCGGAATTCGTCTTCCTCCTCTTCCTTCTTACTTGAATTCGATTGCTAACTTCAGACCCTTCCATTTCTCCGCCGCCGTCGCCTTGATTGGCGAGCGACGCGACGGCCGACCGGTCGGATCGGACGGACAGACGGTCGCGGACGACGGACGGACGGACGAGCGAAGGCATCAAAGATTCTAGATTTCGATCACCGTCCTTTCGTTCGTTCTTCCGTTCCGTCCGGATCAAACGCGGGAGGCGAGTTTGACTCAATCAAGGCTGGCCCCTGGAGGTCGCGCCGATGCCACGGTTTGGAACAACGTACAAGGCGAAGGAAACTAGGGTGGTTTGGCCTCCCAATCGATACACAAAATTACTTAATTTCAATTTTCCGAACCAGTCATTCTAGTAATGCCAATCCGTAGCTAGTCGCCGGCCGCCCGATTTCATCCTAATCCCTCGCCGCCTCCGCTCCAAAGAACGGACGAACTCGAAACAAAGTCAATTTGCATTTAAAGTCGCCAGCAGGATCCTAAAGCCATTTTTGATCCAGACGGCGGCCGGCAAAATTCGACATCTGCTGGAATCCAATATATGAAAGTCTATGACGTTGCGGTTTTGCGCCGAGCACGGGAAATTATCCTGCCGGGTCACGAATGTAGCGTAGATGTTCCGTCCGTATGGGACGTTCATTTCAACAAGTCATTTTGCGCCACGGTTTTAATTAAAAGCCAAGACCTTTTCCGATTTTACCTTGAGTATCGTAAGCCTCTAGCAGAGCAATCTGATTTGTGCTGCAGCATTGCTCTCCAAAAAGGTCCATCGTTTAATTGTATCGCTGCCCGGAATTAAGTATTTTTGCCCCTGTCTCACGTACACTTGCTGCTGCCTCTGGCCGAGAGGGCGGCCCAACTCGGACGAGAGGAGAAAAAGAGAGAGGGAAAAGTTTTTCACGGGACCGAGAGGATCAGGAGAGAAAGGCCTTCAGGGGTGGCGGACGGTATAATGGAGAAAAGGAAATTTTTGGTTAATACTCTCATATTCAAGATGTACATTAAGCATTTGAAAAGGAAAATATGAACAGGAGAAAAAGTCAGGGAGGCGGCGCGGCGGCGGCGGCGGCGGCGGACAGGGAAAAAGTGTGGAAGAAGAAAGGGAGAAAAGGAAAGGAAGGTGGAGAGAGGGAGGGAGGGAGGGAGGGAAGGGAGAGCGGGGAAAAGTGTTTAAACTATTTTCATTTTCTCCTCTTTGGCGCCCATTACATTGGCAAGAGATGTCAAGCTGCCCCCTCTCTCTCTCTCTCTCTCACTGAATGTCCCTTCCGACGGAGCAGGAGGGGAAAAAGTTATTGTTTTTAAGTCTCGAACGGACCAAAATGGCGTCAGCTAGCCAACTTTTAGCAAACCGGGCTGTCTGGCTGGGAAGAACGTGACTTCGTGACTGCCCGACTGTTGTCATTCAATTTGGAGCCTGGGAAAGAAGATCGGCTGCAGATAAATAGCCGATTTGTCGATTTATTATGTGGCACAAATTTGGGCGATGTCAGAACATCCACCTGGAGGCGATTTTTCACCGCCTCCGCTATTTCTCTCGGTCCCTCCCTTACATGCATAGATACATAGAACATACCTTGCATCCTCCGCCCTGGTGAAGAGGACGACCACCTTGGCCTGCGGCTTCTTCAAGAGCTTTTGAACGATCTGGAAAAGGAATTAAGAGAAGGTGAGGGGCATTTTGAAGAGCTAGGCCAGACGTCGGGCAGGCATATCGGATGCAATGACCTTACGAGGGCCGTAATCAAAATCAATTTCGAATTTCTTTGAAGCGTGGAAAAGATCAATAAGTGCTCGTACACATTTCTTCGTACTATATAGGTAGGTATATACTTGAACTTTGGGCTTTAATCAAGCGTCATCAATCGAACCGGGGGGAGGAAATTAATCTAATTACGAGAGGGAACGTGATGACGGCAGGCAGGCAGACAGACTCTGAATGCATTCATCTACCGGCGGCATTGTCACTCACAGCTCTGAAGGTGTTTTGGTTCGCTTTGGAGGGCACCTTCTCCGCGATGGCGATGCAGATGTTGCGCCGGTCCGCCTCCCGCTGGAACACGTCAATGCCAGACTCGCCTGCAGCGAAGACAAGAAAGTCTATCAGCTATACTACGTAGAAGATAGAGAGAGGTCTTTGCAGATTAAGGCCACGCGTTCGTCCGTTCGTTGACTGATGATTTTCGTGCCACGTGTGTGACGTGACACGCATGTTGCCCCGACCGGACCAATGATCAATCCATCAATCAACACTGTATATGTGGCTATTGATAGCTACAGTAGTAGGTGTAGAGCTGGGAAAGACTGCGCGTGGAAACAGCTAGCTAGCTATACGAATAGAAGTGTGGGAATATACGCACACATTCCTTTTCTTTAATACGCGCGAATAGAGCTCTCATTTCTCACATGCAGCGCCGGCGTTTCGTCATGTGGCCAGGGTGGACGGGGCTCCGATGAGGCCAATTTTGTAATACTTCAGAGCCTTTATTATCAGATGACTGTTCTTGCCGCCCCTCACGCCCGACTGCCCCGCCGTAATGACGGCATGAATGACAAATTACAAGGCGGCAGTAGGGAAGGGGAAAGGGGGCGAAGGAGGCCGGGAGGGAGGGCAGGCGGCTCGAAAAAAGGCATACTACTAAATGCTTGGACAAGGAAGTGCTGACGCAAACAAAGGCCTGTGCCAGGCAGGCAAAAAGCGTAGGCGGGACACAATTAGCAGTTGTGGAAAGTAGCTTGCCGGGCATATTATAGCTCATGTACACCTTTTCACGGCGGCTGAAAAAACTTGAAACTATTCTTTCTCACCGTATGATCCCTCGCTGGCGATGGTCGACACGTAGGTCCAGTTGAACTTCTTGACGATGTCCACCAGGGCGATCGCCTGGAAGGTGTCCGGCGGCACCGTCCTGGCGAACATCTCGAACCTGGACTTGTCCGACAGAGCCTTCGCGGTCGACGCCGGTGATATCTGAGGGATGCGGAATAGCCGGAGCAAGTTCGCGACCTGGATCGACACCGAGGAGTAAGACCCGCCGATGACGCCCTTCACCGGCCCCGTCGTGTTAAACTTCAGCCTCGGCGCGCCGCCGTACTCGCACTCGTACTGGTTGACGTCGAAGCTGTTGAGCGAGGCGCGGATGAACTCCAGCGACTGGTTGAGCGCGTACGTGTCCATGCCGCACGTGTCGAGGATGTTCACGCCGAGCTTGACGCCACTGGAAGAAAAAGTCCCCTCTGTTTACTTTGCTCCTCTCGTCTGGAGATAAGACTTGATGAAAGGGCAGAAATTAAGACTTTTGGAACTGCAACAGACGGGAAGACTGTTCTCGCAATAAGTTACAGCTACGTACGTAATTGGGCCAAAAATAGAAGCGGTAGGCGGAGTACATAGGTAGGCAGAGGTACATTTGACCCTCCGCGCCTCCGCACCATTGTCAGTCTAGCAAGTCGAGCGAGCGAGCAAGGGGAAGCTGATTAGCAAAGTTCGGCCGGTTGGCCGGCGTCGTCTCCAACTTTTGCCTCCGTCTCGTTCTCGATCTCGATCACGCCACATTGGCCGCATTGAAAGAGAAGCTAGGTGAACTCACTTGAGTATCGACGAGTCGTTGTTGATGGTGTCGACGGCGTAGAGCATTGCCTCAAGACGCTGGATGCCACGGTTGTAGATCTTGTGGCTGCAGGGCGTGCTCTGGTCAGACGACTTCTCGTGGACGGGGAACAGGCCGCCTGGAAATTAAGAATTTAGTGTATTTTTAGACGCGGAAAAACAAGAGGCTGCTGTACTGCATATCTCAAAGTATGAATGCGCAGGTGAAGACAGCTAGCCGCCGGGGCTGGGGGGCGAAAGGATGAAAGAAGGAGAGAGGGTCGTTAGCTCGGGGGCTTATTAGCCAAAAGAGCTGCCGCTGCTGTTGAAGGCTAGCTGCTAAAATGCGAGCTTTAAAAGGCGGCACAGCGGCAGAAGCCTGGAGGAATTCTTTCATCTCTCGCTCGTCAGGAATTTAATCCCTATAGCTCTCTCTGCCTGATGAAAATTGCAACACGGTGGTTTTGACGTTTGCAAATTGCCTGGCTAAAATTTTTAAACTGCGTGTAATAGAGCTAACCTTACACATTATGATGTGATCGATACTGTACCCATGACCCATGCAATGAATGGTGTACGACATGCGACATTTACAGTGGATACTTTTCTTACCCAATATGATGTCTCCTGGTATCCAGACGCCCCTGGTGTCGGACGCCGAGGTGGAGTCGGCGGAGGCCAGCAACGGCCAGGCCGACAGCAGCAGCAGCAGCAGCGCCAACATGGTGACGGCTTCGATCACGAGGCAGCCTCCTTGGACGCTGCTTGCGGTGGCGGCGGCATTTCTGCAAACAATAAGGATTTTTTGCCTGAAAGTGCATCTCTGCTCGGTGCGAATGTCAGCCTTTGCAATTTGCCGGATCGGTGGCCAAGTGATTAATGTTCGTCCAACAAGGTGTGCTACATACTTTCACAGTGTATTCACTATTTTTGGTAATTGGCTTGAGCGATCGAGCGAGTACGTGAGGCGCGTTGTTGTTTTCCCCGACGCGCGCCACCCACTCGCTTTTCCCTAAGCGTAATTATCTGCGAAGGTCGGTTCAATGCCGCAATTTGAGGCCGTTATTAGCGCGGAGCACATACTATATGTGAACTAGAGGGGGAGGGAGAGAGAGAGAAAGAGAACAGAGAGCAGAGAAAGAAGGGGACAACTGAGGCGGCGAAACCTAGGACGTGAACTTAAGAAGGAAATTAGAAGAGAGTAAGAAAGATAGTTAACCGGTTCAGGCATTTGTTCCCGGGTCCAATTAAGGAGAATGGTGCCATCCTCTTTCCTGCTTCCTTCCTTCCTTCCTTCCTTCCTTCTTCGTTCGGAGGAAGAGACTAGAATGAGATGCGCAGTGGATTCCTTATCCAGAGACGGGTTTGTATCCTCTCCAGTCTGTCCGACTGTCTGTCTGTCTTTCGGCATCTAATACTACCGTAACTAAGCTAAGCCGATTCTCCCCTGAGATCATCGCGGGCAGAGTCGGATCCGGTGACGCGGCCGCGGCCGGCGCTCCATCTCGATCCTCATATCTCGACATACTATATACGGACGGACGGACGGACGGACATTCTTTATACACAAGACGTCGGTCTGTCGGTCGGTCGGTCAGGTAATTTGATGCCGGCAGAGAAGGAGGAGGAGGAGGACCAGGAGCTTGGAGGAACCTCCAGGGTAGTCTAGCTATATCCTACGTATCTACATCTCTCTTCGTCCTCATCCTTTTCTATATACGTATTCTCTTTCTCCCCCTTAATTCCCTCTTTCTACGTACGTATATCCCTTTTCTTCTCTTCTTCTATTTCTCTCCCCTATTTGATGATTTCCTTCCCTAACTCGTGAAGCTTTGCAGAATTCCACCAAACAGGTAGCAACTTTTACGCGCACGTAGGTATACGTACTGCCAGGTACATCCGTACTAACAAACCCTCACTGAAGAGTTTTCTCTTATTTTTTGGCGACCCCTGCCGGGCTCCAATCGTGCAAGCGAGCAAGCGAGCGAGTCCATTATCAGGCAATCAGGACATTACTGCATCAGATTATCGCCTCCGTTAGGACGGACGGACGCGGACGGACGAACGGACAGCTAGATACGCTCCCTCGCCATAGCCGAATCATTCGCATCTGCAACCATCGAACGGGAAACGTCACTCAGGAGGAGCTTTTAGAAAATAGCCCGTTGAATTGCAAAACATACACTTTGACACAGACACATTTAAGGTTCTTCGACGGTTGTCTCCCCTATAAGTAACTCTCCTCTTCCTTCCCTCCTTCCTTCCGCCTTCTGCGTAGATCGGAAAGAGCCTGCGTAGAGTTTTGATTGACAGACGAGGATCGAGGGCGGGCGGGCGGCCGGTCGGGGAAGCGGGGGAGGAGCTATGAGGAAAAGCGATCGAGCTGATTGCGAGACCATCCTCTACTATGTAGATTCAGATCAGATGCGTAGATGTGTAGCTAAAAGTCGCAGTCATATAAACGCAGTCGCATCATTCAGAGTTCCACTATTTGGCTGACTAGCCAGTCAGACAGAATGGCGTCCTTGGCCATCCGTCCGTCAGTCGGTCCGTCCGTCTGACAGACAGAGCTCTGGAAGTGGATTGACTCAGTCTGTTGCCCTCTCGTCCTCTCTCCTGTCGCTTCAATGAACGCGATCGAGGGAGCGAGCGAGAGCGAGGGAGAGAGGGCGCAAGTACAGTAAATTTGAGGAAAAGGAAGGCCGCCTCTAGCTCCCACTGATTCGATCGTCAACTAACCGTCCATCCGAGTAGGTTACGTGGGTAAATTGCATGGCCAGGCAGCGTGTCGTATCATATTTCATCACAGTACGCTGGATGTACGTAAAGCTGCTAATCTAAGCGTATAGTAGAGACCGTGTGAATATTATATACACTATATGCCTTTCTTTCTCAAACATCCGACATTATCATCTTGCCCAATAATATTGCATCAATTGAACAATACGCACATGATCGAGCTCACAATATTAAGGGCGAAATGATCGACGCATCTGTATGGCAAGGACAGCTACAACTATGCTGCGCACTGCCTGAATGAAGGCGAATGGGAGGGAGAGAGAGAGAGGGAGGAAGGAAGGAGGAGAATAATCAATCTCTCTCGCCATGAGTGTTTCCATAAGCGTCTAGAGAGGGGCCTCGTGGAGAAGAAGAAGAAGAAGAAGGAACTGGGGCAGGTTTTCTATAAAGAGCGGTTTGATCCCCGCCTCTCTGACCAATTCTCCCTCCCTTTCTGTGTTATTGAAATATACGCCTCAGCCAACGAAGGCTAGCTGCCTAATAATACGGTTTGTTCGTGCGCAGTCGGTCGCGCAGAGACATGTGTGGGCATGGACCAACTTCTAGAGAAGGGAATAGGCACACTAAAACTGAAATTTTGCCAGGAAGGAGGCAAAAAAGTTGGATGTAGGGCGTTCGTTGTCCCCCTTCCTCTTGCTCCCTCGATCCCCCTCACTCGTCGTCTGGGCGCACGTGTGGCCGCACTACTGTACTGTACTATAGCCGGTGTATAATGTTGCTCAATACTCCAGCTCTAGCCAGCCAGCCAGTCAGCCAGGAGCTGCTGATATCTTGGGCCGCGGCTGGACACAACGGCCCGCCGGCCTTGCAGTTGTCCCATTTTCTCGTAATCCTCGCCAGCTGTAGTAACTACGTACACTACCTACACACACACACTTCACACAACTTTCCTCTCTCTCTCTCTCTCTCTCTCTCTCTCTCTCTCTCTCTCTCTCTCTCTCTCTCTCTCTCGTCTATTTTTTCTGTAAC
>JAAUYK010081295.1_pt1 | contig 13465 bp, 12 predicted proteins | sample 7278021 | NCBI WGS metagenome assembly JAAUYK01 (sample SAMN14350223, study PRJNA611818) | marine sediment metagenome | isolation source: surface marine sediment (1.8m) | place: French Polynesia: Moorea | collected 2018-08
ATGTCCTCGAGACGCCGGACCCCGTCGGGCGTGAAGCCGTCCATGGAGATGACGTGGATCTCGAAGGGCTCCCCGGAGCGACCGTACTCGGCGCGCAGCTCGGCGAGCCGCGCCAGGTAGCCCGAGAGCTCCCCGGGGTCGCCGCCGGCGTGCATCCAGCCGTCGCCGATCCGGGCGGCGCGCCGCAGCGCAGCGTCCGCGTGGCCGCCGATCAGGATCGGCAGCGGCTGCGTCGGGACGGGACAGATCTTGATGGGCGGGATGTCGTAGAACTCGCCGTGGTACTCGAAGTAGTCCCCGCTGCACAGGCCGCGGATGATCTCGATCATCTCGTCCATGCGGGCGCCGCGGCGCTTCCACTCGGTGCCCGTCACGACGAAGTCCTCGGGCCAGGGCGAGAGCCCCACACCGAAGCCGAGCCGGTTGCCGGAGAGGACCGCGATCGACGCAGCCTGTTTCGCGACGAGAACCGGCTGGCGGATGGCGAGCTTCATCACGAAGGTGGTGAAGCGGAGCCGCTCGGTCACCGCCGCCATGGCGGGAATCAGCGTGAACGGCTCGATGAAGGGCTTGCCGTCGAGGAACTGGCGGTTTCCGTCCTGGGTGTAGGGGTACTTGGTGTCCGAGTCCTTCGGGTAGCAGATGCTGTCCGGCACCGCGTAGCTCGTGTAGCCCGCCTCCTCGGCGGCGCTGGCCAGCGGCAGGTAGAAGCTGGGATCGCACATGGACTCGACGTAGGTGAAGCGCATGGAGGATCTCCCTGGCTAATCGGACTTCACGATCTTCGCCCGATCGAGCGACCAGTAGCCGCGCAGCGACCGGACCTTGCCGGCGTCGTTCAGCGCGTAGGTGAAGATGCCGTGCACGATCATCTGCGTCCCGTTGGGGAAGCGCGTGGTGAGCGTCAGCACGTGGGCCGACTCGTTGCCGGCTGCGAACGACTCGTGGGCCTCCACCGAGATGCTCTCCGTGGGCCCGATGTTCTTGTCCCAGAACTGGGCCGCCTCCGCCTTGCCCCGGACACCCTCACCGGAGGGGTTGGTGGGCGCCACGCCGATGGGATCCTCGATCGTGACGTCGTCGGCCAGCAGGTCGAGCCACTCCTGCCGGGCCCGGGCGCCCACGCAGCGCCAGGAGCTGTGTGCAGCCGCGATCGCCGGATGCTCTTCGGTCACGAATCCTCCTCCGGGGCCACAGCGGTCGGCCCACTATAGTGCGCAGGCGACCTGCGTCGCCTCCGCCGTCGCCTTGGCCACGAGGCCGAGCCCGGTGCAGTCGCCCACGCAGTGGGCCTCGGGAACCTCTCCCGCGACGGCGTCGAAGAAGGCGGTGTCGGGCTCCACCTCTCCGGCCAGCACGACGGTGTCGGCCGCCACCACGCGCTCGCCTCCGTACTCGGCCCGCACGCGCACGCCCCGCCCCTCGACGCAGAGCACCTCGATCCCCGTGTTGACCGCGACGCCGAGCCCGTCCAGCCGGTCCATGTGCTCCGTCAAGCGCTTCAGCCCGATCTCGGGCGCGAGCCGCTCTCCCCGCTCGAGCACGCAGACCGTTCGGCCGCGCGTGGCGAGGAACTCCGCCAGCTCGAGCGCCGCCAGGTCGGCGCCCACGATCGCAACGCGCCGGCCGATCGGCATCCAGAGCCGCGTCAGCGCCGAGAGCCGACGCGGCGTGACGTAGCGGGACAGCGGTCCCAGCACCCCGAGCGTGCCCCAGCGTTGCCACGCGGGCAGGGTCGCCACCTCGGCGGACGAGAGGCTCCCGCACAGCAGCTGCCGGAGCCGGGTTCCCGTCACCACGTGGCGCGCCGTCATGCCCGGAAGACGTGGCGCGACGACCCGTCCCCCGGTCGCCACCACCACCGCATCCGGGCCGAGGCGCCTCAGCTCCTGCGGTGAGAGCGCGCGGCCCGTGTGCAGCTCGATGGGCAGGCGCCGGACCTCGCGCAGCAGGAAGTCCAGGAAGGGCCGATTCTCCGGGTGGACCGTGGCGGCCAGGACGAGCGCTCCGCCGAGGAAGCGCTCGCGCTCGTAGAGGCTGACGCGATGCCCGCGGAGCGCGGCGATGCGCGCCGTCTCGAGGCCACCGGGACCGCCGCCCACCACCACGACGTGCTTCGGCGTCGACGCTCTCGCGAGGGAGAGCTCCGCCTCCCGGCCCGAGAGCCCGTTCACCGCACAGCTCATCGCGGTGCGCTCCATCGAGTCGATGCAGTTCTGGCAGGAGATGCAGCGCCGTACCTCGCCCTCCCGACCGTTCGCGATCTTCCGCGGCAGGTCCGGGTCCGCGAGCAGCGGTCGGCCCATGACGATCAGATCCGCGTCGCCGCCGGCGAGGATCCGCTCGGCGAGGCTCGCGTCGTGGATGCGCCCCACGGTCATGACCGGGACGTTCACGGCGTTCTTGACCGCGCGAGCCGCGGCCAGATTGTGGGCGTCGCCCCAGCGCGAGCCGGTCACGATCATCGAGGTGAGGCGATCGATCACGCCGCCCGAGACGTGGAAGGCGTCGACCCCGGCCTCGACCAGCCGCGGAGCGATGCGGGCGGTGTCGTCGAGGCTGCGCCCGCCCGCGACCCGCTCGTAGCCCGAGATCCGCAGCGTCACGGGGAAGTCGTCCCCGACCTCCTTGCGGATGGCGGCGAGCACTTCGAGCAGGAAGCGCAGACGTCCCTCGCGACGGCGGCCCGCGTATCCGTCGTCCCGCTTGTTGCGCCACGGGGACAGGAAGGATCCGATCAGCATGTAGCCGTGGGCCGCGTGCAGCTCGACGCCGTCGTAGCCCGCCTCGCGCACCCGCCGCACCGCCGCGGCGTACTGGTCGAGGATCGCCGGCAGCTCCTCCTCGTCGAGCGCACGGCTGGGCGTCCCGGTGAGGTAGGAGGGGATCACCGAGGGGCCCAGGCTCGGAATCCGCTCCATCTGCGGCGACAGGGCGTCGGGGCCCGCGTGCACGAGCTGGGGCTGGACCTTGGCGCCGTGGGCGTGCAGCGCATCGACGAGGCGACGGTGGGACTCGATCACCGCGTCGTCCGCGAAGTGCATGGACCGGGGCACCTCGCGATGCCGCGGGTCCACCACACAGGCCTCCAGGGTCACGAGACCCACGCCGCCTCGCGCGCGCGCCTCGAGGAACGCGATCAGTCGGGGCGTGGGCCGCTGGTCGGGGCCCGCGTAGCCCGTCGTCATGGGGGACATCACCAGCCGGTTCTTCAGCTCCACCCCGCCGATGCGCACGGGCTCGAAGAGCCTGCGGCGGGTCACGGCGCGGGCTCCGCCGCCGCCGCGTTCCGACCCGCCACGCGACCGAAGAACGTGGCGTCGCCGATCGAGAGACCGCTGGCGTAGGTCCGCCCCTCGAGGGTGAGCCCCGCCGTGTTGCGACCCGCCGCGTAGAGACCGGGGATGGGCTCGCCCTCGGGCGTCAGCACCTCGCCGCTGGCGCGCGTCACCAGACCGCCGAGCGTGAACACTCCGAAGATCGAGTTGTCGGTCGTGCAGTCGAGCGCCGCGTAGGGCGGAGACTGGAGCGGTCGCAGGTACTCCGGCGCCTTGTGGAAGAGCGGGTCTTCGCCACGCGCGGCCCGACGGTTGTAGGTCTCGAGGGTGTGGACGAGCTCTCCCCGCGGCATCGAGAGCGCCCGCTCGAGCGCCTCGAAGCTCTCCTCCACGGCGGCGAGCTTGTGGAAGGCCTGGGTGCGGCCGTAGAGCGCATCGTCCACGACGAGCCAGGCCCGCCCGTCGGCCTTGTGCAGCATCGCGTCGCTGGTGCGCCCGATGTACGCATCCTCGTTGATGAAGCGCTGCCCCTGGGCGTTGACCAGCACGCCCTTGAGGTGCGCGGCCGGCGGGTAGTAGGCGTTCAGCACCAGCCCTTCGTGCATGTTGGCCGTGTCCGCGCCCGCGCCGGCTCCCATCCGGATCCCGAGGCCGTCGTCGCCCGGAGAGGCCGCCTTCCAGTTGCAGCGCAGCAGCGACGGAGCGTGCTCGGCCACCATCTCCTCGTTCATGATGAACCCGCCCGCGCACAGCACCACGCCGCGCCGCGCCTTCACGCTGAGCAGCTCCCCATCTCGATGGACCTCCACGCCGACCACGCGGCCGTCCTCGCGCTGCACCAGTCGCTGGGCGCGAGACTCGTTCCACACGGAGGCGCCGGCCTTCTCCGTGGCGCGCAGGAAGCACTCCATCAGATAGCCGCCGGCCTCGCCGGAGCGCGCGGGCTTGTGGCCGCGCGGCGCGGCTGCCGCCCGCTCGGCGAAGGGGTACACGAGCTCGTTGCCGCTGTAGAAGAGGCAGGCGTCGTCGAAGGGATGGGTGGTCTTCTCGGCGACGAAGCTCTCCTTGAACTCCACTCCGAGGTCGCACATCCACTCGAAGTGCTCGACGCTCCCCTCGCAGTAGGCCCGGACCTTCTGCTCGTCGGCCTGCTCGCCGGCCGCGAGGCGCACGTGCCGCATCATCGCCTCGACGGAGTCCGGGAACCCGCAGGCCCGCTGCACGCGCGTGCCGCCGCCGAAGTACACCACCCCGGTGGAGAGCGCCGTGGTACCGCCTCCGCGCGTCATGCGCTCGAGCACCAGGGTCTCGGCGCCGGCCCGCGCGGCCTCGATCGCCGCCGCCGCGCCCGCGCCGCCGTGCCCGACGACGACGACGTCGCACTCCCGACAGAAGCGTCCGACCGACTCGGCGCGCACGGCGCGGCTGGATCCCGACCGCGTCATCCCCTTCTCCTCATTCCGCGCTCTTCGCCCCGAGCGGCGCGAGCACCTCGTCGCCGAAGCGCCGGATGCCGTCGCGCTTGTCCCCGAGCGACCGGGGCCGGCCGTAGAAGAGCCACGGCACGGTGATGAGGTGGGTGACGCCGAGGTCCCCCAGGCGTCGGTACGCGTCGGGCGTCACCGCGTCCGCCACCGCGGCGCAGATCGAGAAGGGGATGTCGCGGCGGGGCGAGTCGCGGCGCAGCGCGAGCAGGGTCGCCGTGAGCTCGGGCATCTGATCGAGCGTCTGGATCTCCGATAGCCAGCCGTCGCAGAGGCATGCCGCGCGGCGCAGGGCGGGTTCCGACAGCCCGCCGCCCCAGATCGGCACGGGTCGATCCGGCACGGGGCTCATCTCCGCCGCCTCGAAGCGATGGTACCGGCCCTCGTGCGCCACGGCTCCGCCCCGCCACAGCTTGCGGAGGATCTCGATCGCTTCCTCCATGCGCCGGCCCCGTCCCTCGAAGGGCTGCTCGACCAGCTCGAACTCTTCGCGCATCCAGCCCGCCCCGACCCCCAGCACGACGCGGTTGCGCGACATCACCGCGGCGGTTCCGATCGCCTTGGCCGCGAGCACCGGATGGCGCAGGGGCAGGACGTAGATCCCGGTGACGAAGCGCAGCCGCTCCGTCACCGCCGACAGTGCGCCGATCGCCACGAACGGATCCGGCCACGGCGTGGAGGGCTCCCAGCGCGGTCGACCGTCTTGCGTGTAGGGATAGGGAGTCCTCAGGACGGCGGGGTAGACCAGGTGATCCGAGAGGATCACGGCTTCGAAGCCGGCCCCCTCCGCGGCGCGCGCCAGCTCCGGGAGCTCCAGCGGATCGTTGTACGCGAGTGCGATGCAGAACTTCACCGCCGGAGTCCTTCTGGCGAGCGCGTCCGCCACAGCAGCCACAGCAGACCCGCGAGGCGGTGATAGCTCCACGGGAAGACGTCGAAGGTGGGAATCGCAAAGCACAGCACCGCCGCCGACCCGAGCGGGACGGGATGCGTCCTCCCCCAGCCCGCCGCGGCGTACAGGAACAGCGGGATCGCCAGCACGTAGTGGTGCTCCCAGACGAGCGGGGCGGCCAGCAGGATGAGCGCCAGCGCATCGGCCGCGTGCCCGCCGTGGCGGAACGCGTCGGAGAGCCGCTCCCGCGCGGATTCCCGCTGCCAGCCGCGCCACAGCATCCAGGCCGCTGCGGCCAGCGCGAGAGCGCGCCATACCCATTCGATCGAGAGCGCGAGCCCCGCGCGCACCGGCAGGGTCCGCGCCAGGCTGAGCGTATTATACACGAGACTATGTAGACCATTGTCCCGGTAGTGGGCACCCTGCGGGAACTGGAAGGCGAACTGGTAGAACTGCTGCCACAGCGTCCAGTCGCTTCCGCCCGAGGTCTGCAGCAACGCGATGAAGAGCACCCCGGCCCCACAACCCGCCAGCGCACGCCACTGCTGCGTGAGCCCCCACGGCAGCAGCAGGATGGCGGGCTGGAGCTTCAGGTGGATCCCCAGCGCGAGGAGCAGCCCGGCCGCTACGGGCGCCCGGGCGCGGAGCAGGGTCGCAGCCACTACGCACACCAGGATCGCCAGATTCACCTGGCTCCAACGCAGCGTCCGAAGCAACGGGCTGTCCACCAGGAGCAGCGCTGCGCAGAGCGCGGCCGCAACCGGTGCCGCGAGGCCCAGCGTCCGCGCGAAGCGCGCGGACAGCAGGTAGCTGGCGACCACCAGCCCGACCTGCGCGGACTGGTAGAGGTAGAAGACGACGTCCCACAGCTGCGCGGGCCTCGCCTCGATCCCGAGCGCCGCGTAGGCGCTCCTCAGCGCGTGGAACAGCGCTGCGAGCGACTGGGCCAGCAGCGGAGGATAGAGGTAGCGGAAGGTCGGATGAGCGTAGGGATTGCGGCCGTTGCGGATCGCGCGCGCCGCCCGCTCGTAGCACTCGTAGTCGTAGAGCTTCTCCGCGTATTCGCCGACGAGCTGGAGGGCCTGCAGGCCCACCAGGAGGAAGCACAGCAGCGGCAGCCACTCGAAATGGGTCGGGGAGGGCCTTCGGACCCGAAGCCGCCGGGCCTCTACGGCCGCGATCGCGAGCAGCGCCGCGGACCCGCTGAAACCCAGTAGCTCGAAGCGGAGCCGCTCCGCCCCGTAGGTGTCTCCCACCCAGCTCGGTCGGAGCTCCGCCAGCGGGATCGGGATCAGAACGGCTGCGAGACCCGCGAGGCCGTAGGCGAGGGCGCGCATCGCGGCATTATGCACGGCGCCCACGCGGCGCTCTAGGATGCCTTTCGGAAGGACTCCTCGCGGAGCGACGACCGACGGCCTCGAGTCAGCCCGCCGACGGGCCCGCGCCGAGCCAGGCCGCCGCCGTGCGACCGACGTCCGCGAGGCCCGCCCCGTAGAAGTGATCGGCCTCGGGAACGGTCTCGAGACGGGCCCGGGGGTGGCGCGAGGCGAGCTCCCGAAGCCGGTCGGGGGGTGCCAGCTCGTCACGCTCGCCGGTGAGCAGCAGTGCGCTGCCGCGGAACTGCTCGAGCGCCGCAGCGTCGAGCAGTGACGGGGGCGGCGACACCAGCAGGAGTCTGCGGACGCGGGGGCTGCGGGTGGCGACCCGCACGGCCGCGCAGGCCCCGAACGAGTAGCCGCAGGCGAGGAGCGGACCCGCGACCGTCTCGCCCAGATAGGCGAGCGCCGCCGCATAGTCCGCGTCCGCGTCGCCGGTCTCGCCGCTCGGGCTGCCGCTGCTCGCGCCGACTCCGCGCCAGTTGAAGCGGACGCTCGCGTAGCCGGCGCGCTTGCACGCGTACGCGACCTCGTTCACCACCGGGGAGTCCATGCTTCCTCCGTAGAGCGGATGCGGCGGGGCGATCACCGCGCCTTCGGCGTCCGGATCCCCTCCGCGCACGAAGATCCCGTCGAGCACCAGGGAGGGGTCTGCGAGCGCGATGGTGATGTGCTTCTCCTCCTGTCTCGCCACCGACCACGCCTCCCGCGAGGAGCGTAGCGGCCTCGAGACGCGGCGGCGCGTGCGGTCCCCGGCTACCTTGGGGCGCATGCAAGGGCGGCACGGGTGGGGTTGATGGCACGTGCGATGCCCCGTCCGTCGCGGAAGCCTCGCGGCGCGAAGAAGTCGAGCGCATCGAGCGAGTCGAAGAGAGCGCGCGCGGCGCGTGCGCTTCGAATCGTGCGGGCGGTGGAGCGCGCCTACCCGGATGCGCGCATCGCGCTCCGATTCCGCAACGCCTTCGAGCTGCTCGTCGCCACGATTCTCTCCGCCCAGTGCACCGACCAGAAGGTGAACGAGGTGACGCAGGTCCTCTTCGAGCGCTATCCCACCCCTGAGGCGCTCGCCGGGACGACGCCGGAGGAGCTCGAGCCCGTGATCCGGCCCACCGGCTTCTACCGCCAGAAGGCGAAGTCGCTCCTCGCGACCGCGCGGGATCTGGTGGATCGCTTCGGCGGTGAGGTGCCCGGCAGCATGGAGGAGCTGACCTCGCTGCGCGGGGTGGCGCGCAAGACTGCCAACGTGGTGTTGGGCGAGGCCTTCGGCGTACCGGGGCTCGCCGTCGATACCCACATGAAGCGGGTGCACCAGCGCCTTGGCCTCACGCGGAGCGACGACCCCGTCACCATCGAGCGCGATCTCATGGACCTCGTTCCCCGCGCCGAGTGGACGCGCTACACCCATCGCATGATCCACCACGGGCGCGTGTGCTGCGCGGCGCGGCGTCCCCGCTGCGAAGCCTGCCCGATCCGGGACGAGTGCCGCTGGCCCGAGAGACCGAAGCAGCGATGAGCGGCGAGCCCACCGCCGCGAAGCCCGCGAAACCCGTGAAGAGGCGCTTCTCGCTGCGCATGGACCGGGAGCGCGTGACGCTGCCCAACGGGCGCACCGTGGAGCTCGACATCGTCCATCACCCGGGCGCGTCGGCGGTCGTGCCCTTCGAGACCGAGGAACGGGTCCTGCTGATCCGGCAGCACCGCCACGCGACGGGCGGGACCATCTGGGAGGTCCCCGCCGGCAAGCTCGACCCGGGAGACACGCCGTTGCGTTGCGCGGCCCGCGAGCTCGAGGAGGAGGTCGGGCGCCGGGCGGGTCGGATCGAGGAGCTCGGCTGGATCTGGACCACTCCGGGTTTCACGGACGAGAAGATCCATCTCTTCGCCGCGCACGACCTGGCCCCGATCCCGACGCGGCACGAGGACGACGAGGTGATCGAGGTCGTCTCCATGCCGCTCGGCGAGGCGCTCGGGATGGTCTGGAGCGGTGAGCTACGCGACGCCAAGAGCGCGCTGGCGCTCGTGTACGCGGCCCGGCGGGCCGGGCGACTCGAGTGAGCCTGGGCGTCGCATTCTGCTGGCACACCCTGGCGTGGGAGGAGCTGCTCGCTCTGGTGCGCCGCGCCGAGTCGCTGGGCTACGCGGCCGCCTACGTGGACGGCGACGTCTCCATGCTCAGCCGCAGACGCGAGGCCGAGGTCCTCGACGGCTGGACGGTCACCAGCGCCCTGCTCGTGCTCACGCAGCGCATCCCGATCGGTTCGATCCGCCTCGTGCACCACTGGAATGCGGGCCGCCTCGCCCAGGCGGTGTCCACCGCGGACCGCATCGCCCCCGGACGGCTGCGCTTCCTCGTCTCCATCGGCGACCGACCCGAAGACGACCGCTTCGGCCTGCCCGCGCTCTCGCCGGGAGAGCGGGTCGCGTGGCTCGACGAGACCCTTACCGCGCTGCGCGGGCTCTGGAGAGGGGACGGCGTGACCCTGTCGGGTCGCCACGTCCAGCTCGAGGAGGCGCGGGTCCGCCCGGTCCCATCCGGAGGACGGATTCCGATCGAGATCGCGGCGCGGCGGCCGCGGATGCTCGAGCTGGTGGCCGCACACGCCGACGTCTGGAACGTGAACCTGCCTGCGCTGCCCGGGCCGGTCGCTGCAGCCGCCGGACGGCTCGAACGGGCCTGCGCGCGCCTCGGTCGCGATCCGGAACAGATCGCGCGAAGCCTGTGGATCTTCACCCGTGCGGGCGGGGATGCGGACGTCGAGGCGGCGCTTCCCGAGTTCCGCCGCCTGAACCCGTGGTTCCGGGAGATCCCGGACGCGGAGGCCGTCCGGGCCCTGCTGGTGGGCGCCGGGGACTCCTGCCGGGCGCGTCTCGAGGAGCTCCGCGAGACCCTCGATCTCGACCTGCCGGTCCTCGATCTGTCGGGCCTCGACGCCCCGCGGGCACGCGAGACCCTCGAGGCTCTCGCACCCGCCTGTGGCGCCGAGGCCGCGCCCCCGGCGGGGGGCCCGACGGGCCCCTCCGCGGGGTCTCCCTCCGCGCCCGAGAGGGATGCCGTTTGATCCCCCACGGGCGCTGGCATACCCTTTCCTGGCCACGCGGGATCCGCGCGCCCTTCCCGACGGCCTTTGGAGAACGTACGAGCCGACCGGACTCCGAGTCGCGAATTGCCAATATGGAATTCGCGTGAAGATTCCGTCAGCGGGCGATCGTCCAGACGAGAGCGGCACTGCACGAGCGGTCGAGACGAGAGCGGGGAGCGGGCCGGGCGGGAAGCGGGCCGATCAGGAAGCGGGCCGGGTTGGATCGCAGGCGAACTCCAGAGGAGAGAAGGCGAGTGTACGGACGCGGATACCAATCAGGCGGCATGGGAGGCGGCTTGGGCTTCGGCCCCTCCTTCACGCCGACCATCGTCAAGCAGCTTCTGATCGCCAACGCCGTGGTGTTCCTGGCCCAGCTCACCGTGCCGGGGGTCAGCGAGTACGGGTCGGTGGTCCCGTACCTGTTCTGGCAGGCGGGCTACCTGTGGCAGCCCTTCACCTACATGTGGCTGCACGGCAGCCTCGGCCACATCGCGATGAACATGTTCGTGCTGTGGATGTTCGGATCGCAGCTCGCGATGGCCTGGGGGACGAAGCGCTTCCTCCGCTACTACCTGCTGTGCGGCGTCGGGGCCGGCCTGCTGATCGCCACCGCCCCCTACGTGCTGTTCGGTCTGGGGATCGCGCCGCAGTACGCGATCTCGATCCCCACGCTGGGCGCCTCGGGTGCGGTCTACGGCGTGCTGCTCGCGTACTCGCTCACCTGGCCGGACCGCACCATCATGCTGATCTTTCCGCCGGTCGCCTTCCGGGCGATCTGGCTGATCCCGGCCCTGTTCTTCATGACGCTCTTCTTCGGCGGCGGCAACGTCAGCCACGTCGGCCACCTGGGCGGCGTCGTGGTCGGGTGGCTCTACATGCGCCGCCGCGGCGAGTCGGGTCGCCTGCTGTCCCTCGACCAGCTCAAGTACCGCTGGCGCCGCTACCGGATGCGCCAACGACTGCGCGCGGTGCGCTACGAGGAGTTCGAGTCCCGCCGCCGCGACGACGAGCGGAGGCTCCACTGAGTGACGCGGCATCGACCCCCCCACGGCCACCGCGGCAGCGGCTATCGCGAGCAACGCCACGAGCGGAGCTTCGCGAGCTTCCTCCGCAGCCTGCTGGCCGGGATCCCCTGGAGCGAGCGCGCAGAAGGGAAGGAGAAGGTGACGCTGGACGCGCCGGCGGGCGGCGTGTTCCGGGTACACAACTCGAACGGGCGCACCCGGGTGACGGGAAGCCAGCGCAACGACATCGAGGTCGTGGCCCACAAGACGGCCCGGGCCGAGTCGGGTGAGGCCGCCACGCGGCTGCTGGACGAGATCCGGCTCGTCTTCACCGAGACCGCCGAGGGTCTCGATCTCGACGTCGAGATCCCGCGCAAGTGGAATCGGCGCGGAACCGCCCACCTCGACATCCAGCTGCCGCGGGACATGCACGTCTCGGTCGCTGCCGCGAACGGCCGGGTCGACGTGGAGGGCATCCGCGGTCCGGTGCGGGCCCGCTCCAGCAACGGCTCGGCCACGATCGTCGACGTGATCGGCGATGTGGAGGTCTCCACCAGCAACGCCAAGGTCTGCTGCGCCTGCACGCGGGGGCGACTCACGGCCCGCTCCAGCAACGGGAAGATCGAGCTCCAGGAGCACCGCGGATCCGTGGACGCCGCCACCTCGAATGGTCTGATCCGCGTGGGCCTCGAGGAGCTCGGCAAGGGCGGCGTCACGCTCGCGACCAGCAACGGCCGGATCGTGCTCGAGCTGCCGGAGCGGGTGGACGCGGACGTCGACGTGCGCGTCGACAACGGCGTCATCCGCAACGATCGCCCGCTGGGACGGACCACGAAGGAGTCGAACGGACGCATCGTCGGGCGACTCGGCAGCGGCGGGCCCTTCATCAAGCTGCGCACGTCGAACGGCTCGATCTCGTTGCGCTAGGCGCGGGGCGCGAGGTTGTACAGGATCGAGTTCGCCGGACGCAGCGTCGACTGCCCCCACGGTGCGAACCTCCGCGTCGTCCTGCTGCGCGCGCGCCTTCCCCTGTACACCCGCGTCGCCCGTGCGATCCACTGCCGCGGAAACGGGACCTGCGGCACCTGTGCCGTGCGGATCGATGGACCCGTCTCGGAGCCCACGCCCATCGAGCTGCGCCGCCTCCGCTTCCCGCCCCACGACCCCGCCTCCGGTCTTCGCCTCGCCTGTCAGTGCAGCGTGCTCGGCGATCTGGTCGTGACGAAGTACGAAGGTCTGTGGGGACATCGCACAGGCGGCTCGTGAGCGCGCCGGCGCATCCGCGCCGGCGGATGCCCGCCGCGACCTGCTCGGCGAGGTCGGTCTGGCGGTCCGCGAGCACCACCCGGACCCGCCGTCGCGCCAGCTCCTCGCCGAGGCTGCGACCGGTTCCCTGGATCGCCCCGCGGCTCTACTGCGCGGGCGCTGCGAGCGCGACGTGCTCGCTGCCGACCGTGAGCCCGCGAGCGTCCGTCAGATCGAAGTAGTAGGCGGTGGCGTGCTGAGGGACCTCTGCGCGGGCGGTCGTCCCCGCCTCGTCGATCGTCGCTGCGCGGAGTTCGAAGCGGCGCTCGGACCAGTGCTCGGTTCCCCGGCTGTAGACGAGCCCTGCCTTCGAGATCCCGACCGCGGGATCGACCGACACCTTCGCAACGCGGGCCTCCCGGGTCTGCTTCACGATGCGGATCAGGGGCGGACCCTGCTTGACGATGTGATCCGCAAAAGCGTAGATCTCCGGTTGGTACCTGCCGTGGGCGCGGCCATGGGGCAGGCGGACGACGCTGCGCAGCGTGCGGGGTCGATCGGCTGCGAGGTAGGAGCGCTGCCAGATGTCGAGGGGGAAGTGGGTGTCGTTGGTCCCGTTGATCCAGAGGATCGGCAGGCGCGCTCGCGGCAGGTGGGCGGATCCGTCCCAGAGCGCCTTGCCGCGGGCGGCCCGCTTCGGCGGCAGGGCGTCGTAGAGATCGCTGTAGACGTTGTCGCCGGCGAAGAGGAATCCGCAGCCGTAGACGAGCACCGCGAAGCTCAGCCGCGCGTCCACGCCGACGAGGTTGCTCGCGACGATCGCGCCCCAGGAGACGCCCGCGAAGCCGATGCGATCCGGATCCACCGCGTCGAACGAGGCGAGCAACGAGTGCGCGAGCACGGCGCTCGCGACGGCGTGGTACATCCAGCAGTCGCGGACGGGACGTTCGCGCCACATGTCCTCCCACATGCGGTGGCGGCGCTCCGCCCAAGGTGGAGCGTGCGGGTTCCGGGTGAATCCCCGGCCGAGCGTCCCACGGCCCGCGACGGGGATGCCGCCCTTGTAGTCGATGGCGATCGCGGCGTATCCACGCCGGTTCCAGAGC
>JAAUYK010071440.1_pt1 | contig 13461 bp, 15 predicted proteins | sample 7278021 | NCBI WGS metagenome assembly JAAUYK01 (sample SAMN14350223, study PRJNA611818) | marine sediment metagenome | isolation source: surface marine sediment (1.8m) | place: French Polynesia: Moorea | collected 2018-08
AATTTTTAAATAATCCAATGATTGAACCAGAATTTTTTGCTAAAGGTTTATCTCTTATCTCTCCTAAACAATTCAAAAACAATGTTAATTCTGTGGCAAAAATAGAAATTACTAATCCGAATAATAATTATTTATTTGCCGAATTTAATTTAATTGGAAGTAATAATAATAGCGAAGATAATGACTGTCAAATTAATCAAGGAATAGTTACAAGTATAAAATGCAAATTACCAAAACAAGGAGAATATCTAGTAAATTTATTTGCTTCTCAAGAAAAGTATGGAAAATATAATTATTTAGGACGTTTTCAGTTTAGTTCTTGATTAATTATAATTAAATTTTGTCTATTGATATTTTTCTAATTCTTTTAACTGATATTCTGCTTTTTTTCTTAACTCTGGATAATTAGTTAATTCTAGAACTTTTTTAAAGTGATTAATAGCCTTATCTTTATCACCTTTATTCTTGTAAGCATTCCCTCGATTATAGTAAGCTTGAGCTAAATTAGGATTAAGTTTAATAGCTTTATTATAGTGAGTAATTGCTAACTCATATTCTCCTTGCTTAGAGTAAATAATACCTCGATTAACGTAAGCTTGAGCTAAATTAGGATTAAGTTTAATAGCTTTATTATAGTCAGTAATTGCTAAATCATATTCTTCTTTATAAGCATAAGTAATGCCTCGATTATTGTAAGCACCAGCATAATTAGGATTAAGTTTAATAGCTTGATTATAGTCAGCAATAGCTAACTTATATTTTCCTTGCTTAGAGTAAATAATACCTCGATTATAGTAAGCCTCAGCATCATTAGGATTAAGTTTAATGGCTTGATTATAGTCAGTAATTGCTAAGTTATATTTTCTTTTATCAGAGTAAATATTTCCTCGATTATAGTAATAATTAGCATTATTAGAATTAACTTGAATAGCTTGATTAATGTCAACAATAGCTAAATTATATTCTTTTTTATAAGCGTAAGTAAGACCTCGATTATTGTAAGCAGAAGCATAATTAGGATTAAGTTTAATGGCTTGATTATAGTCAGCAATTGCCAACTCATATTTTCCTTGCTTAGAGTAAATAATACCTCGACTATTGTAAGCAGAAGCATAATTAGGATTAAATTTAATAGCTTGATTATAGTCAGCAATTGCCAAATTATATTCTCCTTTATCAGCGTAAGAATTGCCACGATAAAAATAAAGAACTTCTCTATCTAAAAATGATGAATATTGATCTATTTGTCTCATAGAATCAGTAAAATAACTAATCGCTATATCCCATTCTTCTGCTTCATAATTAATCATTCCCAAAGTAAACAAAGTTAAATAAGCCATTTCCTCTGATAAATGAGTTTGTAAATTAAAATTTTCTAAGTCATCAATTGCCATTCTTTGAAATTTTCCCCTTGCTTCTGCTTCTAACTTAGGATAAGATTTGATTGATTCCATGACTTCAAAATTAACACTAATGGGAACAACCTCTTTTGTTTTTCCATACTTTCCCCAAATAACAATACTAGCTTTTTTTTCTTCCCCTAATTTACGTGCGGTGTCACTATTTTTAACTATCTGATTCCACTCTTTTATCTTCACTCTAGAATAAGATTCCGTAGCTTCTTCTAAGTTCTCTACAATAGTATCTGTCACAAAATAATTCTCAAGTTCTTGTCCCTCAAACTGTGTAACTAATACCAATATTTCCCTCGTTTTCACCGGTTTAAACTGTTGCCATCCAAACCACCCACTTATAGTCAGAATGGGAACAACAATAATAACACTGATTATCTTTTTTACGGGACGTTTAGGAGAAGATAAACTATCCGAATTTACTTTTTTTTTAACTTATCAACTGCCTTACGAATACCTTTAGCAACATTAGTAAATGCTTCATCTTCATTATCCCAACTGGTGATTGGTTTAGCATTTCTTGGTAATGCTTGTAACTTGCCAAAAGTTGCACCTTTCCAGTCTACATCTCTTAAAATAATAGGAATAACCCTTGCTTCCCCTAATTCGTGACGTTCCATCGCCCGTTTTAGTTCAATATCATAACAGTAATCAGATGCTAAAAAATCCGCACTAATTAATAAGAGAATAACTTGTGCTGACTCTAAATGTTCATCAATTTGACCTTTCCATTCTGTTCCTGCTGTAATATCTCGATCATACCAAGCAGAAATAACCTTCTGTCTTTTCAATGTGCTAAGATGCTTTTCTAACTCATCCCGTAAGCTTTCATCCTTATGAGAATAGGAAAAAAATACTTCAACACTCATATAAACTAACCCGTAATCTTAAGTAACTTTGATTATAGCAATACTTAAGAGTTGAGAGTGATATATTTAGGTTAACTTCATACCTGACATGATTTATAATGATATAATTAGTTAAAGCTGCCTATTAATCTAATTTAAACCAATGCCTAGCCAACAAATAAGTACAGAATATATAACAATAGATCCTGATTATTGTTTTGGAAAACCTCGAATTATTGGCACAAGAATAACGGTTGCTGCTATTGCAGAGATGTATTTAGAGATGGGACAATCTTTAGAAAAAATTGCTATCAAATATGATTTATCCTTAGCTGCTGTTTATGCTGCCATGTCATACTATTATGATCACCGAGCAGAAATTGATCGCCATAGTCTTGAAACAGAAAAAATTGTTGAAGAAATGAAATCAAAAAGTGCGTCCTCAAAATTTCAAGAACAATGGAGAAAAATAAACAGTGAAAGATAAAATTTGCTTTCACCTAGATGAACAAGTTGATCCTCAAATTGCTTTACAACTAGGTTCACGTGGTATTGATGTTACAACAACTATAACAGCAGGGTTGCGTACTGCTTCTGATGAATCTCAATTAGATTTTATTCGTCAACAAAAGCGAGTAAATTTTACCCATGATCGAGATTTCCTAATAATTGCTAGTCAAACCAATGAACATCCTGGAATCATTTACTCTAAACAAAGAACTCGTTCTCTTGGTGAAATTATTGAGGGTTTAATGTTAATTTATCAAGTATATTCTCCAGAGGAAATGGTTGGACGGGTTGAATATCTATAACGAATTTTTGTTATCTTTTTAGCTTCTTAAGCAACAGAACAAAGGACAATAGAAATATTGCCAGAGCCATAAGGAGAACACTATAATGTCTGAGAATGTAAGAAGTCGTCTTATCACCCAAGGCAGTCAACGCACCCCCAACCGCGCCATGTTGCGTGCTGTGGGCTTCGGGGACGATGACTTTACTAAACCTATCGTTGGTGTGGCTAATGGCTTCAGTACCATCACCCCTTGTAACATGGGGATTAATGACCTAGCCAAGCGCGCTGAAGCAGGGATTAAAGATGCCGGTGGTATGCCTCAAATGTTCGGTACAATTACTGTCAGTGACGGTATTTCTATGGGTACAGAAGGCATGAAATATTCCCTGGTGTCACGGGATGTCATTGCCGACTCCATCGAAACCGCTTGCAACGCTCAAAGCATGGATGGAGTGATTGCTATTGGTGGATGCGATAAAAATATGCCAGGTGCAATGATTGCAATGGCCAGAATGAATATTCCTGCAATTTTCGTCTATGGGGGAACTATTAAACCCGGCCACTACGACGGGGAGGATTTAACAGTTGTCAGTGCTTTTGAAGCGGTAGGCCAACATAGTGCAGGTAAGATAGATGATAGCACATTATTAGCCATCGAGCGCAACGCTTGTCCGGGTGCCGGTTCCTGTGGGGGAATGTTCACCGCAAATACCATGTCTTCGGCCTTTGAAGTGATGGGAATGAGTTTGCCTTATTCTTCTACAATGGCAGCAGAAGATGCAGAAAAAGCAGACAGTACAGAAAAGTCCGCTTCTGTGTTAGTTAATGCTATCCGTAAGCAGATTTTACCCAGTCAAATTTTAACCCGAAAAGCCTTTGAAAATTCTATTTCTGTAATCATGGCCGTGGGTGGTTCAACTAATGCTGTATTACATCTTTTAGCTATTGCTAATACCATCGGTGTGGAGTTAACTTTAGACGATTTTGAAACTATTCGTCAACGAGTTCCTGTACTATGTGATTTAAAACCATCGGGACGTTATGTTACCGTTAATTTACATCAAGCTGGTGGCATTCCTCAAGTGATGAAAATGTTATTAAATCATGGTTTATTACATGGGGATGCGTTAACTATTTCTGGTGAAACCATCGCAGAAATTTTAGCTGATATTCCCGATGAACCTCCTGCTGATCAAGATGTTATTCGTCCTTGGAATAACCCTGTTTATAAAGAAGGACATTTAGCCATTTTAAAAGGTAATTTAGCCTCCGAGGGTTCCGTTGCTAAAATTAGCGGAGTTAAGAACCCAACAATGACAGGGCCAGCACGAGTATTTGAGTCAGAAGAAGAATGTTTAGAGGCAATTTTAGCAGGGAAAATTAACCCAGGAGATGTGATTATTGTCCGTTATGAAGGTCCCAAAGGAGGCCCAGGAATGCGAGAAATGTTAGCACCAACCTCTGCTATTATTGGGGCAGGTTTAGGTGATTCTGTCGGGTTAATTACCGATGGTCGTTTCTCAGGAGGAACCTACGGTTTAGTTGTCGGCCATGTTGCCCCAGAAGCTTATGTGGGGGGAACTATTGGGTTAGTAAAAGAAGGAGATAGTATCACCATTGATGCCAAAAAAAAGCTATTACAAGTTAACGTTTCTGAGGAAGAATTAGCCCAACGTCGTGCTAATTGGAAAGCCCCCGAACCTCGCTATAAAAGAGGAGTATTAGCAAAATATGCTAAATTAGTTTCTTCTAGTAGTTTAGGGGGAGTTACTGACTTGAATTTGGTTTAAATATTAGGTGGGCATTGCCCACCTAATCTTGTGATATAATAACAATATAATTATTAATAAATAATCTTATTCTACGTGACCTGAGTTCGATATAAGGAAATTTCGAGAAAACTGACTCAAATCAGAAGTCTTAAACCTTCATTCTCTCGTTTAAAAATTTATAACTCCGAACTCCTAACTCCTAACTCCGAACTCAAGTTATTCTATGCCTACTCATCGCTTAATTATATTAATAATTGGTTTAAGTGTAATTATCGGATTAATTATTTCCCTAACTACCTCTATTTACCGACTTTATATACAAATTTCTTTTACAGCACCCTTATTAGCTAATTTTCTCGTTTTTGTAATAATGGGATTATTAGGATTATTAATTTATGGCTTTATTTATTACTTTAATATCTTTTCTTCTAGTCCCTCTCGTGGTTATAAAAAAAGTCGTCCTCAGCTAAAATTACCCGAACAAAAAACAGAAGCAGCACAAGAAAATTTAAAAGCAATTCGTCGCCAACTAGAAACAATTCAAGATAAAGTTGCACAAAAAGCTTTATTAAATCGTTCGCAAGAAATTACCGATAATTTACAAAGAGGTGAGTTGAAAGTTGTTATTTTTGGGACAGGTTCTGCGGGAAAAACATCCTTAGTTAATGCTTTATTCGGGGACATTGTTGGAGACGTAGAAGCAACTATGGGAACTACAAAAATAGGAGAAACTTATTGTTTAAAATTGAAGGGAATATCTAGGGAAATTTTAATCACAGATACCCCCGGTATTCTCGAAGCAGGAATAGAAGGAACCGAAAGAGAAACCTTAGCCAAACAGTTAGCAACCGAAGCAGATTTATTATTATTTGTCGTCGATAATGATCTAAGACAATCTGAATATAATCCCCTAGAAATATTAGTAAATTTAGGTAAGCGATCGCTCCTTGTTTTTAATAAAGTTGACCTCTATACAGAAGAAGAAGAAAACCAAATATTAGAACAACTAAAAGAAAGAGTTAAATCAATTATTGCTGAAAAAGATGTCATTTCGTTATCAGCCAATCCCCAAAGTATTACCTCAGAAAACGGAGAAAAAGTTCAACCACTACCCAATATTACACCCCTAATAAAACGACTAGCAGCTATATTGAGAGCAGAAGGAGAAGACTTAATTGCGGACAATATTTTATTACAATCTCAACGGTTAGGAGAAGAGGCAAGAAAACTGATTGATCGTCAGAGAAAACGACAAAGTGAGCAGGTAATTGATCGTTATCAGTGGATTAGTGCCGGAGTTATTGCAGTTACACCCTTACCCGTAGTAGATATGTTAGCAACCGCCGCAGTTAATGCACAAATGGTAATGGAAATAGGGAAAGTTTATGGTTGCGAAATTAATAGCGATCGCGGTAAAGAATTAGCTTTATCTTTAGGGAAAACTTTAGTAAGTTTAGGAGTAGTAAAAGGTGCAGTTGATCTGTTAGGAAAAGTCCTACAATTAAACATAGCAACCTATTTAGTAGGAAAAGTCATTCAAGGAGTAACTGCTGCTTATTTAACCCGTATTGCTGGTAAAAGTTTTATGGAATATTTCCGTCAAGATCAAGACTGGGGAGATGGAGGGATCACAGAAGTAGTGCAAAGACAGTTTCAACTGAGTCGCAAAGATGAATTTCTCAAAGCTTTTGTTCAAGATGCTATCACCAAAGTAGTGCAACCCTTATCAGATGGTTGGGAAGAAGACAGAGAAAATATCGAACCCATTAAACAACCCCCTCTACAACAAAAAGCTGTGTTAGAAGAAGAAGAGGATGATTGGTAAACTACTCTCAGCGATCGGTGATCAGTGATCAGTTTTTTTAGTCACCCCTTAACCCTCAACTCCTTAAAATTAACCTTGCTGAGTTACATTTAATCTAAATTTGATATAAGATCAATGGATAGACCTATAATTTATCGGGAAAATTGTTCATTATGTATATTGCATTAAACACTCTCTATTGGTTTTTTACCATCTATTACGTACTAATCATTGTTCGTGTTCTCTTGTCATGGTTTCGAGGCCAGGAGTGGTCCTATAACATTATATCTTTTTTAAGTCCCATTACTGACCCTTACCTTGACATTTTTCGTTCCTTTATACCCCCATTAGGTAGTATCGACATATCTGCTATTTTAGCTATTTTTCTTTTACAATTTCTGGCAGATCGAGCCAAAGTCCTTGCTGTTTCTGCTGCTATTAGCAGTGGATTCCATTTTGGTATGACAGGATTCTAAAATATCAGAAAATACCCCATCAGTAATTATTGATGGGGTCTTGAACTATTTAGAAGATAGGTGTTACTTTTGTGGTAAACCCAGAAGCTTTAAACTTCTTCAATTTTAAGGGAGTTGGTTGATTAGCTGGAACCGTAATTCTTATTTCAAAATCGCTCACTCCTGGGGGTACTTCTGCAATAGAACCCACACGATTTCTGTTTTGTAAAGCAGGCTCGTTATTAGCATCTAAAATGCGCCCAAAAACATCAGCATCATAAAGAGTTTTACCTGATGTATTTTTAGCTTTTCCTGTTATAATATAACAAGCAGCAGGAAGACTAGAACCCCCACTGGTAACATTTCCTTCTGCTAATTCTGCGGGACAATCTTTATAAGAGACATCCAATAGTTTAATATTAGTTAAAGCCAATGCTGGTGAACTCCATAAGCTGCTAAATAGGGAGAATACACACCCCATTATTATAGCGATCGCATAATTTTTTATAGACTGTAACATTAATCATTTCCTCAAGTTTTAGTTTGAAGGTAATTTAGCTTTCTTAATTATAATAACAAGATAAGTCGTCTCAACCTCTAAAATTTTTTCATGTTTCGGCGTTTTATTCAATGTTTGCCTATTCTTCTAGCTGTCTCCTTATTAACTCTTTCTATTGTCACTATTAGCAATCATTTTGAGTCCCATAATCCTGTTAATATTTTACACTATTTAAGTAACCTGACAACAACTCGTAAAGTTGGTGTAATTGCTTTGACAAGTTTAGGGTATTTAATCATGACAGGTTATGATTTTTGGGGGTTTTATTATATCAATCAATGGCACATAATTAAAAATAATTTTTGTTTGTTTTATAGGGTTTTTAGCTGATTCATAAGCATTAATCCATTGAGATAATAATCCTAATCCTAGAGTTTTGAAGTGGTTACTATTGCGCAACAGTTATATCTGGTGATCATTTTTACCTATGATTCAAGATATAATTTGAGAATACATGGATTTCAAAGGGTAACCGATGAATCAAATATCTACTAAAATCGATCAAAATGAATCATTAACTTATGAAGAAGACTTTTATGAGTGGACGATTGAACAATCTCAAGCATTACGTGATCGCCAGTTAAAATTATTAGATTGGGATAACTTAATAGAGGAGATAGAAGCATTGGGTAGAGAACAACTCCACGCAGTAGAAAGTTATCTAAAGCAGTTAATTGCCCATCGTTTTAAACTAGAATATGTCAATGATGAATATTGTCGTCGAGGATGGCAAAAAGAAATTAATACATTTAAAGATGGAATTGATGATCGTTTAACTAATTCATTGAGACGCAAAATTAATCTCGAAAAAGTTTATCAACGAGCAAAAAGAGACCTATTAATAGATTATCCAGAACTTAAAACAAAGCTACCAGAAACATCACCATATTCTTTAGATGAATGGCTCCAATGACATCCCGACAAGTATGTATTTGTAGGGACATAATAGGATTATGTCCTGATATATTCTCAATGACAACTAATTTTTGTACTGCTATATTTATGCTAAAAACTGGACTAAAGAAGTCAACTTATCCCAAGCAGCCCCACTTTTAAGGATATCTTGAGCCATTTCTACTGCTTGTTGATGAGCGCACCAAGGAACAACATCACCCACCTGTAAAGCTAAAGCAGCATTAACGGCCACCGCATCCCGTTGTGCAGAAGTACCTTTTCCCTGTAAAACATCCGTCAAAATAGTCGCATTTTCCTGCACATTTCCCCCTTTTAAAGCAGTTAAAGGTGCAACAGTTAAACCCAAACTTTGAGGGTTGATTTCCCCTAAACTCACCTCACCGTCTTTTAAAAATGCCACATCAGTAACGTCTCCTAAACCTGCTTCGTCTAGGGTTTCCCTACCATGTAAAACCATTCCTTGAGCAATACCTAATTGATTTAAAGCTTCCGCCATAGGACGAATAAACTGAGGATGATAAACCCCAATAATTTGACCTGTAGGACGTAAAGGGTTAACCAAAGGCCCCAATAAATTAAAAATAGTGCGAACTTTAAGGGTTTTCCGCAACGGTGCAACGTGCTTCATAGCAGGGTGCCAACCTGGGGCAAATAAGAAAGTAATACCCACTTTTTCTAATGCTTCGGCCACCTTTTCGGGTGTAGCTGCTAGTTTAACCCCTAAATATTCTAAAACATCAGCAGAACCGACTTTACTGGAAGCCGAACGGTTGCCATGTTTAGCCACTTTTACCCCGGCGGCCGCAGCAACAAAAGCTACCGCCGTCGAAATATTAAAAGTTGATGCCCCATCCCCTCCGGTACCACAAGTATCAATCACAGGAACATTATGAACTATTGCCGTTTCTTGGAGAGACTGTTGTTGCAACACTCGGGCCATTCCTGCAAGTTCATCCCCTGAAACCCCTTTGCCTTGAAGCGTCACTAAAATAGCCCCTGATAACACAGGGGGAATAGTCTCATTTAACCATCCTTGCATCAGTTGGCCTGCTTGAGTCTGAGAAAGGGACTCACCATCAAGGAGTTGTTGTAGTAAACTTTGGGTAAATTCTAAAGAATCTTGAGTAATCATTATTGATAACTGGTAACTGATAACTGAATTTGACAATATTAGCGAACTAAATGGGAATACTAAGCATAGAGAGTCAATATTGATCCTATGACATCAGCGCAAAAGTCCCGAAGAAGTATTGCAGTCACAGAGACTGGCAAACGCAAACTTAGAGAAGCCCAAAACCGAAGCGGTGGTAAACGTATTACCTATGAAAACATCGAGGAAACCCTAAATTGTCGGGTATCTCGTAGCACGATTGAACGATTTTTTCGCGGTAAAGCCGTGGACATTGACAATGCCATTAGCATTGTAGAAGTGTTGGGCTTAGACATGGAAGAAGTGGTTGATATTGCCATTTACGACAAAATTAGGCTAAGGTAGCCAGGGATATTGCCGAAAATCAGGGGGACGCTTCTCTAAAAAGGCTTGTTTCCCTTCTGCTCCTTCTTCTGTCATATAGTAGAGTAATGTGGCATTCCCGGCCAACTCTTGTAAACCCGCTTGTCCGTCGCAGTCGGCATTAAAAGCAGCTTTGAGACAACGAATGGCGATAGGACTCTTCGCTAATATTTCTGTTGCCCATTGCACCCCTTCTGTTTCCAATTTTTCCACAGGAACCACACAATTAACTAAACCCATATCTAAAGCCTGTTCTGCGTTATATTGACGACAGAGAAACCAGATTTCTCTAGCTTTTTTCTGCCCCACAATACGGGCTAAATAACTCGCCCCAAAACCACCGTCAAAACTACCCACTTTTGGACCAGTTTGCCCAAAAACAGCATTATCAGCAGCGATGGTAAGATCACAAATTAAATGTAAAACATGACCCCCACCGATGGCATAACCGGCTACTAAGGCAATGACTATTTTAGGGAGGGATCGGATCAATCGTTGTAAGTCTAGCACATTTAAACGAGGAACCCCTGCATCATCGACATAACCGGCGTGGCCACGTACACTTTGGTCTCCCCCAGAACAAAAGGCGTATTTTCCATCGGTATGAGGTCCGGCCCCAGTTAGTAAGATGACCCCAATGGTACTATCTTCTCTAGCATCGCAAAAGGCATCGTATAATTCAAAGACGGTTTTGGGGCGAAAAGCGTTGCGTTTATGGGGACGGTTAATGGTTATTTTGGCTATACCATCCGCTTTATGATACAAGATATCTTCGTAAGTTTTGACAATTTGCCAGGTTATTTCCATCAGCTAAGAAAAAATAAGCTTCAACCCTCTATTAAACCATGATTTAAGTTATAAAATTGGGAATGAAATTAAGATAATTTGTCAATCAAAATTTACAAAAATTAAATAAGAATATCAACCTAATGAATACTTAAATTATAAAAAAACTATTAAGAAATGGTATCCTCGATATTATACCTCTAACAAAACTAGATATATTAATAATGACAAGAAAAATCAGCGAACAAAACCTAAAGCTTACTCAAGCAGCACAACTGACTAAACAAGCATCAATATTATACCAACAAGGCAACTATTCAAAAGCTATACTCAAGACAAAAGAAGCATTAGAAATAAGAAAAACTATTTTAGGAAATGAGCATATAAAGGTGGCAGTTACCCTTAATAATCTAGCCACATTATATAATGCTCAAGGGAACTATTCTGAAGTAGAACTACTTCTAAAACAAGCAATTAAACTTTATCAAAAAAACCTGGGAGAAGAACATCCTTCTGTAGCAACTGGACTTAACAATTTAGCTCTTTTATACAATGCTCAAGGAAAATATTCTCAAGCAGAATTCGGGTTTAAACAAGCACTTGAAATCACAAAAAAAAGCCAGGGAGAAGAGCATATAGATGTAGCAACTGCACTCAATAATTTGGCTCTTTTATATAATGCTCAAAAAAGATATACTCAAGCAGAACCTCTTTTGAAACAGTCACTTGAAATCAGAAAAAAGTTACAAGGAGAAGGGGATATAGAGGTGGCGACTGCACTCAACAATTTAGGATTTTTATATAATTATCAACGCCGATATTCAGAAGCAGAATGTCTTTTTAAAGAGGCACTTGAATTTAGCAAAAAACTACTAGGAGAAGAAAATCATTATGTAGCAGGTAGCCTCAATAATCTAGGAACATTATATAATGAACAAAAACGATATTCAGAAGCAGAAACCTTTTTGCAACAGGCACTTATGATTTATAAAAAAATACTAGGAGAAAATCATCCCTATCTTATACAAACCTTTTCTAATTTAGCAACATTATACAATAACCAAGATAAATATGCTCAAGCAGAAATTTTTTATGAACAAGCAATTAAACTCAGTAAAGAACTATTAGGAGAAAATCATCCAAATACAAAAACAATTATGCAACATTATCTATCAATGAAATATCGGATGAGTTAAATTATTAATAATAATTTTGTTCGGCTAGCCTTAATAATCTAGCCACATTATATTCGTCGAGTTGTATTGTTCTTTGAGGTTGTTGAGTAAAACTGCAAATTCTATTTCTCCCGTAGCATCCACTCCTACTAAGGCTTCATCGAGGACTAAAAGACAACGAACAATATGCACTATCTGATATTGATCTTCCTCGTCTCCATCCTACTTTTTTATGAATACCTAGATTTGGGTTGTAATTTTTGACCCAAGCAATAAACGAAGACCACTTATAGTTACCAAAACTGTAGAGCCTTCATGCCCGATTACCCCTAAAGGCATATTAATATTACCTGTAAAGTTGGCTATCAATAAGAGGAGAATAAAAGACAGAGCAAAAGTTATGTTTTGTTTGATAATACGATTGGCACGACGACCAAGGCTAATTGCCTGAGATATTTTTTCTAGGCGATCGCTCATCAAGATTACATCGGCAGTTTCTAAAGCGACATCATTCCCAGCACCACCCATAGCGATACCTACTGTTGCCATAGCAAGTGCAGGGGCATCGTTAATACCATCTCCTACCATTGCTACATTTTGATATTTTCGCTGTAGCTGTCGAATAACTGTCAATTTATCTTCTGGCAGAAGTTCGGCATGAACCATTTCTATGCCAAGGGATTCAGCAACACTATTAGCAGTAACTTGATTGTCCCCCGTTAGTAAAACTATTTGTTCGATCCCCATTTCTTTTAATTCTTGAATCGATGCTACTGCTTCTAATCGAATAGTGTCAGCAACAGCAATCGAACCTATAACCTTTTCAGCTTCAACCACCCAGACAACAGTTTTTCCCTGTTTTTCCAGCCGTTTATTTATCCGAAGGAATTCCGGGTTTAAATGAGACATTTCTTGACGAATAAAAGCCGCTTTTCCTACCTTAACTGTTTTTCCCCCTACTTCACCGACAATTCCTAAACCCGTTTTTGCTTGTACTTGACTGGCATTTTGCAATTGGAAGTTTTTCTGTAAAGCAGCTTGAGTAATTGCCTTGCCGATAGGATGTTCTGAATGAGATTCTAAGGCCGCAGCTAACTTTAAAACCCGATCGCTCTTTTCTCCTACTACTGAAACAATCTCTGCCACCTCTAATTTTCCCGTAGTTAGAGTACCAGTTTTATCAAAGGCGATCGCTTTTATTTTGCCAATTTTCTCTAATTGTCCTCCATTCTTAAAGAGAATTCCCGCTCTAGCACCACGAGCAATTCCTGATAGCAGAGTAGGCATAATTGCAGCCATCAAAGCGCAGGGAGAAGCGACAACTAAAAATATTAAGGCTCGATAAATTGTTGTTTCCCAGTCCCAACTTAATAAAAACGGTGGTAAAATTGCCAACAATAACCCGACTAACACGATAACTCGTGCATAG
>JAAUYK010218439.1_pt1 | contig 13460 bp, 17 predicted proteins | sample 7278021 | NCBI WGS metagenome assembly JAAUYK01 (sample SAMN14350223, study PRJNA611818) | marine sediment metagenome | isolation source: surface marine sediment (1.8m) | place: French Polynesia: Moorea | collected 2018-08
CGTCTCGCTCAGGGCGCGCAGCTCGTCGACGGCGTCCATAGCGCCGAGCATCATCACCGCTTCCTCAAACTCCTCGGGCGTCCTGGCATTCTGTGCGATCGCGAAGACCGCTTCTTTGTCGTCTGCGATCAGGTAGGCCTCGAGTACGGCGCCGCGCATGTGCTCGTTGTCAGACGCGTACAGGTCGGCGAGTCCCGCAAGCGCATCCGGATCACCTCCGATGCCGATCATGCGGACGGCTTCGACGCTGAGTTCGGGATCCGGTCCTCGAGCGACGTCGAGGAGCTGTGCCTGTGCTTCGGGCATGTCGATCTGGCTCAATACAAACAGCGCGCGTTCCTTAACCTCGGTCGTGTTCTCCGCTTCGAGAACCTTGATGGCGAGCGGAAGCGCACGTTCCGGCGGCGCCGAAATCAGTGCTTCGAGCGCGGCAATCTTGAGAACTTCACTCGGGTCCTCGACGTCACTCACATCGTCCTGCGCCCGGGCCGCGCCGGTCGCCAGCAAAGCGATGGTGGCAATGATCAGTGTCTTGCGAAATTTCATGTCTGGATTCCTGTTTGTTCGGTATCTGTCTCGTTGGATGAGTCGCGGGACAGTTTGGTTAGCATCACGTTGAGTTCGAAGGCGAGCTGGGCGCGCAGCGCCTCGGCGTCTTCCGGGGCCGTGTCCTCGGCGGCGAGGCGGACAAGTATCGGCTCGAAAGCGCGCAGTACGCGGGCGAGGTCGTCGGCGCCGTTCTGGCCAGCGGCTCGCTGGAACATGCGGTTCTGTTCAATGATCTCCATCACCAGCGCGGTGCGATCGCCGTTCGAGTCGACGTGGAGGGTGGCCAGCTCTTCGTAGGTGTCGCGAAAATGGACCTGCACCCCGCGGGCAAAGGCCGGCGACACGCCGGTCGGCTCGACAATCACCGGATCGCTCGTGGATGGCAGCAGGTTGATACCGATCACGAGCGCCGCGGCGACCGCCGCTCCCCAGGCGAACGACATCGGATTGAAGCGGCGTGGCGCGTGCCGGGGGGCTGTGACCTCTGCTCCCGGCGCCTCGCGGATGGCGTCGTGCCAGCGGTTGACCGTATGGGCAGGCACTGCCGGGACGTCCGCATCGGTCAACGCGTTCATCTCGGCGCAGAGCGCGTCGTACTGGGCGGCGAGAGCCGGGTTGGTATCAAGCGCGGCTTCGACTTCACGCCGCTCGTCCTCGCTCAGGCCGTCGTTGTAGTAGTAGAGAATCAGTGTGTCTTCATTCATGACAGTTCACCTCGCAGGCCGCCCAGTCGCTTGCGCAGCTTGCGCACTGCGCGAAAGATGGCCTGCTTGACTGCGCCAATGTCGGATCCGACTTCGTCGGCAATTTCACGGAGCCGCCACTGCTCCAGGTGCTTGAGGACGAAGCAGATGCGTTCGAACTCGCTGAGCTGGGTCATTGCCGCCGACAGCGTCTTGCCGAATTCATGTCCGGCTTGCGCGGACTCTGGCGTCTCCGTGTCGTCTTCAACGTCGGTCTCGAGCGGCTCAAATGCCGCAGGCCGCTGCTTGCGCAGCAGCTGCAGCGCCGCGTTGACGGCGATCCTGTGTATCCAGGTATCGAGCCGGGCTGTGTTATCGAACTGGTGGCGCTTGTTCCACGCACTTAGCAGGGCGTCCTGCACCGCATCCTCGGCCATTGCGCGATTGCGCGTGATTTTCAGGCACGCGGCAAACCAGCGGTCCGATCGACTCGAGATCGCCGCATGAAAGTCCGCCTGGGTCGGTTGCCCCGGGGTCTGCAATATCGCCACCATTACAGATTGGATGCGTCAGGCTCGCATTCGGTTAGCCCGGGATGCAAGCGGCGCGTCCGACTGTCACATAAAGGGTGTATATTTTCCGAACAATAATTCCCAGGGGAGGAATCGATAATGAGACACGCAGTGACCTTTTCTATCTTATTGGCGCTCCTGTTTAGCGCGTCGACGGGAGATGCACGCAATACGATTCACCAGCTCTCGATCGAAGAGGCGCTGGCCGAGGGTGAAGCCAAGGGCGTCATGATAGATGGCGTTGCTCTTTACTTTGGCGACGCGGAACATCCGGCGGTCGAGAGCACCCATGGCCAGTTCACGGCCAACCGCAAGACCAATGCATTCAACAAGAGCGACGAAGAGGCCTGCAAATGGGTGTTTCTCACGGCTGTCAAAGCGCTGCAGGAGCGTGCTCTCAAAGAGGGCGGTAACGCCGTGATCAACATCTACAGCTATTACTACAAGAACAAGTTCGTCAGCGCTACCGAGTTCGAGTGCGGAGCAGGGACGATGGTCGCGGGCGTCACGATGATCGGTGACGTCGTCACGATCGCTGAATAAGGGCTAGAGCGGCAGGTCGGCGGCAATCTGGTCCCAGAGCGGTCGCCACGTGGTCCACTTGTGGCCACCCTCCAGCGTATAGACGCTGGAGGGATGCATGTAGTCGAGTAGCTTCTCGTACCCTTCGGCCATGCCATCCGAGAGGCCGTAGCCCAGAACCATCGGAACCGAACCGCCGCCCGTCCGCGCGTCGCGTATGTAGGACCAGATCCTGATCTCATAGTCTTTGAGGCCTTCGCCCTGGCCGTCCCACTGCTCGAGCGGCCCGCTTGCGACGATCGTCTCGATCGCGCTGCGGTCGCCCAGGAACGGTGCCAGCAACACCACGCCGTCGACCTCATCCGGGTACTCGGAGGCATATAGCAACGTGCCGAGGCCGCCCATCGAAATGCCGAGCAGCCAGATATTTTCGTAGCCCGCTTCGCGTGCCGGCGCAATCACGTCTTCGTGCAGGCGTTCCAGGAGACTGCGTCGCATGTAATAGCCGAGATGGGCATCGACGGCGACGGTATCGAAACCGTGCTCGAGGCCGGCCTGCTCAAAACCCTCGCGGATGAAAACATCGGCCCGATCACCACGGCCGGGCAGCATGACGACGAGCGTGTCGTTGCGTGATTCGGTCGCGGTCGTCTCGATGGCCGGGATCGGTACCTGCGTCGGGGCCATACCGAAGCAACCGGCCAGCATCGCGCAGGCCGCCGTGACTGATAAGTACTTCCAGCTAGACATGCGGCTATCTTATCCGCGTTGGTGCGCACGCGGCGTCGCGCGAAACATCATGAAACAACTACGGTGCGTCAGAACTGGCGAGCAGTACGGGACGACTGTCAGCCGCGAACACGCCCTTCGCGGGCTGCCACCGGTGGACTTCGGTCGCTGCAGGTGGAGTATCGATGGCCGCCAGGCCGAGGAACCCGTCATCCAGGCCATACAGCCGCAATGCGGCAACCCGTGCCGAGTCATCCAACAGTCGGACAAGCGGCGGCTCCACGATACAACGCAACTTGTCGAGACCGCCGGCGATACCAATGCCCGTTGCTTTCAAAAAGGCTTCCTTGAGCACCCAGAGCATGTAAAAGCGATCGGGCGCCTGGGAGGTGAGCCATTCGGCCTCCTCCGGTGAAAAATAGCGGTCTGCAATGCCCGTGATGTTGCGGGGTCGGCCGGGGAACTCGACGTCGATGCCTACTTCGCCTGCGTCCATCACAACGCAGGCGACGATATCGCCGCTGTGCGAAATGCTGATAGCGGGTCCGTTCACACACACCGGCTTGCCGCGCTCATCGGCGGTCAGCTGGAAAGACGATGCGGGCTTGCCGGTGTGTTGGGCGAGCAGGGCACGCAGCATCGCGCGCGACGCAACGTACTGCTGCCGGCGCAGGTCCGACTGGTAACGGTCAGCCTGCTCGCGTTCCTGTGGCTGGATAGCGTCATCAGTGACGGCCGCAAGGTCAGAATTCGTCGCCCAGGCGACGCGCAAGGTCGCTCGTGTCATAACTGGTCCTGCAACGCCCTATTCGGCCAGCAACGTGTCGAGTACGGCACGAATCTCCCGCGGGTCGACCCACGGTTGCCGCAGGCGAATGATACCGTGAACATCCACGACATACGCGGCGGACGGCGCCGCACCATATTGCCGCCACACGCTATTGTCCATGGCGTCCACAAGGAACCGGGATTGCAGCTCCATGGCCTCGTAGGCCAGGGAGGCCTGGCGCTGACGGTCTTCGGCTGACTTGTGTTCCTCGACATTCACGCCGACGACCTTGTTGATCACGGGGTTCCAGATACGGTCCTCGTACGGATTGATGGCGTCGACGGGATGCGCTTCCTGCGTATACACGACGACGAAGTCGACGCGTCCGGCATAGTCGCGCTGCAATGCCTGCACGTCGAACCGGCGATAGCGAAACACCGGGCAGGAATAGCTGCCGAGCTGGATGACGACGGGTCTGTCGCCAACGAGATCGGCGAGCTGCACGACGTCGCCGTCGATATCGGTCAGCGTGAATTCAGGCGCGCGTTCGGACTCCCGCGGCGCCGTCGCGTCATAGTGCGACAGGGATTCGCCGGCTTCGGTTGGAAACAACAGCGAGCACGCCGGCTGGGTGGCGCAGATCAGCAGGATGATTGCGAAGCGGGCAGTCATACCCGTTGGAGTCGGCCGCCGGGTATTTAAGGGTGACGTCGCATGATCAGCGACGTGTTGATACCGCCAAACGCGAAGTTGTTATTCATCACGTACTCGGTATCGAGTTCGCGGCCGGCGCCGCGGACGTAATCGAGCGACGCGCACTCGGGATCGACGTTCTCGAGATTGATGGTTGGTGCAAACCAGCCGCGGTTCATCATCTCGACGGCCAGCCAGGTTTCGAGCGCGCCGCAAGCGCCCAGCGTGTGCCCCATGTAACTCTTGAGCGAGCTGACCGGAACCGAGTCGCCCAACGCCCGCTCGGTGGCGTGCGACTCGGCGATGTCGCCGCGGTCCGTCGCGGTCCCGTGAGCGCTGACATAGCCGATCACGCCGGGATCAAGGCCGGCGTCGGCCAGCGCCATTTCCATGACGCGCTGCATCATCGGCGAGGATGGCTGGGTGACGTGTTCGCCGTCGGCATTGGTGTCGAAGCCGACGATCTCGGCGTAGATATCGGCGCCGCGGGCCAGCGCGTGGTCGCGATTCTCGAGAATCAGCGTGCAGGCGCCTTCGCCGATCACCAGGCCATCCCGATCCACGTCGAAGGGCCGGGGTGAGCGCTCCGGCGTGTCGTTCATCGTGCTCGTGGCGAAAAGCGTATCGAACACGGCGGCCTCGGTCGGGCACAGCTCTTCCGCGCCACCCGCCACCATGATGTCCTGCGAACCGTCACGAATGGTCTCGAAAGCGTAGCCAATGCCCTGGCTCCCCGACGTGCAGGCGCTGGACGTCGTGATTACGCGTCCCTTGAGGCCGAAGAACACGCCGATATTCACCGGCGTCGTGTGGCCCATCATGCGGATATAGGTCGTGGCGGTAATTCCGTCGAGCGACTTGGTGAGCAGCATGTTGGCGAAATCGGTGATCGCCTGGGTGCTGCCGGTCGACGAGCCATAAGCGACGCCCACCCGGCCGGACTGCAAAATCGGGTCGCCGAGCAGCCCGGCATCGGTCAGCGCGCGCTCACTGGCCGCGGTCGCGAGCATTGCGACTCTGCCCATGCTCCGTGTGCGCTTGCGCGTAAAGCTTGCCGGCAGTTCGAAGTCGGTGACCGGCGCGCCGAGCTTGGTATTGAGCCCGTCGTATTCCTCCCACTCGGGGATGTGGCAGACGCCGCTCTTGAGCGCGCGCAGGTTCGCCTCGATGGTGGCCCAGTCGTTGCCGATGGGCGAGTAAGCCCCAACGCCGGTGATTACGACTCGATTCGTCAACAGAGTCCCCCGTTGATGGATATGACCTGGCGCGTAATGTAACCCGCATCGGGGGAGCACAGGAACGAAACCAGTGCGGCAACCTCGTCCGGCTGGCCAATGCGGCGTAGCGGGATCGCTTCGAGCATCTGGTCGAGCGGCAGCTCATCGGTCATGTCCGACTCGATGAGGCCCGGGGCCACGCAGTTGACCGTGATCTGGCGCTTGGCCAGTTCGATCGCCAGCGCCTTGGTCGCGCCGATGATGCCGGCCTTCGAGGCGCTGTAGTTGACCTGGCCCCGATTGCCCATCAGGCCCGATACCGACGATATGGTGACAATGCGCCCGGGTTTACGGCGCCGCAGCATCGGCATCACGATCGGGTGCAAAACGTTGTAGAGGCCATTGAGGTTGACGTCGATGACGCGGTTCCAGTCCTCTTCGCCGAGCATCGGGAACGGGCCGTCCCTGGTCATTCCGGCATTGCAGACCGCGCCGTAGTAGGCGCCGTTCTCTGCAATGTCCTGCTCCAGGACGCCGCGGGTCTCTTCGGCGTTACTGACGTCGAATGACACCAGGCGGCAGCTGCCGCCGGCGTCCTCGATCGCGGCACGGGTCGCCTCACCGCCTTCCTTGTTGCGGCCGTAGTGGGCAGCGATCGTATAACCGTCCTCGGCCAGGCGCAGCGCGATAGCCCTGCCGATGCCGGAACTCGTTCCGGTGACCAATATGCTCGACTGTTCGTTACTCATCGGTTTCTTCCGGCGTCTCGAAAACCGCCAGGTTGGCCTCCGCAATAATCGCCCCCTCGTGCTCTATTCGGCACCCGAACGAGCCCATGCCCTGCGAGTCGCGAACCAGCTCCTGGCATGCCGCCCGGAAACGGCCGCCAACCTTGAAGTACGGGACCCGGCACTCGTAGTTGCGAGTGCCCAGCAAAAGGCCAAGCGGAGGTTCCAGTCCACGGACGCTTGCTCGAGCCCCCGAGTGGACGGCGACGCATTGTGCCATATACTCGATGCCGGCATAACCCGGCACGCCGTGCTCAGAGACAACCAGTGGAAAGTCGTCGCGAACCTCCCACTCGCACTCGACCGACTCCGGCCCGATGGCCGTCAGGCGATCGAGGAACAGCATCGGTTCGCGGTGCAGGACGAAGCGGCGGGCCGGCGCGCCGACCAGCTTCGCGAGCGCGGCATTGAATTGCTGCTCGTTCATGCTCCTGCCAGACCGGCCTGTTCGAGGCGGCGCTCGACGTTGTCTATCAATAATTGCGGCGACCCGAGCACCAGTTCGTGCGAGTCGGCATCCACAGGCACCTGGATCGTCCTCGCCTTGGTGGTGAGAACGCCGTCCGCGTCCTCGATCTTGTAGTCGACAACGAGCCGCATCTCCCACTCTCGCAGGCAGGCCGTTACCCGCACGGCCTGGTTCAGGAGCAAGGGCCTGACGTAACGGACCTCGGTGTCGGCGACAGGCCAGAGGTATCCCGAAGCCTCCATTTGGTCGTAGCTATAGTCGAAGCCTTCGAACAGGGCGCAACGGGCCAGTTCGAAGTACTGAAAGTAGCGGCCATGCCAGGCGACGCCGGCCGGGTCGAGGTCGAAGAAAGGGATCTGCACGTCCACGGCAGCCGTGAGGCAGTTCGAGAAATCAGTCTTGATCATGGGTCTTGTCGTGGCCGGCCGCGGACGCGTGGGTCTGGCTTGCCCAGAAATCGTAAAAGTTGAACCACTGCAAAGGGGCTCTTTTCACCTGGGCTTCGAGCGCCGCAGCAAACTTCTGTGCCTGCGGTTCGTAGTTGCGCTGCCGGTCCTTTCTTGACGTGGTTATCTCCTCCGCGAGTAACTCTACACGAAGCCGGTACATGCCGGACTCGAAAAAGCAGTGCATCAGGTAGACCGGGCAGCGCAGCAGGTTGCCCAGCACGTAAGGGCCGATCGGGAAATTGGCCTCGTCGCCGAAAAACGTCGCCGGGCAGACGTTATCGCTGAGACCTACGGGTACGCGGTCTCCCGCGATTAGCAGCCATTCTCCGTTGTCCAGGCGTTCCCTGAGCCGCAGCGCCAGGTCGAGGTCGAGGTCCGTTACCTGGATCAGGTTGAGACGTGTTTCGGCCGCCGCGTCACCGAGCAGTTTTGCAAAGTTGGCTGCGTGCTGGTCGTAGACCAGTACGTTGATGACGAGGTCCGGGTGCCGTACGGAAATTCCCCTGGAATACTCGAGACAGCCGAAGTGAGAACCGACGACGACAATTCCCTTGCGGGCTTCGATAACGGGCCAGATCAAATCCGCTTCCTGCTGGCGAACGTCTATCCGGGTCGACTCGCCGGTCCAGGCGATGTACTTGTCGAGCAGCGAGCGACCGAAGGCCAGGAAATGCCGAAACGTCATCCACAAGCCGGGCTCGCCCTGAAAACTGTCCGGGTACTCGCGCTTGACGCGCCGCAGGTAGTCCAGCGACGCGCGGCGCGCGATGGGGCGGCGTAGCAGAAAGTAGAACATGACTGGCGCGAGCACGATGTTGAAGCCGACGCGGCCCAGCAACCGGTACGTCCAGGCCATGAAACGCAGGCCGGCCAGCGCGCCGGCTTCGCCGATCGACGCCCAATGACGGCTCTTGCTCATGATCGCCGGCTCTGTGTCTTGCGCCACAGCAGCAACGGCAAGCGCAACAGCATGCCAAGGACCAGGCGGATGTGCATCCAGGAGATAATCGCGTTGTCACGCAGGTAATGGAAATGCGAGGTGCCGTCGTCGGGATAGCGGACCTTGACGGGCGTGTAGCGAACAGGAATGCCTGCCCAGGACGCACGAACGAGCAGCTCCGGGTCGAACGCCATTCGCCGGCCAGGCGCCTTTTTCCTGATCAGCGCGACGACAGGGCCTGTGGGGTACACACGAAAGCCGCACATGGAGTCGCGGATCTCCGTGCTCAGTGTCTCGAGCCAGACGAGTGCGTGCGTGAGATAGCGGCCGTAGAACCGCAGCTTCGAGATAGTCTCGTCGAAGACGGGCTCGCCGCAGACGATGGCATCCGGGTACTGCGCCGCCATCTTGCGCAGCGCATCGATATAGGCCACGTCGTGCTGGCCGTCGGCATCGATCTGCAGTGCGTGCGTGTAGCCGGCTTCGAATGCCGTGAAAAGCCCTGTCGTCACGGCGCCACCCTTGCCCTGGTTCTCCTCGTGCCGCACGAGCGTGAATTCACTGCCGCTATCTTCGAGTATGCGTTCCAGCTCGGCGGCCGCCTCACTGGGACTCGCATCGTCGACGATCACAATGGGCAGGTTGGTGCCGAGCAGCGAAGGCAGCAGCCGGCCGAACTGCGCGACGTGATCATAAAGCGGCACTACCAGGCAAAGTCTCACTGCCCAGGCTCCGGGAAGACGAGCCTGCCCTGCGAATGCTGCAAGCCCTCGCCCTGGATCTGGAACTGAACGTCGCGCTCACCATGGCTGGCGAGCGTGAGCTCGATCACTCGCGGCGGAACAATGACGTTGCTGAATTTCAGTCGCTTGATGTGTTGCGGCGGTCCTTCGAGGTCAAACAGGATCGATGCCACCTCGGCCGCCCAGTGCACCTGGACAATTCCGGGTAGCACCGGCTCTCCGGGAAAATGCCCCTGAAACCACGATAGTTCCGGAGACACTTCCAGGCGCACCGCTACCTGGCCATCATGTTCGTCGATAGCGACGATGCGCGGAAAGTCGCCGCTGACCTGCTCGGACAGTTGCGCGGGATCGCGAATGAACCGCTTCAGCGAGGAATCCTGCATGACTGATTCTGTGCCCTGGCGTCGGCTCTGCAGCGCCGAGCCGGGCGGGTCGTCTCAAAGGGCCGTCAGGGCGTCTATGACATCGTTGATTGTGCGAACGTCCTTGAAGTCGTCGGGTGAGATCTTCTTGCCGGTCACGTTTTTCAGCTGTACGAGGAGATCGACGGCGTCAATGCTGTCGAGTTCCAGTTCGTCGTAGAGGTTTGCGTCCGGCGAGATCGACGCCTCGTCCAGCTCAAATTGGTCAATCAGGATGTTCTTGAGCTGGCCGTAAAGTTCGTTCTTGTCCATTCCCGCAATTCTAAGAGAGATGTTTTCCAAACGCGATAGAAAATGCGGTCTGAATCAGCCCAGCTCAGCCCCAATCAGCGACTCCAGGGCCGCGTTCAGCTCGTGCCGTGCGCGACGCGGGTCGGTGCCCTCTGGCACCAGCGATTCCGCCGCGACGGGCGGCAGCAGCGTGATCCGGAATTGTGGCTGGGACGGTGGAATTCGGTACCACGGGACATTCTTGGCCAGCATTTGCGGCTCACAATCGATCGCGATCGGTACGATCGTGGCCCGGGCGCGCAGCGCGATCTCGGCAGCGCCCAGCCTGAACCTGAGCGGATCGCCGCGGATCGCCCGGGTCCCCTGCGGAAACAGCAGCAGGCTGGAGCCACCCTCCAGGCGCGCCACGCAGAAATCGAGCAGTTCATCCGGTGCGCGGTTCGAGATGTAGTTGGCTGTACCTGCGGACACGCGCAGCACCGGGTTCTGGGTCACGGCGGCCTTGAAGACACAGTCAATTTGCGGAAACAGCGACAGCAGGATGACGACGTCGATCAGCGTCAGGTGATTCGCCAGCAGCAGCTGGCTCTGATTGGGGTTCCAATGCTCCATGCCGCGTACGTCCACGGTGATCAGGCGCATGTTGCGCGCGACCCAGACGAACATAATGAACGCACCGCGAATCATGTTCCGGGCAATGACCTGGCGCCTTTCGGGCCTGCGCACAAAAAGGTACACGAGCGGGAGCAGCAGAAAGCCGTAGATCAGCCCGATGACGCCGAAAAAGAACCAGAACAGCGACGTGCCGATGAAGCGGTAAACGAAGAAGAGATGTTTCATAGCGGGGGAGTTCGGCTTATTCTACACAAATGAACCCCACGCACCGTTCCACGGCTGCGAGGCAATCACAGGGAAATCTGATTCGAATGCGACTGGCTATTGGCCAATATACGGCGACCTCGGCGGTTGGCGCCGGACTCCATGCAATGCGCGACGCGATCCGCACCGGACGGTCGGGGCTGCGGCGCAACGACCTGGAGCACTGTGACCTGGACACCTGGATCGGGCGGGTCGAGGGCGCCGAGTCCGTCGAGCTTCCTGACAGTGTTGCTCATCTCCAGAGTCGCAATAACCAGCTCGCGTGGCTCGGTCTGCAACAGGACGGCATGCTCGACAGCATCACGGCGCTGATGGAGCGAGCCGGCCCGGATCGCATCGGCATCGTCATGGGGACCAGCACGTCGAGCATCGGGCGGACCGAGGAAGCGTACCGGCACCTGCTGCCGTCGGACGAGATGCCGCCCGAGTACCGCCAGCCGCTGGTTCACAATCTTCATTCGCCCGGGATATTCGTCCAGGCCGTAACCGGAATCACCGGCCCCTCGCTGACAATCAGCACGGCGTGCTCATCGAGCGCCAAGGTCTTCGCGTCGGCGGCGCGATGGATCAACCACGGCCTGGTTGACGCGGTGCTGGTCGGTGGCGTGGACAGCCTGTGCATGAGCATCCTGTACGGATTCAACTCGCTCGAACTCGTGTCGCCGAATCTCTGTCGCCCGTTCGATCGGCGCCGCGATGGCATCAATATCGGGGAGAGCTGCGGTTATGCCATCATCGCCCGGCCGGAGATCATCGACGACACCGACCTCGTATTGCTTGGCTATGGCGAGAGCGCGGACGCTTACCACATGTCGCACCCTCACCCCGACGGCAAAGGTGCGCTGCTGGCAATGACGCAGGCATTACAGCGCGCCGAGCTGGACGCGAGAGACGTGGACTACATCAACCTGCACGGGACCGCGAGCCAGGCCAACGACCGCATCGAAGCTCACGCCCTAGGCCAGCTGTTTGGCGACAATACGCTGGCGAGCTCCACCAAAGGCTGGACCGGTCACACCCTCGGGGCAGCTGGCATCCTCGAGGCCATCATCACGCTCGAGGCGATGCGCTCCGGCGAAGTGCCGGGCACGCTGAATTGCGACGAGCCCGAGGACGATTTCGCCTTTCGTGTCATCCAGCAAAACGTCAAAAAGCCCATCCGCTACGCGATGACCAACTCGTTTGGTTTCGGCGGCAACAACGCCTCGCTGGCGTTCGGAGTGGCGCATGACTGACGTCGATATTGCGGGCGCCGGAATCTGGAGCCAGAAGTTCGGCAACTGGGACGAGTTCCGGGACGCGCTCGCCGGGCGCGAGGTCGAAGCAGGCGGCGCGCTGAAGCCGGAGCTGATTCCCGCCAGGGAGCGGCGCCGCGCACCGGCGGCCGTGAAGATGGCCGTCGAGGTGATGGACCAGGCCTGCCGCATGGCCGACATGGACCCGACAGACGTTGCGACGGTCTTCGGCTCGGGCATGGGCGACATGCAAATCACGGACTACATCTGCCGAACACTCGCGGATGCACCGCGCATGGTTTCGCCCACCAAGTTTCACAACTCCGTACACAACGCATCGACCGGTTACTGGTCGATCGCGACCGGGTCGCACTTTGCGGCCAACGCGATTTCCGCGTACTCCGACACGGTCGCGGCATCCTTGCTCGAGGGCGCCGTGCAGGCCGTCGAGGAAGAGCTGCCCGTGATCGTAGCGCTCGAGGAGCTCGCCGCGCCGCAACCGTTCAGGTCCGTCATTGACGTCGACGAGCCGCTCGCCATCGCGGTGCTGCTGACGCCGAAAGGCCATGCCGCAGCGCCGCTGGCCAGCCTCAGGCTCGACGTTCGGACAGAACAGGCCAGCGAGCCGGCAACGCACGCCATCGCCGGTGCTGAGTTCAGCAACAACTTCGCCGCCGCGTTGCTACCGCTGCTGGCCGCGTTGGCGGACGGCGAGCCGACCTCTCTCGCACTGCCGTTGTCGCGGGGCGCCACGCTCGACCTGTCGCTGGGGTTTGCGGCCGCGGCGCGGACCGCGCAGGCCTGACATGACACCCGACTACGACGTAGCCATCATCGGCGGCGGCCTTGCCGGGCTGACCCTGGCCGCCCAGCTGCAGCAGGAGAACGAGGGACTGTCGATTGCCGTCCTCGAGCGCAGCACGTTGCCGCCCCCGGCAGCGGCGCACAAGGTTGGGGAATCAACGGTCGAGATAGGAGCGCATTACCTTTCCGAGACGCTTGGCTTCGGTGAACTGCTCGACGAGACTCAGCTTCGCAAATTCGGGCTGCGACTGTTTTTCGGCAGCAATGAACACAACGACCTGTCGCAGGCCGATGAGCTGGGCGCCAGCCGGTTGTTACCGGCCCCGTCGTACCAGATCGACCGCGGCAAATTCGAGCGCGATCTCGCCGAGGTGCTCAGTAAGCGCGGCATCGCGATCATCGACGAATGCGTGGTTCGTGAGACGGCGATCAGCGCCAACGGTGCCGGGCACGAGGTAACGATGTCGATCAATGACGAGCCATCGAGCCTGCGGTGTCGATGGGTTGTTGATGCGAGCTCACGGGCGGCAGTGCTGAAGCGCAAGCTCAATGCCGGCAAGGCCTGCGATCACAGGATATCGTCGGCATGGTTCCGGCTCGACAAGGCCATCGCCGTGGACGACTGGTCACAGTCGCAGGATTGGCGGGACATGTGCGACCGTCCGCGCCTGTATTCGACCAACCACCTGATGGGCAGCGGCTACTGGGTGTGGATCATCCCGCTCGTCGATGACAAGACGAGCATCGGCCTGGTCGCCGATCC
>JAAUYK010148079.1_pt1 | contig 13456 bp, 11 predicted proteins | sample 7278021 | NCBI WGS metagenome assembly JAAUYK01 (sample SAMN14350223, study PRJNA611818) | marine sediment metagenome | isolation source: surface marine sediment (1.8m) | place: French Polynesia: Moorea | collected 2018-08
GGATCGGTCAAGATGAAAAGCCAGAGTGGGCCAATAACCGAATAGGACAGGCTGTTTACAAGGAATACCGGCTCGGTGAAGCCAATGTGTTGAGTTTGCCAACATAATCTGCATTCCGAGGTCCACCTGGGTAGAGAAATCCGGGCTAGGCGTGGCACCCAAGCCTTCCGCCTCTGCTCGTCAACCGCAAGCCCGTCTCCCGCCCCATTACCCGATGGGCAGGGGAACGCGCGGGTACGCCATGGGCGGGCTTCCTTCAGCCCGTGCCATTGGCGCGAATGCGCGCCTTGAAGTCCTGATATAGCGAGTGAGCGGCCTCCCAGACAGGTCCGGCACGCCCCCCCGAGACGGGCATGCCGTCAAGCCCGGTAACCGGCACAATCTCCCGGCTGGAACTGGTGATCCAGATCTCCTGAGCGCCTCGCAGCTCGTCCAGGCTGACGGGCCTCTCATCACAGGGAACGCTGGCCTCCTGCAGCAGATCCACCACCAAATCACGCGTAATTCCGGGCAGCAGCTGGGCGCTCTTGGGTGGAGTAGCCACCTCGCCGCCGACCACAACGAACACGTTGCTCGCCGCACCCTCGGTGACCTTGCCGTCGCGATGGAGGATTGCTTCAGTAGCCCCGGCTTCCAGCGCCTGTTGCCTGAGCAGGGTATTGGGCAGCAGGGTGATGGCCTTGATGTTGCAAAGCTCCCACCGGATGTCGCGGGCGGTGATGGCCTTCACGCCATGCAGCCCCGCCGGCTCCGGCATCGGACTGACCATGGCGAACACGGTCGCGCTGGCGGTGACCGGGAAGGCATGGTCCCGGGGACCAACGCCCCGGGTGACCTGCAGGTACACAGACGCATCCACGGCGGCATTCAGCTTCACCAACTCGCGTAGCAGGGCCTCCCATTCCGGGTTATCAAGGGGACGGGAAATACGCACGCCGTCCAGGCTGTTCCCCAGTCGCCAGAGGTGCTGCTCCAGTCTAAACAGTTGTCCGCCGTAGACGGGCATCACCTCGTAGACGCCGTCGCCAAACAGAAACCCCCGGTCGAGCACCGACACGGCGGCCTCTTCAATGGGCTTGAACTCACCATTCAGGTAGACGATGGACATGACTGGAAGGGTCGACTATTCCAACATCAGCATCACGTGGTCGACAAGCTGGCGCCAGAGCGTGCCCTCGTCCACGGTCTGGAGACTGACCAGCGGGCGCTCAAGGAGCTGTCGATCCCCCAGACTCAGGCTGAGCATACCCAATCGTTGCCCTTTGCCAACGGGGGCCACGACCTGGCCTTCCAGCTGCATACTGGCCTGAAGCTTCCGGTACTGGCCGCGCGGCACGGTAACGTAGAGATCATCGGCGAGGCCGATGTCCACCATCTCGGTAGCTCCTTTCCAGGCCCGAACTTGCTTGAGTGGCTGGAGCTTCTTGTACAAACGGCGGGTCTGGAAGAAACGAAAGCCATAATTTAACAAGGCCTGCGTGTCACGAGCGCGGGCCTTTTCGCTCTCAGTGCCCATGACCACGGAAATGAGCCGCATGCCGTCCCGTTTGGCGGAGGCCACCAGACAGTAGCCCGCCGCCTCCGTATGCCCGGTCTTTATGCCGTCGATGCTCTTGTCCCGCCACAGGAGCTTGTTCCGGTTGTACTGGGTGATCCCGTTAAAAGTGAACTTCTGAATGGCATGCCACTGATACTCTTCGGGAAAATCCCTGATCAAAGCTTCTGCCAGCTTCGCCATGTCGCGCGCCGTGGTGTAGTGTTCCGGGTCCGGCAGACCGGTGCTGTTCACGAAATGGGTGGCGGTCAGGCCGAGCCGCTGCGCATACTGGTTCATCAGCTGGGCGAAGGCTTCTTCGCTGCCGGCCGAGTGCTCGGCCAGCGCCACGCTCGCATCATTGCCTGACTGAATGATCATGCCCTTCAGCAGGTCCTCTGCCGTTATGACCTTGTCGACCTCGATGAACATGCGAGAGCCCGGCATGCGCCAGGCCTTCTCGCTGACTCGCACTTTGTCGTCCAGGCGCATGTGACCGGCCTTGAGCTCCTGGAAGATGACGTAGGCGGTCATCATCTTAGTCAGGCTGGCCGGCTCGACGCGCAGATCCGGAGCCCGCGAGCTGAGGACATAGCCGCTGTCATAGTCCTGCAGCGTGTACGACTTTGCGGCCAGCGGCGGGGCGGCCGGCACGGGCGCCGTCGCGGCCATGACCCGGACTGCCAGCAGGCAAAGCAAAACCACGGTAATGGGAGCTATCCGATGCATAGGTTCTCAGGGAATGTACAGATGGAATTCAAGGCAGCGGAAACATAAAGAGCGGCTCCGGCCGCTGTCAACTGGCGCCGACCGGGGCCGGCTCAGTCAGCCCCTTCTACGCAGCAGGTGGCTCGTATGCCGCGCCACCGGCCGGTACCCCCGCGTGGGCCGTTCATAGGCCGAGAAGCGCTCGCGCAGATGTGACTTCCCGCCCTGGGAACCGGGCCCGGAGGACCCGGCTATTCGATGACCACATGGGTGTCCCCCACGCCGAGTGTGGCCAGCTGGCTCATCAGGGAATCAGCCTTCGCAACGCTGGCGAGTGGACCCAGGCGCACCCTGTAGATGGTGCCCAGCCCGTTGTTGCCTTCGCTGATCAAGGCGGGCGCCCCATCTATGGAGTTCAGGCGGGTCTTCAGACGTAGAGCGTTGTTTCGATCCGCAAAGGCCCCCACCTGGAGATACAGGGAGGGGCCGGCGGCTAACACGGGCTGAGGCGCCGACGGCTCGTTATCCATACGCCTGGCGTCCGTGGTCTCGACCTCCACCAGACCGGTTCCCTTGGCGAGCAGTCCCAGCTTGGCAGCTGCCGCATAGGACAAGTCAATGATCCGATTGCGGTGGAACGGCCCCCGGTCATTGACGCGCACCACCACACTGCGCCCGTTCGCCAGGTTGGTTACCCGCACATAGGTGGGTAAAGGCAGCGTCTTGTGTGCGGCGGTCATGGCGTACATGTCGTAGACCTCCTGTGTCGAAGTCCGGCGACCGGGAAACTTGGTGCCATACCAGGACGCGATGCCTCGCTCCCTGTATCCGTGGCTGGAGGCGAGGGTGTGGTAACGCTTGCCGTTGACCACGTAGCTCGGCGGATTGCCATAGCGACTCCGGGGTTCGGTTCGGGGCACCGCGTCCGGTATGGAGGCGACGTCGGGGGGCGCCTGCGGGGCTCCGTCGCTCTGCTCAACCCCGGAGCAGCCCGCCAGCAGCGAAATACCAACCGCGCGGAAGAAAAGGCAAACGATAGACTTGCGAGAACCTCTCATGGCGCTACATTATGCCCTGGCTCTCGCCAGTCTCGAACTCCTGGGAAAGCTGGTACACCGCCATCGCGTAGAGCGCACTGTGGTTGTAACGGGTGATGGCATAAAAGTTCTGCAGACCCACCCAGAACTCCTCGCCGTTACGATTCTCCAGACGAATCAGGGTCGCCAGCTGCTCATCGGTCAAATCCCGGGGCACGGACAATCCCTGCCGCCGCATGTCCCCCAGGGTGGTGTGCGGCTTGAGCCCCTGTTTCACAAGCGCGGCGACTGCAGCGCCGTTCACCCCGACCTGGCGGGCCACCGGGCGCCCGGGTTGCCAGCCGTGCACGCTGAGATAGTTGGCAACGCTGCCGATGGCGTCGACCGGATTTGAGAGCAGATCGCGTATCCCATCGCCGTCGAAATCCACCGCATAGTTGCGATAGCTGCTGGCTATGAATTGAGGCCAACCCATGGCCCCCGCGTAAGAGCCCTTGACGGCTGCAGGGTCCAGGCCTTCCTCCCTGGCCAGCAAAAGAAACTGCTCCAGCTCGCTGCGAAAGAACGGCGCTCGCTTCGGGTACTGAAAAGCCAGGGTGGCAACGGCGTCCAGAACCGGATAACGCCCAGTGTTGCGGCCGTAACGGGTTTCGACGCCGATAATGGCGACGATCACCTCGGGCGGCACACCGTAGCGCTGCTCCGCCCGCTCCAACGCCTCGCGGTGAACATCCCAGAAACGGCCACCCGCCTCGATGCGCTCCAGGGTCAGAAAGATGGGCCGGTACGCATACCACGGCTTGGCCTCTGCGGGTCGTGAAATGGCTTGCAGGACCGATTTTCTGGGCTTCGCCGACGCGAACAGCTGCTCAAGCTCTGCGCGCCGAAAGTCGTGCCGAGCAGCCATCTCATCGATGAAGGCTCTGGCCTGCGGCATATCGAGGAAACCCTCGGCCCGGACACTGGAAATCGCACCCGCCGGCATCCCAGCGAGGGTAATGGCGACTGTGGCGACTGCAGCAAGGCCGAACCTGGCAAAGTTTCCACGCGACGTTCGCTTCATTCCGGGGCCCTCCTCAACCCGACAACAGTCGTCGATGGGTATGCACCGACATCAGAATCCCAAAAGCCGCCATGAGGCTGACCAGAGACGTGCCTCCGTAGCTTAGCAGGGGCAGGGGAACTCCGACCACTGGCAGCAGGCCGGTCACCATGCCGATGTTGACGAACACGTACACGAAGAAGGTCAGCGTCAACCCGCCTCCGAGCAGGCGACCGAAAGTTTCCTGGGCGCCGAATGCCATAAACAACCCGCGCGTAATGACAAACAGATACAGCCCGAGCAGGATGAGAACGCCCAGCAAACCGAACTCCTCACTGTAGACCGCGAATACGAAGTCCGTGGAGCGCTCCGGCAGGAAGTCCAGATGCGATTGCGTTCCATTGAGCCAGCCCTTCCCGTACAACCCCCCTGATCCAATAGCTATCTTCGATTGGATGATGTGGTATCCGGCGCCAAGAGGATCGCTCTCCGGATTCAGGAAGGTGAGCACACGCTGTTGCTGATAGTCGTGCATCAGGTACCAGAGGATAGGCGCGAAAGCCGCCAGCAGCAGGCTGACCATGCCCACAAAGCGCCAGCTGATCCCTGCCAACAGCAGCACCAGGGCCCCGGAAACCGCAACCAGCAGGGCAGTACCCAGATCCGGCTGGCGCGCGATCAGGATGGTCGGCACCAGGATGATCAGCCCGGCCACGACGATGTCGCCGAAACGCGGCGGCAGCGAACGTTCGGCCAAGTACCAGGCCACCATGGCCGGGACGGTTATCTTGACCATCTCCGAGGGCTGGAAACGCAGGATGCCCATGTCAAGCCAGCGTTGCGCGCCCTTGCCCACATCGCCGAAGAACAGCACGGCGAAAAGCAACCCCAGCCCCGCAGCGTACAGCCAGGGCGCCCAGTAAGCCAGATGCCGGGGCGGAACCATGGCGACCACAAACATGACGGCCAGCGCCGTGAGCAGGCGCACGCCCTGGCGTATGAGCAAATCGGTATCCTGCCCCCCCGCGCTGTACAGCACAACGAATCCCACGCCAGCCAGGACAAGGATTCCGAAGAGCAATGACAGGTCCAGGTGCAGGCGCTGCGCTAAGGGTCTATCGTCCTGCACCTGCTGTTCCCCTCCCGCGGCCTGGGCGGCCCGTCAGCTTTCCCATGCCTGACCAAGCAGATAATGGTCCATGACCTTGCGGGCGATGGGCGCCGCCGCTTTCGAGCCGCTGCCGCCGTTCTCCACCAGCACTGCGACGGCGATGCGGGGCTCCTCCACCGGCGCGAAGGCGATAAACAGGGCATGGTCGCGGAGCCGCTTTTCCAGCTCCTCCGCCTCATACTTCTCTTCCTGGCCGATGGTGAAGACCTGTGCCGTACCCGTCTTGCCGGCAATCGTGTAGGGTGCATCCACTCCGATGCGGCGGGCAGTGCCTCGAGCCCCGTGCACCACGTCTACCATGCCCTGAATGACCAGGTTCCAGTGGGCCCCATCTCTCAGCGTCACGCCTGCCTCGGCCACGGGTTCGATGGCCACGGTCTCACCAACCTCTGGGTCGATGACCGCATTCACCACCCGCGGCCGCACCCGCCCGCCCCGCTTTGCGAGGCTCGCGGTGGCCGTCGCCAGCTGTAACGGGGTGGTCAGAGTGAATCCCTGACCTATGCCGGTAATCAGGGTCTCGCCCGGATACCACGGCTGGTTACGCACAGCCCGCTTCCACTCCCGGGATGGCATTAGCCCGGTCACTTCGCCGCCGATATCCACGCCGGTCTTCTCACCGAAACCGAAGCGGGTCATGAAGCTGTGGATGCGGTCGATGCCGAGCTCCAGAGCGAGGTCGTAGAAATAGACATCGCAGGACTGCGTCATGGCGCCGTTAAGGTCGAGCTTGCCATGACCGCTGCGCTTCCAGTCCCGGTAGCGATGCGAACGCCCCGGCAACTGATACCAGCCGGGACACCAGGTCTCTCGATCCGTGGTGGTCGCTTCGTATTCCAGGCCGGCGAGGCCAACGAACGGTTTCACCGTGGAACCGGGCGGATACTGGCCCCGCAGCGCCCGGTTGAACAGGGGGCGGTCCGGCGATAGCTGGAGACTGGCATATCGACGCGAGTCGATGCCGTTGACGAACAGATTCGGATCGTAGCTGGGGGTGCTCACCAGGGCCAGGATACCACCCGTTCGGGGCTCGATGGCCACGACCGCGCCGTTCTCTCCCGCCAGGGCCGCCTCGGCCACGGCCTGCAAGGAGACGTCAATGTCGATGGCCAGGTCGTCGCCCGGCTGCGGCGGCGTGCGGTCGAGAATTCGCAGGGTGCGGCCCTGGGCGTTGGTTTCCACGTGTTGATAGCCGACCTTGCCGTGCAGCACGCCCTCGTAGGCCTTCTCCACGCCGGTCTTGCCCAGGTGGCTGGTGCCGCTGTAGTTCGCCGTGTCCAGGTGTTGAAGCTCCTGTTCGTCGATGCGTCCCACATAGCCCACCACGTGAGCCGCCGTGGCGCCGAGGGGATACTGTCGGGTCAGACGGGCTTCGATGTCCACCCCGGGGAAACGGTGGCGGTTGACTGCAAAGCGCGCGACCTCCTCCTCGCTCAGATGAAACCTGAGCGGGATCCCCTCGAACGCCCGTTTGCGTTTCAGCAGCTTGCGAAAGCGATCGAGATCGCTGTCCCGCACATCGACAATCTCGGCAAGTCCCTGCAAAGACGCCTCCATGTCGTCCACGGCCTCCGGCACAATCTCGAGGCTGAAGGAAGGCTGGTTCTGGGCAAGTACCACGCCGTTGCGGTCGTAAATGAGCCCGCGGGTGGGTGGGATCGGCACGATCTTGACGCGGTTCTTCTCCGAGAGAGTGGCGAAATGGTCGTGACTGATCACCTGGAGATACACCAGGCGATTGATCAGCTCGGTGGCAAGAACGAGCACAAGGGCAAGAGCGGTTAACTCCGGTTGGCGCAGCAACCGGGATTCGCGCGCCTTGTCCTTCAGAGTGATGCCCAGGCTCATCCCAATCTCCGGCGCCTAGAGGTCTGAACCATGAATACGCCGCGTTAGCGTGGGCCGCGGGGTCCCGGCGGCTCGTGCCGGTCCGGCTCCCACCGCGTATGCTAAACCGATCACGGATGGGACCTCCCGGGGCTGTGCTCAGGCAACACGGTATTTGCGACGCACGTCCCGCAGGACAATGAACACCCACGGCCACAGGATTGCACTCGTCAGCGCGGGCGAGAACACCACGCCGTCAGCCGTGGCCAGTCCCTGAATACCTTTCACCCAGAGGGCAATGGAACGATCCAGTACCACCAGCAGCAACACGCTCACGCTCTGGTGCCACAAAGGGAGGACCCGCACCCGCTTGTGGAATCGCAGGGTGATGAAGGCCACCAGCGTGAGTCCGAGAGCATGCTGGCCCAGCAGAGTCCCGGTCAGCACGTCCAGGAAAAGCCCGAGGACCCAACCGATGCCGACACCGACGCGATCGGGCACCGCAAGACACCAGTAAATCAGCGCCAGCGTGACCCACGGGGGGCGCCAGGGATCGGCCCACTCCGGCAACGGGACGGCCATCAGCATGAAAGCGACCAGGAAGCTGAGCACGATCGCCTTGCCACCCTGGTGCCGCACCAGGCTCATGAACGTACCTCCTGGCCCTCGGCATACTGGGCCTTGTTCGAGGCTCCCTCCTTTCCCGGCCACACCAGCAGCACCTCGCGGTTGCGCTCCAGCTGGGCGGCTGGTTCAACGATCACCTTGGCAAAAGGCTGTCCCGTATCAGTCTCTACGCTAAGAATCCGCCCCACCGGATAGCCGGAGGGGAATCGTCCCCCCAGGCCCGAGGTCACCACCAGGTCCCCCACCACCACATCGGCATTGTTCGGCAGGTGGGTGAGCTCCAGGTCACTGGTAGCGCCGGTACCCACGGCCACCGCCCGGAGTCCATTTCGATTCAGCTGGACGGGCAGAGCGTGACCGGGATCCGTGATCAACAGGGCGGTGCTGGATAGGGGATTGACATGCATGACCTGTCCCATCACGCCATGGGCATCGATCAAGGGCTGCCCCCTGAAAACTTCGTCGTTGCCGCCTTTGTTCAGCATAATCTGGCGGGAAAACGGATCCATGTCCACGGACACGACTTCCGCAATGAGCACCCGGTCGCCCACCTTGACTGAAGAGTCCAGCAACTTGCGGAGACGACGGTTCTCGGCGGCCAGCTCTTCGTACTTGCCCAATCGCGCCTGAATCAGCAGCTGCTGGGTACGCAGGCGCTCGTTCTCCTCCCTGAGGGCACGCCGGGTGGCGAGGGCATCGGTCAGCCATTTCCCTCCCCTGAAGGGCGCATGCACCGCGAACTGCAGCGGATAGACGATCACGGCCATAGCCGCGCGCACCGTCTCCAAATGGTGGCGGCGATGGTCCACGGTCATGAACAGCACGGACGCCAGCACGCACACGAGCAAGCGCACGTTGACGGAGGGACCGCGGATAAAGAGTGGCTTTAGCGGCTTTATGCAGGCTGTCCTGTCGTCAACAACTAGAACATATTTCGGTCATTCGGACCGGGAATGCAAGGCACCATGACGATATGGCGACGTTTGAAGCGAAGTCCTTGAGTCGGGTCGCCCTCGACGCACAACGCTACTCCGAGGCGAACACGTCGACGCCCTTCTCGTCCATCATTTCCAGCGCCCGCCCGCCGCCCCTGGCAACACAGGTGAGCGGATCCTCGGCGATGATGACCGGCAAGCCGGTTTCCTCCATCAGCAGCCTGTCCAAGTCCCTCAGCAGCGCCCCGCCGCCCGTCAGCACCATGCCCCTCTCGGCCACGTCGGCGCCCAGCTCGGGCGGGGTCTGCTCAAGCGCCGTCTTGACCGCGCTGACGATGCCGGAAAGGGGCTCCTGCAGGGCCTCCAGAATCTCGTTGCTGTTCAGAGTGAAGCTGCGGGGCACCCCCTCGGCGAGGTTGCGCCCGCGCACCTCGATCTCCTTCACTTCGTTGCCGGGGTAGGCAGAGCCGATTTCGTGCTTAATGCGCTCGGCCGTGGCCTCTCCGATCAGGCTGCCGTAGTTGCGGCGCACGTAGTTGATAATGGCATCGTCGAAGCGGTCGCCGCCGATGCGCACCGAAGCTGCATAGACAATGCCGTTGAGGGAGATCACCGCCACCTCCGTGGTACCGCCGCCGATGTCCAGGACCATGGAGCCGCTCGCCTCGCTCACCGGCATGCCGGCTCCGATGGCCGCCGCCATGGGCTCCTCGATAAGGTACACCTCCCTGGCGCCGGCGCCAGCCGCCGACTCACGGATCGCCCGGCGTTCCACCTGCGTGGAGCCACAGGGCACGCACACGAGTACGCGCGGACTCGGGCGCAGAAACTGGTGCTCGTGAACTTTATGGATGAAGTGCTGCAGCATTTTTTCGGTTACCGTGAAGTCGGCGATAACGCCGTCTTTCAGCGGTCGAATCGCGGTGATATGACCAGGCGTACGACCCAGCATGCGCTTTGCGTCATTGCCGACCGCCGCAATGGTCTTGGAGCCCCCTGGACCACGCTCCTGGCGAATGGCGACCACCGACGGCTCGTTGAGGACAATTCCCTGGCCGCGCACATATATGAGTGTGTTAGCGGTACCCAAGTCAATGGAGAGGTCGTTCGAAAAAAACCCCCGCAAGCTCTTCATTAGCATAGACGCGACCGTTTAGCGTAGGTGGAAACTACAAACAACCAGGGTGACGAGTATAATGAGGAAGTCGAGCCTGTGCGGCTCAGCAGTCCCTTTCCCTGTGACACGTTTGTGCGGCTGCCATCGGGCCGCTAATTTAGCAGTGGGTCTGGCGCGGAGCAAGTATGCCGCCGGAGCCGACACGCAGGCTTGAGGCCCGACCCCGGCATAGGAGCCTTATATGTCCCTGGACAGAGACGACGTGGTGAGAATCGCCCACCTGGCACGGCTTGCCGTCGAAGAAGCGGAAATTCCGCGTTACGCGCGCGAGCTGTCGAACATACTGAGTCTGGTGGAGCAAATGAATCAAGTGGATACTACCCACGTCGCGCCCATGGCTCATCCTCAAGATACCAGTCAGCGTCTGCGTGCTGACGTCGTTTCCGAGTGCGACCAGCGTGACCTGTTTCAGGCCAACGCTCCGGAGGTCGAAGCAGGCCTGTACCTGGTACCCCAGGTCATCGAGTAGGACTGCTTGGACACGCCAAAACGATAGCGGCATGGCTCGCGCCAGCCCTGAACTCGCACCCAATGCACCAGAACTCCATTCCACAATTGTCGGCAGCTCTGCACCGCAGGGAAATTTCCAGCGAGGAGCTTACGCACCACTATCTGGCTCGGATCGCCGCGCTCGACGCAGAGCTGAACAGTTTCATCACGATAGCCGAAGAACAGGCCATCAGCCAGGCCCGCGCAGCGGACAAGAAGCTTGCCGACGGCAGCGCCGGTCCCCTGACCGGGATTCCGCTGGCCCACAAGGATATTTTCTGCACCCAGGGCCTGCGCACCTCGTGCGGCTCACGCATGCTGGATAACTTTGTATCGCCCTATGACGCGACCATGGTGGCGCGCCTCGCCCAGGCAGGCATGGTGACTCTCGGCAAGACGAACATGGACGAGTTCGCCATGGGCTCATCCAATGAAACAAGCTATTACGGGCCGGTGCGCAACGCCTGGGATTTGGAGCGAGTGCCGGGCGGATCCTCGGGGGGCTCCGCCACCGCCGTGGCAGCGCGCCTGACGCCACTGGCTACTGGCACAGACACGGGCGGCTCCATAAGACAACCGGCCGCCCTGTGCGGCATCACCGGACTGAAGCCCACTTACGGTCGCGTCTCCCGCTACGGAATGGTCGCCTTCGCCTCCAGTCTTGACCAGGCCGGTCCCATGGCGCGCACGGCCGAGGACGCGGCATGGCTGCTGTCCGCCATGTCAGGATACGACGCAAGGGATTCAACCAGCATCGAACGACCGGTGGACGATTACCCTGCCGCCCTGGGTGGCGAGCTCGAGGGTCTGAAGATCGGTCTCCCCAGGGAATACTTCGGGGAGGGGCTCAGTGCGGAAGTGGACGCGGTCATTCGGGGAGCCCTGCAGCAATACGAATCCTTGGGCGCTCGCATAACGGACATCAGCCTGCCGAACAGCGCCCTGGCTGTCCCAACCTATTACGTGGTGGCGCCCGCGGAATGCTCGTCGAATCTGTCCCGTTTCGACGGCGTGCGCTACGGTTACCGTTGCGATGAACCGCGAGACCTGGAGGATTTGTACAAGCGCTCCCGCGGCGAGGGCTTCGGGCCGGAGGTGAAGCGCCGCATCATGATCGGCACTTACGCGCTTTCCGCCGGTTACTACGACGCCTACTATCTGAAGGCTCAGAAGGTGCGGCGGCTGATTCGCGATGACTTCCGCGAAGCTTTCGAGCAGGTGGACGTGATTATGGGGCCGACCAGCCCAACGCCCGCATTCAAGCTGGGAGAGAAGACTGAAGATCCGGTCAGCATGTACCTGTCTGACATTTACACCATCGCCGTCAACCTGGCCGGGCTTCCGGGGGTATCTATTCCCGCCGGCTTCGTGCAGAACAGGCCCGTGGGACTGCAAATCATCGGAGATTACTTCAACGAGGCGCAATTGCTGAACGTCGCCCACCGTTATCAGCAGGTGACCGACTGGCACAACCGCGTGCCACCGGGATTCGAATAGCACCCCGCGGCAGCAGCAATCAGTCACGAATCACGGTTCACGCATAATGGAATGGGAATCCGTCATCGGGCTTGAGATACACGCCCAGCTTTCCACCTCCAGTAAGATTTTTTCGGGTGCTTCAACCCGCTTCGGCGCCGCTCCCAATACCCAGGCGTGCGCAGTGGACCTGGGCCTTCCGGGCGTGCTGCCAGTGCTGAATGGAAGTGCCGTTGCCATGGCAGTGAAGTTCGGACTCGCCACGCACTCTACGGTGGCCAGGCGCTCCGTGTTCGCCCGCAAGAACTACTTCTACCCGGATTTGCCCAAGGGCTATCAGATCAGCCAGTACGAGCTTCCCGTAGTGCACGACGGTTACGTGGACATCGAGCTGGCCGATGGGACGAGCAAGCGAATCGGCGTAACGCGGGCGCACCTGGAAGAGGATGCGGGCAAGTCCCTGCACGAGGACTTTCACGGCATGAGCGGCATCGATCTGAACCGGGCCGGCACTCCCCTGCTGGAGATTGTCTCCGAACCGGATTTGCGCTCTCCGAAGGAAGCGATCGCGTATATGAAGAAAGTCCACTCCCTGGTTCGCTATCTCGATATCTCGGACGGCAACATGCAGGAGGGCTCTTTCCGCTGCGACGCCAATGTTTCCGTGCGACGCAAAGGCGAAGACGGCTACGGTACGCGTACCGAGATCAAGAACCTGAACTCGTTCCGCTTCGTGGAGCGCGCCCTGAGCTACGAGATGGAGCGGCAGATCGAGGTGCTCGAGAATGGCGGTGAGGTCGTCCAGGAGACCCGGCTCTACGACGTGGAAAAGGGCGAAACGCGCCCCATGCGCAGCAAGGAAGAAGCCAACGACTACCGTTACTTTCCCGATCCCGACCTGCTCCCGGTGGAGATCGATGATGCCTTCGTGGCCAGAATGGAAGAAGACCTGCCCGAACTCCCGGACGCCCGCAAGAGCCGCTTCGCGGCCGAGTACGGCTTATCGGCTTACGATGCCGGGGTCCTCACGGCCAGCCGCGACGTGGCCGATTTCTACGAGGAGACGGTGCGCACAGCGAAGGGCGAATCCAAGCTTTGCGCCAACTGGGTCATGGTGGATCTGGCAGGGGCGCTTAACAAAGAGAACCTGGAGATTGCAGACAGCCCCGTAAGCGCCCGGATGCTGGAACAGATGGTGCAGCGCATCGCTGATAACACCATCTCCGGCAAGATTGCCAAGCAGGTCTTCGAGAGCATGTGGAATGGCGAAGGTCAGGCCGATGGGATCATCGAAGCGAAAGGCCTGAGACAGATGACCGACGCCGGCGCCATGGAAGCGCTGGTGGATGAAGTCATTGCTGCCAACCCCAAGCAGGTGGAGCAATTCCGTGCCGGCAAAGACAAACTGCTCGGCTACTTCGTGGGACAAGTCA
>JAAUYK010056068.1_pt1 | contig 13454 bp, 6 predicted proteins | sample 7278021 | NCBI WGS metagenome assembly JAAUYK01 (sample SAMN14350223, study PRJNA611818) | marine sediment metagenome | isolation source: surface marine sediment (1.8m) | place: French Polynesia: Moorea | collected 2018-08
CTATGCTATACTGCCCCGAAATTTAGTGTAATCTAGACTAGAGTGCGTTATTGTCTCAATGTACTCGTAGTTCCATGCATTGAGCCATCAAGCTTCTTTCACAAGTCACTCGCGATGAGAAGGCCGTTTAATCACAACCCCATTACAAGCGGCAATTACGGGTCTCCTGCCGAGTTATTACTTTTGATGGCGTAATCTTGAATGAGTGCGAAGGAATGTACAAATACAAGACCCGTACTCGCTTCATTCATGCGAACCACCGTCATAGTACTCGATACTTAAATCAATTTTGTGCAATATAATGACGCTCTCAGCACAGTGGTAACTGCCCTGCACACACATTCATGCATACATATACTGTACTTTTAGAACACGCCGGAGACTTATTTTTTAGCAGTTCACCTCGGAGCCCAATCACCGAATCAGACGTCTCACAGTCAGATCTGGTAATGGGATCTACGAGGCTTAAAGAGGGTGGAGGCGCGATAGGGCAGGTGGGCGGAAAATCAGGCCAAGGAAAAGGCCACCGCGCCGGCCGCACGCAAGTGTTCCATAGTACCCACTAAAATAGCCATAAAGACAGTGCGAATCCTTACGCTGGCTACATGACAGGACAAGACAGAGAGCATTCCACCCGCCGTGTCGTGTCGTGTCGTGTCACGCCATACGGTCGGTCTTACAACCTCGAAGGTCCATTACTTCTTCCTCTGACTGAGGAGAGGGAGAGCTAGGCACATCGGCCGGCCGGATGTATGGCCATCGGTTCGTCTTTTCCTTGTCCGGTCGGTCGGTCGGTCGGTCGGTCGACCGTGCTAGCAAATACTATTCCTGCTGTTGTCCCAGCTAACATAAACAGTAGCGTGTGATGTCCCCTCTCTCTCTCGCTTCCAGCAGCTCCCCGATCGATCCGCCGCCTTCGGAATAAAGAATAGGAGAACGAGAAGAAGAAAGAGTGGGAGAGCGCCAGCAGGGAGACGAGACGACAAAAGTGCGGCCACTTTTCAAATGACTTTAGATGCAAGAATGTCATATTAGGCCGGAATTGGCGATTTTGCATGCCCGAATGGCAACCCCGCTTGTTCCACTACTGTAGCTACAACAGTGGGAAAAACGACCTCGAATAGCTGCTGGCAGTCATTCGTCGGTCGGTCGGTCCAGGAAACGGGAGGGGAGGAGCGAGAGAGCGGGTCTCAGCGGCGCAGCCAGCCGACGGACGAAATGACAGCAGCAGCTAGGCGGACAGACGGGCGGAGCGTGCGAGCCCGGCTTTTATGCCTTTGTTCCAGGGCCGACAAACTGCAGTATGCATTATGATGAGAGATGCACCTAAAAAGACCATGGCGCCGACTCGAAAGGTTTGTTCGCCTCGTCGGTACTGTATCGACTAGTTCCGCGTGACCGGCCTTCCCAAAAATAGCCAAAAATCCGGGCTACTTATTGGCTTCTCTCTCTTCTCTTTCTCACAGCCGCCCGCCCGCCGACCCGATCGACGGAGTACAATAATAGCGGAATGTGACCGGAAATAAATATTTATGTTCAGCGGGCGCCAGAACCGACATGTCCGGCAAACTTGATCCGCGAACGATGAAAGAGATGGAATTCAAAATCCCAGTTGCATAAGACCTAAATCGGCCACTCTGACTGACGTGCATGCAAGAGACGCTCCTCCTTGGGAGACGATTGGGGAAATAATCCGATCTATTCTCCTCTCCTCCTCCTCCTTCCTGCTCTCTCTCTCTCCCTTGGTCCCGCCGTTCCCTCCCCCTCTCTATTCGTTTTCCCGGATTAGTGCGGGGCGGCGACGGAGAGAGAGAGAGAGGCCAGGGAAGAAAGACCGAGAGAGCATCCATTGGGTTGCTACAAGATGCATTTTATTTTAGCTTTCGATGCTTTAGCACCAAGTTTGATCCATGGCAATAAAATGTAGGCAGCTAGGGAAATTCTTTAGATATGCCTATCGACATGCCGCCGGACCTCTGGCGCGATCCGAAGCGAAGCGAAGAGTGGTTTTCAAATACAGCTCCGGAGCTCGTTCGTCCTCCGCTTTCTTCGCCAGCTCTCCACGTAAGCACGTTGTGATCAATCCAATATATATTCTTCGATTGTACATTCAGCATTGAGCAAACAACAGATAGTCCGTGTTGCCAACGGTAACCTACCGCAACCTATAAGCACGCGCACGCACTTGACGACGCACCGGACATTCGCGCTAAAATTAGCGCAAGCAAAGAAACTACGTCGTAGGTCAGAGGTCATTCGACCGGTTTTAAGTGTTTGGCCCTGCCTAGCTGTCATCAGAATTAAGTACATTTTAGTGGTGTTGATAATGCCTGTCTTTCACCGCAGTGTTTAAGTATACAAACGCTCGCGAGCTTTTAATCCGCTCTGAGTTCAGTAAAGTACGCAGAACTATAAGAGCTAAAAGTTTACATATAACTACGGGCCGCTTGTGAACTTTCGTTAATTTCGTGGTTGAAAATCCGTTGCTATAGCAGTTCTCAGTCTATTAACATGCCGCGTACCGAGCATAAGAGAAGTTCGAAGCAGGCAGTGCTAGAAAGGAGAGCCAGAGGACGTCGACTAGCAGCCAGACAGCTATAGCCTGCCTCCTTTTGAAAACGGCTCAACGATTTATTCAGGAGCATCGGGTGTCCATAAATCAACGCCTCAACTAAGTATATCGTCCATTGACGTACTTTGGCCTTTTTTAATGTGCCTACACTACTAGATACGCCAATTAAACCCTGCAACACATAAGTGGTAGTACAGTACGTAATTGTGACAACCCCGCCTCGGATAGCTTCAACCTTCGGGGAGCGATTGAGCGCTTACGGCAGGAGGAGAGCGAGTGAGAGCAAGCCAGAGTGGTTCACGGGCTCGCCCACCGCCGGATGTTGGCCAAAATGCGAACGTGGAGGAGAGTTGGCGGGCATTGAAAACGATCGCCATGAATCATTGACTTGTGTACCCTAGTGCATGTCTCGATCCGACTTGTATCCCACTTGCAATGTGCGTGTACTGCCCGTGCGAGCAACTTGATGAAAACCTACGGACAGAGCGCGCAGAGCTTGAGGGGGGCGAGAACAGCATCGCCTGTCTGTCAGCAGCTATGGCCTGCTCTTTCGGTCGGTCGGTCGGTCGGTCGGCGTGAGAGCGATCGAGCTGAGGGCTGGAGGGAGGCCGGAAGGAAGGGAAGGGAGCCAGACCCGCGCCGTATGTACGTCCTTCCGTCCATCCGTCCGTCCGTCCGTCGAACTGGAAACCGTGCGCGCCTCCTTTGTAAGTACTAGTTTTAGCCCGACCGTCGGTCTCACCGTGGCGTGTATACGTACGCTCGCTCGCCGCCGCCGCCGCAGTCATGGTAGGCGAAAATGGAGGGAGAGAGGCCGGGGCCTGCTACATCTCAAAGACCGGCTAGCTAGCTGGCTAGCTGGCTTGCTACCAGCTAGGCCGCGATCCCCACCGACTCTGTCCGCCTAGCTACACTCCGATAAAAGGCCGTCGCCGCCGCCGCCGCAAAGGACCGACCGCGTCACCGCCCCCGCGAGCGAGCGAGCGAGCGTTCTTGGGAGAAAGCCCGCGGCGGCGGCGGCCTCTCCCTCACCGTGCGCGCCCAACCGACCGCTCAATCGAACTCTTCCGACGAAGCGTGCGAGCGAGCGCAGCAGGACATCGGGCCAGCGTTCGTTCGTTCGTTCGTTCGTTCGTTCGTTCGGCTCTCGTCAGGCGCTCGCTCGCTCGCTCGCTATAAATGCTACGCCGGACGGACGAAGGACCGTGTAGTATTTGGAACTGTAGCAAAGAGAGGGGAACCGAACGGACGAAGAGGCACTCTTGCTCGCTCGCCGCCTTCCCTCCCTGACTCTCCGAACGGACGAAGAGGAGCTGGAGATCTCTTCTGCAAGGCCGTGCGGCGGCGGTGACGACGGACGGACGGACGGACGGAGGGGAGCTCAAGCACGGACGTCGGCGTCGAAGGCAGCAGTAGCACTCTGGCCTCCGCCGCCGCCGCCGCCGCCTCCCGCAGTTGGTTGGTAGTGGTACCATTCCATGCACCGTAGTAGTGAATCGAGCTAGGAGGTAACAGCAGCAGGAGGAGGAGGAGCAGGCAGCTAGTCAGTGTGTGTGCGTACGCAGTCAGTGAGTGCTACGTATTGTATTCAGTGTCTGTCGCCGCCCGCCGCCGTCCCTCGTTCCTTCCTTCCTTCAATTGTCTGTCCCAAACGGCGAAGAAGAAAAGCAGGAAGAGAGTATAGAGGAGAAGGAGGAGGGGAGGAGGAGGAGGAAGAGGATCGAGCTAGACAGACAGAGACGGACTGACGGAGAGAAGGCGGACGGTCGGAGGCGGCAAAGAAGGCAGGAAGGAAGACGAAGCTAATCTGAAAGCAGTGCGCTGGAACGAGCGAGTGAGGGAGGCGCCAACGAGTAAAGGGAAAAGGGAAAAGGGAAAAGCTGGCTACGTGAAGAGGATCCAGCTAAGGCCACTCGCCCGCTGCTGTCCTTTCGTGGAGCTGGTTGCGTGGTTGGTTGGTCAGCAGCATGTGGGAAAAAATTGGCCGCCTCGGCATTTCCATACAGCCGGCCACATCGTCGTCTAGCTAGCTGGCTGGCTGGCTGATGAACGGTTCCAGAGAGCGAGTGGCGTGAGCGACACAAACGGTGCATGCGATATGCGAAGGAAGGAAGAGGTCTGGAGGACGCCGCCGACCGATTTACGACGGGGATGTGGACGGTGCCGGCGTCGCTGAGGAGACCGGCGGCGACGGCAGCGGCCACGAAGGCAGTGGTGGGGGCCAAGACGCTGCTTCCGTTGCTGCTGTCATGACCACCTGCTGACCGACCGACCGACCGACCGAAGTACGGGCGGACAGCGACGGCGGCGTCATTTGGCCCCGTTCCATCGCCGCTTGGCGCCTGCTCAACATGCTGGAAATGGGAGCCGAAGAGGCGACTGCGCGGGAGAGGCTTGAGGCGGCCGCGGCAGAGGCAGTGACCGCCACTTGCCGGGAGCCGGCCGTGGCCCGATGCCAAATGCCGGCAGACCGAGGAGGTGGTGTTGGTGGCAACGACGCCGCCGAGGAGGATGAGGAGCCCGGTCCGCACCGCACTCGGTGGCGGCAGCGGCGGCGACGGCGGCGGCGGCGGGGATTCATTGCCGCCGCTGTCGGCTCGGCCTTCTCCTCCCTCCTCTCGCCATCGTCGTCCTCCAGAATCATGCTGTCACTAATCGTCGCCGGCTGGACGCTAGTGTAAGTTACCGGACGAGGACGGGCGGAAAACGCGGCCTTGAGCGGACAAAGCTAGACGGAGAAGGGAGCTAGACAAAAAATAATTGAAAAGACGACCGTTTTGGGGCTCTGAAAAGGCAAAGGGGGTATACCAGGTAGAAGGCGTGTATAGTGCGGCTGAAGTGAGTCGCAATCTGCACCCGCCTCCGCCTCCGCGGGAAATCATATTTTTGGCGCCTAGCTGCAGCCCGGCTGGCTGGCAGCATTTTTTGTTTTCCCTTCCGGACCCTTATCACGCCGGCCAGGCGAAAGCCAATGCCACAGGCCAGCAAGCAGCCAGAGTCTGGCTTCTTCTCTCCCTCGTTCGTTCGTTCTATCCGGTCGGGCCGGGGCCTTTGCACAATCGCGTCTTCCTTTTCTGGGTAATGGAATTATTGCTACGGACAGCTAGCTAGGGTCGTGCGAGCAACCTTGGCCAACTCCTATGCATAGCTAGCTCTCTTATCCATGCCCCATAAACGCACTTATGCGTTATGACACGAGCGATTTCTTGTAACGCATTGCTGCTGGCTACCAGTCACTAGCTACTAGCTATATCGCGCGTATTACTAGCTCCCTGTGTGTGTGTGTGTATGCGGCCTCAGCCCTGACCCCATATTCAATACATATATCACGTCTGCTCCGCTGGTTGCCTACTACTACAGAAAGGGTACGAACGCGTAGTGTAGGATACAGCCGGGAAGGGGAATCATAGAGTGGAAGGAAAGGGATTACTGGGATTAAAAGGAGTCGGCGACTGGCTGGCTGGCCGCATCTTACAGGTCGACTGGCTTGGTTAGTCTGTGCTTCTTGAGACTTATCGCTAGTATAGGATTGACGGCTAGCTGGTGTCTGTTAATTCCACGTGCACTGTATTTGGTTCGTATAAATGTGCGCACACGACAAATGCCGCCGCCGCTCAATCGCTTTCTTTCGTTTGCTGTATAACACTTGGCTGTAGGTACGTTGGCTTACTACAACAGCATAACCATTACCAGCATGCTACGCTCCGCAGCTAGCGTAGATATAAGCACCGGCGGCCCGCCGGCCGGACGGAACAGCGCCGGCAATTCATGATTTATGGCTCACTCCTTTTGACGTCTGCCAGTTTGTGTAGGTAGTGGTGCCACAAGCAGCTGTGACCCGGCCCCCTCCCACCCTCCCTCCCTGCGTATACTATATACGCATGTAGTACGTACGTATTCGAAACAGAAGAACGGAGCCCAGCCTCGCTCGCAAAAAGGCGCTTTCACGTTCGCTCGCATGCAGATCTTAGAGCTACTCTTTGGGGACGGCGGGACGAGAGCTGCTTCAGTTCTCGCCTATTTCCCTCCCACGCTAGGTCCAACCTGGCTGCATGCTGCGACGTAGAAAAAAGGCGCTGCGTCTGTCTAGCTACTCGTACTGACATTTGTACCGCAGGTTACGCCTGCCACATTTGCTAATTGCGGCTGCTAGTGTATATATGTCCTTCGCTATCTCAATGAGCATGCCGGGAGACTGGGCTTTTTAAAGCGGCGAGAGGAGGCCGCTCGGCCTGTCCGCTGCGGCGGTAGCACAATAATGAAAGCGGCAACGACGCCTGGCGTCGGAATCTGTAGCAGCGGCGATATCGATTGAGGATATACCGACTGCTGCGCTGCGCTGCGCGTGCAGCCGCGAGTTACGTACGGCGGCGGCAACGGCGAGCTGCCAAAAGCGAACTCGAGGTGTCAGCATTACTGCCGCAGTCCGTATACGAGTTATACGGAGTGCTGTATTTTTAGGCCTCGAGACTGTAAGTTTGCAAGACTGCTATAGCTAGTCTGCTAAATCCACCAGATATTCTGTACGTAAAGAAGCAAACCGCAGGTTGAGTGGCTTGAGAAGGCCCCTACTACGCGAGGGGCCGCTAGCAGGGGCGAGTTTTTTTCGCAGTAACAGCTACAGCGAACGAGGGCGTCTCACACGTGCACGTACACAATACTACGCACGCCTGTGGCCGTTAATCATTCTCCGCGTACGTACGTAATTTCGAGTTGGGGATAAACACCGGGAAATGTACGTGGTTGTTGCCACACTGAAATTTAGACGTTCATCGGCGGGGCCTCGCTTAGCTGGCTGGGATATTGTCTGAGGCTATAAAGAGTTTATAAGCACTTGGCAGCTCCCGATCGAAAAGGTGGCTTAATAGCTTTTTCCCGAAATAACAATGGGAGGCTTCCTCTCTCTCCGCGCGTCTGTCTGTCCGCACTTACCTAAAGGCCGGCCAGCCGGCCTTACTTACTACTATATACGTAGCTGCCCACACTTGATTGATTACGGCTCTCGTAGGTAATAAAAAACTAATAATGATAGAGTGTGGAACGAACGGCCGGGCGGGCGCACAGACGCCGGCAAAGGTGAAGAAAACCCCCGCCGGCTGGAACGTCTGAACAAAAAGAAATAGGTAGAGCCCTTCTTACGTATACGTACTACAAGTCACTGTGTATACGCTCAGCGTCCTGAGTACGTGGCTGGGAAAACTTTCAAGGCTGGCAGAAAAAGAAGTACGTATACTGGATGGCTGTGGGTGCGTAAGGCAAAAGCCCGATCCTTCTTCCTCGCCTAGCTCTCTCCTTCTCACTTACTACGTACGTATCCCGAGCGAGCCGAACGAACGAACGTCGTCGGTCGGTCGGTCGGTGTTGGCAAGCAAAAACGCGGCACCAGGAGGAGAGGATCGAGAGAGAGAGTCAAGGGGCCACACGTACGGGCTTGCTGGCAAACTCTCGGCCCGGAGCTAGAACACAATGGGCCTGTTGAATGGGCCCAATCAACAGCGTACCGCCATTCTCTTAGTCTGCCATCCGCAGATATAGTACTATGAAAGGGAAACGTACGTACACAAAGTTGGATCTGGTAGCTAGTAGGACCACGGTGCGACACCTCAGGAGGCAAAAAAGCTGCGTCGGGAAAGAAGCTAGGGAGGCGCAGGAGGCGTCAGTCGGCAGATAAATAAGGCGGGGAGGAGGGGAGAAGAGAATGCATTTTTCTTTTGTTCCCCTCCGGAAAGATGTATTCGAAAGCTAAGGAGGAAGCGAGCGAGCGAGCGAGCGAGCTGCTTGGTATTCAGCGAGTGAGAAGAGCGTCCGCGCGCCTTTGTTGATACACTAGCTAGCTACTACAGGTGCCGGCCTCGCCAATCTGCTAGACGGCCGTATACTTCAAATAAAACTAGCGCTGACATCACGTACGAGTAGTGAAAAGAGGGAAACGGTCTCATGTAATACTATGTTGGCTCCATTTCAGAGCCTTGTCGAGAGGCGTGGCGGCGAGCGGCGGCGGTGACGATTCGGGCGGTGGCGATTCCGGCGAGGAGTCCTCCGAGTACTTCGACCCCCCGATCGAGCTGGGCGACATCATGCCGGAGCAGAAGAAGCAGTACGACAAGATGAGGCCGCCGAAGTACAAAGGTAAGGCTGGCAGACTGGGGCGACCGGACGATCATGGAAAATGAAAAGCAGGCAGATGGCGGGGGCAGATATAGCCGTAGCAGGTACGGACGCGGACGGAGGCCAGCTGAGCGCTTCTTTGTCGCAGTGCGGACCGCCCAGCACAGCATTGCCAAAACTTATTGCCGAAGGCCAATTTTTGATAAAATCAATTGTAACTGGTTAACTTGTAGGCATTCCGCCTAACCGTCGCCCCTGAACCGGGTTGCCTAATGGAGCTGTCGCGAAACTACGCTCGGCCGGCCGGGGAATCTCTCCAGAATTTACCGTCGTGCTGCAGGCGCACAAATAACAGGGGATGTCACCTGAGGGCGGCCGGAGGAAAGGGGAAGGAAGAGGAGGGAGACTAGCTAGAGGAGAAAACTCCTGCGGTGAATCGAGGGACACTCTGTCGCCCAAAGTTTACGCGTACGTCTACGTTGAGCTCCAGGAAGTCTGGGCTACTCTCCGACAGGCAGCTAGGCAGCCGCGAATAAGGAACTGATAAAAACTTTGCAAATTGTCCAATTAAGACGGAACAGATAACGAGTGCCCTAACCCTGCTACTAAAAGGATCGAGAGGCGGGCAGCAATCCCCGGGCGTTAAAAAAGGTTTTCTCTCCCCACTTTTCGCCCTCTCTCGCTCTTCGAGGCTACGACGACGCCGAGAGCGTCGCCGTCGCGTCGCCCACTTAGCCGTATTTACTGTAGCCAGCCAGCTAGACGAGGTAGGCAAGTAAGTAAGGAAGACGGCATGGAGCTCGGGCGAAACGGACCCGCAGCACGCACAGCGAGCAAGAACCGCCTCCCTTACTTACTTCCGTATACTTCCTCCAGGGCAACTAACTTTGCCCCCCGTCGCCAGCGTTGCTAATTTAGAACGGGCAACATTGCTGGGCTTATTATGCATGTAGGGGAGCTGTCGTGATATTGACGCGTCCTACAGCAGACGACGTATTTTGTCTAATTAGCTTCTTTACCTCACGCTTATCCTCCTTCCTTATTTGCAGCCAACGCCACCGAGGTGGTCTTTCACGTCACCGTAATGAGTCTCGACACCATAGACGAAAGCTCAATGGTAAGTACTGTAGATTGAAACGTCCTCATATAAACCCCATCATTTCGAGCTGTCACCACTCACTCACTCACATGAGAGCGGACGGGCATCCATCTGGAGCTGCTCGTATTATTTTCAGCACTATAATTGACTACAGCTTTGCAGCCCACAAAGTTATTATTTTCAGCCTAAAGGTCTGTTGACTTAACATTAGAGAGATCAGGGGGAAGGTGAGGTTCCGGGCCATTGGGGAGGGAATTCATGTGCTTTCGGTATCGGGGTTTCCCCCCCACTTCCACCCACCCGGAACTACCCCCACTCCAACCCTACCAACCGAATCCCTCCAGCCCATGAATTCCCTCCCCATTGGCCCTACTCACCTCCCCTGACTTCTCTAATGTTGATTCAACAGACCTTTAGGCTAAAAATAATAACTTTTCCGACTGAAAGCTGTGGATATGAGCTTATAATAATTGCTGAAAATAATACGAACCATCTGCAGCAGCGGGGCGCATTAACGACTCGCCCGTCGGGATGGATTGCCGGATGCAGATAGTGGAGAGCCATGCAGACGGGAATGGGAGGAGGGGAAGGAAGAGGGGCAGCCAGCATCTATGGCTGCTGCTCTTCGTTCGAGCAATTAACGCCAGTAAAGAAGCCTTCTTCTTCCTCTCTGTTGCTCGCTCGCTCTCGCGCGCGCCTGCTCATTAGGCACGCGTCGGAGCCAGCCGGCCGACATGCACGACTAATTAAATCACTATCAGAACAATCTGGGAGAACGCGTTTTTTATGCCAATATGCTTCGATTACGCTCTCCCAACTAATTGTACGTACTTAAAATTGTTCCCGAACGACATACTCGACGAAGTCGTGACTGACTCCCATTTCCATTTCTTTTCCTTCTTTTTCCAGACGTACACTTGCGACGTGTTTTTCGCCCAGAGCTGGAAGGACAACCGGCTGCGCATGCCCGACGACAACAGCACTTCCAAGTACCGGCAGCTGCCGATCGAGTGGCTAAAGGAGATCTGGCGGCCGGACTCCTTCTTCAAGAACGCCAAGAGCGTGACCTTCCAGACCATGACCATACCCAACCACTACATCTGGCTGTGGAAGGACAAGACGATACTGTACATGGTCAAGTAAGTAAATTAACTAAATATCGGTCCCATACACACACGTATGGGTAACAACGGCTTTCTCCACTAGGCTTACTCTCGTTCTGTCCTGTCCGATGCACTTCAAAAATTACCCGCATGACACGCAGACCTGCAGGATGCAAATAGAAAGCAGTGAGTATTACGTTAATCTTTATTACAGACAAGTTATCCAGAACGTAATATTTTGTATCTTTCTATACTCAGTCTCCCACACCACGGATGAACTGGTCTTCATCTGGGACCCCCAGATCCCGCTCGACGTCGACAAGAACATTGAGCTACCTCAACTCGAGCTGATATCGACCAAGAACAACGACTGCACCACAGAGTACTCCACAGGCGAGTGTTTTTAGCCCCGTGTTTATTGAGCCGGCCGGAGCGATTCTAATCAGAATGAATTGCAATTGACGGAGAAGGGGCGGACCAGCCAGCTATACATACTGTATACTATTCCAGCCTCGTCCCCAGAGCGCACTGCGTCAATTCATGTAGGACGAGGGTGTTTGAAAGGCAGGCGAATTGAGTGAATGACCGCAGGGACTTCTTTCATTTGGTTAACAAAAGCGGCTCGAAGGAGCTAGCTAAAGGTTTTGACGATTTAATTTCAACGTCCGTACGTGTTTCAGGTACCTTCACGTGCCTGGAGGTGGTGTTCATGTTCAAGCGTCGGCTGGGCTACTACCTCTTCCACACCTACGTCCCCACCTGCCTGATCGTCATCATGTCCTGGATCTCGTTCTGGATCAAGCCGGAGGCTGTGCCGGCCAGGGTCACGCTCGGCGTCACCTCACTGCTCACCCTATCCACCCAGCATGCAAACAGCCAAAAGTCGCTTCCTCCTGTCTCATACATTAAGGTAATGAGAACGAACAGACTTAGTACTAGACAGGGGCGTCCGGCCACGTGTCCTTGACGTACGTACACCGGCTCCTGCTCGTATACGTATAGTACGTGCGACAGAACGCGAAGAAAGTGACGACGGAGGGAGGAAATCAGTCAGTCCCTTAGCTCCACCTTATCTTCGAGCCTTATTGTGCTACGAGTGCAACTTCGTGCAGCCCTAGCTCCCTCGATCGTGATCCCGGTAGCTTGATGCTATTACTACAGTTGTTGCACTACTGGCTCTCACACGTAGGGCATTCATTGCTAGACTGATGGCGCGACTTGCCTGACAGCGGCGGAGCCAGGATCGCGTCGCTTTATTTTCGGCTTCCGTTCGTACTTTCTTGAGTGCTTTCTTTAGTACGTAAGCGTAGGAGATTCTCGGGATTATTCATGCATGCTGGCCTATCTGTCTGGCCAATCTCTACTCGTACGTACTCCTCTTGCAGGCCATCGACGTCTTCATGTCTGGCTGCACGGTGTTTGTGTTCCTCTCGCTCATGGAGTACGCCCTCGTCAACATCGTGATGGGCGATATCGCCGACATCGAGAAGAAGAAGTCCATGGGGATCAGCAACCTGATTCTTGGCACCAGGGGGATACCGCTCAAGAGGAATGAAAAGGACGGCACCATAGAGAACGAGGTAATGCGCCCTTGAGAGTGATATTGAGGCTTGCTTGCAGATCGAACGTGTTGGGCTACTTTTCACTTTTGGCGTGCGAAGCACGCTTTCTCTTTCCTCCCTTCCATCTACTCGCTCTCGCTCTCTCCCTCTCTCGCCAAAGATGGAGAGAGGCAGTTAGATAAGAAGCACAGTGACTGGAGATGTGAGCGGGGGAAAACAGCGGGAGAGAGAGCGATGAGAGCGAAGGGAGCCAGTCAAGCGGAGGAATGCATCGAAAGGGGAAGTTACTATAGAAGTATTGGGGATATATGTACGAGTAGCTAGCTGCAAAAAAATCGCATGGCCTGTAGTAATTCGATTTTCTCCCTCGCTGCGCAGGACATGTTCCACCAGTACGGGAACCACGACAACGGCGGCGGGGGCGGCGGCGGCGGCATGTCCGGCATGACTCGCGACCGGTCCTACACCAACCTGTTCCCGGCCGGCACGGGCATGAACCCTGTCGGCGCCGCCGCCATGGTCGCCACGAGCGGCGTCACGCAGTCCTCCACGTCACCGCCTTCGTCGTCCACGCAGCCGCAGCCGCAGCCTCAGCAGCAGCAACCTCCGCCTCACCAGCTGCAGCATCAGACGTCCACCATATCGAACAAGTGCGTGCACACCCGGCAGCAGCACCACCAGCATCAGCAGACGGAGGGCCGCGGCGGCCTCGCGCAGTTCGAGGCCGAGTCCACCTTCGTCTCCCAGCCGCCGGTGCCCCCTCAGCAGACGGTGCACGCGCACTCCCACTCGCACCACCCGCCGCCGCTGCAACACCAGCAATCTGTCCACGTCTCCGGCGCCGCGGGGGTGGCCGCCGCCGTCTCGACAGCCGGGCCCGGCGTCGGGGGAGGCGTTCAAGGCGAGTACATACGTAGTAGTGAAAGGCAAAGCCGAACCGGCGCGGCGCGGACCCATTTCATTGATGGACGCAGTTATGCGCGCTTGGCCGAGCGTGAAATTGATTCTCC
>JAAUYK010184486.1_pt1 | contig 13453 bp, 8 predicted proteins | sample 7278021 | NCBI WGS metagenome assembly JAAUYK01 (sample SAMN14350223, study PRJNA611818) | marine sediment metagenome | isolation source: surface marine sediment (1.8m) | place: French Polynesia: Moorea | collected 2018-08
ATGGTCACCTGCTTGTCCTGGCCGATCCGCCAGGCCCTCTCCCGGGCTTGAGTGTCCGTCGACGGATTCCAGTCGGGATCGAATATGACAACGCGGCTGGCGCCTGTTAGATTCACCCCCAGGCCGCCCACCTTAGTGGTCAGCAGGAAGACGAACACGTCCGAGCTGTTGAACTTGTCGATCAGCGGCTGGCGGGCCGAGATCGCCGTGGAGCCGTCCATGCGCATGTAAGAGTAGTCTTGGCAGTTGACGAATCGCTCAAGTATGAGGAGCATTTGCCGCGACTGCGTGAAGAGCAGCACCCTGTGACCCTGCTTCTTCCAAAGCTTCAGCAGGGACTCGATCACGATCATTTTTCCAGACTTGCGCCAGAAGCCGTACGTTTCGTCGTCCTCCAGCGACTCCTCGTCCACCTGGCCAAAGTGCTTCGGCCCGCCGTCGTACAGGTCCGGGTGGTTGCAGATCTTCCTCAGGTTGATCAGTCCGACGAAGACTTTCAGCCTGCCATCCAGGATGTGCTTTATCTCACCCGAGTCGATGTAGGACTTGTACATGCTGCGCTGCTCCTCAGTCAGGCGGCAGAACAGCACCTGCTCGTTCTTCTCCGGAAGCGAGATGTGCTGCCTGACGTCGCTCTTCATCCGGCGGAGCAGGTACGGGTTGATCGTGTCCCGGAGGACGGTGGCGCACTTGTACGCCGTCGCGACCTGCACGCGGCTCGCGTTCGCGTAACCGCCATGAGTGATCGGCACGGAGAACTGCTGCATGAAGACCGGCAGCGTGCCCAGCTTGCCGGGGAAGATGAAGTCGAAGAGGGACCACAGCTCTTTCAGGTTGTTTTGGAGCGGGGAGCCCGACAGGATGAGCCGATGGGCCGTCGGGAACGACTTCGCCGCGAGGGTGACCTGGGCGTCGGGATTGCGGATCTTATGTCCCTCGTCGAGGATGACGTACTGGAAGTCCTGCTGCAGCAGCACCTCGTTGTGAGCGACGAGGCCGCTGAACGACGTGACGAGGATGCCGCGCGAGCTGGCGATGGAGCGGACAAGGGAGGAGCGGGAGCCCTTGTGAGAGCCGGAGTCGTGGAGGATAACGACGCGGAACATGGGCCACCACTTGTGGAACTCCTTTACCCACTGGTGCATGACCGTCGTCGGACAGACAATGAGCACGGGACCGAAGCGCTTGCCGCTCAGCTTGCGCTGGCTGAAGCTCAGGGAGGCGAGAAAGGCGATGATCTGGATGGTCTTGCCCAGGCCCATCTCATCACCTAAAAGAGAGAGCGTTTATATATCGTAAGGTATCGAAGGGTCAAAACTTACAGTACTGTATACAGACCTAAAATGCCTCCGACTTTCTGCTGGTGTAGCTCCCAGAGCCACTGAACGCACACTTTCTGGTAGTTGAATAGGCTATCCCAGATCGAGCTGGGCACATGCAAGCCGCCCTCGAGCTCTTCGAACTTGGTGTCACAGAGCGTGCGCTCGCCGCCCTCCTGCCACGCCTCCAGACGGTCCAGGTACTCTTGGCGATCTCCGTCGTCTACCACTCGTTTGCGACCTCGGGTTGTCCTCCTGCGAACCCCGTTGTCGCTGTCAGAGGAGTCCCAGTCGGAGTCGTCGGTTCCGTTGCCGAAGTCCTCCTCCTCTTTCTCTTGAATGTCCTCTTCTCTCGTCCCCTTGGAGGTGTCATCCTTCTTTCGCTTCTTCGCTTTCGGCGGCGCGCCCTTCCAACAGCTACGATCCTCGTCACTGATGGTGTTGATGGCCATCTGTTCCTTGAAGTATCTGGTGAACTCTTTGTTCGCGCCGTCGTCGCCATGCTTAGTGGACTTGAGGCTCTTCCCGAAGGCGGTCAGTTCCCCCAGACGGATCTTTTTCTCCTTCTCCGTCTCCTCTCCCTGACTCTCCTTCATCATGGACTCCACGTCGACCTCGTCCTTCTTGCTCTTCTCTTTATCCTCCTCGACGATACCAAAGTCCTTCTTCACCTCATCCCAGGCTCTCATCTCCTTCAGCTCCTGCACCACCGCCTCCCTCTTCTCCTCCATCTGCTCTTTCTTGTCTTTCAGCTTTTCCAACTCGTCCAGCACGGACATGATCCTCCTGCGCTCCCCGTTGTTATCCATCGCCTCCAGCCTCGCCTCCGCTCTCTCCACCTTCTCCACGATCTCGCTCACCTTCTTGAGGACGTCCTTCAGCTCTCTGGTGTTCCTCTGCAGCTTTTGCTCCCGCTCCCTCTGCGCCATCATCTGGTCCACGTGCGTCATGACCTCGGCCTCGAAGGCGTCTCTGTCATACACCTGCACCCCGAGGTCGTCGGCGAGCAGGTTTTGCGACTCGGACTCGGGGGCCGACGATGCCGATGCTGCTGCCGGCGGCGTCGGCGTCGGCGGCGGCGTCGGCGTCATCGCGGCGCTCGACGGGCCCGGAGTGGGAGACGCTTGTCGAGGTTCAGACTCACACTGGCCCTCCATGCCTCCTTCCTCGTCCGCTCTTCTAGACTGATACTTGTCGTCCGACGCAACGTTGAGGCCATCGGCCATTGCGTCACAGGTGAGGTACGCAGTTCACGAGTTTGGTTTGACGTCGTCGAATGCTACCTCTCCTACGCGTTCTTCATTAACAATTACGATATATTAAAGGGCACTTCATTGCGTGTCCACCGTCCAGCTCATGTCGCAACTTGTGGAGCTCGTGGAACGTGGATCTGAATCGAAGTCGAATCGACTCGGACGCTTCATGAACGTTGCTAATCAACTTGCTAACCTTTCTATTATCTTCACGTTGAACCAACTTGACTGCATTATATACTACGGCTTGCCTGCGCTGCGCCTCGACTACAGGCTACAGCGCCTCCAACGGCATGATTGTCTTCGCAGGAAGACGGAACAACCGACAGCGGTCACGGAATCTCTCCTCTATAAGTAAACGACCATCAAATACGCGTACGCGTACGCGCAGATATGCGGCTGCTCAACTTTTGGATGCGAACCGGTGCGTGAAGTATACGTAGACAGTCGTATTGTAGCTATGTACCTGTATTGATTTTAGTAGCTTTTTGCAACATTATACAGTAACTTCGCATCAGATCCATATTACAAAGGTCACTTGTTACTCGTACATTAGTTGGCGGGACTTTGCAGCCGGTCAATTCTACGTATTATCACTCCATTCTAGTAGAAATTAAAGTCGGTATACATACTATGAGCAAAGAATGTACTAGAGGAGTACGTGCTTCGATCGCCTTCACTTTCCTTTCCTTCCTTTCATTCGATCACATCTCTCCAACCACGACAGGTTTACGGCAACCTTGGGGGCAGCACTTTCACTCGCACGCGCACGCGTGACACACGTACGCGTACGTGCTTGCAATAAATCCAGATTTCCCTACAAGAAGATATTAAATGAGACCAGGGGCAGAGGAGTGAGGTAGGATATTTTTCGACGGGAAACCCACCCATATCTGGCCTATAATATACTATACGACTTTGTAAATCACCCTCGATCCCACACCTAGTTAGCCGATCTCTTGGCATACGACTTAGATCCAATCAGAGCAGACGGTGATGTTGAGGTCATCCACCGGCGGCGCCACCTTCTCGCCTCCGACCTCGCCGAAACCGTGACCCGCCGGCTCTGAGAAGTGCACCTTCTTCGGGCTGTCGTCCTCTTCGAATGCGATGTCGTCGTCGTCGAACGAGGCCTGTTTTTTGAGAAGCGACTTGAGCGGAGTGCTGCTTGTCTGGCGATCGTCACCGGTGGAAGAATTTGCCGGCAATCCCACGAGGTCCTCCAGTTCTCCAGACGTGGGGATCGGGGTCACGTTGCCGGAGCTCTGATCGTAGCCCGAGGGCAGATCGATCGCGATGCTCACCTCCTCACCCTGCATGGAAAAGTCGTACTCCTCAGAACCGCTGCGAGACCCGAAGCGCTAACAAAAGACAAGAAGGGTGTCAGTACTATATGTGGATGTGGCCAAAAGTCATTCAGAGGTGGTTACCTGTTGCTTGAGCTTCTGCGGCGGCAGAGGCGGCAACGAGGTGACGAGCTGTCCGTTCCTGTTCAGCGGATCTGGACTGGCCGACGGCGAGGGGAGGAAGGCCGGCGGCGCGGGAATGATGGCGCGCGATAGCGGTACCTGCTGCTGCATCTGCATCTGTTGGTCGCTCCGCTTCGCGTTCTGCAACATGGACAGCTCGCGCATCTTCTGCTCCTCCAGCATCTTCAGCTCCTTGATCCTGTGCAGTTCGGCGATCCTCTGCTTCTCGTGGGGGTCGAACGAGGACGGAGTGGGGCTCTTGGAAGGCGAGCGACAGGCTTGCTGCCCCTTCTTCGCCACCAACTCTTCGTACTGGATCGCCGCCTTCGGCATCGGTGGCTTCAACTGTTGAGGACAGCCGGCGCCCGACCGCAGGCTCAGCTCGATTCTCTGCAAATCCTCTAGGTGCCTTCGCTCTCGGGCCAATTCCTCCTCAATCTCTTTCTTCCTCGCCTCGATCTCCTTCAGCCTGGCGGCCTCCTTCTCCTCCTCCGCCCTCAGCCTCTCCATTTCCTCCGCCTTCCGCGTCTTCTCCTCTTTCTCCGCCTTCTGCGCCTTCTCCTCTTCCTCCGCCCACTTTCTCTCCAGCTCCGCTCTCTTCCTCTCTTCCTTTTCCGCCAGCTCCTTCCGCCTCTGTCTATCCGACTCCGCCTTTTCAACCGCTTCTCGGACACGCTTTGCCTCTTTCTCAATCGCCTCATTACTTCGACCTTCAGTACTTTTTATTTGCTTCTCCACAGCCGCAGATATAATGGTAGGCTCATCTACCTTGATCCCTAAGCGCTTCTCCTCTTCCTTTTCCAACTCCCGATCGCCCTCCCAACTTTTCAGGTACTTATCGCGAGGGCTCAAGGCCTCGTCACCGCCCGTGGACTTTGCCGCGACCGGTATGGCGTTGACGGTGGCCAATCTGCTGGTCTGGTTGACGACCTGAGGCTGCTGTTGGGGGACCATCTGATCTTCGTCGTCAAGGGCGGCCCACTTTTGCCTCGCCTTCAGTTCCCTGTCAACTATTTCCTTCATCAGCGCCTCTCGCTGCCTGGCCGACGTTTCGTCGACTTGTGGGGGCCGAGGAGGGGCTACTGGCGCCAGAGACGGGGGCGGGGGCGGCCGAGGAGGTGGAGGCACCTCCTGGGAGATATTAGGTAGTGCCGGACGAGCAGGCAGTTGCTCCTCTTCGGCCTCTTGAGGCCCGCTTCCGTTGCAGATGATTCCAGAAGGCTTTTTTTGTCCCTCCATGTTGTTCCTTGTTGCGGAGGCCAAGCTTCTCGCCCGCCACCTCTCCTGCTGGCTGGGAAAGCGGCCGCTGCGTCCAATCTTCGTCATCACCTTCGCCTCCTGCGCAAAGTCCCTCGGAGGGGGAACGGGTGGCGCTGGCATGGCCTCGCCTCCTCCGCTTTCGTCTCCTGCCACGGTGGCGGTCACCACGCTCCTGGTCACAGCACCCCCGCCGACGGCATCCAGACTCAGACTGCCGACGCTGCCAAGACTGCAAAGGCTTCCCCCGAGGCTTCCGCGCAATCGCCTAACGCGTCTGTCCTCCTTCATTCTCTGGTCCTCGAGCTTCCGAGCCACGTGAAAGCGAACATCGTTCGGATCAATGCTCTAGAAAGAATCAAATGAAATGCCTCCATACGGACAGAACGTCTGCGTATGTACAGTACAGTACACGTACTTGTTCTACTGGCTCAAACGACATCGCCTTCTTCCTCATGTCCTCGTCCGCCGCCTGCCTCCAGTCTTGCTGCCCTCTGAGGCCTTCGAGCAGTTCTCTTCGATGCTGGTCAACCTCCCTAACCCTCTCCACCTCCTCAGCTTTCTGACGCTCCAAGTCTTCTCGGATCTGACGAAGTCGCTCCTCATCGTCGTAGTCGGGAGTTTCAACAGACTTCAGCGTGGCATCTGGGCCTCGCTTCGGCTGAACACTGATCTGAAAGACACGAGGTTATTACAGAGAAATCAAATTATACACACGTATGCCTCACTCTGGGTCTTAATCTTAATCTAGCATTGAAAAGCCTTACTTACCTTTGCTTTCTTTTCAGTCATTTGCTTCGCCTTGATTTTAACCTCTTTCTGTCTCTTCTCCGCCTCTCTGATCGCCTTCTCCTCCGTCTTCTTCCTCTCGCGCTCCACCTTTGCAAACTCCTCAGCCCTCCTGGCAATGTCCAGGGAAATCTGAGCCGAAAAATAAGGGGTGAGGGCTCGATGTTTTCGGGGCAAGGAGATCGAGCAAAGCATCGAAGAAGTTAATTTGGTGCCATAAGTACTGTATAAAGGTCGATGATGCACAGAGACTGGATGACTAAAGCGAAGCATGTTCAGCATGCAGGGAGCATTTTTTTCTATCACGATTGCTACTAACCTTCGTGCCATTCTTCTTCGACCCTCGCCTCGGCGTGGACCTGATCAGGCTGGTCGACGTGACGTCGGCGCCTGACGATTCCAGGCCGCAACTTCTTAAGCTCGAGACAGAGCCTCGCAAATCTTCACTAACATCCCCTATTAACTTCGTAGACTCGTTTACTGAAAAGGAAACAAGGCTCAAAAAATATTGGTCATAAAGTTCAATGACATGTGAAACGTACGCCGATGATCGCAATTTCCATACCTCCATTTATCACACCATCTTGTACCACGGGATAAACAACCTCTGCAGGCGTTACAGAAACCGAAATGAGACTCTATAATTGGATTTTACGTATATTAATGATACGCACACATTGAACTACGCTTTTACTTACGAGCTCCGGCGCAGAATTCGTCGGCCTCTCATTCGGAACTTGGGCATGCGTTATGGGCATGCGAATAATTTGGCAGGTGCTCTCAACGTCTCCTAATTGAGGTGGCGTCCCCGGTCGCGCCGCATCCCCGACTGGTTCGCATTCATACTTCGGAGTGATAACACGTAGGATCGGTTCCCGACTGGTCTCTTCATCAGAACAAGCTAGGGGACCAGTCCCGTCGACAGGAATAGGATCGGCGCTATTGTCAATCTCTGATGACTCTGCGACTTGAGTGGCGGCGGGTTCTGCAACGTCGTGGACGTCGCCTTCGGTGTCCCATTCTCGAGACTTGACTGCGAGCAGGTCTCCGCTAGACCGCGCCTTCTTCAGCGAATGTGCGTCGACATCATTCCTGCATGCAGATTCGAAGAAGTGCGTTGCAGAATATCAAATAGCGTATATATATGTTACAAGTAGACAAAAGTCTACTTTGGTTTGAATTTAAGGAGAATAAGCTGCACTTTAGACTGCGCTGCAATGCACTCTACTAGCCCTGAAGTTGGTCCAAGCGTTTGGGTTGACTTTGTGGGGCCTGTCTAAAGTACGCGCGCGCCGATTTCTCGGCCCGCCTCCACCTCCGTCGGCTTCTTCGCTCCCAGACCAGAGGGCAGACTTCTCCCTCACGTTGCCAAGGGAGACGTCCTTCCACATCCCGGAGATGGAGAAAATGTTTCGGGGTGAGGGAGCCCATGGGGTCCGGGTCGGGCCTCCGCTGGAAGCGCGCATGGCATCCGCGTCCTAAGCGGAAGCAATAATGAATACAGAAAAATTAATCCAACGGTCCAGTCCTACCTGATAAGTGCTTACTCCGGGCGCCATTGCTTGCTGTTCCTGGTATATTTGTGGGTTTGAGGGGGCGTAGCTGTGGTAGAAGTCGGCCGAGTCCGGGTCTGGCACGATGGTCACGGCGTCCGCCAGACTGCGGGGAGTGGACGGAGAAGTGACGGAGAGATAGCTGCGAGGGTCGGCCAGATCGGGGAAGGCCAAGGACTGGGGCTGAATGGGGAAGGGCGGCAATAGCGTGGGTTGGGGCGGGGAAACAGCATCGGGCCACCGCTGATGTCTCTCCTCTGCCGTGCGCGTGCGGCGCTGAAATTGGAAAGCATGACACTGGCAGGGTCTACAACTACAAAAAGCATGACGCCCGGCCTCTCTATTTTCTTACAATTGCTGCCGTCGCTTCGTCTTCGTGCAGGACGGCGACCGGCTCGGCCCTGAAAACGCCGGACAGTCGTCGCCGCTCCTCGTCCTCATCCTCCTCTATCCTTGCCGATGATGTCATCGTCCTATCCTCGGCAGCGGAGATAGCACTGGACCGTTCGCCCTCCAACGAGATTATTGTGTTGACCTGACAGAAAAAGAAAGAATGCAGCGTGTCTAAAAAGCTGCTGCGGCCGCCGCCAGCCCGCGATAGAACGACTGCATACCTCTGTTTTCGCTTGTTGGGCAAAAACGCTGTTGACATCGTCTTTCTCCTACGAGGAAAATACGACTCGTAATTGAATATGGCTAGCTGCATTATCTTTTTCACTCTTACTTCTTCCTTTGTTAGACTGTCGTCGAGGACAGGCGGAGGCAGAGGTAGTGGCGATGATGCAACAACGTCGCCGTCGACGCCAGGAGCGCTCGTCGGCGGTGGAGGAGGCGGCGGCGTAGGCGTGGGCAGCGCCTGGTTCTTAAAGGATATCTTAACCGGGGTGGCCGCCGCCGGCGGAGGAAGCGGCGTGGCCTGGGCCGGCCTGAACGAGATCTTAGTCGTGGGCGTGGCCGACCTGGGCGGCGGCGTGGCGCTCGCCATCGAGCGCTCCCTCGGCGTCAGCGGGGCGCGGTCAGACTTGTCGGTGCTCCCCCAGTAGTTCTCGCCGTTCACTTTTCCCGGGTTGAAGCGATTGCTCAGGCCGAATTGCAGGTCGTTCCTAACAAGAGACGGTAATTGCCAAGCCGTGACAGCTACACACACATAGATCTTTTCTCGATTTCTTTGCATGCAACGAGCGGCGCGGCGGCGCCCTTGAGGAGCGCATGTAAGGCGCGCAAAAAAGAGGGGGAGAGGACGAAATTCGGCGCAACAACAGTCACGGCCTTTGTCTTTTGTTGCTTTCCTATTTTTCTCCTGCTGGTCTCTCCACTTTCTGTCCCACGAAGAGTCTCTCTGGCGCCTGAAAGACAAATTGCTTCGCTCCTCGCATCGTCTTTCTCACTCGTACGAGCTGGAATGTGATTTAAACGTATGCAACGTACCTCCCCATCGATCCGGCTCTCCGGCCTCTCTCCCATTCGCCGTCTCGGTCGAACGAGCGGGCGCGCTTCGATATCATGATGTTGTACGTCCCGGCGCCCAGCCCGCCACCGCCCACGCCAATGCTGCTGCCCCTCGACGCCGGCCTCGCCAACGAAGAGGGCGTCTGAGACCTGCTATGCGACCCCAGCTGTGGCTGCATGTGAGGCGGAATCATTGGAGGCTGGGCATAAGGCGAGACGACCGACACTCCCGCCGACGTCACGCTGTACGCAACTGGCTGCGGCACGATCACCTGTTGGAACTGCTGTTGCTGCTGTTGCTGCATGCGATGATGACTGAGGGGCACCTGGGGATGCTGGTAGCTCAGCTGGAACTGATCCTCCGTTTGTTGGACGGCGGGCACGGTTGAGGGGCGCTCGCCATTATGTGCTTCCACGAGTACGGGTTCGTGGTGGACGTGGTGCTGCTGCTGGTGTTGCATTTGCACTTGCAGCTCTTGACTGCGATCAAAGTGCTGATGCTGAAGAGGCTCCTGGGCTGGGATCTGCCGTTGCTGAGGTTGCTCGACCTGCTGGTGGTGTTTTTGCTTGGGCACCTCCTGTGGAGCTTGCTGGAGTACTTCGTGGGACCGCTTTGCTGCTGGAAGGGCGACATCTTCAGCGTAAAGTGCGGTTGCTCGTTGTTCGTACTGAACATCCTGTTCATGCTGTTTGAGCATGATTGAGACTGCAGGTTGCCCAACCATAACCGTGGCGGGGGTCGGATGCTCTTGAGCTTTCGGAGCCCTGACGACGACCCGTGGCTCCTGGGCCACTTTTAATTGAACGGGTTCGGCGACCCGGGCTATCTCCACCTGAGCCGAAGCCGCAGTCGCAGTCGCCGTGGCCGTGGCCGCCGCCTTTTGCGGAAAGACGACCACGGTGGCCGCCGACTCCGTCTGACGTTGCACTTGAAGCTGTTCTTGGATGTGGGCCTGGTGGCGATGTTGGGCCTGCTGCTTCACGAAGGCCTGCTGCTGCTGGGGCGCTGCAGAGGGAAGGCTCACAACTTCGGTAGTGGCCGAAGCCTGAGTTTCGTCGATGGTGCGCACGTTCGGCATTTCGTTGGAGATCTACGAAGATGATCTAAATTAAGGCAATCCGTCTGTTATGTACGACAACGTACTTAATCTCGGTGGGGTCGCCGCATAGAGTGACAGAAGGTAGGTAGGTCTGCCTAGACTAGAATCGTTTGAGCTGCTAGCTGCTTTCTGTGGTGAAAGGCAAGCTTGCCGCCCCGAGGCGAGGCAGACGAGGATACGGGATTCGAAAGGCGGGAACGCAAACGACTGACCATAGCTGCACGAACGCACGCACGCACGCACGCATACATAGGTATACCCGAACGGAAGCGTACTACGAACGCGAACGTTTGTATGCACACGCGAGTGAAACTGAAACGCGGCGACCTCGACTAGCTGCCCCCACACCGGCAGGTCTACCCGTTTGCAGTGTCAGTTGCCAACTACGTCGCACTTGACCCGTCGCAACTTATTATCGTGCACGCGCTTCAATAAGAAAATGGAATTGAGGATGGCTATAAATTGCAGTTGAGAGACTGTGACTGTGACACAAATCAAGAGAGCTCCGACACTTTCACATTGGTCGGATAGCAACAGCAAATTACATACCTCATGCGATACATCCATAGGTATAGGGAACTACTACAATGAAAACCTAGCTTGCATCAATTGGAAATTGTGGACCGTGGTCGCCCCTTTGTTTTTCGCGTTCATGATGCAGTCACGCAGAGTTTATTCTCCATACACTTTCCTTAATTCTTTTTGAGGACTAGTAACGCATATCATATACAGCATAATACATGCTCATTTACAGACTTTAATCTGCGGACTGTAGTCGCAATGGCACTCTAGTCCGTATCTACCTAATTTCTTAATGTATTTTAAATTTTCTATAGTGTAGTATAATTAATTCATTTCCATTGCGGAGACCAGCTTGCTAACCGATTGAGACTCGAAATTCGAAAGCTAAAAGCTCGCAACCTAGCGCGCTCTCCTCTAATGCTTATAGATCGAAAGTACGGCGTCATCCACACAGTTAGTGGCAAACACGTACCAATTTGTCATGCCATAGTACGATTATAATATGTGGATCTTCATCTTTCCCACATCAATAATGAATGTGTGTATGCAATTGTTTTAAACACGTGCGCGCAGTTCTTTGGTACGCTTAATTCATACCCAAATTCCTACCTTTCTCGAGACGGAGAGCACTTCGGCTTCGAAGTTGAGGCTCCTCTTCCTGGTGGCGGCCTCCTCGGCCTCCTCCGCCTTCTTCTCGTCCCACGTGGCCTTCCAGGTGACGCTGATTTTCCGCTTGGGGTCCTTGGGCTGCATCATCCTGGCCAGCGCCTCCTCGTCGTCGTCGCGAATGAGCCGCTGGCCGCCGCCCGGACGCGCCTTTACCGAGCCAGTCTTCAGGTTGATGACGGCCGCAGCCGTCACCGAGTCGGACGCGGGGCCGGAGAACACCGTCTCCGTCGCCGCGTCATCGTCATCCTCATCGTCGTTAAGATGGAGTTGCCCCGTTGTCTCGGTCACAACGTCGTCGCTCCCATCTTCCTCCTCCTCCTCTTCCTCTTCCGCGTCCCTCTCCATGGTGGCGGCCTTTGTGTACTGACTGACTGATTAAAATCCTCGCGTGCAGACGTTTACACGGTTTTTTCTCCGCGCGAGCGTTGCCGTGTCGCCGCCGAGCGACGCTTCCCGTCCGTCCGCGTCCGTCCGCCGCTTGTGACAAGCGGCTTGTCCGGCCGGCCGGCCTCTCACTGCGCGCTTGCTCGTTTGGGCGAGATCGAGGAACGAATGGGATAGGAATGCGAAGCGGCGCCGGATGCGCGCAACTCGCGTGCTAGTTTCTGCTATGCTCTGAAGTAATGCATTGTCGCCGCCTTATTCTATTGCTTTTGCAGTACAACGTTGATCTAGCTCTTTGACGCCGAGAGAGCCTTTTAAATAAGCTCAAAAATCGGCAAATTCCTTACTACAATGGAGGATCTGCGGTACGTGAGCACCTTCGAGAAGTGTGAGCAAAGAACTCAAAAGGGTACACTCCATGCGCTAGAATGTGGAATACGTGCGGTTAGTACGTGCTCTATACGTACGATGAGTACGTGCTATCGTACGGTGAGTACGTGCTACGTACATGGAAATTTATTGTCGTAAAATCTGCAATTACTTGTGCTGGATTTAAGGCCTCCAAGGTCGTTAGAAGAGGGCGATCTCGTGCCGCCGGTCGGGATTCGCTCGTCGCTCACTAGTTCGCCGACGCCGCACCTACTGAGCTCTCTCTGCATCTGCCGGCCTTCATTCCGTTGATGGCCTGGCCGACCGAGCGACGAACGCGACGCGGACGGAAGGACTGAGTAATCCCGAATTCCGAGCTTGCGGCACTTGCGCGCCCATAAACATAGCTAAACGCCTTTTCGAGTTCACGAGGAGTATAGTCTACGGTATAGTACTATAAGTGCAGTTAGTATAATGACAGGGACAAAATCTGCGTCGCATAGATATGTATAATTACCTTGAGTCGTACGCAAATCCTTATAGCTGGAAACGAAAGAAAAAAGGTTAACTTATCGGTCCTCTAAAAGCTCTAATTGAATGCCGCCACGGCGGATCACGACGCGTGAAAGAGCCGCGCTCTAAAGAGGTCGCTGATGAGAGACGTACGGCGGGCAGGTAGTCCACAAATTCTTTAGCCCTTGACACTAACTGCTGCTGAAACGCGTCGCTCGCTTAAATTCAACCAAGACGACGACGCCGCGCCGCGCCGCCCCTTGTACAGTTTCAAAGTCATTCTTGAAGTCGGATACGACTCCTAGCTGGCTGCCTGTCTCTCGCACTCGGCCTCGTCGAATCGGTCGGATCGGTCGGTCGGTCGGACGCTCGATCGTCGTTTGCGATGAAATATTGAGCCTTCGGTCGGTAGGCTGCCCGGACGTACACGGCTGCAGTTTCCCCGTTTAGTGGCCGATTTTTACTGGCGGCAAAGCCGCTGGTCTACATTTGACAATTTTTAATTAGCGGTGTTGAAAACACCGCTCTACATCTAGCCTTTTTTTTTGTCGTCATCATCATCATCATCATTTCCATCATCATCATCTTCTCCTTCAGTGTTTTGCTATACGACACAATCCATTGAACATTCGCATGGTGGGCATCATAGCCATGGTGAACCCCATACCCATGGTGGACCCCATGCCCATGGTGGACCCCATACCCATTGTGGTCCTCATACCCATGGTGGACCCCATACCCATGGTAGACCCCACAAGCATGGTGGACCCCAAACTCATGGTGGACCCCATACCCAAGGTGGACCCC
>JAAUYK010084198.1_pt1 | contig 13443 bp, 11 predicted proteins | sample 7278021 | NCBI WGS metagenome assembly JAAUYK01 (sample SAMN14350223, study PRJNA611818) | marine sediment metagenome | isolation source: surface marine sediment (1.8m) | place: French Polynesia: Moorea | collected 2018-08
GTGACGGCCGAATCGTTTCCCTCGGCGACATCGCAAGGGTATGGCGTGGTTACCCGAAGCCGAGCAAGATGGTTCTTTACAACGGCGAGCCGGCCGTCGCGATCGGCGTCTCGGGTGTTCTTGGCGCCAACATCGTCAAGGTCGGCCAGGCCGTGAGCGAGAAAATCGCCGACGGCGAAAGCCTCAGGCCGGTTGGTATCGAGATTCACGAGTACTACCACCAGGGCGACATCGTCGATGCGTCGGTGCAGGATTTCGTGGCTAACGTCGTCGCCGCCCTGGTGATCGTCATTATTACGCTGCTGATTTTCATGGGCCTCAAGTCCGCCACGGTCATCGGCGCAATCCTGTTGCTGACGATTTTCGCAACGCTCGCCACCATGAGCCTCGTCGATATCCCGATGCACCGGATATCGCTCGGCGCGCTGATCATTGCGCTCGGCATGATGGTGGATAACGCCATCGTGGTCACCGAAGGGATCCTGGTCGGCGTGCAGCGAGGCGCTAAAAAACTCGAGATCGCCAAGTCGGTTGTCGACCAGACCAAGTGGCCGCTGCTCGGCGGCACCCTGGTCGGCATCATCGCGTTTGCGCCGATTGGATTCGCTCCCGGCAATACGGCTGAGTACACCAATCACCTGTTCTGGGTCATCCTGATTTCGCTCGGATTCAGCTGGCTGTTTGCCGTGACGCTGACACCGCTGTTCTGTTATTGGCTCTTCAAGGAACAGGAAGCGGGAGACTCTGAAGAGGCCAAGCCCGACAGCGCCATGACCCGGGCCTACAAGGGATTCCTGACGGGCGCGCTCAAAATGCGCTACGCCGTCGTGGTCGCGGTCGTCGGCATATTCATGGCATCGGTGTGGGGCTTCCAGTTCGTCAAAGAAGGTTTCTTCCCGTCGTCGACTACACCTCAGATCGTCTTGGACTATTGGCGGGCTGAAGGCTCCGACATCTACGCGACCGAGAGAGACATCACCGAGATTGGCGAATTCGTCAGCGAATTGGAAGGCATTAACACGGTGCAGACCACGATAGGCGGCAGCGGCTTGCGCTATATGCTGATCTACCCGCCGGAGTCGCCCAACACCGCGTACGCCCAGTTGTTGATCAAGGTGGATGACTACCGGCTGATCGATGGCCTGATGCCACAGATCCAGGCCTTTGTCGACGATCGTTACCCGAGCGCCCAGGGCAAGGTGTGGCGATTCCAGTTGGGGCCGGGCGGTGGTTCCAAGATCGAAGCGACCTTCCGGGGACCGGACCCGGCAGTCTTGCGTGAATTGGCCCAACAGGCGAAACGCATCATGGCCGACGACGGCGGCGCGCTGTCCATCAAGGACGACTGGCGCCAGCCAGTCAGGATCATCGAGCCAATCTACTCATCCGCGAAAGGTCGGCGCGCCGGCGTATCGCGCGAAGACCTCGCGACGGCGCTGCGCACCGTTTTTTCGGGCAATAACGTCGGCGTGTATCGCGAGGGCGATGACCTGATTCCGATCATCACCCGCGCCCCGGAGAACGAACGCACGGACGTCGCGGACATGCGCAACGTGCAGGTATTGAGTTCCGCGACGGGCGTCGCAGTGCCCATCGGCCAGGTCACGGATGGCTTCAGGACGGTGTGGCGTGATGGGATTCTCAGGCGGGAAGATCGGGTCTGGCAGATTCGTGCACAGAGCGACCCGTTCCCGGATGAGCTCGCGTCGACGCTGCTCGAGCGACTTCGTCCCCAGGTCGAGGCCATCGAGCTGCCGGACGGCTATACCCTGCACTGGGATGGCGAGTATGGTGATTCGAAGGAAGCTAACGATGCGCTCGCCCAGACGCTGCCGTTGGGATTCCTGGCCATGGTACTGACCGTGTTCATCCTGTTCGGCAGCGTGCGCCAGCCCATCGTGATCTGGCTTGTCGTGCCGCTGGCGATCATCGGTGTCGTGGTGGGCCTGTTGCTCATGGGTCTGCCCATGGAGTTCATGGCGATCCTCGGCCTCCTGTCGCTCTCCGGGCTGCTCATTAAGAACGCCATCGTGCTGGTTGACCAGGTCGACTTCGAGATCAATGCGGGAACCCCGAGATTCGACGCTGTCGTCGAAGCGTCGGCCAGTCGCGTCAGGCCCGTGATGATGGGAGCGCTGACGACGGTACTCGGCGTGGTGCTGCTGTACTTCGACGCGTTCTTCCAGTCGATGGCCGTGGTGCTGGTATTCGGCCTGACATTCGCGACGATACTCACGCTCATCATCGTCCCGGTGCTCTACGCCATTTTCTTCAGGATTCGTTCCGAGGAGGTTCGTCATGCAAGCAACTAGGCTGTTGCTGCCGACCGTGATTGCCGTTGGTCTTGCCGGCTGCGGCGCTTCGCAGGAGAAGGTGGAGGGAGAAGTTGCCGAGGCCGTGGGACAGGAGCCGCCCGACGCGCCGGAACAATGGGCAACTGCGGCCGAATCCGGCGCGGTCCAGGCCGGCTGGATCGACTCCTTCAATGACCCTGACCTCACGGCGCTGGTCGTCGAGGCGCAGGCAAACAACCGTGACATCGTGGCCGCGGCCGCCAATGTCGATCGCGCGTGGGCGCTGGCCCGCCAGGCCGGCGCAGCGCTGACGCCAAGCGTCGACCTGACGGGAGGCGCGGGCCGGGCCGGTAGCCTGGGGAACACCGTGCCAACGACGACCAACCTGTCGCTGGGCGCCCAGGTCTCCTGGGAGCTCGACGTCTGGGGTCGGGTGCGGTCTGGCCAACGCGCCGCGGTTGCCGGCGCACAGGCTGTGGAAGCAGACTTCCGTTCGGCGCAAGACTCCCTCGCAGCCGCCACGGCCAAGGCTTATTTCAGCGCCATCGAGGCCAATATCCAGGCTGACATTGCGCGCGAGACCGTCGAGATCCTGGAAGAGACGCTGCGCATTGTGAACGTCCGGTACGAGAACGGCATGGGATCGGTGCAGGACGTCTCGCTCGCGCGCTCCGACCTGGCCTCGGCCCGAGAACGCCTGACGACGGTCGAAGCTTCCTTCCGCGACGCCGTTCGCGCGCTGGAGGCCCTGCTGGGTCGATATCCCGGTGCAGAGCTGGAAGTGCGTGAGGCGCTGCCGGACGTCCCGCAGCCCCCACCGGCAGGATTGCCGTCCGAGCTTCTCGAACGTCGACCCGATCTCGTCGCCGCGGAACGACGCGTTGCAGCGGCGTTCAACGCCACCAACCAGGCACGAGCCGCGCGCCTTCCGACCATCGGCCTGACCGGAAACATCGGCGGTTCATCCAGCTCGCTGTCCAACCTGCTGGACTCCAATAATGTCGCCTGGTCGGCCGGCACCAGTTTGCTGGCGCCGCTTTTCGACGGTGGCGTACGGCGCGAGCAGGTTGCTATCCAGACCGCCGAACAGGAGGCGGCATTGGCGGCGTTTGGCCAGGCGGCCATCAACGCGTTCAGTGAGCTGGAAACCAACCTGGACCAGGGCTTTGTCGTGGAACAGCGCATCGTGGACCTGCAGGAGGCGACGACAGAGGCCAACAACGCCTACCGGGTCGCGAGGGTTCGCTACGACGAAGGTGAGGAGGACCTGCTTACGGTCCTGACGATTCAACAGCGAGGGATCAGCTCGAAGAGTTCGCTATCGAGTGCGGAACGCCTGCTGCTCGAGCAGCGTGTCAACCTGTTCCTGGCATTGGGCGGCGGCTGGTCGAACTAAGGCGCTATGAAGAAATGCCGAAAAAAACGATCTGCATCGACCCTTGCCTTTTTCTGCGCGCTCGGCTTTTCGGCCAGCGCGGTGGCCATTGAACCGATTCCGGAGGAGACGGGCTGGAGCGGCTTTTTCCTGTTGGGCGCCGGATTCACGAGCGTCAAAAGCAACACGGTGGTCGGCAACGACATCATCGACGTTGGTGTTAAATCGGTCCGTTCCATTTTCGACAGTCCTCGATCCGACGATACGGTGCACCCGCTTGTCGGGCTGGAACTGAAGTACACGCTGCCAGGTCGCAGCCAGTTCTTCCTCGGCTCGTCACTCGAAGATCGTCTGACGATGGACTTTGCCAACCAGCTCGGTTGGCGCAAGCAGACTGACTCGTCAGGGACTTTCCAAATCGGCCTCCTGTTGAGTGAACCGGCCGTCGAACTGTGGGCAGACCCGTATCTTGTCAGCGTTCCGCGCGAAGAGGTTGATCGCGACGCGTTCGGGGTCCGTTTCGAATGGGCCAACGTGCTGGGCAGCAACTTCGGGATTCTGTTGCAGACGAGAGAGCTCGAGCTTGACGACGAGCTTAGCGGCACCGACCCGGCGCTGGGCTGCGACGCAAACTGCCAGTCGCTTCTGGATAGGAACGGCGACCAGATCGTAGCCAGGGTCTCGTACCGGTTCGTTCTGTCGCCGAGCCACATCCTGGAGCCGGAGGTCCGGTTCCGCGATGAAGATCGCGATGGCGCGGCAAAGGCACGAGATGCCTGGTCTGTGCGGCTTTCCTACGCCTATCTTCGGCCTCCCTGGACATTTGTAGGCAACGTGCTCTACGGGGAGTCGGAGTACGACGAACCCAATCCGCTGTACGGGCTGCGGCAAGACGCCGATACGTATGGCGTTGACGCAACGCTGCTGTACAACCTGCCGACCCAAAGCGGTCGCTGGCAACTGAGCGGCAGCGTGTTCGTGGGCGAGTCGGACTCGCAAATCGAATTCCACGACAATGAGCTTTCACAGATTGCGGTCGGGTTCATCTACCACTTCGGCCAATCACGTTCCCCGGGGACATGACACGCGGGTTCGGCAAAGTCATCGCCCTCGCAGCCGTTGCCCTGTACTCAAGCGGTTTCGCCCTGGCCGATTCTTCTTCGATGGACGAGTGCCTGCTCGCGGGCATGAAGGCGGCCGATGCGGAAACGACGATCGGCGAACTCAGAGTGTCCTGTGAGCAGGAAATGAGTGCGGAACCAGGTGAGCAGCGGCAGAGCGTGGTCGAACTTCGCCGAGCGGCGGATCTCGAAGCCCGCGAAAACCGGTTTGCGATTTCCGCATACCGGCCAAACTATTTGCTCGTCAGCTATAACAACGACCCAAACGAGAGCCTGTTCGAGGGAACTGGTTTCTATGACAAGGAAGAGGCCAAGTTCCAGGTGAGTTTCCAGATGCCGCTGGCTACCGAGATTTTCGGTGGCAACACGGACCTGATTTTCGCGTATACGAGCACGTCCTGGTGGCAGGTCTTCAACGACGATATTCAGAATCCGTTCCGCGAGACAAACTACCAGCCGGAGATATTCTTCCGCAGTTTCTCAAGCGCAGAGATTCTGGGCATGGACCTCGTTTCCTGGGAGTTTGGTTACAACCACCAGTCTAACGGGCAATCAGCCGAGCTCTCACGCGGGTGGGACCGGGTTATCGGCGCAGCCGCCCTCGAGTTAACTGACAACATTGTGCTCGGGCTGCGAGCCTGGCACATCCTCGACTACCAGGAAGAAACCAACCCTCGCATCTACCGGTACATGGGCTACGGAGAGATCGGGCTTGGCTGGTCGCCGAATCGTAACTCCTTCTCAATGATGTACCGCCCGGCGACCGAGGGAGATGCCGTGCAGGTGACCTGGAGCTACCCGATCTCAAAATACCTGCGGATTTATGCTGAGTACTGGAACGGTTACGGTGAGAGCCTGATTGACTACAATGTTCGCACGAAGCGTTTCGGGATCGGCATCGCCCTGAGTGATTACCTCGAGCGCTTTTAGCCTTGCCCCTGACGGCGATAACCGGCCCATAGCGCAGTGCTCTCCGAGCCCACCACACTTGCCACGTTTGCCAGCCTGATCGGCGACACGCTTAATGAAGACTACGGCATCAACCCGCGGCCGTTGTTCGCCGAGGCCGAGATTGATACGCGCAAGCTGTCGCAGCCCGGCGCAAGAATCAGCTTTGCGAAGATGGACGCGCTCTGGATGCTCGCGGCCGCGGCCAGCGAGGATCGCTGGTTCGGCCTTGCGGCGGGTGCGCGCGCCGAGCCTGCCCACTTCTACGTGCTGGGCCACGCCTGGCTCGCCAGCGAGACGCTCCTCGATGCATCACAGCGCGTGATGCGCTACGGCAAGGTCCTGTCGACCACGCTGACGAATACAGTCATCCGTGAAGAGGGCGACAGGATTGCTGTCGTCGAGGAGTTCCCGGATCCAACCCTGATGCCGTGCCGGGTTGCCGAAGAATTCGGCTTCGCGGCGTTTTTCAGGCTGTGTGAACTCATGCGCCGCGACCACGTACGCCCACTATCAGTGGAGCTCGTATTCCCGAAGGACGACGCGGCGTCGAAATACGACGAGCTGTTCGGATGTCCAATCTCATACGGCAACGAACGCGAGGTGTTCTACTACTCGGCCAGGGAATTCGGCGAGCGACTGCCGGGCTATATTCCCGATATCCTCGATGTGACGTCGCGCAACGCGAAGAACTATATTGAATCCCTCGATCAGAGTGCCGTGGCCACTGAGGTGCGGCGACTCCTCGTGAAAATGCTGCCGGCCGGGAATGTAAACCAGGACTCGGTGGCGGAGCGACTGTACCGCAGCCGGAGCACGCTGCAGCGGCAGCTGAGCGCCGAGGGCACGAGCTACCGGGACATCCTCGAGGACACACGCAAGGGCCTGGCGGAGCAGTACCTTCGTGATGGCGATTACTCCCAGGCGGAGGTTGCCTACATTGTCGGTTTCTCCGATCAGAGCAATTTCGCGCGCGCGTTCAAACGCTGGACGGGCATGACGCCAGGTGACTACCAGAACGCGGCCTGACGCGCACGATGCGCACAGGCCAAGAAGAACTCAACGAAAAGGAAACAGAAATGCGCCTCAAATCACTCCTCTCAATTATTGCCCTGGGCCTCGCTGGTTGCGCCACGTCGCCCAACACGGTGACCAACGTTGCGCCGGGGGTCGATTTCCGGGAGTACTCGACGTATGGCTTCTATAGCCCTCTCGCGACCGATAACCAGGGTTATGAATCGCTCGTGAGCAGCTTCCTGAAAGTGGCCGCCGCGCAGGAATTCGACAGGCGCGGTCTGACATACTCAGATTCACCGGACCTGATGGTGAATTTCTACATCGAGACGCAGGAGAAGATTCGCACCCGGTCCGTGCCAACGGGGCCTTCTTACTATGCCTATCGAACCCCGTATGGATACTATCCATACCCCACCTATCGGTCTTACGAGACGCACATTGACCAGTACACGATCGGCACGCTGAACATCGATGTCGTCGACACGAGGACGCAAAGGCTGGTCTGGGAGGGGATGGCCAGCGGGCGAGTCACGCAACGTGCCGTGCGCGACCTCGAGAAGACGATTGACGACGCCGTGGCAGCGATCATGCAGAGTTTTCCCCTGATCAATCCCCGCTACTGAGAATGCCGATCCGGCGCACTGCTACAGCCCTACGAGGAAGTTAATCACCAGCGCGTTCACCACGTCGATAAAGAACCCGCAGACCAGCGGCACGACAATGAAGGCCTGGGGCGCCGCGCCATACTGCTTCGCCACCGCGGTCATGTTGACGATGGCGGTGGCCGTCGATCCCAAAGTGATGCCCCCGAAGCCTGCGCTGATAACGCTGGCCTCGTAGTCTTTACCCATCGCCCGGAACACGATGAGCAGGGTGAACAGGACCGATAGCAGTACCTGGATCAGCATGGCCACACCGATGAACAGCAGGATGCCCTGCAGTTCCCACAGTTGCAGGCCCATGAGCGCCATGGTCAGGAACATGCCAAGGCTGACATCGGAAATCAGTGCGATTCCCCTTTTCGCGCCCGGGTAGGCCTCTTCCTTGCCGAGGATCAGGTTCCTGGCATTGCCGATCAGGATGCCACCGATCAGGCACGAAACGAACAGTGGCAGTCTCACGCCACCCGCTTCCAGCCCCTCGTTGATGAAATAGCCGAGGATGAGCGTGATGTTGAGCCACAGCCACGCCCAGAGAATCGCGTAGGCGTCGATCTGCCGGGCAGACTCGTCGCCGCGCTTCACGCCAACGCTGAGTTCTGAGTCGCCGCTCGTCACAATGTTGTTGCGGGTAATCAGGAAGCGTGCGATCGGGCCACCGACCACGCAGGCAGCAATCAGGCCCACGGTATTGGCGGCGACACCTAGCTCGAGCGCATTGCTGATGCCGAGTTCCTCGACGAAGGTAGGCGCCCAGGCCAGTGCCGTGCCGACGCCGCCCGTGAGCGATATGGATCCCACCATGAGTCCGGCTTTTGGGTCCATGCCGAAAATGCTGGCGATTCCCATGCCGGTGAGATTCTGCAGCACGATGAAGGTCGAGGCGAGCACCAGCAGGATGACCAGCGGCTTGCCGCCAGAAATAAGCGATCGGAGGTCGGCGTGCAGCCCGATGGCCGCGAAAAAGTACAGCAGCAGAATGTCTCTCGCCTCGAGACCAAACGAAATCTGCAGGTCGAAAAAGAAGTAGGCAATGGCTACTACTGCCGCGCAAACGAAGCCGCCGATCACCGGCTCGGGAATGCTGTAGCGTTGGAGAAACTGGAATTTTCTTATGAAGCCCTTGCCAACGAACAGCAAGACGATCGCCAGCGTAAAAGAAAGAAAGCTGTCGACTTCATAGCTTTGCATGAGAGATACCTTTGTTGGGCGTCAGACTATATTGACGACGCGGAACCGACATTCCGCCAGCCCGGGAAGTCAGGACTATACAAGATCGGTGCCGGTATCGAGTAGCACATAGATGCCGACGAGGATCATGATGACAGCCGCAATCCTCTGCGCGATCGTCCCCTTGTCCGTCATCGTTGACAGGCGCTCGGCGGACCGAAGCACTACCGCGAACAGTACACCAGCCGCCAGCGCAAAACCGACCACCAGCGCCAGCCTGACGATCGTCTCGCTCTCCGCGAACAGCGGGGCGAAGGCAGCGACCGTATCCACGCTGTTTGCCGCCAGGATGACCGCGACGGACATCGCGCCAGTTGTTAACTGCGTGGAGCCCTCGATGTCAGGATTGCGCTGGAAAAGAAGGCGCAGGCCCAGCGCTATCGGAATAATACCGAGGTAACCCAGCATGGCGGGCGGCAGGAAATAGGACAGCGCCGTAAACGACGATGCGACCAGAATGACACGGGCGGCGGCAACAGTGAATCCGATCGCCACGGAGCCGCGCCGGGCGCCGCCCGCGAGCAGGCCGCCGATCAATAGCATGTTGTCGAGATTCGTTGCGGCGTAAGCGGTAAAGCCGACGCCGAATCCGGTGGCGATGTCCTGCCAGGCTTCTGTCATGGCGGAGTATTCCCCATGTGGTCAGAAGCCAACCTACAGATGCGCCACCCTCAAAAGACTCTCAATGTTCCAGCTTCAGAACGCGCACGGCGCCGGCCAATAGCAGTATGGAACCCGGCAGGATCAGCGCCGTCCAGTCGAAACCTGCGGTATTGGTCAGGGCAAACTCGAGGAATTTCACCATCAGGATGATGACGATCATGTCGGCCAGGATCTTCTTCAGCTCCCCGATATTGCTGATCTTGAAGCTGGTTGACTCCGCCCGGTCCCTCGCCTCTTTGTTGGCAATGAACAGGACGTATATGCCGTAACCGAAGATCATCAGGATCAGCGCAATCAGGAACGCGTCGATCGCCTGCACGAGGTAGGCGATCGCCATGCCAGCCTTGATTTTCAGTGAGACGTCGGGCTCGATCTCCATCAGGAGGTAGGCGTCGTAAGCCCTGGCCACCTTGACGGCGCCAATAATGAACATCAGCAGCGATCCCAGCATCGACGCAAGGACTGCGATGATGCTGACCTTCCTGAAGTGGCTGAATAACGTCTCGATCATGCCGCTGGCTCCACCGCCTTATTCAGGTCTAATCGTAGCAGAGAAGTTTGACCTTTCTGACGGCGCGTTCGAACGCTGCATCTTCTTCCGCATCCGCCAGTTCCTGTCGAGCCGCGAAACAGCTCGCCGCGTCCTGCTGTAATTCTGCGACAACGTCCTCATCCTGCATGACGTCTTTCGACGCTGGTTCGCAAGCCGTGTAGGGCGCGCGCCGAATGTTCGTGCCCCTGTTACGTTCCTCGATGAAGACACAGTCGCCAACTTCTATAGCGGTCTGTTCGGTCGCAACCCGGATCATGCCGCCGCCCTCGAACTCCACGGTGTATTCCCTGCCGCGCGTCCTTCGGCTGCGTTCTATGGAGCTGCCCAGGATGGCGCCGACGGCGGCATTTCGATTGCGCGACCGCGAGCTGCTGCCTCTCGACATAGCAGCGCCCATAGCACCGCCGACCACGGCGCCGCGGGCAGCGTTACCGTCCCTGAGATCGATGGACCGCTTTCCGACGACGATGCCGGCACGGATGTAGGCAGAATCGCCCGCACGCTGCGCATGCGCATCGGAGGCGGGTACAAGATAGAGCGCGACCGCGAGAACGGGGAGGCCCAGGAGACGTGCAAAACGGCTGTGGTGGGAATGCATAGCGGAATACCTGTGTTCGTAGTCAGTCCAGGTATAGACGAGCCACGCAGGAGTATCCGCCAGACGATCTGACGGTCAGGGGAGGGCAGGCTAAGCCCAGTCCGCTACGGGCTGACCGGCGCGAATTCCCGCAACGTGACCTCGCCCTGCCTGACCGTGAGAAAGGTCGATTCCGGGACGGGGTGCCACGCGCCCTCGAGACTGTGCAAGGGCTCGGATACGACCGAGATCGCGTCGGCACCGAAAGCGTCGACATCGTCCTGGTGCTCGGCCGGTATTAGCTCACGAAGCGCCGCGATAGAAGCGGAGTAGTAGAGCGTCCGGGAGTCGCGCTCCGAGGAATACCGGACTGCGTAAAGGCTGTCGCCGTCGGAGATCCCTAACGTCATTTGCAATGGACTTGCCACGCCCTTCGCGGCTGCAAGATCTTCAATGAACCCGGCCATGCGCGCGACGGCGTCGTAGGGATCGTCGACAAGCCCGAACGTCAGCGCGAGGTAGAACATGAGCTCGGAATCCGTGCTGCCGAGCACGCTGCTATACAGTGACGGGTCAATCGCCATCGCCATGTCGCGTCGCAGCCGCGCAAACTCACTAACCACGCCGTTGTGCACGAATAGCCAGTTCTTGTGCCGGAAGGGGTGACAGTTCGTCTGTTGCACGGGTGTCGCGGTTGCCGCGCGAATATGCGCCAGGAACAACGGTGAGTGAATGTGCTGGCACAGGTCCAGCAAATTGGCGTCGTTCCAGGCTGGTCGCAGGTTCCTGTAGAGGCCGGGCTCGTCGTTCTGGTCGTACCATCCCACGCCAAAGCCGTCGCCGTTGGTGGTCTGCTCGCTGGTTCGGGCTTCCAGGCTCTGGTCGATGAGCGAGTGCTCTGTTTCGTAAACCAACCGGCTAATCGGGATTGCATTTCCGGTGTAAGCCAACCATCGGCACATTGTGAGGCTCTCCTTCGCTACCAGCGCCTGACCCGACCCGTGTCCACGTGCACGAAGTCCGATCCCTTGTAATAACCCACGCCGCCGCGCTGCAGGCCGATAGCCGCATCTCTGAGAACCACGGTGTCCACGCCCTGCAGGCGAACATCGATGGCCTTGCCCTGCACGTGCTGACTGTTGCGCGCAACGCCCCTGCCTTGCTGCCGCAGCATTTCGTTGGTTGCCGGCGATCGGTATCCGGAGATTACCTCGTAGGCGCCCTCGCTGCCGACGGCTTGCCGCAAGTCATAGAGAATATTGAGCAACTCGTGATCCATCTCGATTGAATCACCCGTGCGGAAATCCCCGAGAAAATCGTTTACTTCCTGTAACGCATCGCCGACAAAGTCACCGTTCACGGCAAAGGTCACCGTGAGCCACTTGTCGGTGTGAGTGTGATAAAACGTGAGCGTCCGCTCGTCTTGCTTTTCGACTGCCGCGGTGGAGCCCGTCGTCAGGGCGAGAAGCACACAGATCGCGGCGCCTAACAAGATTCGTGAGTTCATAGCCTGACTATTATAGCCTGCAAGAGTCGAAGCACGCCCGGAGTTACCTGATGAGACCACTCGTCCTCTCCCTGTTCATTGCCCTTGCTGTCCAGCCGGTGGCTACGGCCGATGCGCGCAATGTCGGTGACGCGTTGCTCATGCAACTCGAGTGGCTCGGCGAGGCAGAAACGCCCATAGTGAGCAACACCGAGATCGCGTCAGTGGAGCTGCTTGCCGATATTTATGCGGTGCTCGACTACGAACCCGCGTGGTCCGACGCGGAACGCGTCGGTCAGTGGATTGGCATCATTGAGCAGGCCAGTGACGACGGCTTCGACGTTAATGATTTTCACCACGACGTCATCCAGGACATCCGCGCGGAGTTATCGGGCGCACAATTGATTGCGCCGGCCCGGCGCGCCGAGATTGACCTGATCGTCACGGACAGCCTCATCCGGCTTGCCTACAGCGAAGTCCTCGGCAAGGTCAATCCTTACAGCCTCGACCCGCGCTGGAACTTCCGCCGCGAAGATCGCAGCGACTCCGCCCCTGAGGCGCTCGCCAGCCTGCTCCGTGCGGCATCGCCCGCCGAGGAACTTCTGCAGTACATCGTTCGTTCGCCTTTGTATTTATTGCTGCAGGACCAATTCATCGTTTACCGGGACATTGTGGCCAACGGCGGCTGGCCGCAGGTTCCTGCCGGCAATACGATTCGCCCGGGAGACTCCGATCCCAGACTGCCCGTGATTGCCGAGCGGCTCGCTATGACCGGAGACATCGATGTGGGAGGCTCGCCCGCCGACACGCTCGACAAAACGCTCGAAGCCGGTGTCCGGCGCTTCCAGAGGCGTCATGGATTAGCCGCAGACGGCATTATCGGGCCAGGCACGCTCCGCGCGATGAACGTGCCGGCCAACGAACGCCTGGAGACCATTCGCGTCAATCTCGAGCGCCTGCGCTGGCTGGCTGACGATGCGGAGGACGACATGGTGGTCGTCAACATCGCCGGCTTCGAGGCCTTCCTGCTGAAAGATGGTGAGGCGATCTGGCGTACGCGCGTGCAGGTCGGCCGCACGTACCGACAGACGCCGATCTTTCGCGACGAGATTACCTATCTCTCAATTAACCCGACTTGGACGGCGCCGCGCAGCCTGGCGACTCGCGACGTACTGCCGCGAATTCAAAACGATCCCTCTTATGTCGTCGAGCGAGGCTTCGACGTGCGGGACCGGAACGGCAATAACGTCGATCCGTCCTCAATCGACTGGAACAGTCTGTCAAGAAACAACTTCCCATACACGCTGGTGCAGCGACCCGGTCCGTACAACGCCATGGGCCTCGTTAAGTTCATGTTTCCGAACCAGTACTCGGTTTATCTGCACGACACGCCCAGCCGGTACTTGTTCGATAGGGAGGCTCGCGCATTCAGCGCAGGATGCATTCGCACCGAGCGGCCGTTCGAACTCGCGGAGCTGTTGCTGGCCCCGCAAGGTTGGGACCAGTCGCGTATTCAGCAA
>JAAUYK010048610.1_pt1 | contig 13442 bp, 16 predicted proteins | sample 7278021 | NCBI WGS metagenome assembly JAAUYK01 (sample SAMN14350223, study PRJNA611818) | marine sediment metagenome | isolation source: surface marine sediment (1.8m) | place: French Polynesia: Moorea | collected 2018-08
ATCACCCACATGCAATTCTTCACTCAATTAGCCTCAACTTCAATGCGACGGCCGTCTTCACTGTGTCGACCGAACAGACGAGGAAAACTGCGGCGAGTATGGGGAATTCCTAGCGAAGAGAGAGAGGGCGGTTGCTTTCCATAACCTGAAGGAAGGAAACGACCGGGTAAGAAAAATTCGATCATGTTATTCAAGCTTAGGTCAATAGCGCTTCCGTCGCATTTCAGACCGCCGTTCACCGATTACTTCTAAAGAACATGACAGTTCTTCCGAAAAGCTCCCGTTCTAGAAGAACCTGCGATCTTGGAGAGAGTACAAAATTCTAAATTATTATCAATTATATACGCAATGCCACCGGCTACGCTTCAGTCTTTTGTAACAGATGAAGGCGTTGAGATTGGAGGTCACTGCTTTGCAGTGTCCAGCCTCTGCCACGGATTCCCTCTCGAGAACAGTTCACTGAATCACCTCTACTTCCACCCCGAGCACGTGGCCGTCTGCCGAGACTACAGCTTCTGGAAGGCAAAGAAGGGACATTGCCCTCCCGGCTGGAAACCATGTAATGGAAACTTTCCCGGCTTCTGCTACAACGCAGCCACGGCAGTTCGATATGCGTTTATTACTGCGGACAGTCCAGGTAGCCATGCACACGCTCTAGACTTATGCACAGAGATCATTTTTATTGCACGTATATAGCTCAGTGTCCCGACCAGGCCGACGTCTACCGGGTTGTACAGCCTACAGGGGAGTCTTCCCCCGATTACTTTTATTGTTTGGACGGCAAGAAGAGCATTCCGGTCAGCCTGGTTTGCGACGGATATTGGCAGTGCGACGACAAGTCCGACGAGGCAGTCTGCAAGAAATGCCCGCCGGTGCTTCCGCCTGACATCATCTTTAATGTTTCGACGAAGTCGGCAGGTACGCTCGAGCACTTCGAGCAGACCTTGGTATTCACTCGGAAAGATGTGAAAGCACGATTCAGGAAGTGCTGGCACAGGTAAGCTGGAAAACGGGCTGAACGCCGGGACTGGTATTTATCTAATTCCTGAGCTCGTGAAGGTACACCGACCTCCCGATTTGCGTGCGACCTTGCGACAACCTGGACGACCTGTGCGCCAACTACGAAGACGAGGACAGGTGCTCTGGCTTCAGTTTCCTCACCGTGCTGCTCGCCGTCGCCCTCGTGCTGGCGTTCAGTCTAGAGTGTGCCTGGAGAATCAGAAATATCAAGAGCCTGGAACTTTTCGCTGGTCGAGTAGAAGACAGGTAACTTCCATCGTTGAATTTTAGGCCATTGCCTGCATGTCAGATGGTTTTCACTTTAGGCCAGCAGTGGACAGAGACAGCGGCGATTCAAGCACCCTTCAGCGGCTGGCCAATAGGGACACCTTTGAGGAATGTTACACAGTGTGTGATGTACTTACTGACGAGAATCTTGCCCACTATGATCACTTACTTAAATTCCTAGACACTCCGTTCCGAGGATGCCCACGCCGCCTCCTACAAGGAGTCCATTCTCAATTTAACGATCGTCACGGCGAAAACAGCCTCGGCGAGAGAGACCCAAAGCCTGTGCGAGAAACTCTATCAGAGAGAGGGGGCAGACGACTATTTCTTCTACCACCAGCTAGGAACGAACCACGTGGTGGGCGTCTTCCACGACTACCTCGACTCCGCGATCTGCGTTCGCGTTCAGAACGCCGCGGAGAGGGCGTTTCCCGGGCCCTTCGAGGATCTAAGGAAATCAGTCGCCTTCCATCAGGCGGGCGTCGTCCTCACTCGGTACTTGCACACGCTCTTCTACTACGTGGACGTGGTGAAGGATTGCCATTTGGTACAGCGGTACGCAAAATTAAAATGCTCGCAGCCATATGGCACTGATTGTTTTCCGTCTCAGAATCGTCACTTATATTTGGAGCAGCTCTCTTTCTAAGGAGAGCGACCTGGGCTTCAAGATGCTCGGCGTGATAATCCCGTCGATCGTCTTGGGAGAAATAAGCAACGCGTTGAGTCTCCATCTCGCTCCGACTGTGAAAGATTGGAGATCGTCGTCTAAAGTGGCCGCCACGGTCTGTGTGCCGTTGATGCCGGCTTACGTCCAGTTTAGGTGAAAAGTCTATTTAGTACTATTGCCCCGCGACAGAACTAAGTATACATAATCACTTAATTCCTCTAGGATAATGCTTTTAAAGTTGAAAGAAGCCGAACTCATTGAGAATTTAGCGGAGAAAATCGGCCATGGGACTAGTATCGAGACCACCGACGCCTCCAACGAGGAGAGGCTGACGGATCTGCGCAACGAGATTCAAAAGCTTTTCCTCCTGAGTGCCGAGTTTAAAGCCAACGAAAATAACATTGAACAAATAGTGCAGGTCTCTGTACTTATCGTGTTCATGGCTCTCTTCACCACCACAAATAAGAAGCAGTTCGACAAGGTAAGATATACAAGCAACCTAAACTTCTCACAAGTTCCCATAGCACTCAACCACATAGGTCATCGTCGACGCGAACCTGAGCTTTGCCTACGCGTCGGCCGCATTCTCGTTTGTGAGTCTGGTTCGAGGCTCCGTCTGCTACGTGAAAGCCCGAAAGTTGGGCTACCTTGGTCTCATCGGAAAAACTGTCCTTGGCGTCTACTACGCCGTAGGGGTGGCCGCCAGGGTCTTCTTTGTACTCGCATTCTTTACCCCTGTCCTTGGTCTTTTCGACTGCTTAAGGCACGAGAGGCTCGCGCGGTTCGAGCCGCCATTGTTTGAGGTGAGACAGTTTTTTTCCACGCAATTGGCCACTTCAACCATTGCTTTAAGCCTGACAAGCCCGTGTATTATGACGTCGACGGCACCGGGAAGGGAGTACCCTTCAGCGACGCCTGGGATGACCCTGATTATCTAAGGAACATCGCGCATCCCTCCCAGGAGTTCAAGCACACCCGAGAAACCATGCTGAAAACCGAATCAGTGAGCATCACAACAGCCATCCCCGTGTTCTGCATTCTCTTTCACCTTTACGTCGGCTACGGAGCCTTTTCCCGGCTTAAGGAAGGCATAGCGAAAAAGAACGCAGCTAACAGTATATACTAGTATATTGAGCATAATTGATGCGTTCTTTTTCACTGGACCCCATTTTGAACATTTGCGTAAACAGGGTAAGAGTTCCAATACTTCGCCCCTTGCCACGCTAATGGAAAGCCTTCGCACCATTGTGAGCCCGCCGATTTTCTGCGACTGGGAGGACCTGCACAGGATTGACGGCAGCGGCAACGTCGACGTCGAGGAGTGCTTCCGCCGGTGGCAGCGCGCCTTCGTCAAGTTTCTGGTGCTGTTCGCCTTCGAGCACGTGCTCCTCCTCGTCCCGCTCGCCCTGCTCTGGTACGAGATTGAGTCGAGGAACAGGACAGTCCGGCGCGGCCTCGGATCCATCCTGGCAGACGAGAGCCACGTCACGGCGCTGGTGAGCGCGTTTCTCTTCGGCGGGGCGGCGCTCGCCTTGGTGCTGCTGCCGACCGCGCAGATGCTCCTGGCGCGCGCATACTTCCTCTACGGACACCCCTGGGCGAGAATACTTCGCAGAGAGTTGGACGAGGAAGCGCGGACGCGGACGCGGACGGGCAGTGAACGCGTGCTGGAGGCGGGCGCTGCCGAAAGTGCGGCGGACACGATGATGGAAACGCGTTTGTAACAATAAATCAGCAGTGCGACTTCTTGATCTTCTTGAAAGGAAAATGGCCAAAAGATGCGACTTATTTTCCTTCGTGGACTGAGCAATTAAAATGAGGAGGCGAAGACAAGGGTTTAGCTGCAATGTGCGTAACGTAGGGAATTTTGCACATAAGCCAGGTGTTACGAATTTATGTTATAGCGCTGCGCGCTAGCGTTGGAGACGATAGCAAAGCAAGATACACATGTAGTATATACTACGCATTAAAATGGATTGGGGCATGCATATGGCAACCCTGCAATCAAATACTAATAGAAGCTTCGGAAACAAGAGGCAAGGCTTGCGTTAGTGTCATACGTAGTACGTAAAAGGAGTAACTAAATTCTAAAACATTAGCTTGGCACCCCTGATGACTTGCGCATTTAAGGGGCGGCAAATATAGATACTTTAGATAAAGACATGCGACAGTGTTTTTCTGCTGTTAGCTGTTATTACAACACAGATTCTTATTTTGAAATATATATGGCAATCCTGACTGGCTGAAGAAGAGGCCAGTATAACTAAAATTTCTAAACGATAAATTCAGGAAGTGATCGATTAATGTGGTCGTTCGGGCTTTTGAACCATTAATACGATATTTGGTTTGCTCGACATAGTAGTATGACTGGCAACCCTGCTATGTTCCCGCTTGCCGAGGGTATCTAGAACGAAGTGGTAATTCATAAGCGAATGAATTTAATCAAGAATAACTCACAATTCGCCAGCATGCTGGATGCTTTAATTTCGGTCGCATACTTATCATAAAAATGCCTACTTTGTTAGCACAAAGCAACCCTGACCCGCCGTAATTCGATCAGGGAGTCCACAATAATGCCATGTACGGTTTAGTATAGTTTCCAAGTTCTTTATCTTGTATATACGGGTAGTTAGCAAATTATGCTTAATTGCTTATTTGTAATCTTTCAAAAGTTTAACAAAGAATAAAGCTCTCAGATCAAAGTATGGATCAGAATTTAGAACGCGCGTCAACCACGTTAAGCGCGAGTTGCTCCTCACGTAAAAAAATATATTGGCATTGTCTAGCGTAAAAGATGATATACTGCCATTTGAATATTTTTGCAGGGTTCCAGAGCTTTGCACTTATAGAATGGAAGAATATTTTACCTGCTGATGGGCCTTTAATTTCCCTTCTGAGCGCCACTTTGGCCGCCCGCTTTGGAAAGAGACTGCCGGAAAATATTAGTAGAGGTGGGCTGAAATCAACATTTGTCGTTGCTTTTAGCAATTGTATATAATTTGCTGCGAAAAAACACCATAATTTAGTGTGTTGAGTGTTCCCCCTTACCATAAAATGTGTAGTATTATCTCGCCCCGAGTTGCAATGTTTATTAAGTGGAAACATTTGCCCGACGCTTGAGTTGCCACCCATGACAGAACTTCTATAGTAGAGATGGGAAAGACACATCTAGTTTTTTAGTCGGGTGCTGGTATAAAACTCTATTCTCATTTCTCAAATCAAGTGTACAAAATGTAGTGTGTTTAACTGTTAAGTTTGTTCTTACCGACGAATTAAAAAAACTGCGAAGTGGAGTTGTCTGCTCGTCCCACCTCTACGGACAATAAAAAAGTTTTGCTTGATGATCACGTAAACTGTTCATTGTCTCGAATTAAATATCAATTTCGTTTCGTCGCTTGTATATCTGCTCTGTCTGTCGACCGGGGAGGCGGAGAATTGTTGACCACCTCCTTGACTTTGGACTCCCTCCTACGGCCTCGAGATGAGCGGTCCGACGCCGGAGGAGATCTACAAGTCGATGGTGCTCGCGTTCAGGATCACCGAGCTGCAGGTAAGGAAAAGTAGAGAAATGTCTGTCACTTATGCAGAAAGACTGAACCGAGCGAGCGAATACATCTTTCAGAACTTGCTTCACTTTGCGGGCAAGAACCGCTCGGGGAAGAAGACTGAGTTGCAGCAGCGCGCCCTCGACCTCGTCAAGATCGACTCGACGGACATCCGGCAGAAGGTGAAGGAGCTGTCGACGACCATGTACCGTCAGATGGGCACCTCGCCCTCCGTCAACCCCTACAGCAGAAACTACGAGGGGGGAGGAGGCGGGGGCGTTGCCGGCACGTCGTCCGACTCCAGTCCGGCCGAGTCCCCGACGCCGGTGTCGTCGCCCCCGCCGCCTCAGGACAAGAGGAGGGACAGGGAACGCGAGAAGGCCGTTCTGAAGGCCAGGATGCAGATTGAGAAGGTGAGTGCGAGGACACTACGGGAATATATGCGTTGGAGGGTTGGTTGTCTGCGGAAGATGTGGAAAACTCCCTACGTGTCAATGTTAAACGACCCCTATTTTCTCTGAGCAGCAGCGTGAGAAGGAGCGCGAGAGCATCCTCAATGCCGCCCTGAACATGACGTCGACGAGCGGGCGCGCGAGGAGGAGCGCCGCCGTCGTCGCCTGCGCGAACATCGCCGCTAACATCAGGGACTACAACCGGAGCCCGGACCAGATCGACATTGAGGAAGCACTCTCCACGTCGTCGAGCAGCAAAAATAATAGGTTGGCGGCATTAATTAGTTGATGTATTATATATCGGCTTTGTCTTAATTAACTTTCCATTACTTTAGCGGCAGCAGTAGAAAGAAGAGCAGCGGCGCTAAGGACGCCCCCGAGAAGAGAACCCCAACTGCAAGCAAAAATTCATCCAGTGGCGACGGCAGCGCGAGCTCCAAGAATGGAAGCGCCAAGAGAAAGTCGACGAGCTCGTCCAGCAAGAGCAAATCAAAGGTGAGTGTTATAAAGCATGCAACAGCTTCTTGCGTATATTCAAATGTAATTTATTATAGCAGAGGCGCTCGACCAAATCGAAGTCCAAGTCAAAGAGAAAGCGCCCTGCAGCGGCCGATGAATCTGACGACTCCTACGAGGTATCATCCTCTGAGTCGGAATCCGAACCGGAGCCGTCGTCTTCCGAAGAGGAGGAGATCGCGCCGCCGCCCATCACAGGGCCTGCAACGACAGTGGGTGAGTTTGACCATGTGCGAGTACTTCGGCCATGTAATCCAATGTCTCCTTTCTGTGTCTTTCCAGCCGTCACTTTGCCAGTGAGGAGGCCGGGCGTGGCCACAACGAAAACGACAACAGCCTCCTCCGGCTCGACGACTTCGTCTTCGCCGTCCGCGGGCGCGGGGCCCTCGGGCTACCGTCAGATCACTGCCGAGCAACAGCAGGCCCTCGTCGAAGCCGAGATCAACCGGCGCAGAAATGCCGCCCTGGCTCTGGCCGCCGCCACGAGAAGCGTTTATCAACGTCCCCTCCCTTATCCCGTGAGTTCCGTTCGTGATACATGTACGCAATATTACAAACCTAACTTCTATTTCTTTACTTGTTCAGACTTCCAGCCAGAGCAGTTCTTCCTCCAGCCAGAGCAACTCCACTCCTTCGACCTCCAGTATCTTTGGGCGCAGCAGTTACGGCTATGGGGAGCGCGAGCCCGTCTATCCACACTACCCGGACGTCAATCTGAAGAAGCTCCCCTTCTTCAAAGGCCTCTCGACGCTCATGCGGCCGACCGCTCTCCAGCCACGCGGCTCCGGCAGGTTTCAGGAGCAAAAGTTCAGCTTTTACCTGAGTCCTCGGCAGACAGAGGAGATCACCAAGTGCAGTTGGAGAGACGCGAACGGCCGCTCCGAGTACAAGAAGCAGATCCAGATGCGTTTCAGCTTGAACGAGACGAGCTGCGAGCAGGACGACAACTTTCCCAGCTCGATCTGCGTGAAGGTGAACAACAAGCTGCAGCCACTGCCGAATCCCATTCCGACCAACAAACCCGGCATGGAGCCGAAGCGGCCGCCGAAGCCGATCAACATCACGGCGTTGTGCAAGCTCAGCTCGACGGCGGCGAACCACGTGGACGTCTCGTGGGCGGTGGAGGTCGGGCGAGGCTATACCGTCTCCATCTACTACGTGGACAAGCTGTCCACCAAGGACCTCATGGCGGAGCTGAAGGAGAGGGGCACCAGGCACGCCGACTACACCAGAGCTCTCATCAAGGAGAAGCTCAATGATCAGGACTGCGACGTCATGACGACGAGTTGCAAGGTCACCCTGGCCTGTCCTCTAGGTAGGCATTATTCAGTGACTTAATCCTGCGTTTTCTACAACGATCGAATCTTTCCCTCTGTCTTTTATTCAGGCAAGATGCGCATGACTTACCCATGTCGCGCGAGCACCTGCGACCACTTGCAGTGCTTTGATGCCCACCTCTATCTCATGATGAACGAGAAGAAGCCCAAGTGGTTGTGCCCTGTGTGCAACAAGGCCGCTCTTTTCGACAACCTCCTCATAGACGGCTACTTCAAGGAGGTGCTCGCCTCGCAACGCCTCCCCACCGACGATCACGAGATCGTGCTGCACAACGACGGCACCTGGGACCCGCTTCCGTCTCAGAAGCAGCAGGAGGAAGATAGACAGAAGGAGAAAGAGTTGCAGATTAAGCGGGAGAAGGAGAGGGCGGAGAAAAAGGCGTCCAAAGTGGAGACACTCAGCGTAGACGACGACGACGATGAGGAGGACGGCGCCGTCGACTTGAGTCAGAAGAGCACATCCGCTTCAGGGGCAGCTTCGGACGGCGCGTCGACGAGCGCTGCGGCGGCTGAGGAAGCCGAAAAGAGACCAGTATGTGAAGAAGATTCTCAATGCGTATCAATCTATCTTTTGCATCTCATTTTCAGATTGAGTGTGTCACGCTCGACTCAGATAGCGACGATGACGGTCCTGTGGCTCCGAGGAGCAAGCGTCCCAGACAAATGAATTCGGAACCCAGCAGTCCAGCTGAGGCAGGCTCCAAAGAAGAAACAGGTGCTTAAGTCATTTTGCCCAAATTATAGTATTTAGATTTTAAAGCTGGTCATTTCATTTCAAGGATCTCGACCTTCCACGGCGGACGGCACCCTGGCCAAGAATGTCCCGTCTCCGGTGGATGGCGGTGGAAGCGGTGGCGGAGACAGCGGTAGCGACGATATCATCTGCCTCGAATAGAAAAAGTTGGCAGAATTCCGAGATTGGTCATATCCGTGATAGTCGTATTTGATTGCATTAAACCACATAATTGTGCGTGCGTCCAGGCCCCGTATAGTTAGAGAACCAGTGAAACCCAATGGTGTCTGTCCCTTTGAGATTCTAAAGTTCGTTCGATCGATGCCACCATGATTTGCGCATGAGAAAATAGACAAACTTTTATGACAAAGGGAACAACTAGGCGCAGTGAGTGACATATCCTCGTGAATTTATTTTACGCGAGTCCTAAAAATCGTACGAATATTTATTCTTCTTGGGAAGTAACTAGATTCTGCAGCAGTATGTACGTAAGTCTGTAGTACAGGAAGTCCCACGGCCTGTGGCATCTGCAGCCGCAGAACTTGCACGCCCAAGTTCACTTTCACTTGGATAACATGGAAACATCGACTTTCACTTCGAGAGAACTCTTGTTGAGCTCAATACTGTTTCTTCTCTTAATAGTAAGGGCGTCTTCTCCCATCTGAATTCTGAATTCGCCCTTTCTGCAACGTGTCCCACGCAGTGAAGATTAATCACTGACTGTCATTAGCATTAATCGAGATCGATGCACTCGATTTCCCTCGGCGGTGGCGGCAAGCCCGGCGGCGGGATGCCGGCCGCGGCCATTCCCGGGTAGGGCATCGACGGTGGAGGCGGGGGTGGCGGGCCGGGCGGCAGAGGCGGGGCCGCCGGGGCAGAGGAGGGCGGCAGTGGGATCTCGTCGTCGTCGGACAGGTCAATGCACTCAATGTCCTCGTCTAAAATCGGTGGGGAAGAAAAAGTTAAGAGGCTGCATGTGCCAAGAGCGTGCGGCGTTCTTACCTGCTTTCTTGGCTGATCCGTTCTGATTGGACGTAGAGGCACCGTTGCCCTTGGCTGCCGCGGCAGTCGGCGGCAATGAGGACGGCGGCTTGGTCTTCTCCTCCTCTTTGGGAATGGGCTTCCACGACCCATCCTGTATCGAATATTGAGAATACGTCACTGCTCGTTACGACTAAATTGAAATGCTTTCAATAGTTTATACCGTCTCCAACAATATTTCGTTCTCGTCCTTGGGCAACAGCGGCGACTCAAGAACCTCGAGAAAGTATCCGTCGATCATGAGGTTGTCGTAGAGGGCCTTCTGGTCGCACACGGGGCAGTTCCACGTGGGCTTGCGCTCGTTCATCTGGAGGAAGAGGCTGGCGTCGAAGCACTGCAGGTGGCTGCAGGTGGACGGACGGCACGGGACCTGCATTCGCATCTTGCCCAGGGGGCACGACACGGACACTTTCTGGGTGGTGGTGGCCACGTCGTCATCCGCCTGGTGGATGTCGGTGATCAGCTTTCTGGTCACGTCGGGGCTGCGAGCGCCCTTCTTCTTCAAGCGGTCCAGAAGGTCCTTCGAGTTGAGCTTCATCACGAGCCAGATTCCGACTACCCACCTGAAATAGAAAGAGAACGATGCTGGCTGCTGCTTTCATTTCACTTCCGTTCCGTATCTGCACTCACCCCTTGCCGTACTCGGCGCCCCATTTGATGTTGATGTTATTGGGCAGAATGGGGCTCAGCTTGCAGAGGGGGGTGATGTTGACCGGCCTCGGCGGCCTCTTGGGCTCCTGGCCCGGCTTGTTCGTGGGTATGGGGTTGGGCAAGGCGGCCATCTTGCCGTTTACGTAGACGCAGATGCTCGGCGGAAACTCGTCCTTTGCCTCCTTCCCGTCGACGGAGAGCTGGCAGAAGCGGAGCTGCAGCTGGTAGAGGTAGTCGCAGGCGGCTCCGACGGAAATGTCGCGGTTCGACGCGATGTCGGTCGCCTGCGAGGGGCTCAGGAAGAACTGAAAGTTGGCCTCTTGGAACCGGCTGTTGCCCTGGCTAACGAGGGATGACGGGCGAAGGAGCTCCGCGTGGTTGTCGTAGAACGGGAGCTTGATGAACTAAATAGGAAAGATTGTGTGCTAGTTACTGGATAAATATACTGTATAAATGCGATTGCGATCTAACTCACCTTCGTGTCGGTAAAGATTTGCTGGGCTTGCTGGTGCTGCATGGAGGATACCCTCTGCTGCTGTTGGGCCGCCAGCTGGAACGAGTTGGGCGGCTGCGACGCCTGAGGGTGGAGCCCGCCGCCCCCGGAGCTGTAGTAGCCGCTCCCGCTGCCCGTCGTGTACGGGTTCCGCCCCTGCAGCGCCGCGGACGCCGCGCCGTAGGCGGAGTTCAGTCCCATCATGGCGGCGGCCGCGGCAGACAGGTTGGAGTACTGCTGTCCGCCCCCGGGGTATCCCGCGCCCCCGGCTCCGTTGGGCATCATTCCTGCGAGCTGCTGCTGCTGTTGCGCCTCCTGACTGGCCTTGTACAGCTCCCTGATCTTTGCCTGCATGGGCTGGGAGCGGATGCGGACGAGGTCGAGGGCGCGGGCCTGCAGCTCGTGCTTCTTGCCGTGCTTGTTTCTTCCAGCGAATCCCAACAGCAGCTGCAGCTCAGACACGCGAAAACTCATGATCATGTCCCGCATCCGGTTCTGATCCAGGTTCGACGACGAAGACATCCTGAGGCCGGGCAAAAAACGAGGATGGGGAGAAACTGGTGGAGGACTCAAATGCTGATGCTAAGGAGACGACGACTCCGATAGGCGGAGAAATCATCACAAAGGCATCCAGGGGCCGGCCAATGCACAACACTTGAGGAGGATGCCTGGATGGGCTGGGCCTGAACGCGCGTAGGAGGCGAAACCAGCGGCCTAGGTCTGGCTTTAGACGAGCTTCGAATCGATGGTTCCTCTTCCGGTAGACTCCTAGTTGTGCTTGTGTCTTGCTCTTGTCGAAAAAACACCAGGGGGGGTGTTTATCGTCAGACGAAATAAAAAGCGACACTTTGTCCTTGGGAACGGGGATGAACGGTTAAGATACGTATTCTACGTATAATGTCGTAATTTGTTCGATGGACGTTGGGTGGGGGATCGAGTTTCTCTTCTTTCCTTTCTCTCGTCTCTCTCTCGACGCGTTCAGTAGTGGTGGGCAGGCTGAACAACTCGAGCAGCCGAACTCCGCCGGCCGGCCGAACTCGCCGCAGGTCCGCAGGCAGCTCGATGCCTCGATCTGCCTTGAGGGTGCAGGCAGGCCGCTGGAAAGAATCAACCTCTCAAATTAAGAGTTGCCAGTTATAGTCTCATCAAAGAGCTGGTTAGGGTTACCACCAGAGAGTTACCACTTTTTCGCTAGTGACCACTACTGGCCTAACTGCAATACTGCATACGTTACAGAAGTCGCACTTGCATTCGTTCGCCTACATTGTACATTGGGTCAAGAGAACGGCAAACGCAACATATGTGCATATGTGTACCATGAAACCATAATATACTTTAACACGCAATTTAGGAAATATTTATTAAAGGAGGTAAATGTTTTGTTCGGAATCGCAAAACTCCATGAGTTCTTGTGTGGAAAGCGTTGTGGCCACGCAGATCTCGTCCATAGTCTTGGTGCCGTCGCAGAGCGCCAGCAGCCGCTTCCGCAGGGAGTAGTTGAAGCCGTTGCTTCCGGCAGAGCCGGCGATCACGTCGGGGTGCTCCGGTGCCTCGTAGTAGGGCTTCTTGTGCAGGCGACGGATGACGCCGTGCACGCACAGAAACTGGATCAGCTTGTACACGTCGACGTTGAGGCCGCGTCCCACCTGCGTTATACGTAACATGGCGTGTACGGTATTCTATGTATAGTGGTCCCTACGTATGACGTTCTAACCTTGTGTCTAACGCAGATGTCTTTCAAGGGGGTGCCGTGCCTCAAGTCGCTCACAAACTTGTACACGGCCCCGAACTCGGGGCTGTCGTAGCCGTCGAGCACGCAGTTGTCCATCATCGCGGCCTGGAGCGTCTTGTCGTTGAGTAGGGAGGTCAGCTTCAGGGTGGTGCAGTAGTCGTTGCCGAATTGGAAGATGGGAGCCATGCGCACGATGTGGTAGTAGCGGAGGTTCTGCACACAGGCCTTCACGAGGCCGGTGTGCACGCCTGCCAGCTGGGCGATTTTGGCCACGTGATTCAGACCGTTCATGTAGGGAAGGATCTAGAAATTGAACCCCTCAATGAATTTTCACGTACTCCAACTGACGGCCCGTACCTGCTGAGTGGTGAGATCCCAATCAAAGGGCTTCTCTTCGACGTCGGCCATCAGCACGGGAACCTCGTGGTCGCCGATGGTGCGCGGGTCGGGCTTCTGATGGACCACGCGAGCCTTGTAGCTGAAGCCCTGCACCTCGATGTCGGTCTTGTCCTTCGAGTTCAGGTCTTGCAGAATCTTCTCCAGGATGTCGAGCAACTCAGCGTTGTTCGCCTCGTTGGAAAGAAATTCGGCGTCGTGCTCCAGGTTGACGAAGAATTCGGAGAGACGAACCAAGGCAGGTTCGAACTGGGCCTAGAAGCAAATGAGGATAGAACTCGTAGTTACATACGACCGTGAAACTGTTCATACCGATCTTGACCACGGGTGGCAGACGAAGCAGACGTTGAACATGAATTCGTTCCTCTTGTACTTCTTGTCCTGCAGCACGATAGGATAGCCCATCACCTTATACCCTTTCACATTGACGGTAATGGTCCTTCTGACGAGCTCCGCCTTGGGTATGATAAACACACTAATGTCATCGAACACGTCCTTGCTGATGACCTCGTCTTTGCGAGGCGCCTGGCACCGCACAATCGGCCCGAGGGTGGGGTGGAATTCGGCAAAGAAAATCGACCTCAAGGGACCC
>JAAUYK010142024.1_pt1 | contig 13437 bp, 9 predicted proteins | sample 7278021 | NCBI WGS metagenome assembly JAAUYK01 (sample SAMN14350223, study PRJNA611818) | marine sediment metagenome | isolation source: surface marine sediment (1.8m) | place: French Polynesia: Moorea | collected 2018-08
ATCGAGGCCGCGTACTTGTTGAACCCTTTAGTAATTTGCGTAGTATTGGAAGCTTTTATTGTCTTTCGAAGGCCCGAACGAGCGTTCAATTAAAATTTGCGCCCAGCTGGATATGGGTGTGTCAGATCCTGCATGGGTGGACTACTTTAATGACGTGTCGGTTGGCAAACATATGCCGGAAGCGTGAATTGGTGGGCGCTGCTACACTTTCGTACAGCAACGTACGGCCACAATATAGGCCTTCAATTTTACAGCCAACGCACGTACGTACGGCGATTACGCCAGGTTTACGTGTACTAGTAGATGAAAGTAAATAGAAAGCTCTATTCATGCGTATCATCCTCGGGTTTCCCAACCCAGGTTTTCGTCACTGTGATTGCAACACTCAGAGTGAAGTCGACGCATTGGTCGTTGTTTAGGAAGTTGTGTAACATATGCGTCTGGCCGTCGAGTGCGTCAACACGCGAGGCTGGCTCGGGCCGAACTCTAGAGGCGGTTAATCAAAGCAAAGTGCTTTTTAATGACTTTGAAGGTCATTAATATCAGTGTAGAAGTATAAGTGGCTTTTTTCCCTAAGCCGTGCGAGCGCATTTGCTTTAGAAGTAGATTGATGTGTCATATTACAAACGCAATTTATTCTCTCGTCTCAAACGCGCGATATCCGTCCGCTTTCACATTTCACGATCTCGTATACTATACGTATCCTTTCTTCGATTAAACTCTGCGACGGATATATCCACATGTCCACATTTTCTTCCGGCCTTGCGTAAAAATGATAATGTGCTATGACAGACAAAGAAGCGAGTACGTACGTTTAGCAAAGCGACCGCTCGTTCGTTCATGCGTTCATGGGAGCGGCGGGCGGCGGTGGAGCGGCCGCCGCCGGGTCCATGGCCGCCGTCGCGGGGGGCTGCTGCTGAGGCACGGGGGCCTGGGTCATGGGAGACGGGTATCCATTCTGGAAGGGGCTGAAGTGTTTATCGACTGTTGTCGTAATTACGAGTCCAAAATCTACCTGCTGCGGAGGCTGCGCGGGAGCTCCTCCGTTCGCCATCGCGTATATGGGCTGCTGCTGCTGCTGCTGCTGAGGGGGCATCTGCTGCATGGAGACTCCGCTCCCGTTCGGCCACATGTACTGCGGCGGCTGCGCCATGCCGCCGTCCGTCGCGGGAGGCTGCTGTCCGTTCATCTGCTGCTGGGGCATGGGAGCCGGGGCTCCCGAGGTAGGGGGCATCGGCTGGTATGGGGCCGCGGTCGACATCGGCGCGTACATGGGCTGCTGCTGCTGGGGAGCACCTGGGGGGACCGGGGCGTAGGGCGGGGACATGTAAGCCTGTTGCGGCGGGGCCATTCCCATGTTGTATGGGGCACCGGGCATCTGTAAAATAGTATGTCAATCAATTGATCACATACGAGTACGACAATTGTGTGAGGATAGGCAAGATTAATTACCTGGTAAGGTTGCGCCGGGAGTTCCCTCATCAGCTGGTGATAGAGGTTCATGGCGTCGACCAGCTCTGTGGAGAGCTTGGTGAGCTGCGCCAGCCTCCGATCCACCTTCTCTAGCTCGTTGTCGATCATCGGACCCATCCGGTTGACGTGGTCCTCCAGCACATTCAGTTCCGGGTCGTCGTTCTCGTCCGTGGTCGGGTCGGAGTCGTTGAGGAGGGTGAGCACGCGGTCGATCCGGTCCTCGCTGATCTCGACGGGGCCGAGGGCGCCGGCGGCCGCTGCGGCCTCGATCTCGTCGTCCTTCAGCGTCTTGACCTCGACCTCCTCGTTGAACTGTACAGACCTCCGCCGCTCGCTGCGCTTCTGGGTCTCCTCGGCCTCCTTGAAGTCGGTGCTGACGAAGTTGGCGGGGAAGAGGCCCTCGCCGCGGTGGTTGGAGCCCTTCCACCAGTTGGCGTCGCTGCTGTCCAGAATTATCACTGCAAAAGAAAAACGCTACTTAGAATACTTGTTGACCATAGATGGGAGCTTGAGTCCTACCAATTTCCCCGGCTTTGAATGTCAATTCGTTGTCCTCGGCGGCCTCAAAGTCGTAGAGTGCCCTGGCCTTCTTCGGCTCAGACGCGTTGCCGGCTTCAGTGGCACCTCCTCCAGCACCAGCTCCGGCTCCGGCCCATCCTCCTCCGCCTCCCCCGCCGCCCGCGAGGTCCGCCGTGGGGTAGAGTCCCCCCGACGTCGACTTCGCCGACTTGCCCTTGGACCTCGTTCCGTGGTGCGCGTTGGACCCCGTGTCCTGCAAGGACGCCTGAATGGCCTTCGCGATGTCCTCCTCCTCCTGCTGGCTGGACACGACGTTTGGGTCCTTGGGCAGCGCCTGCTGCTTCTTGCCCGCCTCCGACGAGCTGAAGTCGACGCCCTCCCTCCTCAGCGAGTGGTACAGGCTGGGGATCAGCGCGAACTGGGAGTCGCCCTTGAACTCGCCGTCGGCCCACTTCTTCAGCATCGACTTGAGCTTCTCCTGCACCTTGGGGTGCGACCGGGACAGCAGCTTCCTGAAGTCCTGCTCGAACTCCCTGGAGGCCACCTCGAGCTTGAAGCTCTTTCCGCAGTTGTTGACACAGGCGTCGAGGAGGACGATGGCCTGCATCACGACGTGCGGGTCGTTGTGGTTCAGCCGCTTCACGATCGACCTGAGGCAGTCCTTGGTGCCGCTGCGGGTCGCCGCCACCTTGTCGCACATGTTCATGATCTGGCCCCAGTCCTCCGCCGTGTTCTGCTCGTGCGTGATCTTCTCCACGTCGTCGTCGAACGGCGACGAATTGCCGAACAGACCCATGGCGAGCGAGAAGTTGAGCAACGGAGAATCGAACAAGGAAGAACAAGTAAGGATAAGGATCAATGGACGACGTTCGCCGGTAGTTGGCGCTCGCTCGGCGAGGCTTCCTCCTCCTCCGCCTTTCCCTTGGCCCAATTCGACGCTCGCTTTTTTGGAGGTCCTGGTGGCGGTCCTCACTTCCTAGCGGTTGCACGCTTTTTGCTGGATCTCCTCCTCCTCAGGTGGGTTCCCTCTGGACAAAGAATCTCGCTGAACTTGTTCCTCCAGTAGGTTATCGTCTGTTCTCCCTTCTTCTGTCTTTGGGCTAGTTGAGCTCGACAGTCAGTCAGTCAGACACACAGCTGCGGCCTCCGGCTGCTGCCTGCTGGTTGCGGCCAGTCCGTCCGTCTGTTTGTGAGTCACCCAGCAGCCAGCAGCTCCAAGCTGAAGCTGCTCTTTCGGCCTGGCTCGGCCTAGAGCTATAATCACACTGGCGCATGGGGTAGATCACGAGGAAGAGGAACTATAAAACTAGCTTAAAAAGCCGAAACACTGCGAGTGTGAGACATTTCACTGTCATAATAATCTTTTGGACAATAAGTATGATTAGGACACAGTATAGTAATTGTTCACTTATAGACATCATTCACTGTACTAATTAATATGACCCCCTCAACGTGCATGTATGTCATCGTAGGAGGTGAGAGAGACACACAGACGGACAAACAAGGGCCGACCTGCTGCCCGTCAAGCCCGAATATCCATCGTGGCAGACGTAAGAAGGGCTTGACGTGACACATCGGCCGGGCAGCCGTCGGTCGGATGTTCTTGCGGACATTTCTGCCCGTCACTATGCAATGTCATATCGGGGCCGCCCGCCGCCGCATTTGCCAACGACGCGATATGGCGGCGGCGGATACGTATTGCCGAGATACGTACGCGTTCCGGAATCGTCGATCTGTTTAATTTGTGACGATCACTCGCACGTTCGCCTTATCTTGGATTTCTCCACAAAACATATGAGTCACGTACGGCCTACTCCGATTTTGAGGCCGGGATACATACTCGTACATGCATGTATATGGATGTCCCTGCGTAAAGGTCAGACTTGCATACGTACATGCATGTCGAGTCATAGGATATATGTGAGTTGCGACACTTGTTCTGCTCGGAAACGCTCTACGCACAGGTCATGAAACGCATTTACGCAAACTTTTGCGTGCATGCACACAACAGAAAACATAAGCTAGAAAATTTTGGGACTACGCCTTGAAACTTACACACATATATATGCAAGCTCGGCATATCATTGCATGGGTTTCGAGTGATTAATCATGAACGGATGCATGACCGCGATTCATATGTGATATCTACACTAGCATAACGCATTAATTGATATGTTCTGCGGATGTGGAAGATCTCCATGGTAGTTCGGTCTTATATGTAACTTTTGCATATTAGTTTAAATTATAATAAATGCCCTTAGTACACCCTATCTAGCCCTAATGGTTCGTTCCCCCATGTTCGAAAATTGGCGGCCCGGTTGCATACTCCCAAGAGCTTTCTCCAATAGACACTGCTTGCTCTCCGACGTAAGGAAGTCGCGTATAAGAAAACAGCAGCCAGCCAGCAATGTGACGGTCGGTCAGTCAATCCCGGATTGTCACCCGAACGATCCCATCCACGCGCACAAATCCCGGTAAACGTCGCCCGGCCGACAATTGAGGTCAAACGGATAGCGCTCGCCCGCGCAGGTATTTTGGGTCATTTTCACTGCTACCTGCAACTCTGGTCTCTCCGCCCGCTCGCCCATTTCATTTCACTCAAAACTCTCGATTCTTTCCTCCCGGCGCGCGCGCTCTCATCCATGACCGTCCCAATCCGGTTTTACCTATTTTAATGACGAGAGCTAGACGCGGGCCGCGAACGGACGAAACCCAAACCCCGCCCCCTCCGACCCAACTGGTCAGCATTGGATTCTTCCATTGTCAGACACGCTTAAAACATCAGGTGTAGAAGTTGTCCATGTCCAACTTGAATTGCACCGCTCTCGCGAAATGTTTCCATATGGCCATTGAGAATTAAAACGTGATCATGCCATGGCAAAATTAAGCTTCCGTACATCGTCTGAATGAGAATTGTAGGTGGAGAAAAAGCTGGCTGCCCGCCGCCGTCGCCGCGCGCCGTTCACTGTCGCCCCGTCTCGAGCTGTCTCTCTAGCTCCCAGCCGGTGATACTAGAGTCTCTCCAACAGATGAAGACGATACGGCAGTGGGAGGGTACGTTCTTCAGACGCATATGTTCCCCCTCAAGACAGTTCAGTGAGCAAACGCTTCCGAGAAGTGAATAAGGAGACGCGCAGCTCTTAATTTAGCTGCATATACTATAGTGTAGCCATAAATACTTCCTAAACCCTGCCTGTCCTGTTTAAGAATAGGTGGGCGATTTCTCTCTGGCAGCGGTTACGTAATAGGTGAAAACTGCCCGCTTTTATGGCTGTTCGTTGACCCCGAATTTTATCTTGCTATTGCTGTTACATTAACCTCTATAATCGTTACGTTTGATGATAGGCCTTCTCGATGCCGGACTTCCGCCAATTCCGTGTCGTGGACCTCTCCAAGCTGGACAATGGCCTTGAGTGGCGAGGAGGCGGCGCGAGCTCCCCGCGCGACGACGAAGTACGGAGAATCTCGAGAGAGCTGCATAGCTTTAGCATTTACGTGAGTAAAATTATTTGTGGCCAAATTTAGAGTGTTATATTGATGGAGTCGATTAATTTCCTTGCAGAAAGCGGTTGACTATTCCGATCCGTGGCGGGTATCGCCGTCGTATCCCGTCACCGTCCCTGGCACCTGGGACCTGGAATTACTCTCCGCGGTGCAGAGGGCCGACGCCGAAGAGGTGGAGGACCTGCTCGCCACCGGCAAGATCAACCTTGCTTACAGGAACGAGATGGGTGACGGGTGGATACAGATAGCTGAGAAGGTCAACACGTCGGACGAGGCCGGCAAGACTCAGTGCAGTAAGCCGATCTGACAAATCTAATTACTCAATCCATAGTATTTGCATTAATCGGTATGATTTCAGTTAAGTTGTTTATGGCCGTCTGCAATATAAACCAGAGGAACTACCACGGCGAAAACTGCCTGTGCGTGGCCCTCGTCTCCGTCTGCAGTCCAGATGTCATCCGCGGTCTGCTGGCCAAGGGCGCCGACGCCTACAACTGCTATTGCGACATGGACGCCGTGTCCGTGCTGCTCACCAGGAGCGACTCGCGCTCCTGTCACAAGGCCGCCCACCTCCGCATATTGCTCAAGCACTTTCCGAAGCTTGTCAACGAGGGGCTGATTGGCCGGGACAAGCGCCCGCTGCATCTCGCCATGGAGAGGAACTCGCCCGAGCTGGTGCGCATCATGTTGAAGCACCCCGCGCTAGAGCTGGAGGCCAACGACCGGCTCGTCTCCGTCGCCATCCTCACCCCGAGGCGGCCGTCGTTGGAGATCGTCAAGATCGCCGTGGAGGCGGTCAAGGCACGCTCCGACCGTCCGCTGCACGACGAGCTGGTCTACCGGAGCTACTACGGGCGGATGACCGCCATCATGGTGCTAGTGCAGACAAACAACGTCTGCGTGGACGAGCACGAAGCGGCAAGGATAATCGACTATCTGGCGGAGAAAGGGTGCCCGGTGGACGGAGCGGAAAAAATAGGTAAACATACCTTTGGCAAATAACTTCGACCTTTAAACATACGAATGTTGCAGATTACTTCCCGATTCACCGCTGTCTGGACAAACCGCTCCTCGTGAAGAGCCTCCTCCTCAACGGCTGCTCCGTCGCCGGCACGGAAAGCCAGTCCCTGCTCCTCAGAGCCGCCTCCGTAGCCAGGTGGAAGGTGGAGACTGTGCAGACTCTGCTCAATTTTGGTTGTCGGCTGAGGCCGGGAGAGGAGTGTCCGGCGCGAATCAAAGACGTGTACGACACGTTCAAATATGGATCGAACGTTCCGTCCCTGCTTCACATCTCCAAGAAGGCCTTCCTCCACAGCCAGTGCCTTCGCCGACCGTCTCAGCACTTAAAGAAGACAATGGAAGAGGAGAACTTACCGGCTGAGCTTAAAAAGTACATTCTTGACTTCTAATTTTGAAGCAAGATATAGAAAGCTCGCACTTCCATAGCAGACATGCTACGCGTATATATTCTTCAAAGTAAAATAATACTCGATACATATACTATAAACTGTAACGCGTACGTGCGACCTGCGTATTTATGTAACTTTATTGAAAGCAGCTCATCAGAACTGTTTGTCAGAGGCGACGAGATGTAAGGAAAATATACGCACAGAGAAAACCAATATTTTACGTGGTTGAATACTTTATTTCTCACGAGCTGAAAGCGCTCTGTTACAAAGGTACGGAAACTTTCAATTAACCCCGCTTCGCCTCCTTCTCAGCCCAGATCTTGTACGCCTCGATCTGCTTCAGGTAGGTGATGGCCGCGGGGTCCACGGCCCTGCCGTCGGAGCCCAGAGGGGCGGCATTGCCGTTGGAGCCCGTATAGCCGGGGCCCTTGTTGCCGCGGAAGGACGCCGCGTCGCCGCCGACGCCGCGGTTGCCCTGCGGACAGACCATCTCGCCGCAGGGTCCGACCGTGCAGCCCTCGGCGTTGATGCTCCACTCGTTGACGTAGATGACCTCGCCGGTGGTGCAGTGCGTGATGGCGCGCGTGTAACCGCTCTTGGCTGCTGGGACAGGCTCCTCGACGGCGGCAACGGCGACGGGGACGGCGGCGACCGCGTTTGGGTCGGCGGCGATGGCGTCGCGCACCTGGTGCACGAGGTCCGCTTCGGCCCTCAGCTCGTCCACCTGGGAGTTGGGCACGTAGAAGCGGCCCAGGCCCTGGGGAAGTCCCAGGGCGCAAGCGGACAAGGCCAGGAGAAGGAAGATCTAAAATTAAGATATCGCAAATTTGTTTTCCATAACCGGTTGCGGGATCGAGTTGCTTACCTGCTGCATTCTGAAAGTTAACTGGAGGCGATCGGCCAGTCGATCCTTCGACGTCGTCGCCACAGCACACTGGTTGCAACCAACGCGCCGCACGCGTTACATATACACGACGACGCGATTTCAGGCGACAAGAGCGCGTTCCGAACGAACGAAGGAACGAAGGCGTCGCGCCCAGATTCCCGTCCGTTCGGACGGACGGACGGGCGGAGTCCTTTTCTTCCTACACTTTTCCCTTTTGGGATCTTTACTCGCTCGCGTTGGCGGCCCGACGATTAGGTGTATGTAGTCGGAGCGAAGGACCTATTCAAGGAAAAATTTACATAAAGGATTCTAGAGCGTATTCGCCCACCCTTATACTATGCACGGACCGGCGCCGGATTACGTTGTCATATTATTATGCGCCCTACGTACGTGAATGCCCTGCCCGCTCGCTCGCTCGCTCGTTCGTTCGTACCTATAGAGTGTCTGCCGCTCTCTCGTTTCATATTCTTGAAGCGAGCGAGAAGCGTCTTTGTCTGCGCGTTTCAAAGCGGCCGGGGCGTGCGCGATTGTCCGACCGACCGTCATGGTTGTCGCCGAGATTTTGTCACTGTAACATCGGCGTAACCATGAAATGGCAGATTTGAGGAGAAGAAGACACCTTCTCAGTTTATTATGCAACGCGTCGCTCATTAGCACATCCTCAATAAATGTTTGCTACATGGAAATCCTGCTTCCTTCAGAATTGTCTTGTGCCGGCGGCATACATCGTGAGAATGAACTTTTGCTGAAAGCGAACTCTCAGCCAGCCGGCGCCGGACGGGACGCGGAAGTCAGTAGGACAAGGAAGTAAAAACGCGTGTCTCCAATCTTATATTTCGCTTGAAAATGAGAGCACTTTTAGCGCAAGCAAAAAATCGTAAGTCATATAGTCAGCGTCGGAATTCTTTTCATTACCCCGTGCTGAAATAGGTAAAACACGATCACAGCCGGAACAGAGGACAATTAGCAATACGTACGCGGAGTGGGAGAAACGTGCAGGGGGTTCTCTCAATCGCTCCCACACTCTTCTTCTCTTACCGGATAATAGTAGGCACGTTTCGAAGCCTAATTGGATTCAGTATAAATGTCCATATCATTCGCGCTTGTGTTAAGAAACATTGACTAGCTCGTGTCGTCGCGGCATTTCATAATTGACTTAAAGCACTTCACGTGTGTGGGTATACGTAGATCTGCAAATGATTACGGAGGGGGTCGATATGCAAAGCGGAATTAATTAACTTTCTCGTATATAGTAGTATACGGTACATAAAAGGCAGCACGGGATATGCGTTAGGAGGAGATCGATTAGCAAAAGTTGTTACTCTTCCGCAGAGGGGTCGTAGCCGAGGTTCTTCCTCTGGAGGAATAGGTGTATCTCTCTGAAGGAGGGCCGCTCCTTCTCCTCCCGCTGCCAGCACTCGCACATCAGGTCGCGCACCTCCCTCTGGCAGCCGTGCGGGCTGGGCAGCGTCACCGCCGGAGACCGGGATTTGGTGGAGGAGGGGGCCGCGTTGGCATTGCCGGACCCGCTCCCGCTGGCTCCCTTTCCTCCGTTGCCGCCGCCGCCGGCGGCGTAGAGCGAAGACAGGTTGGCGATGACCTTCTCGTCAGAGAGCGACTCGTACGGCTGCTCACGGGCGAAGGTGAGGATCTCCCAGAGGGTGACGCCGAATGACCATACGTCCGACTTGGTGGTGAACTTGCCCTGAGATAATAAGAGCGAAAATTATTACTTCCGCCTGAACTCTGTTAGGATTCTTAATTGCTTACCAATAGCACGGATTCCCAAGCCATCCATCTTATGGGCAGCAGGCATCCAGTCTGACTCTTGAAGTAATCTGACCTGTAGCAAGGGCGGCTCATGCCGAAGTCTGAGATCTTGATGCTCCGTCCGGCCCCCACGAGGCAATTTCTGTTAAATAACGACAGTCAGGCAATTGCATGTATCGCATGGATTTTATCCCTACCTTGTGGCCAAATCTCTGTGGACAAAGTTTAGGCTCTCGAGGTACTTCATGCCCGACGCGATTTGCGACGCGATGTGGATTAAAGAGCCGTAGCTGGAAATACAAATTGTTAGAATATGCTGATCAAATATCTAAGCACAGTATGATAGCGTACCTCAGAGTGGGCACACCCGGTGACTTTGAAAGCGACGTCTCGGCGACGTGATCCTGAAGGAACTGGCAGAGGTCCCCCTTCTCTCCGTACTCGCAGATCATGGACAGCGGGTCGCCCTCGGAGAAGCAGACGCCGAGGATGCTCACCAGGTTCGCGTCGTTCAGGCTTGTCAGGATGCGCGCCTCCGTCTCGAAGTCGGCCCTGGCGGAGTCGGTGCAGCCGACGCGGAGCGACTTGACCGCGACCAGCTTGCCGCCGGCGGAAGACTCGTGGTCGTCCTTCATTCTGCAAAGGTGGATCTCGCCGAACTCGCCCTCGCCGAGCTTCTCCACGAACTCCACCTGCCGGCGCGCCACCTCGTTCAGTGTCACGGCCATGGGATCGATGCAGGCGGCGGCCGCGGCGGCGCCGATCCGGCTGTCCGGTCTCGACGACGGTACCGTGGAGACGACGGAGGGCAGGGTGGCCACCTTGCCGGTGCCAAGCTCCAGGTAGAGGCGGGCAAGGTCCACCGAGTCGGGGATGCAGACGTCGGTGGCCGCGTAGAAGAAGTCGTCGTCCCTCACGGCGCCCGACCCGTTGTTGTTGTCCTGCATGATTGTGCTGTTGCTGCTGCTTCTGCTGGTGCTCGTTGCGCAGCCGGTCGACAGGCCGCCCTCAGTCTCGCCCGTCTCGGTCGCCGTCTCTGAAGGCGTCGTGTGCGGGGGCGGCACGGACGACGTCGGGGATATGAAGGCCATCAGGGAGGTCACTGGCAAGCGCTGCTGCTGCTGTTGCATGGCGGCCGCCGCCGAGGGCGGGGACTGCATTCTGGAGGCGACCGCGGAAGACGAGGCGCGCCGAGTCATCACCGTCGAGTAGGAGGGCGGGCTGACCCTGATGTTGGCGCCGCTGCCGCCAAATAGGCTGGCGCTAGACCGGTCGACGGCATAAGGCCGGCTTCGCATCTGTTGACGCTGCTGTTGTTGCTGCTGCTGCTGGAGATAGAGTTGTTGCTGTTGGTGTCGGCGTTGCTCCTGCTGGCGGTGCGTCGGAGACAAAGGTCTGGAGTAGTGCGAGATGGGAAGCGGCTGCAACACCGGCTTCATCCTCCCCTGCTGTTGTCTCTGTTCGGCCTGCGACTTGGGCGTCTGGTGGACCTGCTGCTTTTGCTGTCGCTGCGTCATCCCCACGACGGCGTAGACGTTCTCTTCGCCTGGCGTGGTGAACGAGTTTGAGGAGTGCATGGCCGCTGCCGCCGCACCGGGCATGTTGGCCACAATGTGCGTGGTGGTCGGCTCGGCGTAGTCGTCGGTGCAACAGTCCTCGGAGAGCACGGGGTCGCTGCTGCTGTACTTTCTGTTCAAGCTGAGGAAGCCGCCGGACGACGGGTAGATGCCGGCAGGGGTGTTGTTGCCAGACGGGCTGCAGCTGCTCGTCTTGCGGGCGACCGCAGCAGACGCCGACGGGTCCTCGTAGATGGTCTCTTGGGTGGACCGGTCGTACACAGAGCTCATCTTGTTCACCGTCGAGGTGGCTGCGTAGGGAGTGTAGTTCAGGGGGGCTTCGGTAGTCGCGGCATGGTTGTTGCCACCGCCAATGTTGAATCTAGGCCGGTCATCCCCGTTGCCGCCGGAGACGATAAACTTTCTGTTCAGAAGGGAGTGCGTCGGCGTCGCGTTCTTGTTGGGGCGACTGTAGCGGTAGCACACGAGGCCGATGCCGACGATGAGGACGAAGATGAGGGTCAGCAGAGTGCCGACGATGGCGCCGAGGCTTTCGGAGGGTCCTGAAGGCGGTGGCGGAAAGCGGTTGTCTGTCGCTGCCGTGTCGGATGCGCTCACCCCGTTGTTGCTCGGAGGCGCCATGGCGTTGGTCTTGTGCATCTGAACGTCGTCTGGGGAAAGGAGTAGGTCTTCGGACTTGGCTCGCTTGCCGACTCCGTTCTGCCGTCGCCGGACGCCCTCGTTGACGTGGTAGGCGGGCTCGTCGGGCACCTCCGCCGGCACTGGAAACGGTTTCTCCGCGTACGGCGTGGACACGAAGGTCACCTCACTGATGAGGATCCACTTGGCTGCGAAGTAGAGCTGCACCATGACGAAACGGCCGTGCTCGCCCTTCAGCCCAATGCTCACGTTGCGCGCGTTCTCCAACGCAAGATCGGGCATATACTTGAAGCCGACGTACCGGTCGTCGCCGAACTTGTCCTCCTCGTTCGAGAAGTACACCTTGGCCTCCCTGAACACCTGCACGTCCTTGGTGAAGTGGTTGTTGGTGTGGATGTCGAGGCGCTCGAACGACCGCACGCCGTCGAAGGAGAAGACGAGGTTGACGCTCGGCGCCGATCCGCGCCTCCATCCGACCCAGTCGTAGCCCTTCACGAAGCCCTTGCTCCCTCCGCCGCTGCTGCCGCTGCCTCCTCCGGCCTTGAAGTTGTCCTCTCCGTACCGGCCGTCGACGAGCTGCCCCAGGCCGCCCCTTAGGTCGCCCGTCTGGGACTCCTCCTGCCCGTCGAACGTGTGGTCCATGAGCTCGAGCATGGAGCCGCGGACCATACCCTGCGGCGCAGAGTAGGACAGCACGCCCTCTGTAAAGGCGATCGAGGATATTTTAGTACGGACGACCCTCATGAAAAATTAGCAACGCCATTTTCACTTTTCCGCAAGGCCGACCGACCGACCGGCGGCCACTGTCATCGGAGGAAAGTTTTCTCTTTCTCGTGCGCAAAAAAGGAGAGAATGAAAAAGTTGGCAGACAGTGAGAGAGGGCCGGACGAGGCCACGTGGCCGGAGAAGAAGAAGAAAAAAGCGAATGTGTCTCGGGGAACTTGTTCGAACGTACGAAGAAAGGAAAAATGTGGTCTTCATTTGGTGGCAATTGCGAGCACTCCATTTCAGCTACTTGCCAACAGAATGGAGTCGATTATTGGCGGAGAATGAGGCTGAAAGGGTTGAGAGGAAATGCCCCTCCATTTTTTTCCTCCGCCGGCCATTCTTTCAATTGGGTGACCGGCACGGCCGGCCGAACTCTTTAATCATAATAACGAACGGCTGACTGCTTGCCTTTGAAGGGACACCCGTTGAGCCCGACCCGGAGGCAGACGGTCCGCGGGTGGTCGCTGTAGGGAGCCAGACGGACCTTGGTCGCGATGACCGCCGGGTCCAGACTGTTGTTGGCCACCGCGTAAGTGTTGGAGTTCGCGGGTAGGACCTGAAAAAAAGTTCAGTATTGTACGTAGTGGTTCTGGCTTCTGGCTAACCGCATGCAAATGTATTCATGACGATTTTTCCCACCGCTTCCAACCGTGCGGTGGCGACTGGGATTCGAGTCGACCAAGGATGTCGAGGGTGGCGAAACTCAATTATGGAATAGGTTCCAATTTTTTGGTGTTATTGCGGTGATATAAGACATCGCGTTAAGTCGAACTCCCTTATAGAAACCCCCTATTCTAGGATCAGATTTGCATATGCGCTTTTGCGTGTCCGCTCGTTCTCCCGCTCTGCTCGGTCTCGCTCTCGAAAATCACGTCCGAAAGGCAATCCCGGG
>JAAUYK010139175.1_pt1 | contig 13436 bp, 15 predicted proteins | sample 7278021 | NCBI WGS metagenome assembly JAAUYK01 (sample SAMN14350223, study PRJNA611818) | marine sediment metagenome | isolation source: surface marine sediment (1.8m) | place: French Polynesia: Moorea | collected 2018-08
GCGGAAGCTCACGGTCTGCACCATGATCACCGGCGGCGGGATGGTCCCGCAGGAGTAGAAGTAGAACGTAACGTTCTTCTCGCCGACGACCTTCTCGGTGAGGCCGCCGGCCACCATCTTGGCAAGGGTCTTCTCCTTGGACTGGGCCTGGCGCGCGAGCTTCGCGGAGCCGTGGCCGAACCGAGCGATGTAGTTCTGTAGCAAAGGTTTGATTGTTAGCACACTTCGTATATGCGACTCGATTGTGCTCAAAATACCTTCATGTGTGCGATCTGGTCCTGCTCCCACTGGTAGCGCTTCTGCTGGTTTTCCTCCAGCTCGAGCTTCGTCCGGATGAATGCGTCGTAGTTGCCGCCGTAGTATTGGAGCCGCTTCTTCGTCAGGTGGATCACATTCGTGCACACACCGTTCATAAAGTCCTGAACGAAAACGAGATGGTCAAAACTATTGCTTCTATGGCGAGTCAGTGGCATAATATTAATGCCGGATTAACGGTTCCTGTATCGGTCTTAATAATCTCAGAAGCCACGCTGAGGCCAAAGAGTGAATAGAGGCCGACTTGGTTTGCTCTGGCAAGTTGAAAAATCGGGGCGGGCCACTGATTTCGGCCCGTCACAGAGTGCGGCTTGCCTTCCCTAACTGTAACTACAACTCACCTGTGAGTGGGAGATGAGTACGAGGATCTGCTTGTAGGTCTTGAGCTCCTCCTCGAGCCAGACGCAGGCCTCCAGGTCGAGGTGGTTGGTGGGCTCGTCCAGGAGCAGGAGGTGGGGCTTGATGTAGAGGGCCCTGGCGAGGGCGACGCGCATGCGCCAGCCGCCGGAGAACTCCTTGCACTTCTTGTGCATCATCTCCTGGGTGAAGCCGAGACCGCGCAGCAGGTGGCTGGCCTTCGCCTCAGCCGTGTCCGCCCCCAGCTCGTCCAGGCGCTCGTACACCTCCATGAGGTAATCCTGCCGATCGAAGAGGAACGGACGAATTAGTGGGGTAAGAATAGCTCAAATACATAGCATCAACGTCATTAATTATAATGTCCACCAATATGAACATCAGCAAGTATGGTACGTAAAACGTCATATGGCCTGTACTTATTCATGCTACACTACTGCGTCCAATTATTTCTTGAGAAAGAATCGGTCCCCCCAACAGACATTCCAAGATTCCAACTCTCTCGCGTTAAATACCTGCGCTTCGTCCTCCTCGATGAGCATCAGCTCCTCGGCCAGCTTCTCGAGCTTGACGCGCTCCTGGTCGGCCTCCATGACGGCCTCGATCGCGGTCTTCTGCGACGCCGGCATCTCCCTGCTCAGGTAGTAGATGTCGATGTGCTCCTGGATGGGCACCTCGCGGTTGCCGAGGACCGCCAGCAGGGAGGACTTGCCGGAGCCGTTGGCGCCGATCAGTCCGTACCGGTTGCCGCAGCTCAGCTCGAGCTTGGTGTCCTGCAGCATCTCGGAGCCGTGGAACGTCACCGAGAAGTTGTCGATCTTGATGTCCCTGGACATGGGGTGGATGCCGAGGACGCCGGTGCAGGCGCGGGCCTCCGCCGCGAGGTTCGCCTCCTCCTCCATGCGTCGACAGAGCTCCTCTGTAAGGGGAATTTAAAGCTTAAAGAAACCCAATTAACCTCTCCAATATACCTAAAGTGGATACGTATTATTTTAACGTGAAAATTCATTGTACGTAATTTGTATCGACCTCTACGCACCGGGCCGCCGACGATAGACAGCGTCCCAGCGAATTGAGGCCGACGCTTTTTGCTCGATCTGGCAAGGTTAAAAAATTGGAACGGGCCATCGATGGGAATCCCGTCACAGAGTGCACCTTGCTGACTGCAATGCCCAGCATTCTAGCGGCTTCCTTACCCTCGTAAGTCTGCTCCTTGGACTTCTCGCCGCCGTTCTCCTCGGCGCCATTGTCGGCTCCGGCGGCGGCCCCGGCCCCGTTGACCTGCTCCTCCTCCTCCGGCTCCTCCTTGGTCTCCTTCACCGCCGCCTTCTTCCCGCCCTTGACCTTGGCGGCCTCCTTCTTCTTGGCGGCCTTCTTCTTCGCGTAGTCAGACGGCATCCTGAACTCGAAAGGCGATCGATCGATCGGGTGGGCGGCCAAGGACGAGATGAATGTGAGCGAGCGAGAGTTAACCCACAGCGTGGAAAAACGTGTGTGCCAATTCGGCTGCTGGCTGCTGGCTGCTGCTGCTGCTGAGTCAGCTAGCCGATGACAGACAGTCAGGCACGGGAATGTCGGATACCAATTGGAGCTATTGAAAAAGACTATTAGCATCACATTGTATTCAATAGATTTGCACAAAGTAACAGTTTTAACAGCTAATTTTCCTCCTTTCCCCTTCATTTACTCTGTTTTATAAGCACGTTAAGGAATTCATAGTGAAACTAAATTCACTTAACTTGCACAAGTTCTCTCTATTGAAACTTAAGGGCAGAAATCAACACCCCTGATTGTGTTTCACCACCTTCTTGTCCCCCACCTCGTGGACTGATCTGGGCACGCTTTCAGCTGCTGCGGGGCCGCCCAATCCGCCGACTTGGCCCAGCCGTCTGCCTAGGCAGACACACAAAGGAACAAAGTTCCCGCCAAGCGGTGACTTTTTCGAAGGGCTAGCTAGCCGATGTACGTATTGAATTCCATTTAAGTATTCCTAAAATGCACGGATCATACCATCTTGGCATTTCATACGTAGTTGAATCTACCATACTTGTGTGTTTAACTAGGATTCAGTGTCCTCCAGCTTGTAAGGTGGCTTAGATGAAAGTCGTAAGGAGGCATAAAAAAGTTTGCTCTGGTCGCGTAAGCTAGATCGCCAATAATTGCTGACCAAGACTAGCACAAAAGTCGATATACGTACGTATTTTCTCAGTCAGTAACCTTCACTGTTTCCGTGCAAACAACCCAGTTTACTGCAGATAAACGCGCTGTTTATGCACGTATAACAGCCAGGTACCGTCCCTGTACTACGCCCTGTGTTATTGTGCAAACAGTCCAAGTTATTCAGGTAACCTGAACTGATAGCAGGAACTAGCTAGCTAAACTAAAGCATACAGTAATCTGCGCTGATCTAGCTGCCCATGAGTAGCTCACGAAAAGGCGCCTAGCTTGCATAATTCCGCGGCGCGTATCGTAAGCGGGGATTCATCCCCATCAGATAGCGAAATCTCCTCGGCGGCAGGCAGGGACATATGACATATGTGTTCTCACATTCTCTCCTCCTTTCCGGCGATGCCCGCGGCCGTCGAAAACAAACGGGAAAACATGAAGGAGACTCCCGCCGCGACATCTCGGCGAGAGTCGGCCTCTGACGGGGTTTTCCGGCGCCGTCGCCCATGCTCAATGAAACTATCTCGGCCAGAGAGATGCGCGCTAGCTACGTATACCCGCAAGCGTAGCTGCATGAGTCACACCTGTTTGGACGCGCGGTCGGCTTTTCTAAACTGACGCGACCCACGGACCGGCCGGCGACCGAAATGAATGAAATTCCTCGAATGACTTTACTACGTAAACTCTGTGCATTATCTCTTTGGTATGCATATATGTAAACAGCAACGATCACGATCGATCGCGGTACACGTACGAACATTCAGTGGGGCACCCATGTCGTATGATCTCCAATTCATCTGTTGCTACATGCAATAACGAGTGTATATAAAGTATGCAACGTGAAAGCTTGCACTGTTGAGCATAAGCGTATGGGGTATAGATTAAGCCTGCACGTGGTAGCATATACAATGTACATGTTTAAATAATATCATCCTATAACATATAATTACCAGACAATAACTATAACGTACGTCTTTGGCACAGCATGTCCTTCCTTGGTTCTTCATCCCAGCCTTGGATCACTCTTAATTGGTCGTGTGTTCACCGGCCTCAGATTCGATCGGCGAGGGGTATAGGCATGCAGCAAGGCAGCTTGATCCCAGTGTGTGTAATTAAACCTATAAAGCTCCCTCCCCTCCTTCTTACGCCGGGTCGGCAAAAAAGATGGCGTGCTCGATGTCGGTCACGGTGGCCGGCTCGACGATCCTCGAGTGCAGGTACCGGTGGGCCTTGATCATTCCCGAGGCCGCCCCGTCGTCGGGGTCGACGCTCCCGCCCGCGGAGTGGCTCCGCCGCTTGCGCACCACGACGGCGTACCTCTGGTTGCCCTCGCCCGCCGGCCGGATGTAGAAGTGGACGTGCCGGCCCGTGGAGTCGTCCGACGTCTCGAACACGACGCCCTCGGCCGCGACGTGGTGCTTGGCCGGACTGACGATGTACAGGTCGCTGTAAAGAAGACAAAGGGAATTGTTGATCGACATCGATTTCGATTGCGTCACGTCAAATCGTTTCTAGGGAATCGAAAGCCGCAGCGCGGCGCGCGCTTGATGATTACTCACTCGAGAATTGGGTCGTAGACGAGCTTCCTGTCGGGGTATCCGGCCTGGCAGATCTCGAACGTCTGGCCGACCCTGAGCTGGTCGATGCTGCCGCTGCAGGCGGAGAAGTACACCCGCGGGTTGGTGTAGGCCGACTGCGCCCACGGCTCGGCCACGAACTCGCGGTGCTCGGAAACTGCAAGGGGAAAGGAGAGGACATCAATCAGACCGCGTTGCGAGAAAAGAAAGGGCGCTTCCCGTGATTCACAAGGCCAAGGGACTTTCATACTCACTTTTCATGATCTTGTTCCCCCGGCGGGTGCGCATGGTGAACCTGCCGGCGACCTTGGGGTCGCCGCCGCGGTCGTCGTCCAGGCGGCAGCGCCAGAACGAGGTGGCGTCCGCGAGGCCGATCACGATCACGGCCAAGGTCAAGATCAGCTTCGCGGCGAGGGCCATCTCAATTATTGCTTTGGAAATGGAAAGGGCCTGGATATGGCTTTCTATTGGCTATGATAGCAGAGTTGTTTCCAGTTGCGATCCCGTTCGATGATTGTTGCCGGCTCCGAAAGCCTCTCCGAGATATATAGTACCGGCGGCGCGTTGTTCGCTCGCCTTCCGCCGCCGCTCCCGGCTAGCATGACACATCCACGGAGCTAGATCGCTTACGCGCGATCTCCCCGTCTCTCTCCCCCTCCCCTCTCGCCGCCGCCGTCCAAGTCTCGGCGCGCTCACTACGTATTCCTTGCGTACGAAAGCTGACTAGACTGTCGGCCTCGCTCGCGACTTGTCTGTCTATCAAATCCACCACTGTGAGTCTAATGCCCTCAAAGTTCACATGCAAACAGGAAGGATACATGTGGCACTTTATCACAGGATGCCCCTGTCGCCGTGCACGCAAGTACAGTCGGTATATTCAGCCTAGAAGATCGATGCACCCAACGTTGTAGTATACGTACATCTCATTAGCATCGGCGGATGCGCTTAACTTCAAATCCTGGTCTAACAGGATTTACCTGTTTTTTCCGCCGCTTAATTGACAAGACAGCGAAATCAATTCGGAGGAACGAACGGATTGACGTATGCAATTCAATCCGCGGCTTTGATAATCTGCGGACTTATCCAACGATGCATGCTTTTTTCAAAGTCATCATGCAGTGACTAATATCCTTTCTTAATACAGCAATTCGATCGAGAACGTACCGAGAGGTGTATGGAAAAGAAATTCCCCTGTTTCTGGCTGCAGCTAGCACGCTACCTACCAGCGATGCGCTCTCTGAATTATTAACGACCTAGCTAGGTAGGGGGCCTCCAAGCATTCATTGTCTGTAATACCAACGCGGCGGTGGCATCCCCCCGACTTTCCATTTTGACTTAATCCCACTCCGCTCTCGGCATACGTGGTGTGTGATTAGGACGTACGTGAGACCCAAAAACGCGGCCGACCGGCGTATACGGAAGGAAGGCTCTCGATTCCTCGCTGCAGTGGTCCTCCTCGTTCCTCTTTTCCTCTCTCTCCCCCCTTCCCTCTCCCTCTCTCTCCCCGGCATGTACGTCGGCACGCGCTGGGGGATTATCGGTTGCTTGGCGATGTCCAGACGAACGACTTCTGCAGGGGTTGCCATAAAGGAAATATCATATACTGAACCCCTTAAACCCATATATAAATACACTTAAATACAAGCTCTTATTGCAGCGTATTTGTGCCGACTATTTCGTTAATACAATGCAGGAATGGGTTGTTATGATAGATGTCGTGCCGATTCCTACACGATTACGGTGAATCGCGTAAAATTTTGGCCACTGGTGGGCATTCCATGCGCGCACACCTTCGCGTTTGCGTCCGACGACCACTGTACGCAGAGTTCAGGAGACGACGACCGCGCTAGCGCAATGAAGTGAATTTTAAATAGCAATCGGTGACGGTGGGACTTCTCCGATAGCAAAACTCTTCCGTCGAATCGAAAATAGTACACACAAAAATGTGAGTAACTTACTTGAGCCATCATGCTTGCGTAATTCCCTAGACGTAGTAGACGTTATTCGGCATATGCCATATTTGGTCAGAATGTATGTACGTATTTGCGCGCATGTTTTTATTCCTCCTCCTCCTCTTCCAGCACGACGTCGATCCGATCGAGGACGTCGCCCCTGGTGATGTCTTCGTCGGCGCCGACGTCGCTCCCGATGATCTGGCTGACCGAGCGCTTGATCTCCTCCACGAGCAGTTCCTCCTCGTCGTCGAGCGAGTCGGCGACGCTGTCGGCAACGTCCTCACCTTGCTCTACATCGTCGTCGTCTCCTTCTTCGTCCTTGATCTGCCCGTGCTTGACGAGGGCGTAGCAGGCGAGGGGGAGGAGGAACAGGCCGACCAGGCCGCCGACGGCCATCCCGGCGTAGGAGCCGTGCACGGACTCGGCCTTGAAGATGCTGCTGCCGTCCGACGCAGAAGCCGATGCCGAGCTCGTCGACGTGGAACTGGACAACGAAGACGATGGCGAGTACGACGTTCCGTAATCGTCGAAATGTAACGCCTGAAATCGAGCACGTAGACGACATTCTTGCACAGGACGCATACAACATATGTACCTGGTTGAGGTCTTCGGCCCTGTTTCGCTGAGCGCACCCATAGAAGCTCAGCTCCGTGATGCCGCCGAAGATGTTCCCTCCCACGTCCTCGACGGCGAACTCGATCACGGAGGTGGTGACCTGGTGCGGCAGGACGATCTTGTCCACCCAGCCGTTTCGGCGGTCGCGGAACCGGACGCTCTGGGAGACGCCGTTGCTAAACAGCAGTCTGGCTGGCAGGATGCATTCAATTTAATAAAGCCTGGATACAAGTTCACCCCTGTAACTTTTTCCTAAACCTCATTCGCCTCGCGTAGCCGGTCGCCCATCTGCATGCATCGCCAGCCAGACATGATTCACTATAGCTGCCGAGCCTCGTTACATTCGTGAAATACAATTCTCAAATCTATCTATAGGGCTCGGATGACAGCGGTGGCATTTCTTTCCTGTATTGCTGCATGTCTATCCTGTATGCAGAAATTTAACGTACTTTATATTGTTTCTTGAGCGGTGTTTTTTTTTTGCTTTCCTGCTGAGCGTGACCTCTTTTGAGAAGGAGACGGTCATCTGCTGCCTCCTAGCGTAGTTGTACCGCAGGTCCGGCTGCCACATGGTGTGGTCGAGGCCGTCGAGCGCATTCCAGCACGGGAGGCCCGACAGGTGGGAGCTGGAGGAGCAGGAGGCCTGCAAACAAATGCCTTAAGAAAATATTCCTTGGGATCCGGGATGACCTGTAGATTGGCGAGAGGAAGGAGGCGAGGCCGGGCGCATGGCTCCCCATGGGCCGCAGTAAAGAAAATGGCGGCCAACGATAGAAACGCTTCTGCGCACCGCATGTCGATCGAGCGATCGATCCTATCACAGCCAACGATATCAGGACACGGACTAACGTCAGTTTCCAGTTTCAGTGCGATGTTTATACTAAAATATTTAGCGTCCGTCCGTCCACTCCACGCCAGCAAGATATATGTATTCGCGCTGATGGGCGGCTAGACGCGTTAATGTCGGCCGGACAAAAGTTTCCACTCTCCGGCCCCTGTCTTTATTTTTAGCACCGGTGTAGCGCATGTTAACGATCCCATCGGGCAAAAAGAGCATATATATAGCAGCGTGGCGAGCAAGGGCAGCCCCAAGGGATGGGCTCCTCTCCACGCCCCTCAGAGAACTCTCTGGGCTCCGGCGCGATCGTCGGCAACGCGTCGTCGGCGTCGAGATGTAGGAAACCATCCGAGCCGAGCGACGACGCCCACAACTTGAGGCCGTGACGTCATATATGTGAGGATGGCTGGCCGGCTGCAAACACACCTTGGTTGCCCTCGCCCGTCTCGCTCGCTCGCTTTCCAACAACTGGCACACTTGCTTGCCGCCGGCGAGCGTATAACTGACTGACTCACGGAGTCTTTTTATAGCGGCCCTACCCAAACATTGTGACGTATAAAACGCGGGGGCGGACAGAATACATCCATTGGCAAGTGTATGGGCTCGAATCGAAATTCTGAATTCTCCGTGTCTCGCAAAAAAAGTCGCGCCAATTTCGTTGCATCGCGGACGGCGCGCGGAGGCGGCGCGGCGGCGGCGAACTGACGATCGTCCGAGGGTAGCGAGCATAGATTTCCAAGCCAGGAGGAAAAATTACATTGGCATTATTCCTATTAAACGGTGCGTCATTGATCAAGGCTTCCGAGGCGTGGCGAGTATCAAAGCGAGTGCATCTGGCTATGGTTGGAAGACGTGCTCTGTCTTATTTAGTTGCGCAATGTGCTAGATCGGAAATTTTCCTTTAGGATCTATGGACAACTAGCAGGTCTCCCCCCTCCAAAAATCAGTAGCTAGCGCTCGTTTCATGTACTTGATGCGGCAAACGGCAAAAAGCTCCTATTTCACCAATAATATATACTCCGTCATTAGCACAAAATTGCGTATATTAGGCCGCAGCAATTAGACGCCCGAACTGGCTTTTCCGACGGTCTCCCCTTTTTACCGTCGCCCAACTTGTCCACCCCGGTGGCGTCGCTGGCGCTGCCGTCGTAGGCAAAATAAGAGACTGCTGGCCGAGCTACTAGCTATAGCTATATAGCCAGCTCGCTCGCTCGCCCTGAAGCTGGCTAGCTGAATGTACGTAGAATAGTAGGAGGCGAAATAGCTGCTGGTAGCATCCTGCAGTGATGCCATATGCATAGAAAAGTCAATCCAACGTTTGATAATAATCTCGATTCCCGTGCGCTTTGATGTGACAGAAGAAAAGCATTAAATGAAGTGGACGCGATCGCATTCGAAGGCGTCAGCGAAATTTGAAGCGTATGACAGACAGCATACATAGGTCGGCCTGACTGGGTATGCCTGGTTTGGAGACTGGAGAGCCTTGATCGAGCGGTGACTGACGGACGGCTGGCCAGGTGCATTTCCATTCTACACCTTGCGACGGCGACCCTGATTGTGCATCAAGTGGAGGGAGCGAAGCAAAGAAAGACAATAGAAGAGCAGCCAGGCAGTCTGGAGCTAGGAGGAGGAATGATAGAATCTCGACGGTGACAGCTATAGCAGCGATCGAGCGACAGCAGCAGCGACGACAACAACAATAACAGCGTCGTTGCGGCCAAGGCCATGTCGGGCTCGTCGTCTTCCGCGGCCGCGGCGGCCGCTGCGGCTGCGGCGGCCGCGGCCTCGGGGTCGCAGTCTGACACTTCGCTGTGGCTGCACAACAAGCTGGGTAGGACAGACAGAACTAATTGCATGTGGATGGATGACAATGACATCTTATTCCATTAGGTACGTCCAACGATTCCTGGACCGGCGGGTCCATAGTCTCCCAGCTGAACCAGGAGATGCTCGTCAAGATCCAGAACTGCTTCCAGGACCTGCAGCCGCAGGTGAAGCTGAAGCTCCTCCTCTCGCTGTTCGCCATCCCCAGGCGGAACCTGGAGTCCTGGCGCAGGGAGCTGGAGTCCATCCTGGACGTTGCCTCGGAGGACAGCGAGCCCTGGGTGCAAATGCTCTCCGAACTGATGAAGACCTACCCCGGCTCGGGTACACTCAACTCTGACATCGAGGTTCCGGAGACCAACCGGAAGCTCTTCGCCGACCTCGTCACCGACATGAAGAAGGCCCTCAAGAAGAGCCCGCTGACGACGTCGGAGCACATCAGCGACGGCACCGTGCTGCCGATCGAGTGCCACTACCTGAACAAGAACGCCTTCATCTCGGTGGTGGGACACCAGCCGCAGCACGTCAAGCACTTCACGCTGAAGCGGAAGCCAAAGGCGGCCGCGCTCAAGGCCGACCTGCTCAACAAGAGCCAGGACGCGGCGAACAAGATCAAGTCGTCCGGCGGGGGCGCGTTCCCCATGAGGAAGTCGACCATGCCGCGCAAGATGTCCGACACGACGATGAAGGGCATCCGGGGCGGGCTCGGCGGCCTGTCGGCGGCGTCGTCGGCGCTCGGCCAGTCGGGTGGCTTCCGGAGGCCGATGCTGAACCGGCCGACCCAGAGGAAGTCCGAGGGCGGCGTCAAGTTGCTCGACATCACCGAGCAGCCTGTCAACGCAATGGCGCGGAAGCGCAAGAGACAGCAGGAGCTGGAGGAGCAGGCGGCGGAGAAGAAGAGGCTGCAGGAACTGGTGTGATAATTAATCAGCCACTAGTAATCGAACCTCATACGTAACTTAATTCTGTATTTTCATTGCAGAAACAGCAGGAGAAGCTGCAGCAGCAACAGCAGCAGGACCAGACCAACGGCCAGGACAAAGACCACAAGGCCGGCAAGGGCCAGGCCAACTCTACGTCGGCGGCGGGCGGAGGCGGGGCCGGCGTCGGCGGCGGCGCGTCGGCGGCATCCGAGAGCAAGGCGACCCCGGACTACGCGGCCGGCCTCTCGACGATGAACCCCCCGACGCCGGCGCCCCCTCCGCCTCCCCCCGCCTACGCCCCGCCCACCCCGACGGCCATCCCCGCCCCGGCCACCCCGAAGACGACGCCATCGTATGCGCCACAGCCTGCCACTGTCGTCACGTCCCTGCAGTCGCAGCCTCAGGTACGAATTTCCAGCTCCTCTTTAAGTGTACGTACATGCAGCAATTAATTGCAAACACTTTCATCGGTCTCAATTCCAGCCCGCGACGCTGCAACCTCAGCAGGCGCCGACCACGGTGCTCCAGCCGCAGTTCCAGCACCTCCAGCCGCCGCCTCCGCCCCCCTCGCTGGTTCCACAGCCGCAGCCGTCTGCGCCGACGACGATCTCCTTGCCGACGGCCCCCCTGCCTCAGGTTCGGACGGTGCGGCCGGCGTCCACCCTGGTGCAGCAGCAGCAGCCGGCAGGGGCCGCGTCGGCGACGAGGCAGACGTTCAACCCGGCCAACCTGTCCTCTCTGGAGCCGCTGCCCCCGTCAGCGGTGCAGCAACAGCAACAGCAACCGCCGCAGCAGTTACAGCCGCAGCAGCAGACGTAAGGAATTATCTGACCTGCGTTAATTAACGTACGTACCTGATCACTTGTTTCCCCTTATACGTACATCATACAGCATCGGCGCCACCCGGATCGTGCGACTTCCGACAGCCCCGATCCCTCCGTCCCAGGCGTTGCCCACGCAGCCGGTCCCGCACGCGAGGTTGGTCCGCGCCTCCGCCCCATCCGCCGCCGCCTCCGCCGCCGCCGCCGCCGCCGGCACGCCCGCCCAGGTTCTCGCAATACAACAGCCGCAGCCGAGGATCATACAGCAGAGGACGGTTAGGGTAAGACCCTACAGTGTAAAGCAAATTCAAATGCCCTTCAATTCGTTCAGGCCACAGATTGGAAACCCTTAGCAAGCAGTAGCAGTTTGAAACATTTTAGGAGACTACTAGGAGTATACTTACGCAGCAGCAAATTAAGCTATTTAAAGGGAGCGCCTGAAAGAGCAGTTAGACTGTTAGAGCAGAGCACCCTAAAAAAGTGAAGCACATCTTTTTCTTTTTGACGGACATCAAACAGACACTCAGTGACTCAGACAGACTTTTCGTTGGCGTTCATCACCATGGAGAAGATCGACCAGGAGCTGAAGTTGCTCATGAGCCAGATGAGGACCATTTGGGGGCCGTCTGTAAGTCCATCAAGCCAAAAATTTAGCCATGGAAACTTCAACCTACTGAAGTCTATACAAAATATGAAAGGAAGAATATCGTTAAAGATCTAGAAAGTATTAAGGAATCTGTCAAGAGCGTGACGAGATGGGCATGTACATATATACTAAGCTCTTATACCCGCTTAATCCTCACCCCAATTTCAGTCTGTCCTCTCTACGCTGACCCCTCAGCCGCCGTCACAGCCTCCGCGGCCTCAAGTACAAGCCCAGCCGGCGACGCAGCCTTCGGCGGCGGCGGCGGCGGCTGCCCCCCAACCGGCGGCACCTCCGGCGGCAGCAGGAACAGCTACTGCCGGCAGCCAACCCCAGCGCAGGGTTCAGCTGACGAGGGAGCAGATCATGGTGGCGCAGGAGATGTTCAGCACGGCCAACAGGGTGACCAGGCCGGAGAAGGCCCTCATCCTCGGATTCATGGCCGGCTCCAGGGGCAACCCCTGCCCCCACCTAGGTATAACGTGCTAAACAGATTCCAGAGGCTACAAGACATATACAATATCTGTCTCAATTAAACAGGCAACGTGGTGACAATCAAGCTGTCCGAGAACCAGGAGAACATCCTGCAGCAGAACGGCACGTACCTGCCCATGTCCGTGGAGGTCCACTTCCAGATGAACTACTCGACCGGGGAGTGGAACAGGATCAGGAAGTTCAGGAAGCTGGAGGACGCCTGAGCGTACACATGACAACGGAAGAAGAATTATATTACAAAAGCATGCAAATGCTACGCCTGCGCATATACCACACCATAGAGTAATTTTTGCCTCCCCCCAACACCGATTATTTGCCTTTGACATACTGCGTGTGAACAAAAAGGAGAAGAGACGATTTAATCAGCTGGATCTGAATTCTTTTCGTCCGAGCCGGACTCGCGCGTCATGGTCAGACCCCGCTTCTTGAATATCTTTTCCAGCTCCGACTCCAGGTTGGCGTTGGCGCCTCGGAGTCCATAGCAGACCTACAGAAAAATCTGTCAAGCAGATCTGATCTTCATCCAAAAAATAGATTAAGAAATTCTTACTTTGGCTGACCACCGATAATATTCGTCGACGCGCTTCTGCTCCCATCCGACGGGGACGTTCACCTCGAGGTCCCTCAGGTTGTGCAGCTTGTCGGCCAGCTTGACCAGCTTGGCCTCGGGCGACGCGTGCGGCGCGTGCTCGATCTGGAGCCGCTTACGCTCATCCTTCTCCAGGGTCTTGTCGTCGCTCACCTCGTCGATGACGCCCCTCATTCGAGACCCGAAAACCTAGGACATGGGTACCTTCAGCTCACCCATGGTTCCAAAACAGCGTCTCAACTCAACTACCCGTTCAATTTCGTCCAACGTGGTGTCTGTGTCCTCCACGGTGTCGTGAAGGAGGGCCGCTTGCAGCACGAA
>JAAUYK010184797.1_pt1 | contig 13434 bp, 11 predicted proteins | sample 7278021 | NCBI WGS metagenome assembly JAAUYK01 (sample SAMN14350223, study PRJNA611818) | marine sediment metagenome | isolation source: surface marine sediment (1.8m) | place: French Polynesia: Moorea | collected 2018-08
ACTACAGTCTAAGTAAGTGGTAAGAGAAATGTCCTTTTCAGTAATTCATGGGACCCCTAAAGTTCGCACGCCGTTCAGTTTATAAACAGAACATAGTTCACAATCTCGCTGCATGTCTGTCTGCATGTAATTAGCCGCATGGAATGAAAAGATAATTGAAAATATTCAAGAGTGTAGCTGTAGCATCCTATAATTGGCGAATTGTCTGTGAACATGTCCTCCGAGGACATGGACGCTTTGGTGAACCCGTGCGTGAAATCCGTTTCCAAGTGCACGGCGGCGTGCAACGCGGTGCCCGGAGAGAAGAGGCAGGACTGGGACCTGTACTCCACCTTCGACGGCTACAGGAAGGTGATGCAGGTCGAGCGGGAGAAGATCGAGGGACTGATGGACAAGCTGCTCGCATGGAGCGGCATCAAGGTCAGGACGGCCGACCTCTCCGTGCAGGACATGATGGAGCTGCTCTCAGACGCCAACGACCAGATCCTAGATCGGGTCAATATCCACCTGGACGAGGCGAGCGGGCTCAGAAAGGAGATCGACCTGGTCGCGGTGTCGATGACGCAGCAGAAGCAGATCTCTGGGAGTTGGAACAGGAATAAGGAGCGTGGCAGCGCCGAGGAGAGGGAGCAGAAAGTGAGGCTGCTGACGGCGAAGAACGTGTCCAGGCCGCAGATTAGCTTCAAGGACTTTATCGACAACTCGTCGAGCCCGTTTGTGCCTCGACTGAAGGAGAAGCCGCACGCCCTCAAGCCGCTCTCCATCCTGGTGGAGTACGCCGACGACGGCACCGAGATCTTCAGTCACCCCTACAGATTCGAGATGGAGGCCTTGAAGCCGTTGGAACTGCAATTGAAGAGGACTGGACGTCGAGAGGAGCCGAAAGAGCTAGCAAGTACGGAGTGCTTGATGGTCGACACGGTTGAGAAGCTGCAGACGATGATTGACGAGCTATCGACCGAAAAGCTGCTCGCCGTCGACACCGAGGCCCACTCGTACAGATCTTACCTGGGCCTGATTTCGTTGGTGCAGAACTCCAGTAGGGACAAGGACTACCTCATCGATCCGTTTCCCATCTGGGCCGAAATGACGCGCCTGAACGAGCTCTTCGCGAATCCGAAGATCGTCAAGATCATTCATGGCGCGGACAGCGACATCCTCTGGTTGCAGAGGGACTTCTCAGTCTACATTGTGAACCTGTTCGATACCCACGTGGCCGCCAAAATGCTAAGCGAGTTCCCGAGCGGGTACCGTAGCTACGCTTACCTCCTGGACAAGATCTGCCGCGTGACAGCCGACAAAAAGTTTCAGCTTGCTGACTGGCGGATCCGGCCGCTACCCGAAGAGATGGTGCGCTACGCTCGCATGGACACGCGCTACCTGATCACCATCTACCACGCCATGAAGGACCGGCTGATCGATGCGGGGAACGAGACGAACAACTTGCTGCGCGCCACGCTGGACGCCAGCAATGACCTGTGCAAGCGGACGTTCATGAAGCCGGTGGTGAGCTCCAAGAGCCACTTGATGCTGCTGCGCAAGAGCGGCATGTCGTTCAACGCGAGGCAGATGTACGCGCTGAGGCACCTCTACGAGTGGAGGGACCGGATCGCCCGGGAGGAGGACGAGAGCCCCGCCTTCGTCATGTTCGACCACATGCTACTCAAGGTGTGCACCGAGTTGCCGAGAGAGATGCAGGGCATTCTCGCCTGCTGCAACCCGACGCCGCCGCTCGTCAAGCAACACCTGCAACATCTGCATTTGCAAATCCTTAAGGGTAGGGAACAACCGCTGACCGCGAACCCGGCGGACATTGAAGTGGCCCCAACGGCGGTACCAGACGCAGTAGCGGACAGCAAAGGCTTCATGGAAAACCCCCTGAGGTGCCCGCTCGACCTCGATCCCATTACAGAGCTGACGGGGAGTCAGAATGTGACGTCGTCCACAAAAAGTTCGGCGGCCATGGATGGTCTGTTAAAATCCACTCCGAGCATAGCGGCCTTCACCTCTCGGAAATCCCCAGAGTCCGGCTCAGGCCGAGATGTCAAAGTGTTCCTGAGTCCATACAAGCGGTATCTTATGCTGAAGCCGTACTTGGAGTACATGAAAAGTGACAAGGAGAAGACTACCGCGTCTACTGACGAGAGGATCCAGTCGATAAAGAGCCACTTTGAGGAGCTGACGGCCATGACTGCAGAAGAGTATGGCGCGCCCAGGGAGAACGAGCACGACGAGAAGGAACATCCCAGTGGCGGGGAAGAAGACGACGAAACCAACGAGAGGGCCGACGTTCTCGTCGAATCAGAGGAAGTCGTGCCCCGCGTCTACACGGACAGAAACGCCGCAAAGAAGCGAAAGAAAAAGCAGAAGGCTCTTGAGCAGACGAAGATGTCGAAGCTGGGCGACGCGCAATCTACGCCTGGTGCCGCTGCTGCGGAGGTCATCGACTACGAGAACGCCGACTTCCGGCAGTTTGCTAATCCGGACAAGAAGGACGTGCCCAACAATCAGTTCAATCCGATGGCCAAGCTGAAGAAGAAGGCCAAGGGTGGAGGCGGGTCGGGCGGCAAGCAAAAGCAGCGCTATAAGGCTGGCGGGATGAGCATGTCCTACAAGAAGAGATAGATGAAAATGCTTTGCCGTTTATGAATTCAATATACCGTACACCCTTGTCTGATGGTAATGTGCCGCAGGATGTTAAGATGTCATATTCCGATATTTCTCCCAGCACCATGCCGTATGTCCGAATCGGCGAGCCGACGATCTACAAGGGCAAGGCCTTGTTCAAAATCCTTGCCCACCTGAAGGATTTCGGGCGAGGCAGGATAATCTACCGGACGTCAGAATATCACCACTATCCAGGCAAGTTGCTTCTTTGCGACGATCCACTTTTATGCTCTTTTAATGAAAGCCCGTTTACTATACTACGCAATTGCAGATAAGATCCACTTCATGCGGATACTCCAAGCGCAGCCTCTCATGGACGACAACACGATCGAGGGCAACGTGGTCGTCGAAAGAGTCTTCCAGAGCCTGAGACTGCGGCACCCACAGGTCATAAGCGAGATCGTTCACAAGCCGGACTTCAGACTGGTGCCTAAAGACGAGGAGGAGGCGTTCTGCCAGTGGAGTAAGATCAGAGACTACGACCCGGCCGTGGACGCGGATCGGAAGCCCAAGTTCATGGAGATGCCGCCGCTGCTGCGCAAGGTGATGGAGCGGAACCGGCGGGCGCGAGGCGAAGCGACCAAAGAGGAGGACTTCCTCCTCCCCGCTCATTCGACGTACACTGGCGACCACATACTGGAGGACACGGTCGAGGCGAACGACCTGTCGCAGTTCATCGGCGCCGAGTACGCCACCTACAAAGACTTTGACGCCGCCAGAGTTCCGGACAGCTGGAATTACGACCGGCTGTCGTTGGAAGTGGGCACCCGGAAGTACGCCGGCTACATGGAGGGCAAGGAGTGGGAAGAGCACCAGAGGAGAGACGCCGAGGAGGCGGAGGCGAAGGCCGCCCTCGCTGCCGCAGCTCGGTCGAACGAGCAGGCATAGTCAGAATTCATTCATTTAGGCGCCATTCCGCACTTAACGTATGTATTATGAATAAATGGTTTCTTCTACAGTTCACTGAACAGCCGGCCACGCTCCATAATAATTGTCAGTCCGCACTCGATCAGCCGTCCGACAGCCTCCTCGGCTTTTCGTTGATCGCCTCGCACCTGTCGTAGTAGTCTGCCTTGATAAGCGCCACCCGCGAGTCGTCCGGCCTCATGACAGTGTAGTACATCTTGTACGGCTTGTTCGAGTAGTAGTCGGTGGTGGTGTGCTTCCAGTATATGTAGGTGCACGCCGTGGCGGTCGTCGCGAGCGCGAAGCCACAGATGAAGACCACCTCGGGTATCTCGGCCCAGGCCTCCTTCATCCACGAGTTTCCGTAGGGCGTCGGGTCGGCCGATCGGATCCACTTCCACTTCTGGAAGAGCGGCTTCACCGGGCCCTTCTTCATGATGTTCACGTACCTCGACATGGTGGCGCTTTCGAGGTCGCTCTACAAGTCACGATAAAAAGGCTCCTAATAAATTATTCGATGCAATTTTGAGGTGAAAGTCAAAGTGCGTACACTCTTAACGAGAATTTCCTAGTAAATATAGTACGTACATACCTTACGCTAGAGACTATCAATCAAGAATTTCTTGAAGTAGCGTTATCGTCCACTTCGTCTAGTTCTTATTGTATTGGAAAATGGCTGCTGTCGCCTGACCTGACTGCCTGCCACTGCCAGTGCCAGGTGCCAGCCAACTTGAGGAGCGCGGAGTTGATGCGGCCGATGCAAAATGCGAGCGAAACAAACACGCACGCGGGCGAGATCGATAACCCGATTCGATTCGACTGAAGTTGGAAGAGGGGATTGTTATTTGTTAATCATTGTTTTGTTTCCTAGGCAATTAAACGCCTGCCCTGAAGCAAACTAGCAAAGATAATTACAGCCACATGGCCACCATATCCGTGAGCGAGGCCGAAAAGGTCTTTGTGTTGCACGGCGTCCAGGAGGACCTCCGCGTGGACGGCCGCCGACGGCAGGACCTCCGCCCGCTGACCCTCGAGACGGACCTGGTGACGCACACGAGCGGCTCGGCGCACCTCAGACTGGCCAACACGGACATCCTGGTGGGCGTGAAGGCAGAGCTGGGCGCGCCGCCGCCGGGACGACCCAACCACGGCCGGCTCGTCTTCTCCGTCGACTGCTCCGCCAACGCGACGCCAGAGTTCGAGGGCCGCGGCGGGGAGGACCTGGCCACGGAGATCAGCGGGCTGCTCGCCAGGGCCTACAGTCACCCGTCCGTTTTCGACCTCGAGCAGCTGATCGTGCTCGAGAAGCTGCAGTGCTGGGTCCTCTACATAGACATTCTGGTGCTGGAGTGCGGAGGAAACCTCTACGACGCCGTCTCGATGGCGGTCAAAGCAGCGCTGCATAGCACGAGGATTCCAAATGTGAAGGTGAGGAAATGCCTCTTCATTGCCCTCAATCTACGTTTTTACTAAGCCATTTTTGCCCTAGGTCACCGCTGTGGACGGCGGTGAGCCAGAGATGGAGTTGTCCGATGATCCGTACGATGGAAAGCGCCTTGAGCTGTCCAATGCGCCCATTTTGGTGACGCTGACCCGCATCGGCAACAACTGCGTCGTCGACCCGACCCTCGAGGAGGAAGCGTGCGCCTCCGCCGGATTAGTCATGGGAGTCACACCCGACGGAAAGGTGACGGCGACGCGTAAGATCGGCGCGGGCAGCTTTCACTTCGAAACCCTAACGGACGCGATTAAGATGGGGACAAAAACCGGACGGGAGATCAACGCCGCGCTGGAGACAAAGTTGAAGGAGGAGGAGCGGTTGGGCACGAACAGAAAAAAGTATGGCTTTCTACGATGAACGTCAAAGTATGGTTGTGTTTCCCAATAAAAACTTTATTCTGATGCGAAAAGCGACGGGTTTGATTCTATAGAAATACGTACATAGGGTATCTTCTGTAAGTCATAGTAAAGTGTAATAAGAGCGGCCTTTATTACTTGGTAAATAATACAAAGTTGGCCTATGGGACCTTCAGTCGCCGCGCTTCATATCTCAGGTGCTCTACCACACCGCAGTCGTTTCTTGCATTGATCTCGGCCAGGTGGAAGACGTACTCGGCGAGGTGGAAGAGGACGTAGTCCGTGGCCGCGTTCAACAGCCTCTCCATGGAAAAGAGGATGCCGCTGTGGAGCACCTCGCAGGCAATCGGGGCCCAAGTGGTTGTCAGGTTTTGGATGATGGCGTCCTCGCAGCATCGTTTAAGGTCGTCAACCTTTTAAAGAAAGCATTTGAGAAGAAATAATGATGGATTATGTGGAGACTTATTACCTCGTACATATGTGCGATAGACAGGAGCGACATGGCGTGCTCCTCGATGCCACTTCTGTTGTCTTCGTTGACGAAAGCGACGAAGGCATCGACGGCCGAGGCGGGGGGCATTTTCTCCCAATAGGTCAGGTCCAGGCACTTGGCGTTTCTGTCCCGGAAGTTCGATTCGAGCATTTTTGCGAACACGGGGCTGCGAAGTTTCAGGATGAAGCTGTGAGCCGGCCAAGACCTCTGTCCGCAGACGATCGTGCTGTCCGCCATCCCCTCGGACACGAGACCGCCCAGAACCTGGAGACCGAAGGGAGCCCGAGGCGGCGGAGGCTGAGCATGTTTCGGCGAGCTCGACTTTCTCCGGCTGTAGATTTCTTCATGCTTCCTGATCGTCTCAGCCGCGAGGTCCGAGCCGTCGACGGGCGCCAACGTTATAGCGAGCACGACGTGGAAGTGGCTTCCTCGCTGGAAGCGCTGCAGAACGGCGTTCCACTCCGTCCACAATATGTCCTTGCGGCCGTGGACGAGATGCGTCTGCGGGATGTAGAGGTGGGCGGCGGGGACGACGGAACGCTCCTCGTCCAAGATATCGGCCCTGATCTCGGCCCTGTAGTCCTGCCGGCTGTTGGAGAGGGTCTCGATCTCCAGCAGCGGCTCGGCCCTGGCCGGCGGCGGGGCGTGGCGGCGCGTCAGCGAAACGTTCAAGACGACGTCTTCGGAGAGGTCGACGCAAGCGACCTTGACCAGGTCTTCGCCGCCGCCCTGACATGTCAACTTTCGGCAGTGCTCGCGGTCCCACACGACTCGGAACTGGGCCGCAACTTTCGCGTTGAGGAGAGTGCGCTTGTCCTCTCTGTTTCCGCTTTGGACTTGGCCGCCTCTGCCCGTCCCCCAGGTCGTTACGGCGCAAGTCTCGCGTCTTGGGATGGTAGCCATGGTGGGACGATCGAGGGACACCGACAGTCTGGCTGCCTGGCACTGAGGCGAGGACGGGGACACCGGGACCGAGGGCTCTCTGTCTCTGGACTCGGACTGGACACTCGATAGAACTTTAAAATTAAATTGCGGAAGCGCATCTAAAGTAAAGTACTTTCTCAAACGGTATACTTGGAGCATTCCGCTTTCGTTGTGTTTCTGCCTTTTCCTAGAAATATGGGTACAGTATTTCGTGGTATACTATATGCTGCTGCCTAATTAATTAATGCACATTGCGCATGATTTCTGGTGGTCATTTAGCTATGTGCATAAAAACGACGACGTGACGCATCTGGTTAGTTGAGAGTGGGCAATTTATATAGGTAACGCAGCGCACTTGGACCGTATACGTAAATTAGCTTCCGGGCGGACGCTATGCATACAAGGTGCTATGGAGTACGACCACGACGACGTAACGTCGTACGCTGATGCGTTGCGATGACGCATCCGTTGTGGAGTGAGTTTCTGTACGAAGCATGTGCAACTCAAATTCTCTATCGTTGTTACAACCGTGTAGCGTGCAGCGAGCAAGTATCTTTCCCGCCGCCATTTGTTACGTGCATGGTTTCCGGACGAGACCAAGTGGGTCGGGTCGGTGATTTCGAGAGAGCAAGCGGAGAAAGCCACTTCTTTCCGCCCGTCGCGGCCGGGAAAGTACGAGCAGGCGCGCACGGCACGGCGGCACCGCAGAACTCCGAAAAAACCCAGGCCGAAAAACGCATTAAGCAAAGGAGCTACTAGGCTGGCACTGCATGGGAAAGCGGAGCATCCGAAGGAAAGCAAGAACTCGAGTCTCGCTCCTTGGTGGCCTACTTTGTTCGCATCTAAGAGCTAGAGGCCGGACGCGGACGGAGGCTACTGAAATCGGCCTCTCGCTCGCTCGCCCTAGCTTCAAGGCAGGCTAGCTCGATCGCTCTTGGGAGTATCGATCGGTTGGTCGGAGCAACCCAAGAGCGTTGACTTATACAGAGTACCACTCTAATGACATTTCACTACGTGTAGGATTGTAGTAGTTAGTGGAAGAACTACAATACGATGGACCGCCCCGGGGTGAAATACTCCAGGCTGGCGAACGAGAAGCCCGCCGAGTCGGTGTTCGACTTCGAGTCTGTCTTCGACTACCCGGAAGACGACAAGCAGTTCAAGTCTACGCACTCGTATGGCTCGGCCTTCAAGTACCGGAGCGCGACGGGCGAGGCTTGCGCCTACTCGTCCATCGTGAACGGGAAGCCGACGCTGCCGACGCACCTGATGCACGAGGTGGAGCACGCCGACCCGGGCACAAACTTCCTGCTGCTCTTCACATCGTGGTTCCTCACCACCATGAGCTACATCTTCTTCGCGCTCACCATCCCCGTTAGCTACTGGTTCCTGGTGAAGAAGATGGGAGAGTTCGACCGGCTGGTGGTCTTCCGGCTGGGCAAGATGATCGGCGTGAAGGGGCCCGGCCGGTTCATCGTGTTCCCCTGGATGGACCGGACGAAGCGCATCGACGTGAGGGCGTCCGCATTCGCCGTGCCGCCACAGCAGTTCATCACCTGCGACGGCGGCATCGTCGAGATGGGCGCCGAGATCCAGTTCGGCATCGTAGACGTCGTCACCATGATCAGCGAGGTGGCCGACCACCAGGAGATCCTTCGCTCACTCGGCAAGACCGTCCTCATCAAGCTCCTGGTGAAGAAGACGGTGACACAGTTGGAGAAGGACAAGCGCACACCCGAGTCCGAGATCGTCGACGAGTTAAACGACCAGGTTCGCAAGTGGGGCATCGACGTGCACAGCGTCAAGCTCTCCGAGACCAAGGTGTTGAAGCAGCCAGAGAGCGGCAGCAACTCGGCCGTCGGGAGCATCTTGAAAGGCCTCGGCATGAAGGACGATCCCAAGTACCCCTCGCCCCAGGAGTTTGTGAGGGCTACCCACGGCCTCGATGGCACCGAGGGGACGACGAGCAGCCTCCTGGGCAGTAGCAACAACCCCCTGGCCGGCCTGTCTGCTCCGGCGGGAGGCGGCGCTACGGACGCGGCCGCAGCGATTGCCTCGTCCATGAACATGGGCCTCTTGCAGAGCATTAGCCAGGGCCAGCAGGTGCAGCTCGGTCCGGGTGTGGTCGCCGGTCCGGGCGGCATCGTCGCCACCCCGACGGGCATCAAGGACACGCCGCCTTCGAACTGGGGCCGCTGCCTAGAGGTCATCATGGCCTCAGAGTTCAGCGTCGTGGAGGAGGACGCCCACGGCGTGTACAAGCTGGAGATATCGGAGACGGAAAACGGCACGGATACCTACTACATCCAGCTCACTGCCACCCAGCGATCCATTTTGGAAGAGTGTCCTGAGGGGAAGAGTCCCGACGTGAGCGTCTCCATCTCGTCTTCCGACCTGGCCAGCGTGCTCGAGGGGTCTCTGGCACCGCTGCAGGCCTACCTGACGGGCCGGATCCAGGCCAGCGGAGACGTGAGGAAGCTCATGCTCTTCGACAAGCTCTCTAGACGAGGCCACAAGGCGGGATCGATGTTCAGTGTATAGCTGCCATGTACGCATCAATATTTATCATAGGATTCGGAATTACGTACGCAATACTGTAACTAACATATATGCTACAAGCTTTAAAGTTCGTCAAATAAGTTATAGCTCACCTTATTACACACTGCAATGAATTACCATTGCAGTACATACCGGTACGCAAGCTACAACCCTGCTACAATTGATCTCACTAAGCATGGCAAAATTAATAGAATTGTACCAAGAGGAAAGATAAACTACTTAATGAATCGATCCTTGTGCTTGAAATTGCATTCATGACGTGCAAATTCGGATGCAGCATATAAATTAAGTGTACATACTACTTTATGGTCATGACAGAGTAATTACGGCGTAGTTGAAATGAATGAATCACAGAACGCTGATATGTGTAATTAACGGACGGACGGCAGTCTCTCTAGTAATTTACTTCTTGTGAACGAATTACGATTTCAGTCAGTGGCAAATATAATGGCTTGCGTGAACTACAACTACTATGTAGTTAGGTTAACCCAACGAATTATGGCACCTTTTGAACAGCACTATATGAACGTATCACAAGTCACAACGCAGGGTCTTCTCACTTTTGTTCCTCGCAGACCAAGCGATATTAAAAGTTTCCTTCCTGTCCCCGGTAGGATTCATGTGGAACCGGGCTAATTGCGAGCGGTATGACGAATGCACCCAGGCCAAACGAAAGTAAAAGGCCCTGCATGCACGATAATTTCCCTCGCTGAATACAAAGCATTAGAAGCTCAGATATACTATCACGTGCTCAATGATCGTTCGTGGGCGACGCCGCGGGCGGCCGCGACGGAGCCAGTGGCGTCCGCGAGTCCGAATTACTCCTGGACGCCGGCGCGGATCGATTGTTTCTGGCCTTCATCGGCATGGAAGAACCGTCCACTTCGGTCACCTCGGCCACGGCGGACGTCGCGTGCCCGTCCTCGGCGTCCACCTGCACGACTGTCGCTTCGGGCGTGTCGCAACTCTCCACACGGAAGATTCTCGGCTTCTGAAATATGTCGACTAGGAAGAGGAGGAGTATGCATGCGAACACGATGCCAACGACGATGCCGACCAGCACGTCTCCGGGGTGGTGCTTGTAGTCGGAAATGCGGGTGAGCACGATGTAGAAGGCGAGAGCGAAGATACCGAACTGAAGGAAGGGACGGAGGATCTTCAGCCCTCGGAAGATGAGCTTGAAGGAACGCATGGAGGGGCTCTGCGGCGCGTGGTCCGCCTCGTCGAGGCGCCTCAGCCGGGCGTGCAGGTACACGATGAGGAAGGTGGCCGTGTAGAAGGAGAAGCTGGAGTGGCCGGAGAAGAAGGACTTGGTCGCCTCCCGCACTTCGTGCTCGTCTCCCTTGCAGTGGTAATCTTCGACGAACTTGTAGTGGCCGTCGCGGTCCTTGCACAGGTCGTCGGTCAGATCGAGGTCGCAGACCGTGAGGAAGTAGGGCCTCAGGCGGCCCACCTTGAACTTGGCCATCTCGGTCGCGAGCAGGGTGCAGAAGGCGCCGAAGGTGAAGTAGCCGAGGATCCTGTAGAGCTCGACGAACACCCAGGGAATCTTGGAGATCCTGGTCGGCGTGTGGTGCTCGAAGACGGTCACGTGGAGGAGCTCGATGCCGGGCACGATGGTGAGCACGATGACGGCCCAGATGAGGAAGGCGATGCTGTCAGGAATCTCCTCAGGCAAGTTGGGATGCTTGAGCGACTCGTCGTCGCAGAAGAAGCCGCGCTTGTACGGGTCGAGGCTGCCCTGCAGGAATATGTAGATGTGCATCATGGGGTAGGTGAGGATGATCAGGGCGATCAGCTCGATCGCGACCCGCCACATTAGCGTGTTGTTCTTTGGCACTCGGTAGCGCTTCATCTTGGCCTCGGAGTCGGAGTCCAGCATTCTCTCTAGGCTAGGGCGATGGATCGCGTCGACGGAGACGCGGTTATTGCTGCTCTTCTTCCTGAAGTCACTCAATCGCTCTTCACTCAGTCCGCTCCCATACATCCGTAGTTAATCCTTATCGTATTGAGGACGATGGGAGAGACAGACAGAACGCGACAACGCGTACTCCGCTTCCGTCCCGTCGGTCCGTCTCTCTCCACACGAAAGACAGCAAGGACAAGGAGACGGTCGGCCTGTCGGTCGGAGGGAGGCTGGCCAACTATGTAACGTCGAGGCGATAAGGGCGCCGACCGACTGAATCACCAAGCTCTGTACGGAGCATTTGTAGAAGCACGCATTGCATGCTTCTCCTCTCTATCGTATCGTCTCGTCTGCTCACTACTCACTCACTCACGTGCACACGTAATGCGATATGATAAGCCGGTATGAGGAGTTTCTTATTGCGATTGCTAATGTCCTCGTCGGTCCTCGGTCGGCGTGAGTAAAGGCGGGACCAACTTAAATATCACTGGTGGTCAGGTCGACTCGATATATCAGCCGCCGAGTGGAGAGCGGAGCGGAGCGGAGAGGAGAGCACGGCTCAGCACGCACCAGGGCGCCGATCGAATAGAGTGAAGCAAGTGCGGGGGGGCCGGGGGAAAACAGCCCAGACGAAGCTCACTCCACTGGCTCGCTCTCGCCCAACTAGCTATTTTGTGAGCCTACGTAACTTTTGTCTCCTGTGAGGAGCAGGAGAAGGGAGCATCAAACAGCTCCACCCACTCGCTCGTTCCACATATTTCCACCTTGCAGCTCATTGTGGAGAAAAGGTGGAGTGGACACGATCGACGTCCGTCCGCGAACACGATTCGGCGACAGATCGATACGCATGCTTCAATCTATACATATAGTAGTATACGTAGTAAGGACGTAGGTAGGAAGAGAGCGAGCCGGCGAGGGCGCACAAACGCGTGCTCGTTTCTATAAGCATGACGTACGTACTACGAACAACGAATGTCATATGCATGAAATGTAAATGCCCGGCACACGTTGAACTTCATTCGAGAAACAAAGTTGCAGTATAATCTGTATAGGTATATAGTGTGGTCGAACCTACACGTATGCACGTTCGATCTCTCAACTTCCTTCGTCCGGTTCGGTATGCCCTCCCGCATAAACTATTGGGAATTTGGATTCGGGCCAATACAGCGTCTAGCGCCCAAAAGCATGTAGACGTAGCAGGGATTATACGCAAGCTTGATTTTACTATGGCTTTGCATTTCATCAACATTTCCTAGCTAGCCGTTCCCTATCTTGTCATAAAGAACAATAGCTATTATGATGCTTTTAACAATGGATTGTACTGCTCCTACTTCCCTGCCTGGCCATTGTTAATTAACCCCTAGAAATAGCTTCGTCAATTACAATCAGACAGCATAATTTGGCCTTTCAAGACAGACGAGGAGAATATACGTGCTCCTAGTACGAGTACATACTCCTACTCGTATAATAGTGCTGCCGGAAAAAAATCAGCTGAGCCGACCGAGTTACATTACGTAGCGTCAAAATTGGAGCGCTATACGCGGACGAGATGACGCCCAAAATGACGGATGTAGCGCCCATCCCACGCAACGTCATCTTCTATTCAGTTGATCATTGATTGTGCTCAACCACTCCCTTTGTTCACGGACACGTGCGACCTACCTATTTGTATAAATGCGCACTAATAACTCAGATTGGAAAGTTCGGAGTAGAGGTCTTTGCGGTGGTCCTGTCCTGTTGTGTTTCTAATCTATAAGGAAGGACTTAATGGGATTGTTGAGACTGTGTGGTTAATCGGACTTAATCCCATTAATACGTTAATTAGCCTATAGCTCGCGTATTTATATTAATTCGATCCACATGTCACATTGAAGACGGCGTACATGTGCCCCGTCTCCGTCGCGCGTTGGCCAACACATAGAGCTACAACAACGAAGAACAGGTCTAGGGGAAAGTGACGTGGAAACATATAAGTTTGGACCCGAGTACTCAATTCCATTACAAAGCTCTGAACTTACCACTGAAGATTTCGCCACAATGGCTCAAGGAGCCGAAACAGAGGTGAGCCACCCACGAACAAGACATTGACACTATCACGCTATTCTTAATATTTGCCTGGTTA
>JAAUYK010150832.1_pt1 | contig 13433 bp, 8 predicted proteins | sample 7278021 | NCBI WGS metagenome assembly JAAUYK01 (sample SAMN14350223, study PRJNA611818) | marine sediment metagenome | isolation source: surface marine sediment (1.8m) | place: French Polynesia: Moorea | collected 2018-08
AATCTGACCAGCCGTTAAAAAGTTGTGAAATGCCAAAAAACGCGAAAAAGTGCCTCCGCGAGAATGGCCATATCTCCGTCTTTATAATAATAAGTCCCAATTTTTCTTGGCTTATGACGTCCGCAGAGGTTGGAAGAAGGTCCCCCTAAAAGATCAGCCTCATCGGTCCAGCAGCTTGAGAGCCAAGTTGTTACGTCCGCACATGTTTTTTGGCGACATTGCGCTTTATTAACACAGATAAGGCCAGATAACGGTCATTTAGGTTATTTGAAAATAAGTTCTTTATACGTATGTAAGACAAGTTATCGAAAGCATCAAAAACTGTTTAGACTCATTGACGCGTAAATTTTGCAAAGCCACATTATAAGGGATAGAGACAAAAGAGATATCATTTGCTGCACATATGCGGGGATACATACGGCCTCGCATTAATCAGAAACTAACAACTGTGCTATTCGTGCGTGCGCGCGCTGGCCGTTTAATTGCGGCGAGCAAGGCGAGGGGCGAGCTCGCCGCAATTTGCTTCGCGTCTAACGGGCCGACCCATCGACCGCTTGCTCGTCCTCTAAAAGGTCTGTGAACTTTATGGTCGGTCGACAGGCAGGGCGGATGGATGCACGCAGTTAGCTACGTAGGGAGAAAGTTGTCACGACGCGGCGCATTCAAATGGCCTTGCCGAAAAAATTGGGAATCTGGCCGTGTTGCCACGTATGTGCAGGCCTGGCACTTTTAGCAGCACAGCACAGCTAAATAAATTCAACCTGTCGATAGACTGCCCGTAGAAGGAGGAGCGGCGAGCTGTCGACTTGCGTACGCGGATCCGTGTCCGCCCGCTTAACTGCTGATAAAGGATTAATCACCGCCGCACGATCGCGCACCCCAAAATAAGGCAGAGAACGACATTGAAAAGAACGTCCTGGCTAGCTGGGCTCCATTTTGGTCTCATTCATGCATGATTCCCTCCCTCACTTATGGCGCAACAATGGGGAAAGTTCTCATCTCGTCCGCTCGCTCGCTCGTCTTCGCCGCCGCTGATCAATGTCGTCCTCGTGGGTGGCATCATCAGTTACAAATAACTCTTGCTCCTCCTCCTCCTCCTCCTCTCCTCTTCATGTACCTATATAATGGTCCAGACACGAGCCGATGGTAATGAATCAAGCAAAAAAGAGAGCTAGCGGGGGAAATTTTTCAGGGGACCCGCTTGCGTGGCCAACACTTGGCACGGAAAGCGTATGCGTTTGAATTCTGATTAACATAATTGAACGCTTTCTTGAATCCGATTCTTCGGCGATCAGTCAGACGGCGAGAGATCATTGTGGGCATGACAGCTCAGAGGGTTGGTACACTGGGACTTCTTCCGCTTTATCAAGCGAATTAACAAAATTAAGTTATGTCAATGTGGCAACCCTGTGGGCAAAGTCCCCGCCGCCAAAAGCGATCACGCTGGGCGCGCTGATAGCCTACGTCTTCACCCCCGGCCCGCACTCTCCGAAGGAAGGAAGGAAGGAAGGAGGGACCGGCATGCAGCGAGATTGAGCGACCAGTTCGAATAGCAAAGTCGCCACCGGGTGGTATAGTAGTATACGCTCCCTAGCTCGGAATGAGAATGCAACTGCGGGGGTTAAAGCGGCGCGATTTATTTCAAATATGCAAATTGGATCAATCCGAGGATTCGTTCCGCAGTCGTTCGCTCTTTCTTTCTTTCTTTCTTTCCCGTGCCGGCCGGTTCGTCGACCTGTGCATGGGTCGATCGTGTACACAAGCTTGCTTACTACTCGTATATGTCGTGACCGTATCCAAATCTCTCGACTTTTTTGCCGAAAATTCTTGCTACAAGGCGCGGTACGCGGTACACGACTAGCTCCGAAAGGTTTAACCTCTTCCGCGACCCCGACCGGGGGAATTCTGCCGGATTTTATGCATTTCAATCTCTGGTATTACACCTACGTGAGTCCAGATCCACCTCGTTGAGGCTCGCCGAAATAAAACTTCCTTATAGAACTTGTAAAACACCCTCCGGAATCACTTCCAAGGGCGAACCCCTTTCCCCCCTGTATCTTTGCTTTTTCGTGATGGCACAGTTTTTACCGAGAAATGTTGCCGACCGAAGTACCGAGCCCGTTCACGCCACGCCCACTTCGTGTTAGCGGCGTTCGTTCGTGCCTTCGCCCTCGGATGTGTACATACACAGCATTCACACATAGTACGATGCCAAATCAGAGCCTAGCTATGAACACAGACTACCTACGTAGACAATATGTGGCCGACCGGCGATCGTCTTTCATCAATCGATCGAGGCAGCTTTCCTTTTTAAAGCCAGTCGGCTGGCTGCATGGCGTTCGTCTAACATGTCCAGTGATTAATGTTGTTCTCGGTGAATTGTGCTTGCCCGCCTAGCTGTCCGCATCCATCCATCGATCGATCCCCCGCCGCTATGCCGTGCCAGCTCCAACCACGGACCGACTCCCATAATCAAGAGTGCTTACAACAACGTTGAGTTGTAAGTGCGCCATCAAACGAAACGCCGTACAAAATTCATATTAAACTTTAGGGCCACCAACGCAAATTATTGGCTGAAAAGGATTCTTTCGTCATCCTAGTTGTGGATGCGATGCTTCATCCATCTAACTAGACTAGAGTATAGAAAGGTCACCCGAGGTGCGTGCGTGATATCAGCCATTCAGAGGATGAGAGAGCGGAGAAGAAATTCCTCTCCGCGCACCCGTGGGAAGAAGACGGAAGGGAGGAAGGGGCCTGCCTCTATTTGGATTCCAAAAGTGGAGCTCGCGTGCGTGCGTGCGCCATGGAATTGCGGGCACGGAACGAACGAACGCAACGAACGACGCGCAAAGGCGAAAAGTGCCGGGCGGACTGACTGACTGACGGGAAGATGGGCCATACACAGAGGAGAGGGGAAAAGCGGACGTACATCGTTGCGTACGTGAAAGGGCGTCAGAAATAGGGGCTGTAAAGGGTAAAGGGGGTACGTAGGGCCCCAAATTCCATTCTTCGGGTTACAATATATACGCCCAAATCCGTGCCTGGCGTAGCTGTTATATCGCCGTTGCAATGAAAATCATGAGTCAGCAGAGAGGACCTCCAGGATATACGTAGTATATTTGCAAAATTGCATTATTAAGCGTCCGTCGGAAATACCATTAAGTAGCCTTCATTACTTTCATTTTCGTCCTAGTCAGTGAACGGCCAACCTCGGAGCAGGCAAAAATGCCGGATCGAAGAATTCGGCTAGCTAGGCACAGGCCGTAGGGGGTCGGATTTCTCCGCCAGCTATCTGCACAGTCAGGACTAATTAGAGATTTTTTCGCCGTTTCGCACTCTCTTTCTCCTTTCTAGAGAACGGCTTCATCGGGCAAACGTCCGTCCCATGCGTGGAAACACGGAACAGTGCTAGTATGCGAGAAGACAGAATAACGGAGAGAGAGAGAACTTATTTAAATGCATGAGTGTGCGAATTAAAGTGCACCGGGTCGGTCTGGTCGGACGGCCGGCCGGACAGGGATGTAGACGGAAAACGCAGGAAAAAGGGGAGAAATCGGCCTATGCGAAACTTGGACAGTGAAAAATACTCTTTCCTAAGCGAAGCTTGCAAAATAGAATCATACGTAGAATGAATTGAGCACAATTTTACACCCACTAGAAAGACCTTTGGTTAACAAATTTCGAGGCCTTCATGTCAAAGCTAGCTGTCTGGCGAATGATCGACTGGTGACGGCTGAGGTGTGTAAGCGCGGGTACAGGTCGAGTTTAGTGTGCAGTACAAGCTGTAGAACGTCAGTAAAATTCTTGACTCCATTCAGCAGCATGACGAGGGTTAAGTTTACTAAAGCATCTCGAACTGAGAGGCGCCAAATTGGAAGGCTGTCAATGGCTTGAACAGATGTTTTAACATTGGCGAATTAAGCAAGCCCCTCAATGAAAAGGTTTCTGAAATGACACTTTGACGGGCTTAACAGCACAAAGACATCATGGCAAAAATTTCAAGGAGTCATGCAATAAAAAGCCTGCCTAAACTACGTATAAAAGGTCGGCCAATGTTGTAGTGGAACATTCAGTTGGCAGAGTTCAAGGCCGGTGACGACAAAGTCCTGCTCGACCGTATCAGAACCTTCAAGCATGAAGTTCATCACTATCGCTCTTTTCGTTCTCACCATCGGAGTGGCCGCTACCGTTGCTAATGACGGAGGCGAGAACTCCTCCCCCGAGAACGATGATTGGGGCTGGCAAAAGAGTAAAATTTTGGCATTAAATCTAGAAACTGATTACGAGCATTTGGTCTGTTTGCAGTTCCCGACGCCACGACTACATCCAACGTAGAGAGGATCGGATGGAGGCGTTACATCCTCATCGGCCGCGTCGCCAACTTCAAGGACTGCATCAACCGCTGCAGGAATATCGGGGCAAGGTACGTGCAGTACATCGGCTGGAGGTACAGGATCTGCAGGTGCAAGATGTAAAGGACATGAAGACAACATGAAAAGAAGCATGGCATAACATTGTTTGAAGTATTTAATGGCGCAGGAATGCGGCTAACGAACGGAAATGTCGCCAAGGTGAAATTTGAACTTAAAGGGGACATACAAGAGCGGTGTTTTAATTGTCTTCATAAGTGAGAATCCCGAAGTTAGCCTTTATCCCATTTTCATTCCGCAACGACGATAATCCTCTCCTAAAGGCGACTTGATGACGCCATCGGCGGCCAAATGACGCGGCGCGATGGCGAGCGAGCGAGAGGAGAAAAGACGAGACAGTTTTATTTGCGGAGAGAGACCGCAGCAGCCTGCCTCTCTTGGGAGCTAAATTAGTTCCTCGGCCTTGTCTGACTGAATAGAGCGGCTGAGTTTGCAGTTTGCATGCGTCGAAACTTGTCTGCCTCCGCTGTCGGCCTTTATTAGCTCGGCCTTGTCACAGCATCGCGAGTGGAGAGCAGCAACTTCGTGCGGACTTTCCCCATGCTCAATTTATGACCTTTTCTCGGCCAATGAGAAAAACAAACAGGCGATTTTTGCACTTAATTTAAGGGCCGAAGGAGATTCTCCCCTAAGTGTTTATCTCTGCTGACCGACATATTTCTAGCTCGCGGTTTTTAGGTTCCATCCGCCTAGCTGCTAGCTAATCATGTTGTTCGTCCGGCCAGGTGAACAAAGCACGTAAATCGTGTCTTAGTCAGCCCCTCCCTCCCAAGCTCTGGCAATATGGCCGCTTTTGGGCATAATTCGCTGGGACGACCACTCGAGAATTACCGCATCCAAGCTCCGATGCATATCTCCGAGCGAGCAACGTCAGCTCTCTCTCCCTCTCCACTCGTGAGGATGATCATCTTCTTTTTCGGCTTGTTGCCCTCTGTAATTTGCAAATATTTCTCCTGCCTGCCTGCCTGTCTCTCCCTCTTTCCTTCCGCCGCCTTAGGATGGTCCGCTCGTGATCGACCGGTCCAAGTTTGGGTGCGTGGGCCGCGCGAAGTTTGCTGGAAACGAGGAAGAGAAAACGCCGGCCGCTCTCTTCTCCTCGGCCGGCCCATACCTCTCTATCTTTGCTAATAACGTGGCCGGTTCGACCGCCAGCTATCTTCTATAACTGCGGCCAACCAGATGGTGGCAGACCGACCGAACGGTGCGGCACAGTTTCTAGTTTGCGTAGGATCCCACAAACTCTCTCCTCTCCGCTGTTCCCGGACAGTTTCCCCTTCGTAACAGATAGGAGAATGAAAACAAAGTCTATGCTGAACCTCTAGTATGGTACGGATTCATGTGCCTATGAGACGCAAGATAATAAGATCATTCGAATACCACTCAATGCCCCTTCTATCTACTGGCGAGCTTCAATAGGGGCACCGACGACGCTCCGACAGCGGACGGACGAGGCGGGCGAGGGAGCGCGCCTTCCATCGAGCGAGCGAAGCAACCCCGCTCGCTCGCTTCATGCCGCCTCCTCCTCTTCAAAGTCTCTCACGCGCCCGTTCGTTCGACCGCCAGACAGCAGACGCCCCCTCCCTCGCTCGCTTCGAAGCCAGTCGCGTTCAGACGGCGAGCACGTTGCGCCAGTTCCGATTTCGGCGTCCGACCGACTGTATCGCGTTCGTGAGTGAACTCCTCGTGAAGTCCACCAAGTGCCATAGAGGAAAGAAGTAGAGAGAGATAGTTATTCATTCAACGCTCCGCTTGAGCTGTGGAGGAATTCGAGCTCGCCCTCGATCGGTGTCATTAGCCTGGCAGGCCGGCCGAATTCGAAGCGGGAAAACAAAACCGGACAGTCGGAGGCGGTGGAAAAAAGTGGCCGGAATCCTCGGATTGCAGTCCAATGCAGGGAGGTTGAAGTCGCTCGCTCGCTCGCTCGCTGCCTGAGAACCGACGCCTCCCGCCCATTTGTTTCCGTCAGGTAATTAGCTCGCTAGCTAGGTGACGTTAATGAACCAGAAAGTGGGACATGTCGCTTCGCAGTTAAGTCAATGTGTGTGTCCAGCCGGTACTGTTGCGAAAAAAGCGGCTGATGACAACATTCCTACGCGTCGCGTTTCCGCCATTCTGCGCATTCTATCTGATTAGCCGACTTTCCTTCTCTCTCCGCCAATCGCTTCCAATCGGCTTCTCTGCCTACTGTAGCTGTCTCTCGTCGTGTCGCCGGGAAAGGAGAGAAAATTCGATCGCGGATCTCAAGCTAGCTCGAATGGCTATAGGGAAATTCGTCCGGCCGTGCTCTCGAATCGCCGCCGCGGATTACAACCTGAGAGAGAGAGACGGCTATCTCAGTGGCGGTGGCGAACCGAACGAACGAATCCGGATAATCTCCTGTGTGGATATGTACAACAATGCGGACGCGAGACGCGGCGGCGGCGGCATCTCCATTATTGGTCAATCAGGCCGGCCGGATCATATCATGTCGCCAGTGGGACAAAACAAGGATTAAATCTTTGAATGGCCCATCATACTATTCCGTTGTAGGACATGTCTCCGTATAACGTGAGCAATGTTCTCAGGACATGACCTTGCTCGATCGCAATGCAACACAAAGCTGGCTGCTTGGCGCCCGAACGCGGACGTGTACAAGTGTCTACGAGCTCACTTCTGACATACGGACGGACATCTTGTAGCCACGTCTATATCGCGTGAGAGCACTTCACTCGCCCATGTCAATGTAATTGTACAATCATGTGCGCATGCAAGCACGCCGACGAACGACACACAATTGTCCTGAATATCCGTGATGCGAAAAGCTAGTCCCGAATCCTAACTGTCAGGCCGTCGTTTTGGCATCGGCATCGGCCCAGTTTGCGGACGGACGGACGGACGGACGGCCCGGAGCGGATTGAAATTGGCAAGGCAGGCGCAGGCTTTGCTTTGACAGCGAGGAATATATATGGCCGGACGGTCGAGAGCTGCATGCGCTGAATCGAAATGATGCAGAAAAGCTCCGCCCGCCCCGGTCTACATACTACAATAGAGAAATTTCACTGTCCATCCGGAAATGTGTAAGGACGGATTTTCTCGCCGTGTGTTGCTTGCAACAAGCAAAAAGCGCGACTATTGTATGCGTCCGATCGAGTGCTGTAGCCTGTTCCTTGTATGGCCGTCGAATCTCACTCCTTTCGTTCGCTAAAGAAGAAGACATTGTTTCATGGGCGGTGGCGAGGTGGGGTAGTACGTATATCTAGACTTCCACGTATTATTGAGGCTTTAAAAGGTCGGGCTCGTTCCATTTAATGGAAAAAGATGAAAAATAATGAACATGTGCCCCCTACTTCGGTGGTGCCTATATCTACAAGGGAAAGACAATGGCTCGCTCGCTCGCTGGGGCGACAGCAAAGGGGAGGCCGCCACCGACAACCACTCAATCTAAAGAAGACAAGCCCTGCTTCCTTCCTTGTGCCGTCAGTCCGTGTATCGAGCGCATAACACTCCAAGTTTCCGCTGCGTGGCAGAACAACTCGCTCCACGCTCGCTGCGCACATGTCTCGTTTTTCCGACTATCACGGTGCGACAGATTGGAAAAAGTCGATTTTCCCCGTCCGCCCAGCTCCTTTCACGTCAACGAGGACAAAGGGAGCAGCTAAATATATAGAGCTTTCTTTCTTCGTCCGTCCGGCCGCAAGAAAGTGGGAGGAGGACCGCTGGAAAATTTATTAACTTTTCCCCCGGGGGCTTCTCCTCGCCAGTAGTTCCTTTCCTTTTCCCTCCTTTCTTTCTTTCTGCGTCGCGTGGCCTTTGTCCGTCTCTCTCTCGCTTTCCCCGAACACTGCTGCCGCAATCTCTTTTCCGATATTCAATTCTCCTATCTCTGTCTCACATTTTCAGGAAGGAGCCAGCCGGGGCCATTGAAGGACCTTCCACAGCATGCAACCGTGAACGAACGTTTTCCGGAAGTGCGTACGTACACGTCGAAAATGGACGAGGACCTGCTCCCAGCGGAGGCGAGGATGCCGCCGATTGCGAGGCTGTATCGTGCTACGAGTAGAAAGGACACCAAAACGTGCTTCCTCCGACCGGCGAGAATGACCCGCCGCCGACCCGTCATGATCTTGCTCCTGTTCCTGCACCTGCTGGTGGCGCCGTGCATGGCGGTGCGCAAGAACCACTACGTGCACTGGAACACGAGCAATCCCATCTTCAGAATAGACAACACGGATCACATCATTGATGTGAATGAGGGCAACCAGCCGTGGGAGTATGACCAGGTCAACATCATCTGCCCGCTCTATGAGCGGGGTGCCAGGCCCGAGGCCATTGAGACCTACATCATATACAGCGTGGACAAGGAGGAGTTTGACTCCTGCCGCATCACCAACCCCAACCCCCGCGTCATTGCCCAATGCACCAAGCCACACGAGCTGATGTACTTCACCATCACCTTCCGGTCGTTCACCCCCACCCCAGGGGGGATGGAGTTCCGACCCGGAAAGGACTACTACTTCATCTCGACATCGGCGCACGGCGATGTCCACCGGCGGGTCGGCGGCCGGTGCTCCACGCACAACATGCGCGTCCAGTTCAAGGTGGCGAGCAACACCTACGAGTCAACGACTGAGGCGGCGGTCACAACCCAGCCGCCGCCGAGAGCAGTCAACATCCCCAGGTCGACCTCCGGGTCGGCTCCTCCACCCTCTCCATCGACGACGCGTCCCAGGACGACTGGGCGGGGCAGCCTCTTCGGCTACCGCGAGAAGCTTCCGCGGTACGACCACTCGTACTACGCGAACAGTCGGGGCCGGGGGGACGGCTCCAGGGAGGACTTTTACGGCGGCGACATTTACTACCGCCGCCACAACAGCCGCGGTCGGAAAAACAAGTATCCCGTCAGTGGAAGCGGCGTCGTCTCCTCCCACCCGAACGACGTAATCAAGCACGAAGCGTCTCGAATGGCCGCAGCGGCCTCGTCGTCGTCGCCGCTGCCAGCGGCCTCATTCTCCCTACTCGCGGCCTCACTGCTGGTGATGACCTTGCTCAATGCGGCGGCGGGAGTGACGAGACCGCATTGACATTTGGAGATTGCTGTGCGATGCAGCCACGGACAATAAGACGAAGAGACCAAGGCTTTCGCAATAACAGAGTCGATATCGAGCCGCTCTCCTGTTATAAAAGTGAAGGAAGATGAGGTATAAGCTTTATTGTGCGGCGGAAGAAGGGGCTGGCGGGCCAACAGCGTCACTCCTCCCTCAAAAAAGTGTTGTTTGTACAGCCTAATTTGCTAATGGTTTCCTGTCAACCCCGCCCTGAACACTAGCCACCTATGTACACGTAGTGTGCCACCCGCCGACTAAAATTTAAACACGCGCGCCTTTTAGAAAGCGCGCCATTGAAGGAGAGAGCGAAAGTCGAAGAAGGCGGCCGGGCCAAGACTTCCGGAAGATATATACACTACACATTTATAAACTGCTGTGATACATTTTGCCATAAGTATGTAATATTGCTCGATCGCTCCTCCACCATTATTCCTACTTCCCCGTATCTCGTAGTAGCGAAGGCGCTCGCTCTCACTATACTATATGCGGCGCACCTATGAAATACTGTACGTACTTACGATTATACGAAGAAGACGGCCGCCGTTGTGCCACTGTGATATGTTTACGGTACCCTAATTTCGAAGCGACGTAACTTTGTGTCGTTCGCGAAACAATAAACGTTTTTCAAGGAAACGAGAGCTACTGCTATAGTAGTTCCGCTTGTAAACTTCGTCTACGCTCACTGAGGGAAAGTTTGGCAGCGCGACCTATTAGGACAGCTAAATTGCCTCTGTGGGCAGAAAACAAGAGGCGTTGCTTTGTACTAGAGAATGAACAAGAAGTTGGCAGATATAAAGAGAAAGGAAAATTTACTATATAGCATTGGCAACACCACAACTAGGCAAATACTTTGCCAACTGCTAATTGAAAGACCGCGACAGTACTTTGCGAATAAAATGTCGGCTACAGCAATTAAACTGCTACTGATTCAATCCATAGAGCTGACAGCGTGAGAAGCCCGTCCAACTTTTGCTCCAGGTCTATGAAATCCTTCTTGGTTTGTCGATATACTCAGCCTAATGCCATTAATCATGGCCACTTTCTGCCGCTCCGATCGCCACTCACTCACTCACTCACTCACAGCAGAGCACACATTGTTCTTCTTGATTTACGGTCGCGCCGTATAGTTTAGCAATGAGGAGACCATATAGCAAATGGTGCTTTTGTATCCGAATGTAAAAGTTTTATATAAACGAAACTGCAAATATGTATCGGAGATCGCAGTGTGTGGATAAAAATATTCGCTTGCGCAAATAAGTTATTGCCAACCTACTAGGTACGTACAGGAAGGCAGCCAGGGGCCCGGAAAAAACGCTATCCAAGGCCGCCAAGGTCGGTCGGCTGCATGGCGGCCAACTTTCTTCTTCTTTGCGTGCGAGCAGCGAGCCATATCCAATCCCGCGGATAGCAAAGAAAGAAAGAAGGAAAACTTTCCTAGCTACGTACAGATAAATGTGCTTTCTCGGTCTCTCCTTCCTTCCTTCCGCCACGTCGATTTGTATGTATCTAACCCGATCTGAAGTCGGTCGGAGTTGGATAGACAGAGCGTAAAATTGGGCGACCGGGCCTCCTCTGATCTACTACAGTACGTCTGCTTTATTATGAAGTCGACTCCAAAAACTTGATGGATGTTAGAGCGCATGCGCCACATGGCTCGATCTCGAAATTAGGACTTCGCTGCAAGCTATATCTAGTGGCTTACTTGGCCGAGGGCCAGAATCGTAGCTAGCCGCTGAAAATAGGGGCGGAAATGGTTGTGTCAAGCGGTTGTCGTTTTGGGCGGATGGGAGGCCGGACTTGTCTTGCATGATTGTGATGAATCGGCAAAGATATCGGGTAGCGATAACATCACGAATTTGTATCGCATACCTACCTGGTTGTCAGAGCGTCAGCGTTGCTCCCGAAAGACAAGAATATCTACTAAATATATTAATGTGTGCAAACGCAGTAAAGTAAATACTTTAGGTTTGTGAAGTTCAGTCGTTGCAATGCCAGATTCGAATATAGCCCCAGGGCCGTGTTGTACTTTTGAGTGGCAGGTATGGCGAGCGAGCGTTGCTGCAACGGTTGAAGAAGGACCGACGATCGAATTCGACCTCAATCCGTCCGTCTTTACGTCGCTCGCTTCGGAACCGTTTGTCAAGCATTGACACCTCGACGCTCATACACGTACGTTCGATCCATCGGCGCAAAATCGCGGCGGCGGCAAAAACCAAGCGGCCGCCCCAAGCAATCTCGATCTATCACGCGCCCTCGCTCGCCCCATGTTGATGATGATGCCTTTATTGGGGGGTTTCGACAGGAAGCAACGTAGGAACAGAATCGTGGCACACAGGGACCTCGCCTCGCCTCGCCTTGCTAGCTCGCATTCGGCATTTTCTTTCGCGGCTTCACTTCCGCGTCGAGAGGGAGAGGGGGACATAATTGCTGCGCCAAAGACTGCGCTTAAATCGTCTGCCGCCGCCGTTTAAATGGCATCTCATGTACATGTCCCACTTTCCAACCCTTGCCGAAATACGACAAAAAGGGGAGGAGAAGTGGGACTTGCGTCTAGTTGCCCTCTCTACTCTTTCTTTTCCTTCTCGCAATCGAGAGGCGCGGGCGCAAAAACTTTTTCTCCATTCAACCATTTTCATTGCCCATTATGCAGAGCAGACTCACTCGAGCAGGCCATAGAGGGAGAGTGACTCAGGACTTTTGCCGGGCATAAATTTGCTATTAAGCTTATCGCACTACGTACTATACGATTAATTTCAGTTCGCGAGTTCGCGATTGCCACGATCTGGCATCCCTGGAGTTTGCGCGACTGTTCCTTCCTTCCTTCCTTCCGTACGTCGAGAGCAAGAAGAGGACTTCGACGTCGAGTAGTCGGAAATTAAACATTGAAAGGCGGCGGCGGTACTCGGCCGCAGCTAGACAGCTCTCGAAGCCGATCGAACGAATATTGGAAAATCGTCGTCACTATTGGAGATTCGGAGAAGAAAGCTGGGCGGGCGTACATACGCACAGCATAATAAAGGAGTCTTGCCAGGGGTTCCCCGGTTCTTCGCAAAAGTTGGCGGTGGCGACAGTTGCCCGGTTGGTGTTTTCCACGCGGGAAGAAGGAGGGAGACGAGGGGCAAACTCTGTGTGGGTGTCTGGCGCTCGGTCGCGGTCGGACTGTCGGCGGCATGACTTTTTAATGCCACACACGAAGTCGCCGGCGAGGGGAAGAAGAACAAAAAGAGACAGCAAGGCAGGGTATATCCCATGTAGTCGCATTTGCACTCACGGAAAAAAGCTGCCGTATAATTCAGCACTTAGATGAAATGTTCAAATGTTAGTCTTACAATGGCAACGCCTTACACGAGAAGATGCGATGATGGTTAGAAAGAGCGAGCGGGCTGTAGAGAGCGAGCGTCGAAACTGTGGCTTGCTGGCAGCTATGAAACGTTTTTATTACCATGTTGCCGCCAGAATGTGCGGACGGAGCGGGGCACGAGCAAAATACAAAAGAGGGCGGGAGGGGAGACTTCGCCGCTCATGCCGCAGCTAGCCCGGAATTAAAAGCTCGTTGCCAATGATAGCATCGTGTACGTACGCACAAGATCACTGCTTATTTCGTGATGCCGACTGACTGACTGACTTTCTTGTGAAATCGGGAGATGAGAATGGATCAGGGCTAATCCCATCGATCACGGAAGAAGAAGACCAATAGGAGCATGAGGAAAAATCGCGAATACTATCCACCGTGCACGTATACTGTATGTAGTAAATTATAATCTACTAGCCAGACTGCGCCCCCTACCGGGGGCTTGTCTGGCTAGCAGCCGCGTCAGTGGGCCGTGTACACGTCATATTATGGTTGTTTGGCCGTTTGGCAAAGTTTCCACCCCTGAAAGTTTAGGGGGTGCCCATGTATGTCGGGGGGTGACCGGGT
>JAAUYK010022626.1_pt1 | contig 13428 bp, 9 predicted proteins | sample 7278021 | NCBI WGS metagenome assembly JAAUYK01 (sample SAMN14350223, study PRJNA611818) | marine sediment metagenome | isolation source: surface marine sediment (1.8m) | place: French Polynesia: Moorea | collected 2018-08
AAGGCCATGAAGAAGGCGTCGCTGGACGAAGACTGCCTCCTCGTGAGGGACCCCTTCCAGAGCGCGATCGACGCCAAGGCGACCAAGAGGGCGGAGACGGGGCTCGTCTACGACCCCGGGATGCTGATGCACGAAAACCCCTGGGACCCCGAGCACATAGAGAGACCGGAGAGGCTGAGGCGGGCCAGGGAGAGGTGCGAGGAGCTGGGACTGATCTCGCTCTGCCGCGAGGTGCCGTCCAGGTGCGCCACCGACGATGAGATCCTCGCAGCGCACACGAAGGAGCACTTGGACTATATCTCGAACCTCGGCAGCGAGGCGACCATGGAGGACGTCAGGAGAGAGCTCGTCCCGCTGTCCGTGTACATGAACGGAGAGTCGCTGCACGCGGCCAAGCTGTCGGCCGGGTCCGCCATCGAGCTGGTGACGCACGTCGCCGAGGGCAGGGTGCAGAACGGGCTGGCCATGATCAGGCCGCCAGGACACCACGCGTCGCCGAGCCTGGCCAACGGATTCTGTCTCTTCAACAACGCCGCCATCGCCGCCAGACACGCACAGAAGAAGCTCGGCTTGAAGAGGATCCTCATTGTAGATTTCGACGTGCACCACGGTAAAACAGCATCGCTGTATAATGGGTCGCCTCAAACTATCTTATCGATTCGATTTCAGGCCAGGGCGTCCAGCGCCAGTTCATTGACGATCCGGGAGTGCTTTACACGTCCATCCACAGATATGAGCTGGGCAAGTTTTGCCCACACCTGCGCGAGTCCGACTACGACAACATTGGCAAGGGCGCCGGGGAGGGGAGGAACGCCAACATCGCTCTGAACGAGGCAGGACTGGGCGATGCTGAGTATCTGAGCATCTTCCACCAGGTCATCCTCCCTCTTGCGCACAATTACAGCCCGGAGTTATTGATTGTGTGTGCCGGATTCGATGCCGCAATCGGCGACCCCGAAGGAGAAATGAAGGTGTCTCCCATGGCGTATGGGCACATGGTATCCGCCCTCATGACCTTGGCGCATGGAAAGGTGGCAGTGCTCATGGAAGGCGGCTACTTCATTGAGAGTCTGGCAGAGTCCTGCGCCATGACTCTCAGGGCCCTCCTGGGTCTACCTTCGATTCGGCTCGGGCAGCTACGGGGACCTGCGTACTCGGCGGTGGACTCCATTCTCAACTCCCTGTCTGCATTGAGGTCGCACTGGAACCACCTCCAGATGCAGGAGGAGTACTCCATCTCCAGCTACGACGCGGCCGTCGACAACGACTGTCACTTCCCCCTGCTATCGTACGAGGGCCAGCAGCACCTCGACGCTCGTGAGGCCACCAAGTTCGAAGCACTCTACGCGAAGCACACGGACTCTGAGCTGGAGGAATTCGCCTCCGCAGTCCGTTCCATGAGGCTGCGAAATTCGGCTGCGTTGTCTCAGGCCCCGAAAGGTGTGGCGCTGGCATACGACAGAGCGATGGCCCGTCACGCAAATATGGAGGAATCGATGCATCCAGAACGACCTGAGCGCATTATTGAGATTTTCCAGCGCCTGGAGGAGTACGGACTTCCGGAGCGAACGCTCGCCGTGTCTTCTCGACTGGCGGCCAAAGAGGAGGTCTTGCTCGTTCACGACGCTGCCTACTTCGACTCCCTGGTAGAGCTGCCCTCTCTCGTCCAGAAGGAGCTGAACGAGAGAGCCAAGGAATACGACTCGATTTATCTGAACCCTGCGACTTTCGAGTGCGCACTAATGTCCTGCGGAACCCTCCTGAACGTCGTTGATGCCGTGATGGACGGCTCTTCGCCCGTCAACTGTGGCGCCGCCGTCATCCGTCCCCCGGGCCACCACGCGGAACGCGACGAGGCCTGCGGGTTCTGCATCTTCAACAACGTTGCTGTGGCCGCGGCCTATGCCATCCAGATGCACGAGTGCAAGAGAGTCATGATCCTCGACTGGGATGTCCACCACGGTAACGGGATTCAGAACATGTTCTATGACAACCCCAACGTCCTCTACGTCTCGGCGCACCGCTACGACAATGGCACCTTCTTTCCCACCAGGGAGGACGCCAACTACGACTTCGTCGGCGAGGGAAGGGGAGAGGGCTTCAACGTGAACATTCCCTGGAATGGGTCCGGCATGGGCGACCCGGAGTACTTGAGCGCCCTCTTCAGCATCATTCTCCCGGTGGCCTATCAGTTTGATCCTGACCTGGTGCTTGTCTCGGCGGGCTTTGACGCGGCTCGAGGCGATCCCCTCGGCCACTGCAAGGTCTCCCCCGAAATGTACGGACATATTGTGCATCACTTGCGAAATCTCGCCAACGGAAGGGTGATTGTGGCCCTGGAAGGCGGCTACAATCTGAACACAATATCTCTATGCATGTCAATGTGCGTCAAGGCTCTACTGGGAGACCCCATGCCGCCCCTGTCGCTCGAGCCGCCTCCCAAACCAAGCGCCGTGCAGTCCATACGCAACGTCGTGGCGACGCACTCAAAGTATTGGAGCAGCCTGGCCTTCGGCAAGAAACTACCCAACTCGTTCGAGGACCTTAAAGCCCAGATGGGCAGCATCGTGAAGAAGAAGGACAGGCAGTCGTACTTCGCCGTCAAAGAAGTCGCGACGCCGACGCCGGCAGGGAAAGACGTTAAGGCGGCCGGAAACCTTGACTCATTGTCCCAGGCCCTGTCGGCAGTCCGCGTCCGAGACCAAGAAGAGTTAGAGGGAGAGGTCAAAAGCGGTGGCGAATCGAAGGAGCAACATTGAGAGAGAAGGAAGATCGGTTGACTCCCCTCTGCAGCTACGAAATACGTCTTAAACTTACGCTAATCGGCTTTCACTTAACGTAACACAATCAGTACCTAAGCATCTGGGTATTACACTTACAAACGCAGTTGCCAAATTCTCTGACCATTTAACCGCGCTATTTGTATTTTCCTACTCTATTAAAGCCCCTGTATTTTAAGATACACATAAGAAATACAGAGCAGCACTATATTACGTAGATCACGTTAGGGTCAGCTCATATGCTAACTACTGACACCTGCATTTCTATTCCAGGCCCGCCGCCATGGCCTCCACGGGCTACGCCTTCGACGAGGACATGCTTCGGCACGCCAATCCCTGGGATTCCAGGCACATCGAGTCCCCGGAGAGGCTGTCCCGATCCCACGCGCGGTGCGCCGAGCTTGGGCTGCTGGAGCGCTGCCACAAAATCCCCTCTCGACGGGCCACCGACGACGAATTGACTTTAGCCCACAGCCAGGAGCACCTATCAAACTTGAAGAGTCTGGTCAAGCAGTCGGTGGAGGAGATCAGGCTGGCCACCCTGGCCAAGTCGGTGTACGTGAACGAGCACTCATTGGATGCCGCCCGCCTGGCTGCCGCAGCCGCTGTCGACCTCACAAGCGCCGTTGTGAAGGGCGAGCTGAGGAACGCGATGGGTCTGGTCCGCCCGCCCGGCCACCACGCTACCAAGGGCGACGTGTGCGGCTTCTGCCTGTGCAACAACGTTGCCATCGGTGCCAGACATGCGCTGAGAAATCTGGGACTCTCGAGGATTCTCATCGTCGACTTCGACGTCCATCACGGGCAGGCTACACAGTATGAGTTCTACGACGATCCCAGAGTGCTCTACATTTCGATACACAGATATGAGAATGGCAGGTTTTGGCCGCACCTGAGAGAATCGGACTACGACCATACCGGAGGCGAAAGGGCCAAGGGATTCAATATCAACATACCTCTCAATGAGCCGGGACTCGACGACTCTGACTACATGGCCATCTTTCACCAGGTGATCCTTCCCGCTTCCCATGAGTTTAATCCCGAGTTGGTCCTGGTTTCGGCCGGCTTTGATGCGGCGCTCGGCTGCCCCGAAGGAGAAATGGAAGTGTCCCCACTGGCATACGGACACTTTGTGAAGAGCCTCATGTCTCTGGCAGGCGGCAAGCTTGTCGTCATGCTGGAAGGCGGCTACTTCGTGGACACATTGGCGGAAGGTGTGGCAATGTCCCTGAGAACTCTGCTGGGCGACCCTGCCCTCCGGCTGGGCCCTCTGAGGAGGCCAAAAGAATCCGTGATAAAAAGCATCCTAAACGTGATAACTGCTGTAAAAGGCCAGTGGAAGTGGTGGGACTTCAGAGAAACCTACCCAGCGTCGGGATCCCTGGACGAGAACTGTCACGTGCCTCAAATTGTCTACGAGGGCCAGGAAATGTTCGATGAGAGGCAGGAGAACATGAAGTCTGACGATCCAGACGACTACTTCTCGACAAACACAGAAGAACAGTTGGAGACATTTAGGTCAATATTCCAAGACATGAAGAAGGAATACGCTTCACGCATCCACGCGAACAAAGGCGTGGTCGCCAACGTAGCGCTGCCAGTCGCTCACGGAGACTCTGTGAGCGTACTTCACCCTTCCCCTGGCGATGACCTGAAAGCCGTTGTAGAAGCTGTCATGTCTGAGTCATACAGCTCCGGCATCGTCTACGGTCCTCAGCGTCATTTCGACAGAAAATTACTTAGTTCATCCCGGGTCGGCGAAAAGTTTCTTCACCTCCATCTGGGCCATAACGAGACTGCATCCACCGAGAATGAGCCCAATCTCCTCAACATCTTCCTGCACGCAGGAAGCAACATTGCGTCACAGCAACTGGCAGACAAGTATAACGTTCGCATTCTCCTACCGACGCTGATCCCGAGTGCGGCCGACGTTCTTTGCCCACTATTCAACATTGTGCTTCCCATATCCTACGAGTTCGATCCAGACCTGGTGCTGATAAGCGTAGATGACTGTGAAGACCCTAAAGTTGAGATCCTTCACGCCTACGTCCTACACCACATGCAGAGTCTGGCAGGAGGAAAGGTGGTGCTCATCATGTCCGACTCGGCGAGAAAGTCGTACATTTCTCTACTATTGAGTGCTCTCTGCGGGGAGCCGCTACGCAACTGGACTCACGAAATGCATTTCTCTCAAGAACTTGTGTCCACCTTGCAATCTGTTGGAAGAAGAATGGAACCGGACTGGAAGTGCCTTAATTTCGGACTGAAGATTCCGAAGTGATCAGATTTGTAATGAAATGACGGTATAACGAATTTTAGATGAGTAATTACAGTTACAAAAGCCTCTTAATGTTATGATATGTATTTATTTTCATATTAAGCAAAAGCTTTCTATATCGATTTCAGCCGAGTGAAGTATACGCCCCAACTGCAAACATGAAGCCAGACGAGCCAAAGCCCAGTGGTGACAGCTCCGAGACGGGCGCCGCCTCCTCTCCTCCTTCGACGTCGTACATCCCACAGCAGTACGGCCGCTTCTCCGACACGTCAGTCATTCACACCGTCTCCAGGTGCCCTGAGAGGGCGAGCAACGAAAAGAAGGTGGTAGAGTCCAAAGACGCGGGGAAGGCCGGCAAGTCGGGCAGCGGCAAGGAGTCGGACGCGGCGGCCGGCGGGGACGGAGGCCGCCAGGTTGCGTCGACCGAGTACAGGCCGAACGAGTACGGTTCCATCAACTTCAGCAGCCCGGTGGTGCAGACTTACTCGAGGTCGGTGAGCGGACGCTCAAAGTGCGAGGTGACCGACACCTCGAAGAAGAAGGACGGCGAAGAGAGCAAGTCCGACGGTGGCGAAGAGGAAAAGTGAAGGGAGAACGAACGTACCGCATACGTACATATGTACAAAAATTGCTCTTCCACGGGAGTGGGAGTTGCGAATAGTGATGGCCTCGTCAATATACTACAACCCGTTTTTTACCCAACCTTATTTATGTGTGTCTAGTGGGAAGCGTTAAACGAATCTCTGTCCCCATTGTTTCCAGAACCGATATGTCTGCCACCCTGCGGCAAATCCGCTCCCTCGGCCGCACCTACAGAGTGGCGTCCGCGCTCTACCCGCGCCGGCCCGCCGCCGCCGCCGCCACTGCCTCCCTGGACGTCTCCCGCGGAATGTCAAGCAGCGAGAGCGACAAGCCACACAGCATCACCGGCGGCTCCTACGACGGCCCCGGCAAGACCACCGTCGACATCCTCAACACGTCGACCAAGGTCGTCATGGTGGACTCGTACAGCACGAACGGCTTCCGGCTGAACAACCTGATGAAGGTGTACGGCCCGATCGCTGTATTCCCGACCAGCGTGCTCGCGTGGCTGGTGACCGGCCCGATGGGCATCACCCTCGACTCCCTCTCCCTCTTCCGGATCGTCCACCCGAAGCCGGAGGTGATCTTCGTCGGCTACGGCGGCCGGGGAGAGCCGCACGAGATCCGCTCAGTCATGGAGATGAACAGAATGGGCTACAACGTCCAGATCATGCCCACCGAGGATGCGATATCGTCCTACAACTACCTCGCGCTCGAGGACCGTCTCGTCGCGGCCGCCCTGATCCCGCCGGACCACCTGTCGCGATTCAGGACGGAGGACCTGGACGAACACGTCAAGCGTGTATCCATGTCGAAGGGGGAAACGCAGTACGATTTCGACTACGACGCCGAGTTAGCGAAGAACTGGCCAACTAGCATCTACGACAAGCCCAAGAAGGGTGGCTGGTGAAATTCCCGTTTATTGTAATTAGCTACGTCCCAAGTCAGAGTCAAATGAAAATACATAGCGTTAAATTGCCCCTTGGAATTACACACTGTACGTATATACGTACGTATTGTTCGGTTCGAATTCGAGCCGCTGTCCGATATCGTGGCCATGGGGTGTGACATAATAATGGGCATGGCCCTGCGGTTAGGCTACCCGCGAGGCGGCCACGACGCGTGTGTGGGTGACAGGAGCTAGGTTCATAAATAATTCAACATTTCTGCCTTGATGTCTGAGTGAGTTGGTTACGACGAAAGCAGGGGACGTCGCCTGCTGGCTCCGGGCAATTTATAGTATAATAACCGTGCGACAGAGAGCTAGTCGATGAGCTGAGAACAAGTCCACAAATCTTAGTTCGGTGTCACTTGCAGACCAGCGCAGCTAGATGCCTTCTCATACCATTTGGAAAGCTTCCAAGCGGATTCGAGCCAGAGCGGCGGCCGGGCGCAAGTCTCAAAGCCAACTTGCTAGGCGGCTGTGCCAAACAGCGTTACATGCGCGATTCTTACTTTTATATGTTCGCTGACTATAAAGAATTGGAAGCTCTTATCTACGGGAGGAACCGCGGACTTGTTAACCGCATTTGTAATTGTAAACTTCGTTCAAAGTTGGTCTAATTCACTTGTTCTTTTGAGGTACACCTCGTTAGAGCCATGTAAAAGGCAATTAGGAAGGAGTATAATTGCGTTAATTATTTAAAGCCGTAATTTCCGGGCCATCAAAACCCGGCCGGCTGACCGAACTTACAAACTGTCAAAAAAGTTAATTCTCATATGCGTGTCGAACACTGAAATATGACGTGTGGGTCACGAGCTCTATGCGTTGAGCCTTGTCGAATATGCTATGCAAGCCTGACGCGTTGTACGTATGCAAACTAGCACCATAACTTCGCATAACGTGAGAAGGAGTTCAAAAATTTTGCACCTCGCAATGCATAAAATTTCTACGGTGTAGAAGCTAGAACTTGGCGATCAGTATACGTACTACATACTATACATTACTCGGCTCCAAGTATAGAAATAACTTGGGCGCAGTCTTGCGTTCGTAGGCAATGTCAGAAATAGCTAGCCGCTCGCCTCGGTATGAATATAAACGTGGTGCTGAAGCAAATGCTTCCAGGATTGCTCTTCTTTCTGAGTGAATAACACATAATATTCACGTAGCTTTCCTCCGCTTTATAATTGTGACTATGCGTGTGGCATGGAGGGCGCCGCTTAACTTTTTACCAGAGAGCGAGCTCGTGGGTGCGTATACATGTACGGGACATGCAATGCGGTATAGCCCGGCTATCGGCGCGGCCGCCAGCCAAAAGTGTGGCTACACGTAACTTATTTATCAAGGGGCCTCCTTGCTTCAAAAAGTAGATGGAAAACCGCGACTCGTGGATATCACGATTAACTACGGGCGGGCAGTAGCAATTAATCGTACTGCTATCTGCATGCCCAATACAAATTAACCAAGGCGAAACTAAATTAGGCTAGCAGCTCACCGTAAATGCGCGTACACGCGTACGATGGTGCGATAAGAAAAGGCCGCCTCGGGAAAAATCATTACCTGCTGCACTGCATTTGGGATCGTTTACCGTTATGTACAAAGTATATTTGGTGCTTTTCCACGTTAGAAGTACGCCGCGTCCTCAGGTATATGTATGCTGCGTCACAGGAGCTTAATTCGTTTGGCTGCAGAAGGCCCACAATGCAATGCAGTCGCGAGCGGCGTAACGGGCGCTGGCTTTCATTCGTACGTCTCTCTCAAACTCAATTCAGTCGTCGTCGGGCCGTCCGACCGCGACCGCGTCCAGCCGTCCGACCGCTTCCGCGTCCGGCCGCTAGTCCGCGAAGGCCCGCGGCCGGCGAAGGAAGGAAGCGAAGAGGAGAGTGGTAGTGAACGTACATACGTACGTAGTGCGGGAACATGCACACGTAATAGGGATATCGACTTTCACACTGGGACGCACTTATGGGCATAGTGTATAATACATCGCCATGGCCGGAATCGTTGCCCAGTTAACGAAGGCGAATTGGGAGCGCAAAAAGAATCAGGGGAAAGCCGTTCCTCCGGACAAGAGCACGCTATACATCCCGCCGTTCGACCGGAACTTCGACCCGAACAAGCACAACAGATACGTGTCGCGAAAAAATGCCGCCAAGCAACGGAGACGAGTGAGTTAAAAAGCCCATGACTTTACTTCCAAATTATGGCATAGGCAGAAATGTGCCGGTATACCCTATCGATATCCACACTGACATGTGCTAACCATTTGACGTGACAAAGTCGTAAGCCTGCCATTGAGTCGCGGCCAATAATTCATGAGCCATATGTCTACGAGCATTGCGAAACTTTCAAGCAGGTGTCCTATCACAAAGGATACTTCCACGTCAAGGTGGTCGGCTTCGGCTTACGACAAATTATTTGCAAATAAACTAGAATGATATATAATGTGTGCTTTGTTCCAGGAGAATGAAGGCGGGATCGACAGAGAAAGCGAGGGCGACGAGGACGAGATATCTGTTACGGCGGAGGACCTGGACCTCGAGCGGGAGGACACGGCCGCCGCGGAGCGGAGAATACGTCGCGAGCGAATCGAGGCGAGCGAGAAGAAGAAGGCGGACTGGGTGCGCGCGATCATGGGCTGCACAGTTCTCTCGGTGCCAACGTTTATCCTCCTCTTTTTCCTCATCACCTTCTGGCTGGTGGAGCCGGAAAAGAAAGTGTGAACAAAGAAGCAATCATCCTGCCCGCTCGAGCAAAAAAGTCTTACAAAGTACAACCACGCACGACTATATATCTGAACCGAGGGCAATGCGTACGGTCTATGTACTACAAGCTCATATTGCATTTATTTGGGTACCAAGATCAGAGCTTACATGCAAATACTTGTCAGCATTTAAAAAGGTTCCAACACTCGGGGGGTGTAAATTTACCACAAAATCGTTTGATATGTCAGGTCTGAATAATAAGATACTTCACACAGAACAGTGTTTTTTGGTGATTCAGTTAATCCGAAATGTTATTGCGCCTCGGAGGAGGAAATTCTCTGGGCCTGCGCCGCTGCATTTTCTATCACTGCCGCCGCCTTCCTCGCGGCCACTTCGTCCTTCATCTTGTGTCTCTTCTGGTGGACTATGAGGGTGGATGAGCAAACGCCCCTCCAGTCACATCGGTCGCAGGCATAGGGCCGCTCGCCCGTGTGGACTCGCCTCCGGTGGACGAGGAGACGGTCGGAGCGGAGGAAGGCCTCGCCGCACATGTCGCATATGTAGCTCTTCTCCAGGGTGTGCTTCGTCCTCATGTGGTTGACGAGGCGCTGGCGAGTGATGAAGCCGCGACCGCAGTTATTGCAGAGGTGGTCCGCTGTCCCCGTGTGCAGGTTCTGGTGCTCCCGGTAACCGCGGCGAGACTTGAACTGCCTGCTGCATGCTGTGCACGTGTAAGTGCTCTCCTTTCTGACGTGCTTCTGAACGTGGTAGAACCAGGCGCTCTTTGTGGCGAAGGCAAGGTCGCACTTCTTGCACGTCAAGTCCTCCAGGGTAAGCTTCTCGCTCGGGTCGGCGTGAAACAGGCTCACATGGTTGGCAAGGTTTTTCGGGTACTGGAAAGACTTGGGGCAGCGATCGCACTTGTACTGCTTCTCAGCCTCTTTCCGGTGCACGTTCTTCACGTGGTCGCGGTACTTCTTCGCGGAGCGAAAGGTCCTCGGGCAGCGGTCGCAAGCGACGGAATCTGCTACATCCTCGTCGGCTGAAGCGTATCCCCTGCTATTTGACTTTTTGTGGGGACGGCCTCGCCTTTTCCTTTTTGAGCTGGCTTCGGTTTTGTGCCTATTGCGTCTTGACCTCCCTCTTTGAGCGGCAAAGTCATAATAATCTTCATCGTCATTTCCATCTAAAATAGTGTCCTCGCCTAAATGCCAGTAGGGTGCAGAACATCTGTGGGAACTCTCCGAGTCAGGTTTAGCCAATAGATTCGTAGATTTGCTCCAGAGTCCGACCTGGAGGCAGCGGACGAGATCGCTCTCCTGGCAGTCCTCTGTCGGAGACTGCAGTCCGCCGTAGAGAAACTCGGCAAAGTCAGTGAAGTTGGACAGATGGAAGTCGGGAAGCAGAACGGTGGTCACCTCGTCCGGCCAGGTGCAGACCTGTGTTAGAGCAAGCCTGAAAGGACAATAAAAGGGAACGATTATGAGACGAAATCATGTCTGAAAAAAAAACCAAGATGGAGATGTTTTTACGCACCTGATCAGTGGGCTGGCGGCCGCCAAAACGAGCCGGTGGCCGAGGAACACGCCGTCGGAGAGGATGATTCTGAGGTCGTGTGAGGACGGGGTATCTCCAATGCGAGGAAAGAACTGCTTAAAGCCCTCTCGTAGAATGTCGACATCTCGGCTCAGGATGAGGTCTGCAGTTGTCATCATCCCTACCTATTCATGTCGCAAATTTGGTCTGCACATGCTTTTTTCGTGAACTCAGTACTACTTTTACATATGATATTCAATGCTTACACGCAGAATGTCGTTTGGTCAAAATTGTAGTCATTCGCATTAATTGGCATATGTACTTATAGTACGAGTATACCGAGTATACGTAGACAACTCTCACTGTCCCTCAGAAAGGCATATTTGTCACTCAGAATGTCAGCAGGTGTCAGTTGCTGGCCATGCAAGGAAGTAGTGGACTAGTGGTGAGACTCGGGAGGGCCTTAAACGCTCTTAGCACGAAACCTATCATATGAAGTCCTACATACAGTAAAACGCATACGTAATTGATGTACGTGTATAAATATGTACATTACTTAAATATATTATGCGACCTCACTATTGCGGACTATAACACATAAGTACTGTACTGTACGTATGCGTACGTACTATACGTATGTTCATACTATTCATGCTTCGAAGGACTAGCTTTGAGTACGTAGATAATTGCACAAAATAGTCATTCTTTTTCGCAGATGGCTTCACGCTGCAGTATTTCTTGTTGGCTGCGTCGACGCAGCGACCTCGTTTTCTTGACTCGGCGCCTGCAGCAACGGCAACGGCGGTCCCGGCGGCAGCGGCTGCCTCCTGACCGCCGGCACCCCTTTGTGCCTCTTCCTGTGGTGGATCAGACTGGACGAGTCAACCCCTCTCCATTCGCAGACATCGCACTTGTACGGCCGCTCGCCCGTGTGCGCCCTCCTCCTGTGCACCACCAGCCAGTCTGACCTGGTAAACCCCTCCCCGCACGCGTCACAGATGTAAGGCTTCTCAAAGGTGTGCTTCGCCCGCCGGTGGATCATCATCTTCTGGCGCGTGATGAAGCCCTTGCCGCAGTCGTCGCAGAGGAAGTCGGCGACACCGTTGTGCCGGTTCATGTGGTACTTGAGGCCCTTGCCCGACTTGAAGGTGCGCGGGCAGATGGTGCACTGGAAGGTGGTGAAGTGCTGCTTCATGTGGTAGTAGCGCGCCGCGTACGTGCGGTACGTGGCGTCGCAGTGCTTGCACTTGAACACCCCGGGGGCGCACGAATCGCCATCCTGGTGCGTCTTCGCGTGGTTCGCAAGATTCTTGGCGTACTCGAAGGAGCGCTCGCACGTCGTGCACTTGTACTTCTTCTCACCTGCGCCCCTGAAAGAGAACATTTTTATAATAAACAACTTAAGACATTGAAAACTAAAATTCTTTTTTTTCCTGAAAAGAAATTTTTTTTCGGACAAACATTAGCGTTGAATTTTTCTTCATTATGAACTCCAATCTGATTGGCCCCAATTCTAATCTCCAACTCGATCCACTTAACAAAACATAATTGGCGAGTTCGTCATGAACTTGCCGGCGTCGACCCCGCCGGGATCGAGGGAGTCTCGCGTCGTCGTCTTTTGCTACTCAGCCGACCTCCCGGAGGCCGCGGACGCCACCGTCGCCGAATTAGTCAGGAAGATGCGCGACGCGTTTAACGAGTCTGTCGCCCTCGCCGCAAACATCGCCGCCGAGACCCCGAAGCCCATTCCGGTTCTCCATCCGCTGGGTCGCCATCGCGCGCCCGGAGGCCAAAGGATCCTCCACGGCGGCGGCTCCAATCCGGCGAATCTCATCCGTCTCATTTAATCACGTAGCTTGCCCAAATCTCCATCAATGACGTGCCAGGCACCCATTTTAAGCCATCCCAATTAAGGTGCCAAATTCCTATCACTGACGCCAAATGATTCCTAGTTCCTACCATACTGACCTAAATCATGACGGATTCTATCGAATTATAGGTATACGTATACGAACCTCTCGTGCACGTTGGCCATGTGCTTGCGGTACTGGTCGTAGTCGTTGAACTTCTTCTCACACTCCTCGCAGCCAAAGCTCTTGTCGTGTGTCATTTTGTGTACGCGGTACTTTGCGTAGCTGTGGAACACCCTCGTCGTGGGACAGGAGGCGGCGGGGCAGATCGAGGTGGCCTCCTCGCCGTCCCTGTCGCAGCGAGGGAAGTGAGCGCGAAGCTGGATGACGCTCTTGAAGATCTCGCCGCATCCGCCGCAGTCGACGAGGTGACGGGCCCCACACGCGTCCTCGCCGGCCGCCTTCCTCCGTCGCCTCTTCTTCTTGACCGGGTCGTCGCTGGGGTCGTCGGTCGACGGCGCGGCTTTGACTTCCTGCCCGACTTTTCCGACGGCGGATCCAGATTGGAATCTTGCTCTACCTGCCAACCGTAGTCGTCGTCACATTCTATGACATCCTCGGGATCGTCCTCGTCATTGTCCAGCCCCCCTTCCTCCTTCATAGTTTTACCTCTCCTCCTAGATCGCGCTTCGGACGGCTCCTCCTTTATGGCCCCTCGCGGTCCGCACTCCATCGTCCACCGTCCGACTTCCAAGCA
>JAAUYK010000305.1_pt1 | contig 13417 bp, 13 predicted proteins | sample 7278021 | NCBI WGS metagenome assembly JAAUYK01 (sample SAMN14350223, study PRJNA611818) | marine sediment metagenome | isolation source: surface marine sediment (1.8m) | place: French Polynesia: Moorea | collected 2018-08
AATTTTCGCACCAAGTTACCCCTAGAAACCTATTTTCGGTTCATTTTCTGGTGGTTTTTATGGACGAAATATTTTTTGCCGCCTGGGGTCTATCAAATACAGCATAGTGCGTCCGTCCGTCCGTCGGCACAGAGCAAACTGCCCGAGGCGGCTCTGATTGATTGCCGCCGCCCCAATAATTGGGGCCGCGCGTGTGACCGGCCAACCGGCCAACCGGCCAGCCGGCCATCCCACCGGCGGCCAAAAGAGCAAGCGTACGTCCGGCCGGCCTCCCTTTCCAACGTGATTACAATGAGTGAATGCATGCATGATTGCCACTGCCAGCAGCGAGCGAACAAGCGAGCGAGCGTGCATTCTGCTGCCTAATAAGAGAGCCCGTTATTAACAAGTTATGAAGCAATAAATTTAGACTACTACGTACGGACAGTCTACAGTGCAGTGGAAAGGCAGGTAGTTCCTTAGGCAGACAATTAAGCGAGCGAGGTAGCGAGCGGCAGACACGCCGGTTTCTAATTACGGGTCTCGGGCTAATATAGTGTAGCGAAATTGATTCGACCTCGCGTCATACATTTCTGACCCGAATCACGCGAGGGAGCTAGCGCGTCCGTCCGCCATGCGAACACGCGACGACGGCGAATAACAAATTGGCCTCTCTTTTCAGGCTTCGCGACAGCATGTTCGCGCTCGGCCTGCCCATCTCCCAGGCGGCGGCCTCCACCATCCTGGGTGTGCTCGGCCTCTACCTCTCCCCAAGCTACATCTTCGTCACCTTCTTCAAGATGGTCTTCCTGGTGATCGTGCTGGGCGCCCTCCACGGCCTCCTCCTCCTGCCCGTCCTCCTCTCCTGGTTCGGGCCGGGGATGTGCGAGCGGCGCCGCCGGAGGCCGAGGAGGAAGCAGAGCGAGCTGGACACGACGACGACGGAGAACGACTTTGGCCGGCGGACGAGCAGGAAGAGCAGCGTCGAGGTCAGTACACGTACTCAGTCAGTCTCTAGCCCGGGCCGATCTCGCATAGTTGGAAGTCTATTGCGTCCCCTAAAACCAATTTCCAATAAATGCCTCCGTTTCACGAGCGGTATTCCATTCATGAGGACAATTTCGGCGGCGGCATTTCGCTGGCTGGGCTCGCGCTGCTGCGAATAACTGTCCGGCAGGCGAGCGAGCGAGCAAGCGGCGCTCACTTTACAAAGGGAAGGAAGGAAGGAAGGAAGGGACTCTTTCACAAATTGCTGCCAGCTTTTCCCTTGGGGCCAGATGTAGGGTAATTTTTATCGGCGCCGCCAAAGGGGACCGCAGATTTTGCCCACCTGGAGACACGACTATACCACTACTCGGGTTTCATCTGTCCCGCAGGAGCTGCACGAAACCCCATCGTCGACGACGTCAACTCCGCCGCCGCCACCGCCGCCGCCCCTGCCGCCCACGGCGTTGGTAGACCGCGAAATCAAAATTCCAAGACCGTCCCTACAGCAGCAACAGCAGCAGCAGCAACGGCAGCACGCGAGAACAGGAAGAGACAATGGCGGCTACGACTCGGAGAGACTCTAGGCACGCGAACGAGATCGAGAGAAAGAGGAGAGAGGCCACGAAGCTGGCCGGAAGCGCAATGACTATTAAAGAGAGCTAGGCGCTCGGACGGACCGCGGCCGGATGGACGGCCAGCCGTAATCGGTCGCCAATCAGAGCGAAAGGAGAGAACGAACGCGAACGGGTGAAAACGATAGAGTCTTCGATCGCTGTCATCGAAATAAAGGCGCCATTTGGGACAATTGTCGATAGCATCGTCAGAATGAAATTACGTACGGCGTCCATGGGGTGTGAAATCAAAACAAGAGGAAAGTCGCACTCGTATACACTATATGTACTCAATAAACATGCAGTATGTGGAATCGACTATATATTGCGCGATTTTTTTTTTGCTTGAATGTGGTGGTAGTATTCTATAAGGGTTGCGTTCGTGCGGGAGAGAATTCCTTAGCTATAAATAGACGTAGACAATTAGGCTAACACCAGCTTTAGTGACATCCCTGAGTAGATACGTACGCGTACGTACTCAATACAACGCTCTTTTCAAGAACTACCACGCAGTTAATAAAACAGCTAAAATATTTCGGTGTCTTCCTTGCAGTCAGTTTTGGCACATATGCAACGTGCTAAACTTTTTTTGCACCCATGTAGACATACGACTCTGAGAATTCATTGACAGCGGCGAGAGTGCGATGAACTCTTTCGAAATATTTTGTTAAGCATAGCAACTTTGGGCCGCCAAATAACGCACCGAGCGAGGAGAGGAAGATGAGGAGGAGGTGCATGATCGAGCTGGTCATCCAGTCAGCCAGGTGCGAACGGACGACATTCCTTCCGTTCCACGAAAACCGGACACAAAAATGTCGGAGAAGGCCGTTCGTTGGAAAGGAGCTGTAGAACGAACGAACCGGCGCTCGGCCGACTGGCACCCGCCGCCTGAAACGAAACGATCCTCGAAAGAAAGAAGGAAGAAGAGAGCGAGCGAAAAATCGCGAGGTAGCTAGGGTCACCCGTCTGCGGTCGATCGATCGGACAGCTAGGCGCGAATTCCAGCCCATCACTACTCGGGAAGGATACGTCAGAAATGTCCCGAAAAAGAGGCTGCACGGCTGATTCTTCGAACATAGCGGGGAACGTGCGGCCGACCGACCATCGCATTGCTTCCAATTACCGGCACTCACAGCCGCTGCCTAGCTCCCTCCTACCCCTTCCTTCCTTCCTTCCTTTCTAGCTCCGTCGCCCCTCCATCTGCAGATCCCTACCAATGGTCATCTATTCATTTTCTGCTCTTGCTCTCTCTGCAGAATGGTCTCTGGCAGTCAGGCACCAGCACAGCTCCTACACCACATTACGTATGCCCGCCGCCGCAGAGCAGAGCAGCCAGACCGGTCGACCGGTCGGCCAGCTATCCAATAGACTTTTTTCATTGCAATGCGTAAATCACCGGCTATCCGACATCTAATCCGTGCATTTAATGGCGAAACATTGCAAGATATAATCTGGAAGGAGCGAGCGAGCGCCATCGAGGGAGAAAAGAGTCTTCGAGGAGGACGGGTTCATCGGAGAAGGAGGAGAGGAGAGGGCCAGCCGTTCAAGAGAGGAAGTCAGAACTCAATTCGAGAACGGGCACTAAAATCTCACCTGAAAGGTAGGCAAGGTCTGTACGTTTGTTCCATTTCATAAAAAAGATTACGTGTATTACGTACGTGTATGTACTGCGTATTTATGCACGTACGAAAATAGGCTGTACCTAATTACACTACGCATTACATTTTGTATGCGTAATTGCAAATTATAATCCGAGTCTAGTCCTCGAACGAAAAATATAAGCCAGTGTGTTTGTTTCTTGCGGGCGCGAAGAATGGAAGTTTTCTTTCCTCCATTTTTTTCTCGCGAGATCACGTGCCTTTTAAAGGCAGCTAGCTCGGTGCATATTCCGCGAGATGGACGTGCGGGTGGCGAGCGGTCAAACCGCCCCGTTTCCTCCTCCTCCCGGCACTTCGTTCGCTTCCGCCGGTCGCCCGACGCCCCCCGGAGGAGGCCGGGCAAAAAGCGTGTATTTTTCATAACCTCATTTCATTTTTTCTTGGATCCCTACCAGCAAATCGACGCAGAAGCTGGCGCGAGAGAGCGGCATCGGCGTCGGCAAAGCCAGGGAGAAGGAGGAGGACGAACGGACGGACACACAGACTCACGGTCCGAACAAGTGGCGTCGGCGTCGTCGCCGGCGGCGGCCGTCATACGGGGCAGGACAGAGAGGGAGAAAGAGAGAGAGGGGGGGCGCCGACGGCGACAGTGTTGAGCAGGCCGGTCAGCGGAGGAGTGAGTGGGCCAGCTACGCCGGACGGAGGGACGGGCCGGCCGAAAGCGAGCCGGCGGGCGGGAGGGCGAGCGAGCGAGCGAACGGGGCGACGGCGAGCTTATTTAGTTTAGTGGATCTTGGAGACGGGCACAAGCCCTGCAACAAATGCATATTTCGGACGGCTCATTTCAATAGAGACTACCGGAGGGCTCGTGGAGGGTGTATGTTGGCCACGGGAAGTATGCCTCGACTTTCATTTCCATGATGCGATTCGATAGAGAGATTTGTCCTTGAGAGGTCTTTCCATGTTGCAGGGTTCGTCCTCTTCCTCCTGCTTCTCCTCTTTCTTCTACCGCCGCCGACGCCGCCGACGCCGCCGACGCCGCCGACGCCGCCTCGGCGATGGAGGCGAGAGCTCAGTTTTGCCTCCTTCTCCCCTCGCTCGCTCGCTCGCTCGCCTCCTTCTTCTGTCCCGGGCCGCCTTAGGCTATTGGCCAAACTCCTCGGCGACGACGAATTCAACTCATAATGGACGCTGGCCGGTGGCCGGTCGAACGCTCGCTCGCTCTTTCCCCATCGCCGACGCCGCTCACTGCCCAACGCGCTGGCCAAAGTGGAGAGAGAAAGACTGGCGGCGTGGCGAGCGCCGCCAGAGACGATTTGGGCAGCAGTTAGCATGCTCAGTTTAGTTCTCGCCGCGGCTGGGTCGGTCGGACAGTCGGACGGACGGACGGCGCTGCACGACGCACCGCGCGAGCGAGCGGGCGGGAAGGATGGATATAGAGGAGGAGGACACAGCTCGCTCGCTCGCTGCTGGCAATGTCCAGTCCAACAGACTGTCGGCCGGTCGGTCGGCCCGGCCTCGCTGACACTCACTCTCTCTCTCCCTTCTATTATTCACCACTGGACATACGAACGGCCAATCTAGGCAGCTAGTCGGCCGGCCAAAGGATTGCCAGTGGTGCATGACGGGACAATCCCCCTTGAGACGGCCTCGGTCGGGCGACGTCGCGTCGCTGCATATGGGGCGCATCCCCGCTCTACATGGGGCAGACTTACCATCGCATTTGAATTTCACATCGCAAATTTCAAAATCTGACCAACCCGCCTAGCTGGCTAGCTGCCTGCCTGCCGCTGCTTGCCGCTTGCAGCGGCAGCAGCAGCAGCTCTTTCTTGGCAGAAAGTAAGTTGAGGAACGCCGGAGGCGGCGGCGACAGAAAAGCAGCTACACTGGGGCGGCGGCGGCTACGGCGGCGGCGGCGGCGGCGCCTTCTTTCTCCCCCTCCTATAGCTAGCTAGCGCTTGACCAGCGCTCAAAGCGGCGTTGGCGGCTCCGCCATGCCGGCCGGCCGGCCTGCCGGTCAGACAGACGGCAGGAAGAATACCCAAGGATGTAGTAGTATACCTACTATTCGTACGCCGCCGACCGACGCCGGCGCCACTGTACTACAACTCAGTGCGCGTGTAGTACGTACGCGAGTACAATGTTACTGAAGCCAGCTAAGCTAGCGTCGGCGGCGTCGGCATCGTCCAGCGTGAGCACGTCGGTCGGTGCATGGATGCCTCCTGCTCGCTCGCTTGCTCGCTCCGACGACGCTGCAGGCAAGATGCCTTGAAAGCGGTGGTGGTGGAGGGAGCAGATTTTGGGGGTAGATCCGGCTCCGGACGAACGAAAGAACGAACGAAAGAACGGCCGGACGGTCGCGAGCGGCGTCGACTTACGTTACGTACTTGCCTGGCTGCCAGCGAGCGAGAGAGGGAGGGAAAGAAAAAAGTAAAAAAAAGGAGCTGGCTATAATGTCATGCAGGCGCGTTATACGTACTTCCCCGGTGTGTTGAATTTGTTTTATCTCGCCCAGCCGCGGCCAGAGAGAGAATCGAAAGCAGCTGGCTAGATGCTTTCTAAATGTGATCGCAGATCGTTCGGAGGATAATAATACTCAGCACTAGCTTTTTTGCAAAATTTATACGACTTCTCCAAACAGGAATATTCGTCCGATCTAGCTAGCTAGGTGTCAACGATGTGAGATATTACAAGCATTTTCGCGCTGCCACAACCCAACGCACGAAACCACGCCGCACCTAATAGAACTCGAAGAGTGACCGACATTGTGGTCAGATGAAAATGCATTTCTGTGTGCGTGATCCGCGTGCGTCAAATCGGAGGGAGGCCGCCAGCGCGTACGTATTAGGACATTAGGCCTACTTAACCTTGATTTAGTAGGCAGGCAGGCAGGCAGGTTCGAAAGTGGCTGCTTGCTGCCGCCATATCTATAATGACCCCTCGTTGATTGGCGCGTGACCTGACAACAAGAGCGAGCGAGCGAGCGAGCGAGCTACGCACTTCGTTCGCATATCTTCTGCAGCAGTGGCGGCGACGGCGGCGACGACGCCGGCGCTGGAATTCTCAATGTATTGGAATCTTGACTGACTGACTGACCAGTGGCTGGCCGGCCGGCCGGCCGACCGAACTGCCACTAGCCAGCCAGCCAACCAGCCAGCCCAAAATCTTGTCGCTGCCACCATAGACTGACTGGCTGGTGCTGGCACCAACTTAATTCCTTCTCCGTCCGACCGTCCGGCTTCCTAGCTGCCCCGCGAAGATCGCAAGGGAGGAGGAAGGAGGGAGGGAGAGAGCGAGAGCGAGAAGTAGCTCTAGGCAAGAACAGGTCGCGCGCCGCGATGGACACTGGCCAGCGGCGTCTGCGAGCGAGCGAGCGAGCAAGCGACGCCGTGTCCGTCCGTCCGTCCGTATGTACGTCAAGTGTGCAGCCAGCTACTACTACGTGCGGGAGAGCTCTGAATTGCCAAGGGTAATCAAGGATGCTTTCAAGAGAATAGGGATACAACAGATTAAGAATGTCTGTCCTGGTGCATAGTATATTCTGTAATTGTACAATTGCTTAACCATTTCGGGTCGCTTGACCACATGGGACTGGCACCGCTGCTATATCCCACTACCACGGGTTTTCTTCTTTGGGCAACTCGCCGCTGACGTCTCTGCCGTCCGTCCGGCCGTCCGTCCGTCCCAGCAGTGCCGCCATCGCTCTCCTCCCCCTTACTCTCAGCTTGCACAGGGAGCGAGCGCATGCCCACTTCTTCTCGGACCCCCGAACGGCCGAACGAAGTGGACGGCGAGCGGATAGCCGGACGGCCGATCGCATACGATGGACGGAGGGACGGACGGGCAGCCGGACAGTGTCCAGTCCGTCCGGTCGCCGCCGCTGCCCAATGCCCGGCGCTGGACCAGAGGAAGAGGAGGAGAAGGAAGGTGCTGCTGCTGTTTGGACACTCACTCTTTCGGACGGACGGACGGACCTTCGCCGCCGCCGCCGCTCAATTCTCTAGCCCGACCGAACGCACGCTCGCCGGTCGCTATAGTATATTCCGACGGGCGCTCGCTCGCTCGCTCTCGCAGTTCGGACGCTCGCTCAGAAGTTAGACTACAGCAAGGAGTGGGAGGGAGAGGAAGGAACCACAGCGACGGTTCTGGTGGTGGTACTAGAATTGGTGTGCGCAGTGCTGCTCCAAGTGGCAGCGGTGGAAGGAGAGGCTGGCTGGACGCAGCTAGCCAAGAAATTTAAGCAAGCAACGGAAAATCAAAACGGAGAATAGCAAAGGGTGAAGAGGCAATAATACTACAAACACCGCATAGCAAGTACAGTAGTGAAAGTGCGCAGCAGTGCATTCAGCCAGAGGCGGGCGGACGGACGGACGGACGGACGATCGGCGGAGAGCATCGAGCGCGAAATATCCTTGTGGGCCCGCGATATAGTGTAGCAGCAGCAGCAGCGGAGTTGTTCTCTCGTACATTTCAACAGTGTCCGGCGGCGTGAGAGGCGGCGACGGCGGCGGCGGCGGCGACAGAGCAGTCAGTGAGTGTCCAGTGGTGGCCAGCAGCGAAGCGAGCGACCGAGCGAGATCGAGCTGCTGCAGCTAGCCGCTCACTCACTCACTCACTCACTCCTCCTCCTCCCCCTGTTCCACTGCCGCCGCTGCAGCAGCAGCAGCAGCAGCAGCCTTCTCGCTTGCGGCCAAGTGAAAGTTTGTGCAATTTAAAACGGAGTCGGCGGCGGCGACGGCGACGGCAGCGGCGGCGGCGCTCCTCCTCTTCCAGGATAGACAGGATAGTACGTCCGAGCGGGAAAAGGCGGCGGCGGCAGTGGCCAAAGCAGCGGCGGCGGCGGGACAGCGGCCGGCGGCGGTGAGTAGCTGCTCTCCTCTTCCTTCTCCTCCTCCCTCGTCCGCTCGCTCGCTTGTTCGGCCAGGTGCTGGAAAAGCGGCGCTGGAGCAAGAAGAAACTGAAGGTCGCAAGCTCACCCGACCGACCGACCGACCGACGAGCGAACGAACGAACGAACGCCGCGGCTGCGGCGACGGCTTCGGCCGGAGAAGCAGTAAAGAAGGATGACGGAACATAATAATAGTAGCAGTTACGACGACGGCGGCAGCGGCGGCGTCCGAGGAGGAAGCAGCAAGGCCGAAAATGAACTCCAACTAGTACTGTTGGCAAAAGGATAAAAAAGCAGCTACGCACGCACGCGCGCGCGCCAGCTCTCCGACCGCCGATCGAAGATAGCGGCGCGCTAGATCGGGCGCGCATATTAAACCCCACATGCGAAACAAAGTGCCATGAAGAAGAAAAGACGATAGGGATATCATGTTAATCGCTCAACCCGAAACTTCAGTAATGCATCCTACAACCACGAGGAAGGAGAAAGCAGCCATAATACTACAACGAAGCGTCGTTATTAGTCATGTACCACAATAATCAAAGTGCCATAGCAGCAGCAACTACGCCGACAACAACGATGTTACCTACAGCTAGTCAACTCCTGCCGCCGGCGCACCACCACCAGCAGCAGGTGCAGCCTCAGCATCATAATCATCATCATCAACAGTACAGCAACGCAGATCAAAACTTGAGCAAGCCGCTCCCCTCCCCGCGGTTTCCTACGCCGACGTCGGCCAGTGATACGGTCGCGGGGATGGGGGCGGCCGTCGGGGGCAACGGCGCCCCGGCCGACGACCTGGGCACCGGCGGCGGAAGCGGCGGCGGCGGAAGCGGAGAGGAGATCTGGGACCTGGACAGCAACACCGTTAAGCGCTACACGGTCCTTGACAGCGGCAGCAGCCCTGTCTCCGCCGCCGGCCACCAGCTGGCCCCGCACCAGAGCGACCCCTGGTCTCCCGCGACGGCCAGCTCCTACTCGAGCTGGAGCACGAACTCGTCGTCTTCGACCGCCGCCGGCGCCTTGCCCGACTTCCACTCCTCGTCCTCGCCGTCGTCCTCAGCAGGCTTTCCTTCCTACGACTTTTACGGCCCCGGCTCCGGCCTGGCCAGCTCAAAGTCACTGTCGTCTTCTGCGGCGGCGGCCGCGGCCGCGGCGGCGGCGGACGACCTCAAGCGACCCAAGTCATATCAGTGCGACGCGTGCGACAAGTGGTTCACCAGCTCCGGCCACTTGAAGCGGCACTTCAACACAACGATGCATAAGAACGCCTTACGGCAACGCGGCGGCAGCGGCGGCCTCCTGAACGGGACCGGTGTCCCGTCGCCGCTCGACTCGGTGTTCGCCTCCTCGACGGCCTCCTACCTGGGGGAGAACTCCGGTAGCAGCAGTATTAACACGACGACTCCACCATTGGATATTGGTTCGACTACCTCGCAAATCAACAATAGCACCTATCATCACCAACATCATCACCACCACCAGCAACAACAGCAGCAACACCCTATGCAGTCCGGCGGAGGAGGAGGCCTCCTCGGCCTCGGGGGCTCCAGGGGCGGCGACCCCCTTACCTCACTAGTTCCTAACCACCATGGCCCCCACCCTCACGGCGCCGCCCCCGGCTCCGTCTCCTCGTGCAACTCGTCGTCGTCCGCGTCGCCCTCCCCGCTCTACGGGTCGTCGTCCACCTACAGCAACGGGCACCACAGCCCCAACACGCTGACGCCCAACTCGGGTGTGTCGGACTCGCCGAGCAAGAGCAACCCGACGCCGCCGATCGAGCAGCGCCACAAGCACCAGACCACCACCGACTGCATGTTCAGCGGGGCGGACGCGAACCGGCAGCCGGCCACGGCGGCGCCCAGCTTCTACCATTCCGACGGCAGGTCGGGCGGAGGCTACGACCTACTCGGTTCCTACAGTCACAGTGCAACGGCCGCGGCCGACCCGTTCCTACTGGGATCTCCTCAGCAGCAGCAATACGGCGGCTACGGCTCCGCAGGCGGCGGGCCGGCGGGAAGCAATAACGGCGGGAGCGGCGGCGGCGCCTACGCCATCGCCACCTCGCAGGCCAGCGAGGAGCAGTCCTACCATGCGAACGGCCTCTTCGGCGGCTCCGCCGACTTCTCGTCCCCCGGCGGTGGCGGCGGCGGCGGCGGGGGCCCCAGCCCCGGTGCCTTCCACGACGCAATGTACAACAATTCGGCTTCTTCCAGCGGCGGCGGCCGCGCCGGGTCAAGTCCTCGTACCTCGGCGCCGACGCCGCCGACCTCCTCGGCGCCGCCATCGACCGCCGCGACCACGCCTTCCGCGAAGCTGAAAAACGGCCGCGAGAAGAAGGTGGACGGCGACTTCCGGTGCCACGAGTGCAACAAGTACTTTAACAGGGTGTGCTATCTGAAGCAGCACAACAAGACGTTCCACAACGGAGAGAAGCCGGTGAGCGAGACCCTCAAGTTTATTACCGCGCATTCATATACCGGTTATGCGATCGCGCGCCTGGCTAGCTGTCCGAAAAGGCACCGCGGGGGACTCACTCCGATGCCCAATCTTGATTCCTGACTTTCTCCGAGGCTCGATCCTCGCAGGCAGCGATCGGGCTCCCTCCGGCCTGAGATATCCCCTCCTCAAAGCGACACGTCATCAATTTACGCAAAGCAAATCTCGCGGCATTTACGCACTGATGTGCAGCCGAGTCCACTCCATTGGCTAGCTAGCTGTCCGGCCGCGACCGGCCGCTTCATTCAGGAATGCGTCGCGTCGGTCGCAAACTGCCTCCTCCGCTCCGTCCGGTTTTGCAGTGACGACGTCCGTCCGTCCGTCCGCGCAGTTTTACGTCGATTGCGTCAGAGAGCGGCCGACAAACGGTCGGACTGAGACGGAGCGATTACGCTCGCGTGGTCAGCAGACAACAACACTTTCGATTTTGCCACACGCGGATGCATTTCCAGTGGCGTTGCATTGGCCGGACCGTCAGCCACCTGCAGCAGTCACGACGTAAAAAACGACGGCTGGAACGGGTGTGCGGCCGGCCGGGTTGACCACCCAACGCCGCCGTCTCTCTCTCATTCCTTATTCGGACTAATGTGACAGCGGCGATACATCAACTTCAAGATAGTAAAAGAGCGCGACGCCGCTGCTCTTTTTTGCGCCGCTCCTTTCTCAGGAAGGGGGTTAATATTGATGAGAGGATAGCTGGAAGGAATTCGCTTAATTACAGGTGCCAGCATTTTCAATTACTAGCCCGTGGCTCCCTGGCTAGCTAGCTGACGTTAGCTCCGGTCGCGACGGCGAAAAAACCGCCGGCTTGGCCAGACTCCGGCCCACTTCTTTCTAGTATTTAGTTGTGTGTGCGGACACTCACTCTTGGCCATTCTGATACGTACATAATACATATCCCACTTAGAGAGGGAGAGCGTAGCAGTATACTATGCGCACACACGCAAGTTACTGTTTAATTAAGTGTATACGATCGTGCACGGGCGCCGAAAGTAGCCGTGTTTTACAACGCGACGCCTTTATATGATAGGCTACTGCCTATTGCGTACATTCACCGGCAACCTACAGTCTGTCGTTAGATAATGATGTTCTCCCGATATTCATAGTGCTCTACGTATGGTGGCTGGCTGGCTGGTTGGCTGGCTTTCACGTGCCACCACTCGCCAAGCAGGCAGACAGGCCGACGGAGCTTACAATATATCGATCATTATAGTACGTACTATTGTGCCTCCGCGCAGTAGACCCACCTCTACGGTATATCTAGCTATGCGTTTATGAGTTTTCGCTGTTTCAGACTTGTTGCTGAAACGAAGAGCGTTATTCCCGACTGGAAGCTACCTTTCAGCCAACTTCTCCCTCCCTGAAGAGATTTTTTTACCTTTCGTCGCGCCTGCTGCCTAGCTGCAGCTCGATCACTCGATCGCTCACCCATCCCACACTTGTTTCGTCGCCGCAACGACGGTCAGTCGTCCACCTGCGATTTATGCATGTTGTATCTAGCACATGTACTACGAGCTACCACCGCCATACCTCGTATAGGTAACATCCTCTCGCTCTCTCCTTCACTTTCGACTGCTGCGGCGATGCGATGATGATCTTAACTTATTCCATCATACACTTATAGCCCCGCTATTCACTCCCGCTCTCTCCCTTTCTCTCTGTTCCAGTTCAAATGCAATCAATGCGGAAAGAGGTTCCCGGTGGAGGTTCTATATCAAGTGAGTATCATGCTTGAGATGCGAGGAAGGAAGGAAGGAAGGAGGCTAGCCGATGCCTGGCGGGATCCTGGATGGAGGGGGTCACCAGATGGACACAAGGATCTACTAAGAAGGAAGGAAGGGAGGATCGAGGGAGGGAGGGAGGGAAACTTATCTCGATAGCCTTGGGGCCGCCAGTGATAGATGAACACCGAATTGGAAGGACGCTTGGAATTTTTTTACCTGCAGTTGTATCTTGCGGAGCGAGCAACACTGACGTAGAAATCGGAGGAGGGAGGGAGGGCGGTCGGTCAGGCGGAGGTAAAAGCAGTTTCTGTTTTGAAATGGACCATTGAACCGTGTAACGCATCGAGCGAGGCCGGTGAGCAGAATTCGGCGGCGGCGCCATCGCCTCAGGCGGAAGGCATTTTCGGCGGGTCAGCGAGCGGCGGCGGCGCTGCTGGCTGTCAGGTCGCGCGACTGCCGCCGAGAGCCGCCGAGAGCGGGTTGTTCATCCAACGGAATGGGCACTAGCAGTTGGCCGGCGGGAGGGAAGGTAGAGTGAGTGAAGTAGCGAGCTATAGGTAGGCTGGCAGTGGGCTAGGTACATGCAGACAGCAGCGTAAATGCGCCTTCGGCGTCGGACGGCCGGGTCGGGCCGGTCGGGCGGTCGGTCGAGCGGATGAAAATCAATTTCAAAAACATGCCCAAGGACAGTCGTAGGGAAATTACGCTCGCCATTCGTTCGCTCGCTCGCTCGTTCCAATAATGCGACACGGGGGTTAGGCAGAGAATCCGATTAGCGGCACAGGTTGCGGCTGCTGCACTTCTCATACCTAGCTATACCTGCAGTATAACAGCTAGCCAGATCGAGTCGCTCGTCTTGGAAGAGGGATTTTTAGTTTAGTCATGCCTCCGGCCGCCGCCAATTCGCAACGGCCAATAAAAGAGTCAGGAAGCCGTATACCCGTAGAAGTCGTTCCAATCACAGTTATCCCGACGTGCGCGGCGGAGGCCAAATGTAACGATCCGCTTCTTTTCAGGAGCATCTGGCGAAGCACGCCGGCGACAAGCCGTACAAGTGCGAGGTCTGCCCCAAGCAGTTCAACCACACGACGGACCTGCGGCGGCACATGTGCCTCCACACCGGCGAGAAGC
>JAAUYK010105660.1_pt1 | contig 13417 bp, 7 predicted proteins | sample 7278021 | NCBI WGS metagenome assembly JAAUYK01 (sample SAMN14350223, study PRJNA611818) | marine sediment metagenome | isolation source: surface marine sediment (1.8m) | place: French Polynesia: Moorea | collected 2018-08
CAGTTCTCTACAGCACTGGACTAGATCCTTCTTGTTTAATTTGAGAGGAGGTTCGCGTGTGGCGTTCGCGAACACTTTTTCATTTTGTCCAAAGTCCAGTAATGGCGAAAGCCCCGCAGTTTCAACGCGGGGTGAGCTTACCTTGACAATGTTAGATTTACAAAATCTGGCAGTTGTAGCCTTAACCACTTCGGTTTTAGTTCTCGTTATTCCACGAGATATCAAGGGTTTGGTCGGACTGTCCAGCTAATTTAACATTGTCAAGTTACTCAGAGATAGCTAGTGTGTCAGACATAGACAAAGGCACTGTCACTTAAGCTGAACTCAGTTGTTCCCTGAACAATCCCAATCAATTCATCTGTGTGATTAAAACTGCCGTTGCTGTTGGTATCTAAATAAATGCCAACATCTTCCCATCCAGCTACATTGCCTAGCAGGTAGTCACTTACTTGACCACTCAACTGAATAATATCGTGCGCTTTGTTGAAGTCAGTTACGAGGGCGTAGTCATCTAGTCCTGCTGATAGATTGTTCCCGTCGTTGTAGTAAACTGCTTCAGCACCCAGAACAAAGTAGTCTGAACCGTTGCCGCCGGTGAAGAGATCAATTGACCCTGTACCGAGTTCAATAGCACTCTCAGCACCTACTAAAAAGTCATTCCCGTTGTCACCAATCAGGTTATCACTGCCCTCCTGACCAAATAATTGGTCGTGCCCATCGCCGCCGTAGAGCCGGTCTTCTCCATCGCCGCCTAGCAGTACGTCATCATCAGCACCACTATATAGAATGTCATCGCCAGTACCGCCATCCATCACATCGTAACCATCCTCGCCGTAGAGGCTATCATTGCCCGCGCCACCAGCCATCCAATAGTCGTTGCCAGTACCACCGATGAGTACGTCATCACCGTCTTCACCGTCAAGGATGTCATTGCCTTCGTCACCCAGTAGAATATCGTTTCCTGCGCCACCCTTGACGTGATCGGTACCAGCACCCCCATCGACCTGGTCATCGTTATCGCCGCCGTCAAGGTAATCATCACCCGTTCCAGCTTGGAGGCGGTCTCTACCAGCCCCCCCCATCAACTTGTCATTACCTATACCGCCATTCAACTCATCGTCGCCAGCGCCACCATCGAGAATGTCATCGCCAGCATCGCCATTGATGATATCTTTGCCTTCTTTCCCCGCTAGCCAGGAATCATCGCTAGCACCGCCGTTGAGGATATCTTCCCCAGCACCGCCGTTGATGATATCCTCACCCAGTCCCCCGATGAGGATGTCATTTCCGGCACCACCTGTCAGATAGTCGTCGTGGTTGCCCCCATCATCATCCTGTTCCATGACAAAGCCAGCACCACTGTAGTCAGTCTCGCTAACAAAAACGTAATTTCCGTCATCTATTAGTTGCCAACTATCGTCGCCGTATTCACCGTAGATCAAGTCATTACCATCACCGCCAGCCAGGTTGTCATTTCCCTCTCTTCCAAGCAGTAAATCTGTGTCCACTGAGCCAAAAAGTTGGTCGTTGTCGCTTGTTCCTTCAATAACTTGCATTGCCCTGTAAATGCCGTTCTTGCTCCTGTACGTATCCAGACTAGACATTGCAGTTAGCTTCACAGTCAAGAGGGATTGACTCGCTATTTAGATAAGTAAAACTTATTCTTGAAGCTGAGAAAGGGCACTTTTGTCCAAAATGGCATCTTTGAGATTAGCTTCAAAGAAATTGCTTCCTAAGAAAATTGCGCCAGTTAAATCAGCACCACTGAGGTCAGCCCCGATCAGGACTGCCTCACTGAGATTAGCTCCTTGCAGATTGGCACCCCGCAGACAAGCCCCCCCAAGGTTACTACCTACTAAAGTTGCTTCCATGAGATTAGCCTCACTCAAATCAACACCAATTAAAACTGCCCCAGTGATTTCAGCTTGTTTTAGGTAGGCTCCAACCAGATCTGCTCCATTAAGGTAGACTCCTTTCAGCTTAGTTCTGACCATCGAGACTTCGTTCAAACTTGCCAGCATCATCTCGGCTCGGCTAAAATTTGCGTCGCTTAGGATAGCTCCACTCAGTTTGGCTCCAATGAGTTCTATTCCTTGAAAATCTCGTTCACCAGCGCTGTACAGTTGCAGAAGTTCATTGGCTTTGTCCAAGACGGTAATTCTACCATCAACTGATGAGCTGGCTTCTACTTGCTGCATTAAATTTAGTAATGAATAATTGGAAATGACTCTAGCCGACTCTACATCATCATCGGGAATTAGATTATTAATCTGCTCGAATCGTCTGGCTAAGTCTTGACGAGTGACAGTCAGTTTATCAATTTGCTGCTCCAGCTCCTCTAGATGGGCTTTAACCATATTCTTAAACTTAATATAAGAAGTTATTGACTGACACTTCAGATCAATAAGCTGCTTGATTTCATTGAGAGAAAGTCCGAAATTTTGAGCAGAACGAATAAATTTCAAACGTTCTAGTGCTTCCTCAGAATACAGCCTGTAGCCTGCTTTGGTCCGCTGCGGTTGATTGAGAAGCCCTAGGCGCTCGTAATATCGAATAGCTTGGGGAGAAATCCCCCATTGATTAGCAAGTTCACCAATTAGAAGTTCTAATGACATTAGTTTTACCTCACCTGCTTGTAAAAAGATGTCTGACAACCTGATTGCTTGACAAATCTCAAGGATACAGTTATATAGTTCCCTAAAATCTTGCCAAAGTAAGGAATCTACTCGGGAGAAATCCTACTGGTGTTTCACTTCTGATCTGCGAGTTCCAGGATTGGGAAAAGTGCGTCTGGTCATTAGTTTTGAAAATCCAGAACTGACCTGGTCAGCCAAGCATATTCTGACCACCTACCTCCAACGTTGGCCGATAGAAACCTTCTATCAGGACAGTAAGGGACATCTGGGGCTGGATGAGTATCCTATGCGGAGCGCCGAAGCCATTCAAAAACATTGGTGTCTGGTCTTCGTGGCTTATTCACTCCTGCATCTGGCTTGTTTACCGACTTCACTGATACCAGGCAGAGGGAAAATTCTCTCACACCCCATCAAAACCATTGGGGAGGTTTGTCGACAACAAGGACAGAGATTGATTGAAGAACTGATTTTGTTGGCTCATGACCAACTACAGCAAGGTCAATCTGCTTCCGAGGTATTTTCGCGGTTATTTGCCAAGCAACGCAAGGAGGTAGCTGCTTGATTTTATCTTGATAGCGATCGCGGCACTCAAATTACAACAGTCGAGGAATCTAGAGGAAATAAATTGAACAGCTTTTAATTTGACAGCTTCTCTCACAGGAGCGGTAAGCCAACCAATTGTCCAAGTTATTTTTGCTAATTTCCTAATACCAACTCATCATGACTGACAAGTTAAGGAAGTGAGTCTTTTGTCAAATATCAGCAGGCGGCTGAGAAAATAAACCCTGAAACTGTTAATTTGGCAGAAATCGAGGGAACTATATGACTGTAGCCACGCTCCTAAGTCAGTCAACCAGCTATGGCGTTAGAGTTGCGATACCAAGAAATTCAGAAAAGGTTTGAAGAACTTTCGGGCTTTTCTGTTGAGTCAGTGACTTCATCCCGCAATCTCTTTCATTTAGAAGCAGATAGAGTTGTGCCGAGAAAATTTGAAGTCTGGACAAGTCTTGTTGGGCTACCTCTACCTAATCATTTAGCTCAGAACTTTCAAGCTCTTTTCCATAACAAAGATCATGTCTGCTTGGTCGCAGAGAGTATGGCTAGTTTGAAAGTGAAAATTCTTACGAGCATTGTTGATTCCATGATGAAGTCTAGCTACTTTAAGCTGTGCTTTTTCCCGGTTTTTAGACCGCTTCTTCTTCCGAGATGCTCTACGTTGCAGCACTTTAAGCCTACTTTGCCAGTCTCGGAAAAATCTTGCTGGTTCGACTCGGAAATTATCGCTAGTTACCAAAAAAGATTCCAATCCAATATCAACCCCGATTCCTCGCCCAAAAGGTACAGGCTCAGGAACATTAGCATCACACACGATCGTGACAACTGCATACCAAATAGTTCCTCTTGCTCTAGATACAATCCTGACTCCTTTTGCCCTAAACCCTTCTGGGATTGAAGGATTATCCTTTTTCCATTGAGTAAAAGGAGCGGGGCTTCCCAGCGACGCAGCTAAAGAAGTGGTTGCAACTTTGCCTTTTGGCACTTCAAGAATTTAACTCGCGCTTGATTGTTTACCCAGGAAAACGCTAAAATGAGCACCACCAAGAAAGATTCTCCCCTCATCCTTGTCGCAGACGATGACAGCTCTACGCGGATGCTGCTGCGCCTGATCTTGGAAAATGAGGGGTATCAGGTAGCAGAGGTAGAGAATGGAGAGCAGTGTCTGGCTGCATACAGGAGCCAAAGACCAGAAATGGTTCTCTTGGATGCGATGATGCCAGTGATGGACGGCTTTGCTTGCTGCACCCAACTGAAAAGCCTGCCGATGGGCGCTCGCACGCCAGTGTTAATGATCACCGGACTTGATGACCAAGAATCGGTCGATCGGGCGTTTGAAGCTGGTGCGGCGGATTACGTGACCAAACCCATTCACCCTTCCGTCCTCAGTCGGCGCTTGCGCCGTCTCCTTGAAGCCACTGAGGCAGAGGAGGCACTCCGAGAAAGTGAGAAGAAGTATCGTTCAGTGGTCACCAACCTCAAAGAGGTCATTTTCCAGACGGATGCATCAGGGCGACTGACGTTTCTCAATTATGCCTGGACAGAAATCACGGGATTTTCCCTAGATGAAAGCCTCGGTAGGAGCTTTTTGCAATTTATTCACCCTGACGATCGCCAACTCTATTGGGAACAATTTCAACCTCTGATCGAGGCAACTGCATCTGATTTAATCAGCGCAAATTTAGCGTCTTTTAAGCTTATTTCAAAATACATAAAACCTTATTCTCAAAAAGCCCAGTTTAAGGGAAATACTCTCAAGTTATTGAAACTCAACTACCTCTTATTGAAAAGGTGCGCTTTCTCTAAATCCCTGATTGAACGCCAAAAAGAAAACTGTCGCTACCAGATTCGCTACCTGACTAAAAACGGTGGTGTGGTACAAGTGGAAGTCTATGCCAACCTGGTATCAGACGATAACGATGCCCTGATTGGGATTTCTGGCATCCTCAACGATATCACTGAGCGCAAGCGAATCGAACAGCATCTGAGGGCAGAACACGCCACGACGCGCGTCTTGGCAGAATCTGCTACCCTTAGCGAAGCCACGCCAAAAATCCTGCAAGCAATCTGCGAAAGCTTAGGATGGGAGCATGGTGAATTCTGGCTCATGGATCGGCAGGCGAAAGTGCTGCGTTGCCTTGCAACCCGGGATCTGCCGTCGATTGTAGAGAAGCAAGCTCTCGCCTCTCTACAAAAGTTTGAGGCGGTTACTGAGCAGATTCCCTTTGCATCTGGGGTTGGGCTGCCCGGTCGTATCTGGACGAGTGGCGAACCGATCTGGATTGCTGATCTTGTCGAAGATGGGAACTTTCCCCGAGCCTCAATAGCAGCTAAACTAGGAATGCGCGCAGCTTTCGGTTTTTCCATCCTGGGCGGGAATGAAAGTCTAGGCGTGATGATCTTCTTCAGCCGCGAGTTCCAGCAGCCTGATGCAGATTTGCTCAAGATCGCGGCAGGAATTGGCAGCCAAATTGGTCAGTTTATCAAGCGCAAACAGGCAGAGGAGGAATTACAGCGCCAGAATCAGATTTTGCAATCAGAATTGAATCAGGCGGCTGAATATGTGCGCTCGCTCTTATCGCCTCCCCTGACAGGCGCTGTAACCATTGAGCAGCAGTTTGTTCCCTCGCTTCAGTTGGGGGGTGACGTTTTTGACTATTACTGGCTCGATGATGATAATTTGGTCATTTATTTGTTAGATGTAGCAGGACATGGAGTCAGGTCGGCATTGCTGTCGATTTCTGTGCTGAGTCTTTTGCGCTCGCAATCTCTTCCCACCACCAATTTTTATCAACCTACTGCTGTCTTGAAGGGACTCAATCAGGTTTTCCAGATGAACGAAAGCGGAGATGACTACTTCACTATTTGGTATGGCGTTTATAACCGGGTTACGCGAAAATTGGTTTACGCTTGTGCTGGACATCCACCAGCTATTTTACTATCTCAAGCTTCAACCGCGACCTCTGTCAAAAAGCTGTCAACACCAAACATCCCCATTGGAATGCTTCCTGAGGCTGACTTTGATGAAGATTCCTGTCAAATTCAACCAGGCAGCACCCTATACATCTTTAGCGATGGAGTTTACGAAATTTCTCAACCCGATGGCAATATTTGGGGACTCGATGCTTTCGTTGATTTAATCACTGATTATCAGAAAAACAGCACTAGTAATTTGGAGAAAGTGTTACACCATATCCAGAGTTTGAACGGGAATCAATCATTAGATGATGACTTCTCCTTATTAAAAATTACTTTTAAACTTTGACCATGACTTTTTTTTCAAATTCCTCCCGATTAGCAAAAGGTTTAAAAATCCGGTCTATTTTCGTGAGTTCAAACAACATTTTTACCTGAGGAGAAAGAGAGCAGAGAAAAAGCTTTTTCCCAGCGAAGCGAATGTCTCTGAGCGTTACTACTAAAACCCCTATGCCGCCACTATTGATGAACGTAATATCTTGAAAGTCAACCAAGATAATCTCAGCTCCATTTTCGGCAATATTGCGAATTTCGCGACGCAAGTCATTGGCAGCTGTACCGTCTAAAACCCCAGAAGGTTGAACGATTTTAACGAGAGAATTCATGAGGTAAACTCCTGATGTTTCAATGGCTATCTTGAGCGAACTGATGCTTTCTTTATCTGGTTAAATCAAAAATCTCAGCAGCTCCATTTATAGAATTCCCTGAAATCCTGCAGAACTAACATTTCCTCCTTCAAAATTGAAATTTCTCTCTGAGGCTCAAATTACAAGAATTTCAGTAATTGTGTCAATCAATCAGTTCTTCTTGAGAGAAGAAATAGGACTCAATATCGATCAAGTTGATTTTTGCTGCCAAACTGCAGCGCGAATAATTCCCCATAAAAGAGCAAGATTATACATTGACCAAACACTATTTATTAGATAAATCCAGGGATTTTCTAAATTTCCAATTGCGAAGCGGTAAAGACACCAAGCCATTCCCCAAATCGAGAGGAAAAAAACAGTCAATTGAGGCAAAACCAACCGGAGATAAATTCCAGATTGACTCTGTTTTGGCGTCACTTGGAATTTCAGAGGTTTTCCGGTAAACACACTCCAAACTGCTTGGATAAACAGAGGAAATAAAGCAATAGCATACTGTTCAGAGCGCCAAACTTCTCTGGGGGTAATGCCCCAGGCTCCCGCGATAAATGTCAAGCGATTGAGAAAAAAAGCTGGAAGAAAGTGGATAGCAAAATCAGCTCCGTAAGACCGCAATGGAATAATGCCTGTGAAGAAAAAGATAATCGGACAGGCAATAAATATAACCGTAAAAAAGCCAGAAAAATAACTGTACATTGTCTGAAAATATTGCAGCTGTTGCCAAATAGTTAAACCTGGCTTTGTGAGGGGGTTTTCCCGCTGCAGCACTTGAATTGTCCCCTGCGCCCAGCGCAGCCGCTGTTTCAGGGTTGAGCCGAGGTCATCTGGTGCCAATCCCACTGCTAATTCTTCATGGTGATAGGCAGATTTCCACCCAGCAGCATGGAGGCGCATCGCAGTATTCATATCTTCGGTAATACTGTGGCTAGATACTCCGCCTACTAATTCAAATTCGTCTAGCCGTTTTTCATCTCTGATAAATTCGTCTGAAAAGTGTTGCAGTCCAACACTAATCAATGCTAAGCGCCTTAGCACAGCATTAGTTCCCGTGTAAAAGGCAGCATTCATTCCATCTTTACCTTGTTGAATTGGACCATAAAATAAGTGGGCTTGATGTCCAAAGGGATCGCTAGGGGGAAGGTTGGAAAAAGTCTGAGGGGTTTGTACAAAAGCAATGCGATTGCTCTCGTACTGCCCCGTATCGAGATTATAGGTGTAGAAGTAGGGCAAAACTCGTTGCAGAAATTCTGGCTTGGGAACGTGATCTGCATCTAGGGTCAGGATGAAGTCTCCCACAGTTTCTCCAGAAAAAATTGCGTAGTTAATGTTACCGGCTTTGGCATGGTGGGGCTTCCCTTTTGGCTTGGGACGGGCAATGTAGCGACAGCGAGCCAGTTCGCTGAGTTCTAGCTCTTTTTGATAGATTGCCCGTTCCAGTGAATCCCGTTTCGCAGTCAGATAATCGCTAACTTGGTGATATTTTAGATTCGACAAAAGAATCAACTTGTGGAAACTCTGTAAATAGCCAACGAGAGGAGCAAAAGTCCCTTGATTGTCAGATGCTGGGACTGGAGAATATGATTTGACCGTCAACAAACAATTCCGAGCGTCCGGCGATCTCGTATAACTCAGATAATCAGTAAGCAGCTGCATGATACCTATGCCGCGACCCCTTTCGGCAGTTTCATCTACTTCATCTGGCATCCGTTGCAGATATCTTTCAAAATCAAAGGCGGGTCCGCAATCCCAAATCTGAATCTCTATGGATTGGCTCAAAATCGTCACTTCAATATCAATCGGGGTTTCTGGCGGCAATCCTTTGTGGGCATGGCACACTGCATTATCAAATCCTTCAGCCAAAACTGTTTGGCACTCAAGCCAAATCCGGTTGGGAATGGAGGGGGGTTTTAACTGTTCAAACCAAGACAAAACTTGAGATAAAGCTTCGTATTTCGTCTCAACTTGAAGCTGAAATGACTGCAGAAATTCCTCTGCTTTTGGCACTTCTGGTGCTAGGTTTTTGATTGGCTGAAGGCGAGCGACTAACTGCAATCGCTCTTCATTAATTCGTTCAGCTTCCTGTTGCAGTCGTGGGGATTGCAAATCCTCCAAACAAAGCCTTTCGGTCATGGCTCGCATGTCTGGCGAGTTGCCATCATCTAGGACATAGACGCGCAGCTTTGTCGGCGGATAATCAATGGCTAGAGCCGCCCTAGCAGTTTGCTCTACGATTTCTACAGGTTCGTTATAGCAAGTAATAAAGACATCAACCGTCGGCCAATCAGAACGGGGCAACGAGGGGGTCATTTGCTTGAAGGATTTGACTTGTCGGACTATCGGTCGCCACAGTCCAATGAGGAACATCACCCCCCCAAAGTAGCTGTAAATTTCTGCGAGGAGGAGGGGAATTGAAAGCCAAAGTGCATTGAAATTCAGTGAATGGGTAATGCGCCACTGCAGATACCAGGCACCAAAGATTAAATTGATGATCACTAGATAGCGAAACAGCAGGGTTCTGTCCTTGAGGCGGGCGCGAATATTCCCGGAAAAGGAGGGTGAATTCTCAACAATGGAAATTGAATTGCTCATGGCGAGTCAGATCCTTACTTAAAGTGCAAGGGGACGGCTACCCCTTGCTTGGTAGAGCAGACTTTCGAGAATGACAGCATTGGTATTGACGTTAAACAAAGCATTAACGCCTAGCTTAGAATCCTCGTAGCCTCCGGAAGGGTAACCCCGATTTTGATCGGCAAGATTTTCAACCGCCTCTCGCAAAGTTCGGGCATAGGGGTCATCGGGCATTAAAGCCTCCCAGGCGAAGGCGGCTTTGGTGCTGAGAAACCTCATCTGAGGAAAAGGTTTGCCCTTGCTATTAACGGCGTTCCAGGGTTGACCATTGGCATAAACGCTGTAGTACAAGAAGTGGGGGGCGCGGTCGAGAGAATCTTCATTGACTGCGGTCAAAATTCCTGTGCGTTTGAACCGCCTCTCCTGTACTTTGAGTAAATTGAGAACTTGAGGCTTAACCTCATCTGTCCAGCCTAATTCCAGTCCCCACAGCAGGTAAGGCTCGTTGGTGAGATAGTTAGTGGCTCCCGAATTTTCCAAGTTGCGCCGATCGACTTGTAAGGGAATCCCTTCCAAGTCAACGGTTTTAACGGGGGGATTGTACAGGGCGTTTTTTGCTTCGATGCCCCACAATTGCAAGCTGTGGGCAGCATATTGCTCGTAGCCCAGCCGCCCTTCCTGGACGGCGCGAATTTGTTCGTTTGAGCCGGAAATGCCTCCCTGGAGCCAACCGTCTTTTACCAATTGCGATAGCTTCCAGCGCTCAACGATGCGGTTGATCCGCTCGCGATATTCTGGGTGGTGCGTCCGCAAAACGTGCAGCGAGAGCAAAAATCTGGCAGTATCTAAAGCTGACCAACCGCTCGTCCCCTTAGGATCTGGAGTATTATTCAAGCGGCGCATTTCTCCATTCTGGGTGCTGTAAGCTTTGTTGGGCAAACCTGTTGCTGGTAGGGGGAGAGTTTCTAGCGTCTGCAACAGCCGCTCGATCGTGCTGCTGAATCTCTCTGGCTGGATCAGTCCCAACTGCTGGGCTGCATGGGTGCCCAAAATGGCACTCCCCTGGTCCCACAGGGTTGTCCAGGGATAGTTCTCCACCGCATTCACCAACCCCGTTTGGGCATTCCAGTTCCGCTCGAAATATTGCCAAGCCCGCTGTGCGGCAATTTTATCGGCTTCTGTTAAGCCCCCTTCAGTCGTGGCAGCCACTGATACAGCCTCCTGTGCAGGCTGTCTTTCCAAGGTAACGGGTGGTGTCGCGTTGTCTTTGATTGAATTCCAGTAAGTTCCAGAGGAATCGGAAACCAGGCGCACTTTCGGCGTGGGAGTACTGGGCAGACCATTGCCAGAGTTGCCCTCAGTCACTGCCCGCCACCAAGGAGAATCCATGGCAGTGTTATCAACGAGCAAGGGTTGCTGATTCCTCAACCGATAAAGTAGGGATTGCAGAATGATGCTGTTAGTCGTGCTGGTAAAACCGAAAGCTAGTTTGCCCGTTTTTTCATAAACGCCCTCGTAGTACCCCAATCGAGGGTTATATAAGTCCAGGGTAGATTGGTATAATTCACGGGCATAGTCATTATCGGAAAACAGGGCGTAATAGGCAAAAGCTGCTGCCGTGCTGACGATGCGGGCTTTCAGTGCTGCAGTCCCGTCATCTTTGAGAGTTGCCCAAGGCTCTTGCTGGCCAACAATCGTGCTGTGAACCACATAGGGTTCGCGGGCAATTAGAGTAGTGCCTGAAGCGGTAAAGATGCCTTCGCTGCGGTAGCGCTTGGCTTGAGCTTCCAGCATCGGGGAAACCAGCGATCGCATCTGAGGGTCAAAGCCTAATTCCAGTCCGTAGCGCAAGAAGGGATTGCTGACCGTATATTGATGTGCTTCTGGCTTGTCACCCCGACCCTGACGCTGAGTCGGGATTTCTACCCCTTCCACAGACGCAGTTTGATACTCACCCCCCACGGCGGATTTTTCCACATCAAATCCCCATAACTGAAAACCGCGGGCAGCATATTCTTCATAACCCAAGTGGGTTACTGGATAAACTCGCGTCAGGATTCTGCCGCGAGCGTCTTTTTTCACCACAGCACTGTTGAGCCTGCCGTTCCTAATCACTCGCAGGTATGACCAATCCAAGAGCATTTGCTCCACTGCGTCGGTGTATTGGGGATAACAGCTCTTTAGGTTGTAGAGTGCCAACAGCATCCGCCCCACATCCAAACCTGACCAGCCAGTCCCTTCTGAGACTGGGTTAGTGCCGTAATCTACAGCTTCCAATGACCGGATATCGTAACCCCGATGGGGCAATTCTCCATCAAATAGAGGCAACTGCACTAGGGCTCCTAAAAGCTTCCTGGTGCGCTGGTCAAATTCATCGAGAGAGATGACATCTAGGGATGCGGCAGCCTGGAGAGCAGCCAGATAATCTCCCAATCCCCACAGGGTTGCTCCTTCCATATCGCTGCGATCCCTCACCAACCCAGTCTCCGGTTGGTAATTCGCCTCAAAGTATTGCCACGCCGACTCAGCGTAGCGGCGTTCTGGAACATTGAGAGGACGGATTAGCTCCCGACAGGAGGATTGTTTCAGTTTGCCCACTGAGGGGATAGGGGCGACAGCCACCACTGGTGGTTGAGTTGCTGTCGCCGGAGGCGGACTAGGAGGAGGTTGAGTTGCTGTCGCCGGAGGCGGACTAGGAGGAGGTGGGGGCGGCGTTGCCTGGGAGTTGGCAGGAGGTGGGTAACCTTCAGCGACAACAACTTCTTGAGGCGTGCCACCAGAAGCGCTGACCCCATCACCGCCAATTAACGGACGATTGCCCCTCGCTTTGTAATATAAAATCTCCATAATCAGCCCATTTGTGTTGCCAGTTAAGGAGGTATTGGGCTGATTAGTTTCTTCATAAAGACCCGCATAGAAACCGCCCCCATCCGGGCTCATTAAACCCTTTGCTACCTCAAACAGTTTTTGGGCATATTCACTGTCGGGAAAAATATAGCGCCAGCCGAAAGCGGCTTTGGTACTGATGCTGCGCAACTCTGGATGGAGTTCGTTGTTTTCGGTAATCGTCGCCCAGGCAACGCCGTTGGAGAAAATCGTGTTGTAGAGGAAATAGGGGGGTCCGTCAATGTTGTCTTCCGTCACCGCCGTTAGCTGACCCGTAGCCTGGTAGCGGCGCTTCTGCACTTCCAACACCCTGGCAGCATAATCTTTCGTTTGCTCCCCAAGGAAGCCAAATTCAATGCCATCGAGGATGTAAGACTCGCTCACCACGTAGTTATTGGCATTAGTAGATTGGTAATTGCGGGTATCAACAGGAATCTGGACGCCGTAAATCTCCACCATTTTAAAAGGCTCAAAGGAGACTGCCGCTGGTACAGAATAACCCCAGAGTTCGTAGCCTCTAGCGGCGTATTCTTCGTAGCCAAGCCTCCCTTCTTGGACGGGCATTGTTTGGCCATCCGGTAAAACCATCGCGCCAAACATAAATCCATCTTGGATAGAGCGCTCAACTGCCCAGAGATCGATAATCGATTTAAGCCAATCTGAATATTGGGGATGGCAGGTACGAAGGACATGGAAAGCCGCCAAGATTCGACCAATATCTAACGCTGACCAACCAATTCCTCGTTCGATAGGGTTATTGCCGTAATCAACCATCTCTCCATTAGCAGCGTTATAGACTTTATTTGGCAGTGAATCTTCAAACAGTCTCAGTCCACTCAGCCCCTGCAAAAATTTGTTGAGGCGCAAATCAAAGTCTGCCTGGTCAATTAAATTGAGCCATCTAGCTGCATTCAGCGCCATGAGATAATTACCCATATCCCAGAGGGTACCGGAAGGATAGCCCCCGGTGGAATTGGTGAATCCGGTTTCTGGCTGATAATTATTGAGAAAATACTGCCAAGCAGTCCGGGCATAGGTTTCCTCTTCTGGGGTTAAGGGATTGGTGATTTCGGCACAGGAATTAGCGCCAGCACCGGGAGCTTGAGCTACTGCCTGGTCTGGAAAATTAATGAATAGAGGAGGAGAGATTGC
>JAAUYK010044962.1_pt1 | contig 13415 bp, 12 predicted proteins | sample 7278021 | NCBI WGS metagenome assembly JAAUYK01 (sample SAMN14350223, study PRJNA611818) | marine sediment metagenome | isolation source: surface marine sediment (1.8m) | place: French Polynesia: Moorea | collected 2018-08
ATTTTTAATTTACATCTTTTAACCGTAAAATTAATTATAAGATACTGATAGTTACTTAATTATGTCCTCAACCCAAATTTTTGAACAAGCTATTCTCATTAAGGCCAGTGCAACAATGGTGGAACGTTGTATTACAGATTTAGAATTAATGCATCGTTGGTTAAATCCGGCCTTGAAATGCGAACCAATCCGAGAATGGAGTACAGAAATTGGGGGAAGAAGTCGCTTCATTATTAAAATTCCTTTGGTCAATCCTACCTTAATTAGTCATGTAATTGAACGGGAACCCGGGTTAATTGTCTGGCAATTTACCGGATTTTTTAAAGGAAGAGATCGCTGGGAATGTCAACCGACTGAAGCAGGAACAAAATTAATTAATCGTTTTGAGTTTCAAGTTCCGAACCCTTTGGTAAGTTGGGGGTTTAATCAATTTGCTGCTTCCTGGACAAAAAATGATATGAAAGCGCAATTAAGAAGATTAAAAAGGGTGGCAGAAGAAGTTTATCGATTGGAATGTAGTTAAGATATCTTTAATTAGTTGCCTGTTCAACTGTTATAAGAGATTCAATGGTTTTAAGTAAAGTTTTAGCAAGAATGGGCTTCCCTAAATAAGCATTAGCTCCTAATTCTCTTCCCTGTTCTCGATGACGTTGGCCGGTTCGAGATGTTGCCATAATTACAGGAATGTCAGCAGACTCTGGTTGAGAACGTACTGTTTTGAGTAATTCAAAACCATTGACACGGGGCATTTCTACATCAGAAATAATCAGATCAATTCCACCTTGATGAAGTTCTAATTTTTCTAAAGCTTCTTGTCCATCACGACAGAGAATAACATTAAAACCAACTTTTTCTAAGATTCTTGCCAATAAACGTCGTGTGGCAACCGAGTCTTCTGCAACTAAAATTATTCCTTTTGTGTTGAGATGATTTAGTCTATTGTTTTGAGACAATAAATTAGATTTTGTCTCTGAGAAAACAGTAAAAGCTTGAGGTGAAATAACCGGGACAATTTCTCCTCCCCCTAAAATTGTACACCCTAATAAATAAGTCGGCACAATTACTGTTTCATCGAAGGATTTAACTAATAGTTTTTCTTCACTGAGCAAATTATCTACCATCACTAACAAGGGATTAGAAGCAATTTCTAATATCAGTCCAACTTGAGATTTATTTGAGATATCAAAATTCTTTTGATCAGATAGCAATTGAGATAAATGTAGGAAAGGAATCGATTGATTTCTCCATTTTACCCGAGAACTATCTGTTTGATCCCAGACTAACTCTGACACTGAAATTGTTTCTAAAACGCTAGAAGTCGGTATTGCTAAAAGTCGATGTTCCCAGCGAATTATAAACAGCGACATAAAGTTGAGATTGAGAGGAATACTAATGGTAAAAGTCGTTCCTTTTTGGGGTTCACTTTTCACCTCAATAGTTCCTCTTAATTTTTGTATTTTACTGCGAACAATATCTAAGCCAATTCCTCTGCCTGATAGTTCACTGGCTATATCAACGGTGGAGAAATTTGGGTGAAAAATCCATTCTAAAATTGATTCTTGAGATAAATTCTCAAAGGTTTCTTTTGAGGAAATAAGTCCTTTATCTTTTGCTTTTTGATAGACTTTATACAAATCAATTCCTTGACCATCATCTTGAATAGTAATATTTAAGTGGTGATTATTAATGCTAGCAGATAATTTAATGTTAGCCTTTTCAGGTTTATGATGAGCTACTCTTTCTGACGGTAATTCAATACCGTGGGATAGAGCATTATTGATAAGATGAGATAAGGGAGTTTGTAATTGTTCTAATAAAATTTTATCGATTAATACATCTTCTCCCTGAACCAATAAATTAATCGATTTATTAGATCGATTAGCAATGGATTGTACCTGAGCAAAAAATCGTTGAGCAATAATTTTAAAAGGAACTAATCTAGATTGAGTGACGTTATCATAAAGGGAATCAATATTGCCTTCAAAACCATCTAAATTCTCAGAAATATCTTGATTAATGAAGTTTAAATCAGCATAGTTTTCCTGGAATTGAAGCATTAATTCCTGAAAGGTTTGTAAGCTACTATGAATTTCTGTGTATTGATCTAATTCTAAACTATCAAAGTCCTTTTGATTATCTGGTGTTAAAGAAGTTGGGGCAATAGCTAACTGATTATAAAAACTTTGTACTTGTTCTTGAATGGGTTCAAGTTGACGAGAAATACTTCGTATTTTTCGAGTTACTTGAGATAGTTGTTGCTGTCGTAATCTCAATCTTTCTCGAATTACTAATAATTCTTCTACTTCATTGGTCATTAATTCTAATCTTTCTAAAGAAATTCTCAAATTAGAAGAGGATGGAGAATCTTCTTTAGGATTAGGTGTAGATATTGAGGTTCCCTTGATAGTTTCATGGTTATTATCAACTCTTATATTCTCGGTTTTAGAAGTAGGTAAATTAAGAAATTCATCTACTTCTTTTAATAATTTAGCATCAGTAAATATTTCTTTATCTCCGTGTGCCTGATGTAATAAAATTGTTATTTCATTAACGATAGAATCTAATAAGTCCCAAGCTTCTTTAGTACGACAATTAGGCTGTTTTTGCAGAATTGCTAGAATATCTTCAAAACGATGAGACAAGTCCATAATGCTAGATAACTCGGCTATTCCTGCACCACCTTTTAAAGAATGGGCAGCCCGTAATAATTCAGTAAAATCAGCATTTTTGCACCCTTTGTCTATCTCTGTTTCCAAAACAGAAAGATATTCAGGTGCATCTTCATCTAAAAAGCACTGACGCGCTTCTTGCGTCATTTGAGCAATAGTAATTTCATCTAGTTCAAATTGCATAGTTTCCTCAATAAGTAATATTAATAACAATAAAAAAATCTAAGATTGTAACCGAAACTTCTCTACAGAAATCTGTAAAACTTTCATTTCTTCAACTAAAACGTGAAGAGATTTAACGACGTTTTCTGTTTGCGATGAAGTTTGTTGGGAGATACCAGCAATCTGGTGTATTTTCTGATTAATTTGTTGAGAAGCATGGGTTTGCTCCCCAGTATTTTGAGTAATTTGTTGTAGATAATCATCAATGTTTTCGCTAGTCATAGCTAAACTTTGTAAAATTTCTTGTGTTTGACGAATTAATTGGGTTCCTGTGACAACTTCTGTGGTACTCTTTTCCATATCTTCTAATACCAAAGAAGTATCTTCTTGGATGGTTTCTACAAGGTATTGAATATCTTGAGTAGCTTCAGTTACTCTAGTAGCTAAACGACTAACTTCTTCGGAAACTGTCTTAAACCCTTGCCCGTGTTCTCCTGCTCTTGATGCTTCAATAGAAGCGTTAAAAGCTAAGACATTTGTTTTTTCAGAAATTGAGGAAATAATTGTCACAATTTGCGAAATTTCTTGAGAAGACTCTGCTAATTTTTTCAATTTTTTAGCAGTCCCAGCCACCGAACCCCGAATTTTTTGAATACTATTAACTGTCTGATTCATAGCTATATCTCCTTCCTGAGCTTGTTGACGGGCTAATTTAGCAATATTAGCTGCTTCTTGGGTGGAACTAGCTACGCTTTGAATAGAGTTATTAATATCAGCAACTCCTGCAAAAACTTGGTTCATTTCTTGAGCTTGATTAATGGCTGCTTGAGAAAGATTTGTCACTTCTTTCTCCTTTTCTAGGACTAAATCATTGACCTCATAGCAAACACTTTGAACTTTAGAAACCAAATCACGAAGACTACGAATAGTCATATTAAAAGCATCGGCTACTGAACCAACAACCCCATCTGTAACTTCTGCTTCAACCGTCAAATTTCCTTGCTGCGCTTCTTCAATATCTAACAACATTTTAATCACTTCTTGTTTTAGATTTTCTCGAGCTTTTCTTTGGTTTTCTGCTTCTTTTTCTTGTTGTTCAGCATAGTAAGATAATTCCGCTTCTGAAGCAACAATGCTATCAGCCATAACATTAAAAGTTGTTGCTAATTCTCCCATTTCATCATTGGCAAATTTTTCGGCTCTAACTTGACGATTTCCTGATGAAAATTCTGTGGTGATTTTCCTTAATTGATTAAGAGGTTTGAGAATAGCCTGACCCAGTAATTTGGCTAAAATAACACTAGCTACTATAGCTAATAATGCGGCCATAGCTTGAAGACCGAGACTTTGTAAGATTAATGTATTTAAAGCCTTGTGAGGTGTTCCTCTTAGTAAAACACCGATAGGTTTATTTTCATAGTTAAATAATGCTTTAGCTGCCACTGTATGGGGTTTATTATTAATCTGTATAACCTGAGTAACAATTTCTCCCTGAGCATCAATCGCTTTTTCTAAGATTTTATTATTAGGAAGATCTGGGTTCTCTATAATAATTCCCTGAGAATTAAGTAATTGGGCTGTTGCTAAGCTAAACTCACCTGAATTTTGGTATAAATAAACGGCACTATAACCATTATTAAATGCAGTTAATGTATTGTTAACAATAGGCTCTTTAACTACATCTCCAGAAATTAAGGCCCCAACAATTTCAGCTTTTCCATTACGAATTGGTGTAATAGTATAACGAATCAAAAAGTCAGGTTTTGTTGCAGGGTCAATACCTATATCGTGAGCCAACATTCTAGCAGAAAAACTATTTTCTTGTGCTAACTCATCATAAGGAATAATTTCAGTAAATTGATTTTTTTCGCCCGTTTTAAGAGCTTTTGTGACTAATCCATACGGGTCAAAAGCAGTTTTATTAACTGTAATTTTCCCAGTAGCAACTATCATGCGTTTTTTATCAACTAAGGTAACCAATTCTATTTGTTGCTTATGAAGTTCATTGGCTAAAGTGGTTAAAACTTGACCATTTGCTTGTTGTTTTTCTGCTGCTTCAATTATTCCTAAGTTGTTGGACTGACTATCAAATGTCAATTCCATTTGTTCGATTTTTAGATTATAGTTAATTTCAGCAACTTTTAGTTCTGATTTGGCTTGATTAACTAATTGAAATCGACCATTACTAACAATTAAAATCGCGCCAACACCGACTAAAGTTAAAATAGAACCGATTTCCGAGGTCAATAAAACGGCTAACTGTTTCGTTTGAATAGGTAAATCATAAAAGCGTTTTAATAATCTTTTATGCAGAGGAACTGATTGAATATTATTATCATCTATGTTTGATTGAATTTCATCTCTATTCTCAGTATGATAATTTTCTCTGGTAACAGTTTCAAGAGCAGCTAAAGCTTTTTGAGCAATCGCTTTGTAGGTTCCTTCTTTATCCACTTCAATAACTTGATCATAGATGGAAATTGCCTTATTGATATCTCCAGCTTTTTCTAAGTTAGTTGCTTCTATTATTAAAGTTAAGCAATCATCAGTATTAATATTTTCTGAGATAATATTATTGGAACTATCTTCTTGTGAAGACTCTTGAGAAGATAAAGAATTGTTAGGGAAATCTAGCATGATTTTTTCTATTATTAATAGTATGAGTAATTGCTAATTAAGTATTTTCTGAAAATAGTAGTTATCATTAATAAAGATTAATTAACTTTGGTTTGAATAACTTTAAAAATAGTTTCTGTATCTAAAATACCGAAAGCTGCATTATTATTCATGACTATTCTATCGAGAAAACACTGGAATTGGGATAAAACACAATTAGAGGATGTTAGTTTTGACTGAGTGTTTAAGTTTAGAACTCCTTGTATTTTTTCGACAACTAAAGCTACTTTTTTTCTTGTTCCTGGTAAAGACGATTTAATAATGATAGCGGTTAGGGACCGTTTCCAGCTATTTCCATCAGATTCTAGCTGCAAAAATTGGTCAGTATCTAATACCCAGAGTAATGATCCTTGATGGTTAATAACTCCTAATAAATAATCAGAAACTCCAGGAACTAAACATATTTTTTCTGGCTTAATTTGGATCACTGTTCCCATATTTTCCAGTGGTAAAGCCAAGTTAACCGATTGGGATAATTCAACACCAAAATAATCTTTGTTCATTGTTTAAGTCTTAATTAAGCAGTAATATATTTAGAAACAGCATTAATTAGTTCGTTGGGTGCAAAGGGTTTAGCAATGTAATCATTTCCTCCTTGACGTAAGGCCCAAAAGCGATCAAATTCTTCTGATTTTGAACTACAAAAAACAATAGGAATATCTTTCCATTTAGTCTTTGATCTAATTTTTCGGCACAAGTCTAATCCTGTTTCTTCAGGCATAATAATATCTAGAAGAATTAAATCAGGAAAGTCATTGTTTTCTAACCATTCCCAGGCTAATTTTGCGCTCTCTACGTTTGCTGTTTCAAATCCTGCATAGGTTAATAATGCAGAAATTAGTTTTCTTTCAGCATTGGTGTCTTCAACAACTAAAATAGTTTTCATGGATTTACCTCGATTAATGTGAAATAATTGTCTTGTAATGATTAATGATTGGGTGTTTGAGTAACTGAATTAAGTAGGTTTCACATCTGGTATTCCTGATGATTTTACTGATTTTTTTGCAGTCAACTGTTGAACAATACTAAGAACTTCTTGGGGTTTACATGGTTTTGTTAAATAATGTTCAACTCCTAGAATTTTTGCTCTTAACCTATCAACAAGTTTATCTCTTCCTGTTAAAATAACAACGGGAATTTCTCTTAATTTCTTAGATTTTTGGAGCATACCACAAAGTTCATAACCATTTACTTGAGGCATATTAATATCCATAAAAATAAGTTTGGGATGATATATCTCTAAAGTAGTTAAACATAAAGTTGGATCGGTCAAACTTAATGTTTGATAGCCGATAATTTCCAATGTTTTTTGAATATACTTTTGGACAGTTTGACTATCATCAATACAAGCAATAATAGGGAAAAAGTTAGTAGATGATTTTATTTCTTGATTATCAAATAAAACTTTACTTTTATTATAAATTTCAGTATTTTTCTTGCAAAAAGGAAGAACATCAATAGTATTAGTTTGCAAAAGATGTTGAAAATCTTCGACAAAGGTTAAGGGTAAAATCCCTCTCTCCTGAGACAGTTGATAAATTGATTTTTTTTTAGCTAAATTTAATAACCAGAAAGAAATTCTAGGAGATTTTGTCTGCTCTAAATTTTTCTGAGATTTCCAAAATCTATAAAATTGATAAGTTTTATTAGAGTCTAAGTATAGTCGATGAAATGCACTAAGATGATTAGGGTAAAATTTTCTCCACAGTTTACTTTTAGCATAGGCAATATCTATAATAGACTCCCAAGAAAATTGAGTAATCGGGGAGACAATTTGCTTATCATCTGAAAATTCAATAATAGCATCTTCTATAGTTAGAATCTGGGATAAAGCTTCTTCAGTTAGATTAAAAATAAGTGTTTTTAATTTATATAAAGGTAACTTCTTTGACTCCCACCAGCTAATAATTGATTCGTAGTCAGTTATATTAAAAGGTAATTTAGGGGGTAAAAATTTTGGAATAAAATATTTACATAAACAGCCTAATCTTTCTTTCTGTCCTACATTGGTGGTTATATAACAAATATAATTATCTTGATAGTATAATTCCCAGCTAACAGATTTATGCCGAGAATCTGTTATTTTCAGACATCCTGAACTATTCTGTCGAATTATCAGATCATATAAGGTCTTAACTATTTTCGGTATTTTTTCTTTCATAATTTTAATAAGTATTAGACAATTGGCACTAACTACTTATAAAATAAGAAATTTACCTTACTCTTTACCTCATCAAAATTATGTAAATTCAGATCAAAAAGTATTTTATTTTGGATACATATTCTAATTGACAAAGTTCTCTTTTTATGAGAATAATAATGAGTATTTAAACTTCAAACAATCTTAAACTTTAATTAAAGTATTCTTAATTTAAAAGTAAATATTATATATATCTTTTATTACTATGGAAATAATGATAATTAAATAGGGGAAAAAAGAATCCCTACTCGTCTATACGGTAGGGTTGTCTAACAAATAACTTCTAAAATGGCATTCCGTGACGAGAAGCTAATTTTTCAACCGTTGCTTGAGTTTCCTGGAGTAGCTGCTGGCGAGGATCAGGACTCTGAGTTAAATTAGGAACTAAATTTTTGGCTTGTAGTGTCATATGTAGTTGTAATTGGGCAACATAGTCTCCCATGCTTTCTTGAGAGATAGAATTAACAACATTTGCCTTGTCCATCATTAACAGAATCCTCCTGGCGTTTAAATGGTTTATTTAAGTTGTACCCATAGAATTTATCATGACTGTTGCCTTCTTATGGAGCGATATGTGAAATTTTATACATTTCTCAACATACTGTAACTTTGCAGCGATTCATAATGCTTTTTTGTCTTGACTGTGACTGGGTTTTCGCCGATCATGTCTCTGCAAGATATTCGGTTTAATTGTAAACTTATGTAAAGTAAACACTGAAAAAGTAGGGAAGCGTTATGTTGCGTCGTCAGATTTTAGCTATATTGTTAGCGATCGCCGTTATTTTTTGTGGGACTCAGACTCCTGCTTTAGCGTTAGGAGGCCCCCAACTGCCATTAAATGAACCTGCACCTAATTTCACTTTACCCACCAATACAGGAGACGGTGAAATTTCTTTATCTGACTATAAAGGACAGTGGGTGGTATTGTATTTCTATCCTCAAGATTTTACTCCAGGTTGTACTTTAGAAGCCCGTCGTTTTCAACAAGATTTACCAAAATATGAGGCTAAAAATACGCAAATTTTAGGGGTAAGTGTGGACGATGTGGACTCTCATCGAGAGTTTTGTGATGCAGAAGGTTTGAAGTTTCCTTTATTAGCAGATACCACTGGAGAAGTGAGTAAAACCTATGGTTCTTTTTTAACGGGAATATCTTTACGTCATACCTATTTAATCGATCCTGAAGGAATTTTAAAAGAGAGATTTTTAGGGGTTAGACCTGCAATTCATAGTCAAGAGATTTTAGCTTATCTTGATGAAGTCAACAGTTAACAGTGAGCAGTAATTTTCCATAGGATCTTACTTAATTGTATTATGGGTTAGGTGCAAGGCTAATTTTAATTAAAAGGAAATAACTTTTTATGTTCGCCCTAATCCACCTATGGTACTATTCATTATGATGTTTGTTGATTATAGAGACAAGTGTTTTTAAAAGTCTAAATCATCTTCAAATTCTTCTAACTCTTCTAAACTTTGATTATCATATAAGTCTTGTAAGTTTTGATGTTTTTGTCGCCGAGAGGTTCGGCGATATTTTTTTGTTTCTAATTTAGGTTCATAATACTCTTGTCCAGATGCGTTCATTTTTACTTTAACTGTTGATTCTTGATCCGCCATTTGTTGAGTTGCTTCTTGTTGGGCGATCGCTTCTTCTAAAAAAGTTAAATAATGTTCATATCGTTCCCAATTTTCGTCAATAATACAGTTAGGTTCTCCCCGATGCAAACAATTACTAAACTGACAATTTCCCTTTCCTAGCTGTTGTCTTGCTTCAGGAAAATAGTGAATTACTTGACTAGGAGAAGAATCTAAATTAGGTTTATTAAATCCAGGAGTATCCGCTAATAATCCCCCTTGGGGTAACTCAAATAATTCTACATGACGAGTTGTATGACGACCTTTTTGTAGTTTACCAGAAACTTTATTTACTCGTTGCTCAACCGCAGGAATTAAACTATTTATTAAACTAGATTTTCCCACACCAGAAGGACCAGCTAGAATGGTTATTTTGTCCTTTAAACCGTTTTTAAGTTCTTCTAAACCTTGAAACGTCCTAACACTAATAAACAAAGGGTTATAACCCCATTTTTCTAGGCGTTCCTGCCATGTTTTTTGTTGGGTGGGGGTTAATAAATCAGCTTTATTCAAACATAATAAAAAGGGAATTTCTGTAGATTCCGCTTTGACCAAAAAGCGACTTAACTGCCAAGGTTCTAATAAAGGTTCATCCAAGGCAAAAACAAGCAACATTTGCTCTGCATTGGCCACTGGTGGCCGAGATAACTGGGTTTTGCGCGGTAAAACTTGAGCGATGGCCCCTCTTGCGTCTTGATAGTCTGGTTCTTCAACCATCACGCGATCGCCTACCATGATCTGTTGTCCAATTTTCTTTAAACGAGTTCGTCTGGTACAGAGTAAATAGGGGATAGGACTATTATCGAAGTGGATAAGGGGTTGATCTAAACAAACTTGATAAAAATTAGCTTGTACTGCTACTACTGTTCCGATAATGTTTGACACAGTGGTGGGTGAGGACTGGTGTAAAGAGGTTAGATCATGCACAGAATAAAGTAGTCATAGGATGATAGGTTAGTTTATACAGTTTACTTCATTTAAATAAAGAAATATGTAGAAACAAGGCAAATACTATTTTTTAGAGATTTTTCGCAAACTTATTTAACGCTTTGAGACATACTGAAAAAAAAGAAGTGATTTCTTAGATGAAGACCATTAACAAAAATCCATATGGCACAAACTTCGTTACACTCTTCATCAACCACACACACACAATCTTCATTCAATGAAGACCAACACTTACAAGTATTAGTATTAGATATTGTAAAATTAAGGAAACAATCAGTTTCTCAAAAAAATCGTAAGCTTGATCAATTAATCCGTTCTATTTCTCGGTCAGCTTATCTTAGAGGAAAAGGGAATTATTCCAGTAGTATTTATGACGATGCGCTCAATCGTACTCTTTATTGGGTTGTGACTCATTTAGAAGAATATGACCCCGAAAAAGGAAGGTTTATGAGTTGGGTAAACTATCGTTTACAAAAATATCTTTGGGAGGTTAAACAGGAAACTGTTGAACCGTTTATCCAAAAAAATCATGCTCAAATTATTCGTTATAAGCATAAATTAGCTACTGTAATTAATAAGGTTGGTAGAGTAGGAATTCAATCTTATCTTTTAGGGTTTGCTGATCATGTAATTTTTCGCTGGATAGTTCTGCTAAATTATTGCTATTCTTTGAAGAAGTCTCATCCTAATGATTTAGACGCTATTTTAAAGATGATTGCTGAAGCTTCTGTTACCGGTTTACCGCCACAACGAATCAACTTAGAGTCTTTAACTCAGTTAGAATTTCCCGTTAATTTTTCTGCTCCTAGTCTTCTGGAATTAACTCGTTCTTATATTGAGTTAGATCCTGATAATTTATTAAAAGTTACTCCTAAGAAATATCCTCATGTTACTTTTCAAAAGATATTATTAGATCGTTTAAATTGTCAAGAATGGCAAGATATTGCTCATCGTTATCAAGTGAATGCTTCTTCTCTGAGAACTTTTTTTCAGCGTAATCTCAATAAATTTTCTGGTCATATTCGTCAGTTTGTAGAAGCATAACCTGAGTTTAGTTAGTTACGGAGATTCCTCGTTCCTCGGAATGACATTTATCCATTATTTTTGAATAAAAGTTTATTTTGTTCTTCTTTTTCATGAAAATCAGAGGAGTATTATACAATTTTTCATAACAATTCTATGATGACAGTGTATCCTAGTTCCCTAACCTTAATGATCCCCATTGAACCTGAAGATCATCAAATGGCTGAAAGACTTTCTGAAAGGTGTCAAACCTTTTCTAGTGCAGAAAATTTTTACTTAACTACCTTAGCAGTTTCTGTGGTTAAGTCTTACCTCAAAATTTTCGATATTGACAGTCAAATTCGCTTTCTAAAAGCTTTCAATCATCTTCCTTATTTACTGATTAACCATAAACAAAAACTAATCTGTCAATCTGTTTTAGAAAATGAAAGCACTGTCCAAATTGCTGTTTTTTTACCCAATAGTTTAGGCTGCGCCTTAGTAGAAATTAATGAAGATATGACCCAAGGAAAAATTTTGGGTTTTGTTGATTCTTCTGTTTCTCAATTGGTTGCCATTGATGAATTAAATTTGCGATCGCCTGAACAAATTTTGTCTGCTTTACAGTAATTTTTCCCATTTTAGTCTTTTAGGCGTAAACTTTGCGCTCCTACACATCAACAAATTAATTTTATTGAGGACAAATCAATGAGTAACAGTCAGTCATTATTTCTTTTTGGTACCACTTTATCTTTAGGCTTATCTGGCTTAATGATGACTCAAGTAGCACCGGTAAAAGCTTTATCTGTAAGTTTCACAGGTGCAGAATTATTCAATAATCCTGATGTTAGTTTTCCCACTTCTACCCCTGTTCTTAATGGTAATTCCGTTGATTTTGGAACAGGAGGTGTTGGCGGTGCCGTACTATTAGAATTGCCTTTATTACCTGCTATTTCTCGTGATGATTTAACTTTTAATATTGGGCTTGATTATACGCCTTTAACAGCAGATAATGATGCGATAATTGGGATTTCTGATGGTAGCAACGTATTTGCTTTGCAGAGATTTGATAATAATGGTGGAGGGACTAACTCATTTTCTGGTTCATTTTCTGGTTCAGGAGTTTTAGGTAATCTTCAAGGTGGAGCTACAATTCTGACAGGAAATAATCCTGTGAATCCCTTCTCATTTGATTTAACTATTACCAGCGATCCTTTAGCTAATAACTTTATCAGTAATTATCTAGAGGGAAGCGATTCAGCTACAGGACCATTTAACTCTTTACCTGATGCTTTGAATATAAATAATCAACTTAGTTTAGTGTTTATTAGAGCTACGGGTTCTTCAGGAGTGGGTGCTGGCACTGCTGAACGTTATCGCATCAATTCTTTATCTGTCTCTGTTGAAGATAATCCAACTTCTATCCCCGAATCATCTAATATTTTAGGACTAATTTTAGTAGGTGCTGGTTTTCTTTTCACGGGGATTAAAGGTAAGAAGAAAGAAGAAATTAAAACGGAACAAGAAACCTAAATCTTACGGGTAGGGTGCATTAACGAAGTGTAATGCACCTTTGGGAAAATTAAACGAAGATGGTGGGTTACGACGGATTATTATTTTCTTGTTATAACCGAAATTATTCCCGTCTAACCCACCCTACGAATTAGAGATTAATTAAGATTATTTTCTAACCAATTAACTAAATCTGTTTCTGTCTGAAAATCCAGTAAAGCTTCGCCTAATTCTTCTAAAGTATTTAAAGGTAATTGACGCACTTGCTGTTCTAAACTTGGAGAAAGTGAAGCAATACGACGATTAAGAAGACGTATCACAATATTAGATTCTCCTTGTTGAAACCCTTCTTGTCGTCCTTGTTTAATCCCTTCTTCAATGGCTTTGGCACGAGCTTCTTGGTATAATGGGGCTAAACGCACGATAACCTCCCTGTCTTCTGAATTAACATCATTTTGGACAAATAAGTTCTGCTGTAAATTGTATAATTGTTCTAGGATAATTGACTTTAATGGGTTATCATCCCTCAATGATTCAACTTCACTAATAGCATTAGTTTGTACTTTTCCTCTCCCTAATAATCTTAACAATAAGGTTTCAGGAGTCACAGG
>JAAUYK010033535.1_pt1 | contig 13402 bp, 10 predicted proteins | sample 7278021 | NCBI WGS metagenome assembly JAAUYK01 (sample SAMN14350223, study PRJNA611818) | marine sediment metagenome | isolation source: surface marine sediment (1.8m) | place: French Polynesia: Moorea | collected 2018-08
GGTCGAGTAGGCGAGGACCTTCTTGATGTCGGTCTGCGTGATGGCGATGGTCGCGGCCACGATGGCGGTGAGCGCGCCCGTCCACGCGACGACGGCCGAGGCGAGGGGCGCGGCCGCGTAGAGGAAGCCGAGGCGGTCGACCATGTAGACGCCGGCGGTGACCATCGTCGCGGCGTGGATCAGCGCCGAGACCGGCGTGGGGCCCGCCATGGCGTCCGGCAGCCACACGTAGAGCGGGATCTGGGCCGACTTGCCGCACGCCCCCACGAAGAAGCACAGCCCGATCACGTTGACGAGCTTCCACTCCGTTCCCCAGAGCGATCCCCAGAACGACGCCCCGAAGGGGGCCGCGATCGTCAGGTCCGCGATCCGGTCGAAGCTCGCCGCGATCTCCGCGAAGCTCATGCTGGGCGCGCCGGCCTCCACCAGGGCCCGGAACAGCAGGAAGATCCCGAGCAGGAAGCCGAAGTCCCCGATCCGGTTCACGATGAACGCCTTGCTGCCGCAGAAGGCGTTGAAGCGGTCGCTGTACCAGAAGCCGATGAGGAGGTAGGAGCACAGCCCCACCCCCTCCCAGCCCAGGAACATCAGGACGAGGTTGTCCCCCAGGACGAGGACCAGCATCGAGAACGTGAACAGGTTGAGGTAGCAGAAGAAGCGCTGGAACCCCTTGTCCTCCCGGTGGTCGTCCTCCATGTAGCCCACCGAGTAGATGTGGATCAGCGACCCCACACCGGTCACCACCAGGATCATGACCGCGGAGAGTGGATCGAGCAGGAAGGCCAGCTCCGCGCTGAACGCCTCGGATCCGACTCCGGCACCGATCCAGGTGTAGAGGTTGTCCACCATCACCCGCTGGCCCGCCGGCATCTGCGCGAGCTCGAAGAAGACCACGCAGGAGATCAGGAAGGAGGTCAGCACCGAGCCGCAGGACAGCCCGATCACCAGCCAGCGCGGCGTGGGACGCCTCACCAGGCCGATCATCAGGGCGTGGGCTGCTGCGGTCAGCAGGGGCAGCAGCGGGATCCAGCGCAGCAGCGTCTCCTCGGTGGCGTTCACCATTTGAGCAGGCTCACCTCCTCGATGTCCACCGAGTCGCGGTTGCGGAACATGGAGATCACGATTCCCAGCCCGACCGCCACCTCCGCCGCCGCCACCGTGATGACGACGAGCACCATGACGTGGCCGTCCAGGTCTCCGCCGCCCGCCGAGGTCGGCCACATGCGGTTGAAGCCCACGAAGGCCAGGTTCACGGCGTTGAGCATCAGCTCGATCGAGAGCAGGATCACGATCAGGTTGCGTCGGGTCACGACCCCGATCACGCCGATCGTGAACAAGATGGCGGAGAGGGCGATCACGTGGTCCATCGGCACCATCGGCGCATCCCCCCTCAGTCGACCTTGCGCTTGGCGAGGATCAACGAGCCCACGATGGCGGCGGTCAGCAGCAGGCCCGCCATCTCCACCAGGAGCACGTAGTCGGTGTAGAACGTGAGCCCCAGGTGGCGGAAGCCGCCCCAGCCCTCGGGCAGGGGCGGGGGCTCCGGCAGCCCACCGAAGCGGCGCAGGAACTCGCTCAGGGCCGCGATCCCGAGCAGCGCACCGGCGAGCTGGACCAGGCGCTGCCGCCCGGGGCCGAAGTCGTCGGTACGCAGGTTGAGGAGCATCACGACGAAGAGGAACAGCACGATGATCGCGCCCGCGTAGACCATGATCTGGATGACCGCCACCATGTGCGCCTCCAGCAGCACGAAGATCCCCGCCAGGGAGACCATGGTGACGACGAGGCTCATCGCCGCCGCGACGGTGTTGCGCACGTTGAGCACCATGGCCAGGGCGGCGATCACCGACAGGCCGGCGAAGACGTAGAAGAGGAGGGCCGGGACGGTCACGCTATCCCCTCACGAGCAGCAGCACGAAGCCGGTGACGAAGATGTTGGCGATGGACAGGGGCAGGATGATCTTCCAGCACAGGTCCATCACCTGGTCGTAGCGGAAGCGCGGGAGCGTCCAGCGCAGCGCCATCTGGAGCCAGATCATGACGACGACCTTCAGCAGGAACGTGACGAAGTGCACGATCAGGCACACTCCGGTCGCGAATCCGGCCCCGAACACGGGCTCGATCGCGCCGATGATCGTCTCCTGGGAGAGGAACGGAACCGCCCATCCGCCCAGGAACAGGGTGGCCATGAGCCCGCCGATCACCACCACCTCGATGAACTCGGACATGAAGAACAGGCCGAAGCGCATGCCCGAGTACTCGAGGAAGTAGCCCGCCACCAGCTCGGATTCGGCCTCCGGCAGGTCGAAGGGCGGCCGCTTGTTCTCGGCCATGATGCAGGTCAGGAACATGATGAAGCCGAGGGGCTGGAAGAAGACGCCCCATGCGGGCAGCCGCAGCCAGTCGATCCAGGCGGGAACCGGGATGCCCAGCAGCACCTCGAGAAAGCCGAAGATCCGGAAGGTGGTGTCCTGGGCGAGCACCATGTCCTGGAGCCTCAGGGTCTCGAAGACCATGAAAACGCCCACCACCGAGAGGCCCATCGTGACCTCGTAGGAGATCATCTGGGCCGAGGCGCGGAGGCCCCCCAGCAGCGACCAGTTGTTGTTGCTCGCCCACCCCGCCATCAGCGTGCCGTAGGTGGCGAGGGAGCTGATCGCGAAGACGTAGAGCAGACCCCAGTCCGGATTCGCGACCACCAGGGAGAGCTCGTAGTCGCCAAAGGCGTAGACCCCGCCGAAGGGGATCACCGCGTAGGCGACGATGGCCGGGAAGGCCGCGATGAGTGGCGCGATCAGGTGCATGACGCGGTTCGCGCCCTGCGGGACGACGTCCTCCTTGGTGATGAGCTTGATGACGTCCGCCAGGGGGTGGAGCAGCCCGAGCACGGTGATGCCGGCGACGTCTGCGCGGTTGGCGCCGATGCGGTCCTGCATCACGGCGCTCTGCTTGCGCTCCACCCAGGTGATGACGGGTGCGAAGGCGCCCACCACCACGGCGATGATGAACAGGGCCTTGACGATCACCTCGATGGGCATCTAGGCGCCAGCCTTCCTCGCCGCCAGCGGCTTCCCGCCCGCACCGACCTCGTCGAGCCCCGCGCCGGCGAACTCCGGGACGGCGGCGGCGAGGGCCTCGGAGATCTCGCGGACCTCCCAGCGGCCGTCGAAGCCCGGGAGCCCGAGCGCGGCGCCGAGTCGGGCGATCAGCTCGCCCTCGCCATACGCCTCCCAGGAGGGCTCGACGGCGGGCTGGACGCGCTGCACGCGCCCGGCGTGGTTCGTGAGCGTGCCGTGCTTCTCCGCCGCCACCCGCGCCGGAAGCAGCACGTGCGCCACGCGTTCGAGGGCCGAGACGTGGGAATCGATGGCGATCACGGTATCGAGGCTCGTGAGGGGCTCGATCCCGCCGAGGTAGGCCTCCTCGAGGACGTCGTGCCCCAGCAGCACCAGCGCCTCCACGCCGCCGCTGCGTACGCGGTCGGCCACGGCCGCGGCGTCCGCGAACCCGAGGCGCCGCGCCCCCTCGGCGTTGGCGCCCTTCTCCGCCTTGATCAGCAGCGCGTCCTCCCGGCCCCGCGCCACCGCCACGCCGGCGGTGTCGGTTCCGAGCGCCTCGAGAAAGCGGCGGAAGCTGAAGAGGTCCTCGTTGGTGGCGTGGGCCGAGGCGACGCCGGCCACGACGCCGGCGCCCTTCGAATCGATCAGCCGCCGCAGCCGCGCCGCCGACTCGGCGATCGCCTCGTCGAGGCTGGCGTCCCGGCGGACGCCCTCCGCGTCGCGCACCAGGGGACGCTTGATGCGGTCCGGCGCACCGATGGTCTTGTAGGAGAGGCGGCCCTCGTCGCAGATCCAGGTGTCGTTCACCTCGTCGTTGCGGCGCGGCACGTAGCGGTAGACCTTGTTGTTCGCCACACCGAGCCAGACGTTGCAGCCGTTCGAGCAACCGGTGCAGAGGCCGGGCACGTCCTCCAGGAACCAGACGCGGATCTTGAAGCGGAAGTCCTTGGTGGTGAGCGCGCCCACGGGGCAGATGTCCGCCACGTTCATCGAGTAGTCGTTGTCGAGCGGACGCCCGGGGAAGGTCTCGATGGTGGAGCGGTCGCCGCGACCCACCACCGAGAGCTCGCGGGTCCTGGGGATCTCGTCGCAGAACCGCACGCAGCGACGGCACAGGATGCAGCGCTCCTGGTCGAACACGATGGTGGGACCGAGGTCCACGTTCTTCTTGAGGGCGCGCCGCGGCTCCCGGGTGCGCGAGCTCGTGACGCCGTACTCGAAGGCGTAGTCCTGGAGCTTGCACTCCCCCGCCTGATCGCAGATCGGGCAATCGAGCGGGTGGTTGACGAGGAGCAGCTCCATCACCCCCTCGCGGGCGCGCTTGACCCGCTCGGTGTCGGTGCGCACCACCATGCCGTCCTGCACCGGGGTGTTGCAGGCGATCTGGAGCTTCGGCATGCCCTCCACTTCCACCTGGCAGAGCCGACAGGACCCGTCGATCCGCAGCTTCGGATGCCAGCAGTAGTGGGGGATCGTGATCCCGTTCATCAGCAGGCCCGCGTCGTCCAGGGCCTGGAGGAGCATCCGGCCGGGGGCCACCTCGAGTTCGATGCCGTCGACGGTGATCGTGGGCATTACAGCTCGAAGCTCTCCGTGAAGGGGCACTTGCGCAGCCGGATGTGCTGCTCGAAGTCGTCCCGGAAGTGGCGCAGCAGACCCTGTACCGGCCAGGCCGCCGCGTCCGCGAAGGCGCAGATCGTCTGTCCCTCCATCTTGCCCGCCACGTCGAGCAGGATCTCCAGATCCTCCTCGCTCCCGGCTCCGCGCTCGATGCGGGTGACGATCTTGTTGAGCCAGCCCGTGCCCTCGCGGCACTGGGTACACTGGCCGCAGGACTCGTCCCGGAAGAAGTAGGTGATCACGCACGCCACGCGGACCATGCAGGTGGTGTCGTTCATGACCGTGATTCCGCCGGTGCCGAGCATGGTCTTGCGCTCGCGCAGGAACTCGTTGGCCATGGGCACGTCGAGCTGGCCCGCCGGCAGGATCGGCATCGACACGCCGCCGGGGATGACGCCCTTCACCTTGCGCCCGTCCGGGACCCCTCCGGCGTGGTCGAAGACGATCTCGTCGAGCGGCGTTCCGAGCGGCAGCTCGTAGAGGCCGGGCCGGGCCACGTGGCCCGAGACGCCGAAGATCGTGGTCCCGGGGCTCTTCTCGGTGCCGAACTCGCGGAACCAGTCCGCGCCCCTGCCCACGATGTGGGGCACGTGGGAGAAGGTCTCCACGTTGTTCACCGTGGTGGGCATCCCGAAGGCCCCGTACTGGGCGGGGAAGGGCGGCTTCTTGCGGGGCTGGCCCTTCTTGCCCTCCAGCGATTCGAGCAGCCCCGTCTCCTCGCCGCAGATGTAGGCGCCGGCTCCCCGGTGCACGATCACGTCGTGGCGGAAGCCCGTCTTCATGACGTTCTCGCCCAGGTAGCCCGCCGCATAGGCTTCGTCGACGGCCGCCTGGAAGATGCGCGCGGGCTCCGCGTACTCGCCCCGCACGTACACGAAGGTCTTCTCGGAGCCGGTGGCCCACGCCGCGATGATCAGCCCCTCGATCAGCTGATGGGCGCCGCGCTCCAGCAGGATGCGGTCCTTGAAGGAGCCGGGCTCGGACTCGTCCGCGTTGCACACCAGGTACTTGGGCTTGTCCGTGTCCGTGGGCATGAACGACCACTTGAGGCCCGCGGAGAACCCGGCGCCGCCCCGGCCCTGCAGCCCGGAGCTCTTGACCAGCTCCACCAGGTCCGCGGGATCCTGCTTCGTGAGCGCCGTGCGCGCGGCGCGATAGCCGCCCCTGGCCTCGTAGCCCTTGAGGGTCGTGAAGGCGTCGTCCGCGAAGTGCTCGGTCAGGTAGCCGGTGACGTAGGGGACCTTCAGCACGCGTGTCTTCTCACTCGAGATCGTCGAGGATCTGCTTGGCGCGTTCGACGTCCAGATCCTCGTGGTAGCGGTCGTCGACCCGCATCATGGGCGCGTAGGCGCACGCGCCCAGGCACTCCTCGTGTCCCAGGTGGACACGCCCGTCGGCCGTGTTGCCGTCCGCGTCCACCGCGAGGTGAGCCTCGAGCGATTTGAGCAGCTCGCGCGCTCCCCGCAGCGAGCAGGCGAGGTTCGTGCACACGTAGACGTGGTGACGAGGCTGCTCGCGGTCGTAGAACATGTTGTAGAAGGAGACGACCTCCCTCACCTCGACGGGATGGAGCCCGAACAGCTCCGCCATCTCCGTGGCCGCCTCCCCGGAGACGTGGCCGAGCTCGTCTTGCACGATGTGCAGCGCCGGCAGGAGTGCTCCGCGCTTGGCCGGGTAGCGCGTCATCTCGGCCTCGATCCGCTGGCGGGCCTCGGCGGAGATCACCATTCGAGCGCACCCTTCATCCACTCGTAGACCAGACCGACGACGAGCGGGATGGTGAACACGAGCATCGCCGCGTAGCCGTACCAGCCCAGCTCTCCCAGCACGGGACCCCACGGAAAGAAGAACACCGCCTCGACGTCGAACACGACGAACAGGATCGCGACCATGTAGAACTTGACCGCGAAGCGCTGCGTGGGCGCTGCGAGCTGCTTCTCCCCGCACTCGAAGGGCTCCTGCTTCTCCTCGAAGCTGCGGCGCGGTCCGAGCAGCAGGTGGATCGAGATCATCGCGGACACGATGACGAGTCCGATCAACATGATCACGAGAACGCCCGCATACTCCGCAAGCATGGCGGGGACCCTCCTGTCGGGGCTGTTGGTGTCGGGGCTTTAGGTGTCGGGGCTGTAAGGGGCCTCGAGACGCGCCCCGCCGTGCGCCCCCGTGGACGCCAGGCTACGGCTCCATGTATTCGACTGCTGCACCCGCTCTGCGCCGGCACGGCTTCGGCGAGCCGTTCGCGACAGGCGACGGGCGACGCGCGAGGGACCAGCTCGGAGCGAGTTCGAAGCGCACGCACAGGCGAAGTGCTTGCGGCGCCTGCGAAAACCGCGCCGAGAGTAACGGCGGGCCCGGGGAGCGTCAACGAATCCCGCGCGGAAACCGTGGGGTTTCGCCGACCCCGGCGAGGTCCGCAGCGTTGATCCACTGCGCGCGTAGCGGTTCCCGTCGGCGTTCTGGGGGTGGGCAGCTTCGGCACCGTCCACGCCACCTCGAATCCGGCCGAGGCCCTGCAGGGCCGGAGGTTGTGATCTGCGCCGTGCTCAACCACGGGGTCCGGGAGGTCATGGGAAATGCCGCGCCCTTCGTCCCGGACGAAGCGATCGTGGTCTCGATCGCGACGGGGATCGAGCTCGGCACCTGGAAGCGGACCGATCAGGTGCTCGGGGACGTGCTCGGACCCGCCCACCGGGACCGGATGGTGATCCTCTCCGGTCCGTCCTTCGCCCGGGAGATCACGGACGGACTCCCGACCGCGGTGACGCTGGCTTCGCGACCCTGGCTTCGCGAATGGAGAGCTAGGCGATCTCGGTCCAGGATTCGATCTAGAGCTCCAACTCTCCGCCGGTAGATGTCGCGCTTGCGGATCCGCGCCCGGGCTCCTAGCATCGTCGCGGAATTGAAAATCGTTTTCAGCTCCCCGCCCCACTTCCCCTTGCGTGCTCCGGAGCCAGCGGTGTCCTCCACCTCCCTGCCCCTGCCGGTCGCGACCGTCCCGCCGCGAGAAGACGTCTCCGAGACCGCGCTGTCGCGGCTCGGGCCCGGGGCGGAGGCGCTGATCGCCGAGGTTCGTGGCCACTCCCCCGTGAGCCGCCGGCTGGCGGACCTGGGCTTCGTGGAGGGCACCCGGGTCCGGCTGCTGCGCCGCGCGCCCCTGGGCGATCCGATCGTGTTCGAGCTCCGCGGCTATCGGATCTGTCTGCGCCGCAGCGAGGCGGACCGCATCCTCGTCCGGGTCATCGCGGGCAAGTCCCAGGAGCCGATTGCCCAGCGCAGCGTCGGAGCGACGGGGGCCACCGGGGCGGACGCCGAGCAGTGAGCCAGGCCGCACTCGCGGCGGACGCTCTCCCGCCGCTGCGACTGGGCCTGATCGGAAGCCCCAACTCCGGAAAGACGACCCTCTTCAACGCCCTGACGGGGCTGCGCGGTCGGGTGGGGAACTACCCGGGCGTGACCGTGGAGCGGCGCGAAGGCGCCACCCTGCTCGCACAGCGCCGGGTGACGGTCGTCGACCTGCCGGGCGTGTACAGCCTCGACCCAATCAGTCCCGACGAGGCCGTCGTCACCCGGGTGCTCGACGGCGAGCTGGCCGAGGCGCCCGACGCCCTGGTGGTGGTCGCGGACGCCTGCACGCTCGAGCGCTCCCTGCTCTTCGTCGCACAGGTGCTGCGCCGCCGCCTGCCGACCTGCCTGGTGCTCACGATGACCGACGAGCTGCGCGCGCGAGGCGGACGCCTGGATCTGCCGCGGCTCGAACGCGCGCTCGGGATCCCGGTGCGCGGGGTCGTGGGGCACCGGGGCGTGGGAGTGCTCGCGCTGCAGGAGCTCCTGGCCCGACCCGAGGCCTGGGACCGCCCGCCCATCGATCCGCCCGTCTCCCCCGCGGAGCGCGCGGCCTGGACCGCATCGATCCTCGAGAGCGTGCTCGTGCCGCCGGCGGTGACCAGTCGTACCACCGAACGCATCGACCGCATCGTCCTGCACCCCGTCGCGGGCAGCGCGCTGTTCGCGCTGGTGATGGTGGTCTTCTTCCAGCTCATCTTCGCCTGGGCGACGCCCGCCATGGACCTGATCGACGGGGGCGTCGGGTGGAGCGCCGAGGCGGTGAAGCGCGCCCTGGCGCCGGGCCTGCTGACGGACTTCCTCGCCGACGGCCTGATCGCCGGCGTCGGGGCGGTCGTCATCTTCCTGCCCCAGATCGCGCTGCTCTTCGGCGTCCTCTACCTACTCGAGGACCTGGGCTACATGGCGCGGGCCGCCTTCGTGGTCGACCGCCTGATGGGCCGCATCGGCCTCGAGGGACGCTCGTTCGTCGCGCTGCTCTCCTCCTACGCGTGCGCGATCCCGGGCATCATGGCCACGCGCACGATTCCCTCGCCCCGAAACCGTCTGGTGACCATCCTGGTCGCTCCCCTGATGACGTGCTCGGCGCGGCTGCCCGTCTACGCGCTGCTGATCGGCGCCTTCGTGCCCGCCCGGGCGGTGGTCGGCCCGATCGGTCTGCAGGGGCTCGTGCTCCTGGGCCTGTACCTCGTCGGGGGACTGGCCGCACTCGCGGTGGCTGCGGTGCTGCACCGCACCGTGCTGCGCGGTGAGGGGCTGCCCTTCTACATGGAGCTGCCCCCGTACCGGATGCCCACGCTGCGGCTGTGGGCGGGGCAGGTGTGGGGGAGCGCCTGGGCCTTCCTGCGCCGGGCCGGGACCATCATCCTCGCGACGAGCATCGTGCTGTGGCTGCTGCTGAGCTTCCCGCGGGTCGAGCCGCCCGCGGGCGCCTCCGATCGGGAGGCGGCCCGCCATGCCCTCGAGCACAGCCTGGCGGGTCGGGCCGGGCGCGCCCTGGAGCCCCTGATCGAGCCGCTGGGATTCGACTGGAAGATCGGGGTCGGGCTGCTGGCCAGCCTGGCGGCGCGCGAGGTGATCGTCTCGACCCTGGCCCAGATCTACGCCGCGTCGGAGGAGGAGAGCTCGCTGCGCGAGGCGGTTCGGGCCGACCGCGACCCCGAGACGGGGCGCCCGGTCTTCACGCCCGCCGCCGTGGCGGCGCTGCTGGTGTTCTTCGTCTTCGCGCTCCAGTGCCTGTCCACGCTGGCGGTGATGCGACGGGAGACCAACTCCTGGTTCTGGCCGCTGTTCGCCTGGGCCTACCTGCTGGCCCTCGCCTACGCAGCGAGCTTCGTCACCTACCGGGTCGCAGGGGTCGCTGGGGTCGCAGGGGTCGCTGCGGCGCTCGGCGGGGCGACGTGAGGCGGGCGCGATAGACTCCCGCGATGCCCCGCCGAAGCACACCGAAGTTGCCCGTGCTGCTCCTCGCGCTCGGGGCCGGGCTCGTCGCCGGATGCATCTCCCGGCCGGTGCGCGAGGACGTGTTCCGCTTCGAGTCCACCGACGTGTTCCTGCGCAAGGAGAAGCGGATCACGAGCACGGTCGGGAAGGACTACGACCATCCGATCGTCATCTCACCCACGCGCATGGCCCATATCCTGTCCCGCATCGACGTCCGCCAGTCGGCGTCGCAGGGAGGCAAGCGGCAGCCCGCGATCCCCACCGAGACCCTCTACCCCATCGCCGAAGGGGTCGTGAAGGCGCTCAGCCGCGCCGATCCGGACCAGGAGGTCGTGGTCATGTCGGTCCAGAAGACGCGAAACTTCGGCGTGTTCGACCACGACTTCCTGACGAGCTTCCTCGCCTACGTCCGGGGAGATCAGCTCTACGTCCACCTCTCGCGCGTCAACTGGAAGATCCCGAAGCGCCGCGAAGAGCGCCTGCCCGAGCCCAAGGTCGGCGACCACCAGATGGGCTTCCGCATCTTCGAGGGCCAGGCCATGCGGATGGTCGATTCCCAGTCCGTCGCCGTCGAGTGGCGCGACCCGATCTTCAGGCGCGCCACCCGCACCCGGATCACGGCGACCGGCGAGGTCGTGCGCAAGAACATCCTGATGGAGAGCCCGCCCGAGGAGGATCTCGCCGACGCCCCGGAGCGGGACCCGAACTACTTCCCGGAAGGGCTCTCCGCCTCCCAGCTGCGAGACCTCGCGGACCTGGAGGACGAGCGCCGGTCCGGGAAGATCTCGGAGGGCCAGTACCGGACGAGGCGGCGCAAGATCCTCAGCAGGTAGTCACCGCCGAGGCACGAGGGGAACCCGCGGCGCGCGGCCGACCTCTCAACTCCCACGCTCCCGAGATCCTCCGCCGCTCCCGCGCCGCAGCGCTTCCCAGGCGCGCGACCCCGCGGGGTCCGCAGCTTTGGCGCCACCTTCGACGCCACAGTTGGCGGCGGAGTGCCACTCCCATACGTTTGCCCCTACGCCCCCCGGGAGCGTCTGGAGAGCCTGTCGCATGAACATCCTGCTCGAGATCTTCGCCGTCGCCGTACTGGCCCTCCTCACCGCGCGGCTCGCCCCCGATCCCTGGAAGGGCCGCCTGCTCAACGGCTTCAAGCTCTGGGTCACGATCCGGGTGTTCTGGCTCCTGCTCGCCCACCCGGTCACGATGGAGGACGGGAGCAAGGTGGTGGCGGGCCGCCTGGTGCTCGACACCCTGGCGCGGCTCGAGGCCGGTCCCTTCCTGCTGTTCTGCGGCCTCGCGGCGGGCATCAAGTTCGTCGGGATCCTCGCGTCGATGTACCGCTGGCAGCTGCTGCTGCGGGGTCAGTCGATCGAGCTGCCCTTCCGCCACATCTTCGGCTCGTTCCTGATCGGCCGCTTCATCGGCACCTTCCTGCCCAGCACCGCGGGCCTCGACGGCTACAAGCTCTACGACGCGGCGCGCTTCAGCGGCCGCACCGTGGAGGTGACGGCCACCACGGCCCTCGAGAAGGTGATCGGGTTCTCCGGGATCTTCCTCTCCTTCCTGGTCGCCCTTCCCTTCGGCATCAAGATCTTCGGCGAGAACGCGACGCTGATCGCCTCGATCACCGTTCCCGTGTGTCTCGGGCTGATCGGCGCGCTGCTCACGGTGCTGTGGTTCCCGGGGCTGATCCAATGGTTCCTCGAGCACGTGCCGATCCCGGGCAAGGCGCGGCTCGAGGGGCTGGTCCTGCGCATCTCCCACGCCGCGGCCGCCTACCGGGACAAGAAGCTGCTGGTCGTCCAGGCCTTCGCTCTCTCGTTCGTGGTGCACTTCACCACGGCCGCGATGTACTACTTCACGACGCTGGCCATCGGCGCGACGAACGCCGAGTTCTGGCCCATCGCCTTCGGCTCCTCGATCCAGATCCTCGCCACGGTGCTCTCTCCCTTCACGATCGCGGGCGAGGGAATTCGCGAAGCCGCCCAGTACGCGCTGCTGGGCAACATGATCGGGCCCGCCAACGCGATCGTGTCGGCCGCGCTGGGCTTCTGGGCCGCCGAGGCCTTGACGCTCGCGGGCGCCTACTTCTGGTGGTTCCGGCCCCGGGACTACACGCCGGGCTACTGCCGCGTCGGCGGTCAGCAGGTCGACTACGCGGAGGCGGCGCGCGCCGCCGTGGCACTCGAGACCGACGAGGACCGCGCACGCCGGGAGGCGGCACGCCAGGCGGAGCTCCCCTCCCTGGGCGCCCGGGCGCGGCTCTCGGCCGGTCTCGGGCTCGGCAGCGGCATCGCGGCGGGGCTCGTGATCGGGATCGTCGAGTCGATCGTCATCGCCCTCACCGGGCTCGGCGGCGACGCCCAGGTGCTCTGGTTCGGCCCGCTCGCCTACGCGGTGGTGCTCGGCGGACTGGGACTCGCCGGCGGCCTGGTGCTGGCCGTGCTGCCCATGGACGAGGCGGAGATTCGCGGCTGGACGCCGTCGCTCGCCCTGATGGCCACCTTCGTTCCGCTCGGGCTCGCAATCGCGGTGTTCCGCGTGCGGCGCGATCTCTACCTCGAGCAGATGCCTCCCGCGACCGTGCTACTCGGCATGCTCGCGGCCGCCGGCGCGATCGCGCTGTTCCTGTTCCTGCTGGGTCCGCGGCTGTTCCGGGGCGGGCTCTCGCGCGCAGTGCAGCCCCTGCCGGCGCTGGTCGCCCTGGTGGTCGTGACGGTCTCCGGCGCGATCGCGGGCGGCATGATGCTGCCCGCCGGCGAGGACGACGCCGACGCGCCCCCGGTGCCCGCGGCCCTGACGTCGCGTCCCAACGTGATCCTCGTGATGGTCGACACGCTGCGCACCGACCAGCTGTCCTGCTACGGCGGGCCGGTCGCGACGCCGGCGCTGTGCGGCCTGGCGGAGAACGGCGGCTCTCGCCTCGAGGGCTTCGCGCATGCGTCCTGGACCAAGCCCGCCACCGCGTCGCTGCTGTCCTCGCTGCTGCCGAGCAGCCACGGAGTCATGTCCAAGCCCGCCGCCCTCTCGGAGGAGGTGACGCTCCTCTCCGAGGTCCTGCAGGACCACGGCTACGCGACCGGCGGCATCGTCTCCAACATCAATCTGGCGCCGAGCTTCGGCTTCCGGCAGGGCTACGACGAGTACCACTATCTCCCGCCCGACTACCTGTTCGGAGCGGACGAGTCGTCCTCGAAGCTCATCCTCTACCAGATCGCGCGGCGGGTGTTCTTCAAGGTGCGCCCCGGCCTGCGCGTCGGCGACTTCTATCAGGACTCGCGCAGCGTGAACGAGGTGGCGTTCGACTTCCTGCGCCGCCACCAGAACTCGCGCTTCTTCCTGTTCCTCCACTACATGGATCCCCACGATCCCTACTTCGAGCATCCCTACGACGGCACGGGCATCGCGCGGGCCGTGAACCAGCACCCGGA
>JAAUYK010064849.1_pt1 | contig 13398 bp, 15 predicted proteins | sample 7278021 | NCBI WGS metagenome assembly JAAUYK01 (sample SAMN14350223, study PRJNA611818) | marine sediment metagenome | isolation source: surface marine sediment (1.8m) | place: French Polynesia: Moorea | collected 2018-08
CGCCAGAGGGGACCTTGAAAAAGGCAACGAGCTCTTTCGCTCTGCATGTGGTCCCCGGCCAGGTTGCTCTCTCTGCGTTCGTTCGTATAGCTAGCTAGTCGTATAAAGTAAGTGAAGCGCCACACCCTCTCCAGAACTAACTAACGAAAGCCCCTTTACCTACCTATCTAGAGGGTCTCTCTGCCCGTCCGCTCGTCCCTAGTACGTGTGCTTAAGAGAAGCAAACGCGACGTCTTGTCTGTCTGTTGGTCGCGTGTTTGCGGGACGCTCGCTAGAAGGAGGAAGGAAGGGGAAAATGGCACGCAGTAAAAAAGTAATTGGAGCGGGAGCTTCCTTCTCATATTCCCCGCAGCTTCTCACTGCTGTTGATTATTAGTAGCATTGCTCGGAGGAGGAAAACGAGCATCGACGGGAAGTAAGTAAGGAAGGAAACAGTACGAACATAGCTAGAGCAAGAAGGGTTATCGCAAACGGAGAATGCATTCAGACATGGAAAGACCGTTCGCGGCTTCGGAGGAAATAGCTAGGGGGTCGGAGGAAAAGTTTTAGGAATTGCATATTCGAGCCGAGCTCAGCTCCTGGCTTATGAGATGCATGGGATGTACACTGTTGCGCAATTTACCATGCCAAAAATACACACTTTTCAGGTGCGTGCACGCCAGCTGAGAAACGCCATGACTGCCGGCGGATTCGTCTCTCGCATCCTTCTGACTGCGGCGTTGTTGGCGATCGTCGCCCTGGACCCGTCCTCGTCGCAGGCGTCGCCCGTCTACATCCTCAACAAGCACGCCCAGCTCGTCACCTCCTCCTCCCTGCTCTGGGTAAGTAAATAAGCATTATTCAATTATATGAGGTTCCGTGTCCGGCTTTGTAATTATGCGGTAAATGCAGGTCCGCGCGGAGAACGGCGACCGGCCTCAGAACTCCGTGGTCGGCGGGAGGAACGCCAGCTCTTCGCTGTTCGTCTGCCGATCTTCGTTGAGCGGGGGCGGACGCTTCCACGCGGGATACATCGCCGACAACGGCAGCACGTGCAATGTCGTTACGGGCGAGCAGACCATCAAGCTGGAGAGATATCAGGTACGGGCAATTTAGATTCATGACCTTGATGAACGATAACAGTTTATGTAAAAGATCCTCACCAACGACAACGGTTCGGCGAGGCTGACCTGGAGAAAGTGGCGCCAGTTCAGCCCCGTCGGGAAGGGCGCCGTCAGCGTTGAGAATGACGTTTTCGTCGCGCGGTCGGCGGCTGCGAGCGGCGAGTCGGGCGGCGACGAGTCCCCCTTGCTGCCCGGCGGGCTCTACCGCAACCAGCAGTACGGTCTGATCGTGGTTGACGCCGATGACGCGGACCAGAAGAAGCGCACGAGCGGACACGTGCTGGTGGAGCAGGAGCCGGTGCGGTTCGAGATAACCGACTTTGACCAGGGCCGGATGAGGTCTGAGAAGCGGGCCGAAGTGGTCATGGCCGAGAGGGCAGTTGTGCGCATCAAGAGCGTTGGAGAACAGGTACGATCGACATAGTCGGTCAAGCTGTTTATTGTACCCACATACGACACAAAATACTATTACTTCACTTAGATGTTCAACTTGACGTTCGACCGCACTCTGTACTTTGGCCGGCAGCACAACGTGCCCACCGGCAGCCCAGTGTCGCTCATCTTCGCCAACCGTACCACCCTTGACTTCAATTGGGGCGTGAGGAACGTGGTGTCGGAGTGGCGCCTACTGCGAATGGACGTCGCGGCCGCAGCCGCGTCGGCCGGAATCGCCGCCATGACCGTCACGGGGGCCAGGGTGCAGCAGAAGCTCGACTACACGGCCACCATGAAGACGTTCTTCGAGGACGGCTCCATCCTGACGAGGCCCATCAAGGGCGTCTATCAGGTGACAAGTTTGTTGAGTCGATACGAGGAGCCTACAAGGAGCATACAAACATTTTCCAGAGCACATTCTTTGACAATTTCCGCCCCGTGTACGGACAACCGTTGAAATCGGTGCCGGCGACGAATCCTGCCTCCGACAAACGATTAGAGCAGAGAAAGGCGCCTCCGCCTCACAATATTAACCGTACCCTAGACCACACGAATAAGGTCAAGGCAAAGAACAACAAAGAGGAGGACGAAGTCTACTACCAGACGTCGACTATATCGAAGAGCTACCGCTACCCGGTGGACATGGGACCGGAGGGCAGGCCGGAGTCGCCGCCGCCGTTCGACTGGCCGCAGGAGATCACGTCGGCGGCCGCGGAAGTCGTCACCGCCGCATATTGTCCGGTTTTACTAGTCTGCATCCATGTAATAGCAGCGAGTATGTTACGTGGTTAAACAATTTACGTATAGAAAGGAAGTACACGCGTAGAAGGAAATACACAAAAGCTAGTCGGTGTTGATTCCATTACCCCATCGTCTCGATTCCAGATGCGCTAAAAATACCGTGAGTCATGTAGTACGTACGCGTACGTTGTAGGCCTTCAGTAGTATAAACTGTCCTATATTCTTGTCGAGGACAAATCTGCTATTTTCCCCTCTTATACGTATAGTACGCCTCGAGTCCGTTGCCCCGACAGTACGTACTCGCCTTCTGCGCATCAGACACGGTGATACCCTGATTGACGTACGACGGGGATCAAGGATCGAGCGGCAAATGATGGCCTTTCATCGGCTATATCCAGTTGATTGCCGTCATATACATATACACTCAATATCTGCCGAAACTGGATACATAAAGTCAGGAAAAACACTTGGCCCGGCCGCCAGCCGACGACGACGTCCGAAAGCGAGCTAGCGCCGCCGGCCGGCAACGTTTGCGCCCAGCCGAAACGCCAGAGTTGCCAGAAAATCCGTCCATATGTCAAAAGACTGCCAAACGTATATCGGCTTATTTGTGAAAGTCCACAGACAGCATCAATTTATGAGTATCACTCGTGTTAAATTATGTGGTTAAGGTCCGTAAAACTGTTTACAAGTGAGTCAACCTTTGCTCCCACGGCTAGCATGGATTCGTTGAACTGCAAAAAAGGGCAAGTTTCATGGGTGTATACGATCGATCGTCCCCAAGGATCATTCGGCAGTCTGCGACGCACATTGGAGGACGGAAAATCCGCGGCATGCTCACCATGCATCATAAGGAGAATCGCATATTATATGTTTCCTAAATGATAGAAGAGTCTCGTAGGATGATTGAGGGGAACTACCTCTGTTCTTGTACGAGTTTATACACGCGTGTATTATGTGACTGCCGGAAACATGACCTATTGCCGACAGGCTGCCTACAGCAAACGCGGCTACAATTGAATGACCATTGCTCCAGGCAATATTTTACGGCGTCAGTCAGAACTAGTGCTGGTGGCGATTCATTTTTTTTATTTTTGAATCGCCGATTATTTGGGTGGCAATGATTCGATTCGTGCGATTATTGAATCGTGGCGATTCATGCTTCATTGACGATTATTTTTGGGGATTTTGACAAAGTAAAACAATGAGAGTAAAGAATTTAGGTCTTTCTTTCATGATTGTCATCTCTGTATCAGACAACTGCTGCAATTCTAGCAACAAAAGTGATTAAAAAAGCCAGCAAAAAAACGAAAATGCTACATGTCTTTGGTCAGAGGCCTAATTTTTCCTTGAATCGCGATTCAAAATTTTGGCGATTTATTTGAAATTTGAATCGATTCATTTTTTCCCTCTATTTCTCAGAAATTTGGCAAATTTGAATCGCCAGACGATTCATGAATCGTAATCGCCACCAGCACTAGTCAGAACCCATGAGTCGCGCCCTCTCTATTTGCGTAGCTTGTCTTGCCGTTGGTGGATCTCCTTGGTGGACCGACCGAACATCTCTGCCGTGGCCGTAGGCGTGGGTTCCTTGGGCTTTTTCGTGATCAGCGCGTGGTGAGATCGCAGGTCCAGTTTGTTAAATGATTTGCGCTTGCTGATTAACTGATCAGCAGGTGTTACGAATCTCCAGAAGAGCCCTTTAAGAAACCTGTTGCCCCTGGGCCTTCCTGCAACAGCAATCGATCGGGTGTCGGCGCTAGGAAGCTGGAGGGGAAAGGCGCACGCGAGCGAACGGCGCGGCGGACGCGCAGAGCAGGCGATTCGACGGCGCGCCGTCTACAAGGGAGAGAGCGAAAGGAACGGAAGGAAATAGTGCGTAGCACATACTAGTAGCCTAGCTATCTACCACGTAGCTCTAGGCATAAGGGACAGCAGCAGCAGTACACCGTACGTATATACGCACTGTATTTACCTTGTAGCCTTGCTTCCAACAAGAGAAAAATTCGCACAGTTGGACAACGAAAGTCGCCAAGACAGGACCAAAAAGACACACCACAATATCCGTGATGTCATCAAATATATTGACGAGGAGTTTTCTGCGGGCGGTCGCCGCCAACAAGGGATCCACCTTCCTCCCCGAGGCATTGGCCAACAATGGTAAAGACTTGGATTATGAAAAGTGCGTACCTTCTTCATCCTTTTATACATAGGTCGTGTGCCTGGCACGCCGTTCCGTCAGTACTACAGCGCTTCCCAGCCGGCCTCGAATGCCGCCTCCGCGGCCTCGTCGCCGTCCCGCCACAAGTACAAGCTGAAGGAGCAGGTGTTCCGCCCGAAGCTGATCATCTTCGACAAGGACGGCACTCTCGTCTGCTTCCACACCATGTGGGCGCCCTGGTGCACCAGCCTGGCCGACAGGTATGCACATTAGAACACAATCATGTCACCTATATAGCTGTGCGTGTAACAATGGTATTTGCTTAATTAGGATGGCGTTGCAAGTGGGCAGCGACCTCTCGGACCCGCTGTACAATCTTCTCGGCTACTGCGACCAGACGAAACGTGTGCGCAACGGCGCCCTCGCCGAGATGACCCACCCTCAGATCAAGGACCGAGTGAGGACCATGCTGAAGGAGGAGACCGGTTTCTCCGAGATTGAGGCGGAAAGCGTGCTCGACTCCACGTGGAAGGACACGCCGGAGAACATGCGCATCAAGCTAACGGGCAACCTGCACAGGCGCTTCGCAGAGCTGAAGGACGAGGGCATCAAGATCGCCATTTGCACGTCGGACTCTAGGGAGGGCACAGAGCAGTTCCTCGACCGGATGGAGCTGGCCGACCACGTGGACATGGTGGTGTGCGGCGACGACGCGCACGGCAAGCCGAAGCCCGACCCGCACAACGCGCACCTCATCTGCAGGGAGCTGGGTGTGAGGCCGCAGGACGCCGTCATGGTCGGCGACACGCCCGCCGACACCCTGATGGGCCAGACCGCGCAGCTCGGCCTAAGCGTCGGTGTCCTCAGTGGCGTTGGCGACGCCCACGACCTCGCCGACGCCGACATCATCTACGACGATATCGAGGATTTCATCGACTGGATCCTGCCCCAGTCGGCGACGAGTTTGAAGCACAAGACGCACCGCGTCACGCAGCGCGGGCTGTCCAAGATCGCTGCCCAGGGCGCGATGGCCGTCTGGCTGTCGCCCGGGATGGGCAGGCAGACGAGGACGTTCTCCACGTCCGCTGCCTCGTCTGCCAGCTCCAATTCCGAGTACAGTCACGTCATCGTGGGCGCCGGGTCCGCCGGCTGCGTACTCGCCAACCGGCTTACGGAGGACAGGTCGAGCTGAATGAGCCTTGTGCAACATGAACGAACGAACAAAAGAAAGAGACTGAGCTGCTAGAAATACTAATATACGTACATACACGTACTGTTGGCATCGCATCGTTCGCCGGAGCATATTCTGGGAAACGGCTCTGGCGAAGGCTGCGACGATCGAACGAAGTTAATTTGTGAATTTTTAACTTCCAACTTCATAAGTCTTTCATCAGTTCACATTGGACTGCATTTGTATAGGACATAAGGCCAGATTCATAAAGTATTAATTACTTGTGATGCGCACAAGATTAGCTACATTAGTTCCTTATGTGTGCGAGTCGGGTCAGCTCCAGTGGAATCTGACACGTCTTTGTCAAATAAAAGAGCTTCCTCAGTTCTGTACCCAATTCAGTTTCCACTTCGTTCATGTTGCACTCATTTCCGCGCCTCGATCACATCAGTTCGAATCGCGTGCTCCTGCTCGAGGCCGGTCCCCGCGACCGCTGGCTCTCGTCCGAGTGGCTCTCTTGGAAGATCCACATGCCGGCCGCCCTCATGTACAACCTGTGCAACGACAACTACAACTGGTACTACCACACCGAGGCGCAGAAGCACTGCGACAACAGGGTGATGTACTGGCCGCGCGGAAGAGTCTGGGGTGGGTCGTCCTCCCTCAACGCCATGGTCTACATCAGAGGGAACGCGCTGGACTACGACCGATGGGAGAGGGAAGGCGCTAAGGGTAGGTCTGGCTGGGTCGTCGGTCGAAAGTGATTTCAAGGCTACTTGAAGGTTGGAACTACTTCGCCTGCCTGCCGTACTTCAAGAAGGCGCAGAGCCACCAGCTGGGCGGTGACGATTACCGCGGCGGCGACGGCCCGCTCAGCGTGTCCACGCGCATATGCGAGAACCCGCTGCACGCGGTGTTCATGGAGGCGGCGCAGCAGGCCGGCCACCCCTTCACCGAGGACGTCAACGGATTCCAGCAGGAGGGCGTCGGGTGGTTCGACATGACGATCAAGAACGGGAAGAGGTGGAGCGCGGCAAGCGCTTACCTAAGGCGAGTGGGACGAATATTCGCAGTTTGTGCCCTTTTAAATAACAGAGGCCGGGTTTTGCAGGCCCGCTCTGAAACGCAAGAATCTGGTCACAGAGGAGAACGTCCTCGTGTCGAGGATACTGTTCGACGGCAACCGGGCCATCGGTGTGCAATATGCAGACAAAAGCGACTTCACCCTGTCGGGCAAGGTGGCTCGCGGAACAGAGATTATCGTCAGCGGAGGCGCCATAAACTCGCCCCAGCTGCTGCTTCTCTCCGGCATCGGAGACGCGAACCACCTGAGGGTACGCGCGAAGTCTCAATGTCGTAGAAAGTGACACGCTTCTAGAAATTAAGTTACGTTTTTGCTTTTAGGAGATTGGCATCCCCTTGGTGCAACACCTTCCCGGCGTCGGGCAGAACCTTCAGGACCACCTGGAGCTGTACGTGGCGCAGAAGTGCAAGAAGCCGGTGACGTTGCTCGGCGACCAGAGGGGCCTCAAGATGGTCCAGGTCGGTCTGCAGTGGTTCCTCAACTCAACGGGTTGGTGTTTAGTAGCGGTCGAATATATAGTACTCCATAAGAATTTTTGACCTCATTCTTCAGGTTCTTGCGCCACGACGCACCTGGAGTCGGGCGGTTTTTGCCGCAGCCGACCCGGCGTCGAGCACCCCGACATCATGTTCCACTTCCTGCCGTCTCAGGTGATTGACCACGGGAGGAAGGCGCCCACGGAGGAGGTCTACCAGTTGCACGTCGGACCCATGCGACAGGAGAGTCGCGGGTGGCTCAAGCTGCGAAGCAACGATCCAAGGAAGCATCCCATCATCGACCCGAACTACCTATCGTCAGGTAAGCGCTGCTTTCCGCGACATACTTCGATATAGAAAATGCCTACCACATACAGTATTATCTATTCTTTCGATTTATTAGGTCTTTTATACCAGACACAAGGATACATTGTGTCCCAATCATAGATAAGACTGCTAGGAGTAATAAGTGTAATTAGGCATAGCCAAGAATTTATATAATAGTGCAACAGCCGTGGAAGGGGTCCTGCGACAGAGATTGGCCCATGAGGTACTGGGTGGATGGCGTGTTCGGTGGAGAAGCAGGCTTTGAGCGCCTGCCAGTTGACTTGGGTGGTGGAACGTTGGGTCCTCTGTTCGCTGGTTTGGCCTTTCGAGAGGAGCTCGACGGCCTCTCGATCTCCGCTCGGATGATGAGGTAGGGAAGGATCTGCTTCTCCGACCTCACCACAACGATCACCTTGGTGTTGTCGCTGTCGTCCGGGTCAAGCTTCACGATCAGACTATCGTAGCCCTGTGATGAATTGTGTGTCGGAATTTCATTTGGCTCTCTTATATATTTGGGACCTTTTCACTGCCCGGTGACGGTGAGGACAACAGTTTGGCTTAAAATACGCGTAGCACGTGGTAGGTACGACAGGGGTCAGATGTACGAGAAGTAGCTTTTGCAGCTCAGACGAGGGCCATTCATTCGACAACTCACCTCCATTAGTTTGTCCTTTCCATCGTATTTGGGGGTCTGCTTCTTGCCGAGGAGCACTCTGCAGACCACGATGTCGTCGCCGTAGTCGAGGCTGATGTTGGGGCACGGCGAGAGGTAGATGCCGGTGCCGTAGAGAGACCTTTTCGACTTGGACAAGTCAAAGTTGCCTGAACAAATAGAGTGGGCGCTGGAAGACTGGGTCCCGTGGAACAGGATCACCTCGTTGCTCTCCGCCTCTTGGCCGAACCACACGCGCTCGTCTTTCTCGCGCTGAAAAAGATTGGAACCGTTTAATTCCATTATACGCCCGAGCGACTCGTAAGTGATGTCAGTCACCAGGAACTTCTGCTCGAGAGTCTTGTTCTCCACGAAGTTGAGTTCTACGATGTCCTTGATGCTCGGGTATCCCTCCAGGTCCCTCGCGTACCTTCTGACCATGAGCTCGGCCGAGTTGACGTGGACAGCGACGGGGTCCTCGAGGTCGTGGTAGCAGGTGGTGTTCCGAGGATGCAGCACGAAGTCGCCGTAGTCGATCGAAGGGTAGTCGCGCTTCGAGAATAAGTTGGTCACTACGTTTTTGAACGGGTTCGTCCCGTTGCTGCTGTCCCCGGCGGCGGCGGCGGCGTTCAGGAATGGATTGGTCAATGTGGGAAGAGGAGGGGGAGGAGACGGTGGTGGAGGGAGTGGCGTGAGGTCCGGGGGAAGAAGGACCCTCAAGGCCGCCGCCGCCTCTTCTCTAGATGCCACGGCCATTTGCTCCGGAAAGTCCTCGTCGTAGTCCTTGGCCGCGTAGAGCGGTAGACTCCAAGCCAAAAGCCAGGATCAATCAATATGACAAATTGACAATCACAAGTTCACAACCGTAGGCCTAGCTGCCAGCCAGGAGTCCTCAGGGTTACGCTTCCTCATTTGGATTTTACATACGTATGTCTATTTTGCTTCGCTTTGGTTATGACTTATGATTATGAATTACGAGTATACTATATACTACGTACACGTACGTATACTAGTCACCCTGGTTAAGTAGAGCACCTTGCTTCATTTGGGTTGGGCATGTGGATTGTGGACTATGTACGTATATAGCGGGCGGCAGTCCCGTGTCCGATCCGATAGTCCAAGATCATGACAAATATAGCATTGACATACCTAATGCGTACTGGTATGAAGTTGCGCACCGTAGCGTTATTCTGTATTTTCCTTGTGCGATCCTAAATCCTACTCCAAGGCAGTTCGACCACGACATATGCGACTATGGCAAAGAATCCAGCCACGACCATTGCGACGAAGACCGTGGTGGTGCAGACTTTGATCCCCTTGCACACGGCGGACAGGGGACAGCAGCATTTTCTACGTCGCCGGAAACGGAGCCGGCCGCCAGGCGTCTGTGTTGAGGCGACGACGGGTTGCTGGCGGCGGACCGGGCCGGACCTCAGCTCGATCTCCTTGGTGTTGATGAAGCAGTAGGGCAACAGCCTGTCCGATTCCGAGCCTACAGCGCGTTAATCTCAATTGTGGGTATGACCTACTTCGGATATACATATGCCTCACCCTGAATGTCGTCTCCGTCGATGAGAACCCGAAGTACGGCCAGGACATTCTGCTTGTCGCCGCGATCATCTACGCTAGCGTCGTAGTCGACAGATCCATTGGTGAAAAATTGTCCAATGTGCTCCATCACGCTCTTGGGATAGTGGCTAAATAGGAAATGGAGGGGTCATAATGGAGTCCACCGGGCAATAAAAAACCCGCACCCTTCGCAGACTTCTTTCTTATCGGCCTTGTTGATCCAGATCATTACGACGTCCTCGTTCCGCACCTTCATCTTGGCCGCTGCGCTCTCGTACTTTGTCTGCAGCACCGAGTTCGACAGGTACTCCACGTCGATGACGGCAAGTGGCCTATGGAAGGGCGAGGACGCGAACGGCCGCCTGTGCAGCGCCCATTGCTCAACTGCGTCGGTCTTCTCCTAAAACGTTTGATTAAAGTATTTCGAAGACAATTTGGACTGTTTACAGCGCAATTGCGTACCTGGGTCACGTTAGCGGTGTTGGCCGCAAATTCCTGATGTTGGCCTTCCTCCGCAGCCTCGATTGCATTCAGTTCTTTCTCCTCGACATGTTTCGCCGCCTTCGATGATGAAACCAACTTGAACAGGAAGGCCATGCCGATTTAACCCCGTTCGTTGGTGAAGCTTAACAACAATTGCTAGGTACTACTAGAACAGCTCCTCATCAGCGCTTGCGTTGCGATCGACGCGTTCGCGCTCAAGCTTCAAGTCGATCGCTGCTCATGCTAATACGCCGTCTTGAGCCGATCGACGCTACGTGAAAGCACCCGCATATCAGGTTACAATGTTTTCGGCGCCTCGGCCTCGATCCAATGAAGTGCGATAACAGCATCTAATAAAGTTGAATGCCCTCAATTTTCAGAGACTGACAGGTGGGAGATGCGCGAGTCGGTGAAGCTCAGCCGCGAGATCTTCGCGCAGCCGGCGTTCGACGAGTATCGCGACGTCGAGTTGGCGCCCGGCGCGGAGGCCTTGACTGACGCGCAGCTGGACGCGTTCGTGCGCGCCAAGTCGGACAGTGCCTACCACCCGTCCTGCACGTGCAAGATGGGCTCGCCCGATGACTCGACCGCCGTGGTGGACGAGCGATGCAGAGTGATTGGCGTAGAGAACCTGCGCGTCGTCGACGCCAGCATCATGCCGTCCGTCGTGAGCGGGAACCTGAACGCGCCGACCATCATGGTGGCTGAGCGAGCCGCCGACATCATCAAGGGCGGAGGCATGCTCGAGGCGAGGGAGGTGCCCGTCTACAAGCCAAAGTCGCTGGAAACGAGGAGATAATAACGAAGAGAAGCGTCCTACCTTAGGACCATAGTCGGGCGAAAAACTACTGATCTCATACTTTTCTAAAAAAAATATATATATAGGTTTTCCAGTCGTGATTAATAGACGCCAAGTTCGCAGAATAAGCCTGTTTTTGTGTCGCCAGTTGGACGAGCTAGTTGCATTTTATGGGTTCAATCAATAGTGGGCCTTGCTTAAAGCCATAATACGTAGTACAGCTTTCTAGTCTCACGTCAATCAGTGTGCCCGTTAGAAGCTTTGCTTTTGCTTAACGCAATGAGGACACTTAAGAACGCATGCATGACCGAACGAATCCAATGCTCGATCTGTGGGTGCTTTCTTAATAGCACTCAACACGCGTATTCTCCCCGGTCAAAAATCAGATTCAGAACCCTTGCCTCTATGAAATATTGATTCGGAAAATTGGAGCACAGACAGAGCGACGACGCAGTCGGCGAGAGCATACATGGTTGTAACTCGATCGAGCGCACCGCTTGACCAACAAGGTCGAAAATAGGCTCATGCAGTTGAAGAGAGTATGCCTCCTCGATCAGCGGACTTCGCCGGCGGTGTGGAGCAGCCTCTTCCCCTGGCACCGCTCCGCTATGAGGAGTTCGCCGTCGCCGTGGAGGACGTCGGCCGGAGGCGGAGCAACAACTGGAGTTACAACAACTTCTCCTACAACGGCAGGAACCGCGGGGCGCGCGGCCGCAGAAGGGGCAAGGAGTTCTCCAAGGAAGTGAAGCGGCAGGCCAAGCAGGCCGCAAACGGACAGGTGAGCACCTTAGGTATGTTTTATACGTGTGCTAGTACGCTTTTAAATTTCTAGTGTTTCTTCAACCCCGAGCACAGGATACATACCGGACACGTGCAGGTGGACCACGTGGTTCCCATCGCTAGAGGGGGCGGGTAAACGTGAAAAATATACGTGGGTGCAACATAGTCTTAAGGTAGTTTCTTTTAACTAGGCCGGATCGCCAGAACGCGAAAGCGACATGCCCGAACTGCAACCAGTCCAAGGGCTGCATGAGTGCGAGGACCTTCCAGAGGTCGGTGTTGGGCAGGCGGCCGCGATGCCAGGCCATCACGCTAGTGGGAACGGACTGCAAACGATACGCAGGTTCGGATCATCATTAATTATGTTGAGCTGTTGGCTAATATTTGACTCTCTCTTCAAAGACGAGGGCGGCATTACGTGTTGGCAGCACTACGGCTGCGTGTGAAACCGGCCAACGTGTGAGGAGCAGATCCTTGGTTCGCTATCCGTACCCGATAGCCAACTGATAGGCCTGATTCGAAACCCTAAAACTTTACTGGCACTTTATATCACATGAATGAAGTATATCCAGTTTAAAGTTTTATAGCCCGAGTGGAATAAAAACGTACTGTTATATACGTAGTTGCGGATCCTGTATATTTTGTCCCCACAAAATTTGTGGAATCCCAGGTCAGATCCTTCTTAACTCAAACATAAACTCTCGCTCTCGCTAACAACATATGCGCTTCTTTCTCTAGCTCAACCAACTCCTTCTTTACTTGATGACTATGAGTGGAACGGTCCTGTTCCTTGCGAGCCGCTCGAGCATCTCGTCTCCGAGCACCCGGTCTAGCGGCAGCCAGCTGTACTTGTCGATCAGGCAGACGGACTCGAGGGGGACCCGAACGGACACGAGCAGCGTGAGGCAGCAGCCGTCGTTCGAGTGCGACGGCTTCCCCGAGTGCTCCACGCTGAGCAGGCCGTGCGGCCGGTGCGCCGGCAGCTCGCTCCCGAAGATCTCCGTCATGTATTTCTTCAGCGTGGAGTGGAGCGAGCGCGTGGGGTTGATCTCGCAGACGGGCAGGTGGGCAGAGGTCTTCTCGCTGACGAGCACCTGCACCGCGTTGTTCGACTTCCGCCGGATGAGCACCACGAGGCGGAGGTAGAGCTTCGGGTGCGGCCGGACCGCCGGCAGCTGAGGCAGGTGCCACTGCTCGCCCAGGGCGGCGGCGCCCCCGCTGCGGATGGCGCGGACCGCCGCCTCGTGCTGCCGGCCGCGCTCGATGATTGTGAGCACGTCGTTGGCGCGCAGGCTCAGCTCGCCCAGGTCCTCGATCCACTTGGCCTGCAGCGACTCCGCGTCGGCGTCCGCCGGAGTTTTCAGCTTGCCTCCCGTCACATGGCCGGTGAGGACGAACCGGTACCAGGAGCCGCCTGATGATATTAGATTTACGTATAGTCAACTGCTTTAATTGCAATGTAGTTAACAGTACGTACCTGCCACCTCGACCATGAGCAGCGTGGTCGGCTCGAAGTCAAGCCCCGTCTCCTCGAGGACCTCCCTCTTCGCCGCCTCCACAATGTCCTCCCCGGGCTCCATCCGACCTGCGGGCAAGTACCATTGCCCGGCGCAGGAG
>JAAUYK010053993.1_pt1 | contig 13397 bp, 10 predicted proteins | sample 7278021 | NCBI WGS metagenome assembly JAAUYK01 (sample SAMN14350223, study PRJNA611818) | marine sediment metagenome | isolation source: surface marine sediment (1.8m) | place: French Polynesia: Moorea | collected 2018-08
ATGCACGCCCAGAATCTTTTCGCGGCCCTTGATGTCGGGGTTGCCCACTGTGACCTGACGGTCAAACCGGCCCGGACGCAGCAGCGCGGGATCAAGCACGTCTTTGCGGTTGGTCGCAGCGATGATGATCACGCCTTCATTCGCTTCAAAGCCGTCCATTTCGACCAGCAATTGGTTCAGCGTCTGCTCGCGTTCGTCATTGCCACCGCCATATCCGGCGCCACGATGACGACCCACGGCATCGATTTCGTCGATGAACACGATGCAGGGCGCGTTCTTCTTGGCCTGCTCGAACATGTCGCGCACGCGGCTGGCGCCGACGCCGACGAACATCTCGACGAAGTCAGAGCCGGAGATGGTGAAGAAGGGCACCTCGGCCTCGCCGGCGATGGAGCGCGCCAGCAGCGTCTTGCCGGTACCCGGAGGACCCACCAGGAGCACGCCCTTGGGGATGCGGCCGCCCAGGCGCTGGAACTTCTGGGGGTCGCGCAGGAAGTCGACGATCTCCTCTAGCTCCAGCTTGGCTTCGTCGATCCCGGCCACGTCCTGGAAGGTGACGCGCCGGCTGTCGGGGGTCATGAGCTTGGCCTTGCTCTTCGCGAAACCCATCATGCCGCCCTGGCCATTCCCCTGCATGCGGCGCATGAAATAGATCCAAACGCCGAGTAGCAGAATGATCGGCAGTAGCGAGGTCAGCAGCGAGCCCAGGAAGCTCGGCTCCTGCTGGGGCACGGCCGTGATCCGCACGCCCTTCTCGGTCAGCGGCGTGACCAGATCGGCGCCCTGGGGCGCGAAGGTCTGGAACCGGGACCCGTCGCTCAGCGTGCCAGCCACCTGCTGTTCCTGAATGGTCACCTCGGCAACGCCCCCGGCCTCTACCTCGGCGAGAAAATCAGAAAACGGCAGGTTTGCCACGGCCTCGCGGGTCGGCGGCTGCAGGCTGCTGAAGGCGAAGAGCAGGAGAAGCCCCGCTGCCAGCCAAAGCAGTACCTGTTGTTGCGTCTTCATCGTCTAGCGTCCTTTCTCCAGTCAACCGTCCTTCATACGAGACCGCGGGTGCTGACAGTTTAGAAGTGTTCTAAAAATCCGCGTCTTCAAGGTTTCCAAGAGGGATGAAATCGGCGTGATCCGGCGGAAAAGCGTCCGCCGGGCCGGCGCCGGGCGCTTGCGGGGGCGCGGCGCGCAGCTTGTTTAGAATCATTCTAATTTCTTCTGTAATCTACTCTCCTGAAATGATCGTAACAGGGCTCGTTTTCAACCCCAAGAGGAGATCGAACCCATGCTCACCGTCGGTGACAAGCTACCCGAATTCTCTGTTGTAGGTGTTAAGCCGGGCGCCATGGAGCCCAGCGACGAAGCCTTCGAGACGCTGACCAACGACAGCTTTTCCGGGAAGTGGAAGGTGATCTACTTCTATCCGAAGGATTTCACCTTCGTCTGCCCGACGGAGATCGTGGAGTACGCCAGCTTGAAGGACGAGTTCGAGGACCGCGACTGCATCCTGATGGGCGGCAGCACCGACAACGAGTTCTGCAAGCTGGCCTGGCGCCGCGACCATGCCGACCTGGCGCGCCTCAACCATTGGTCCTTCGCAGACGTCACGGGATCGCTCGTCGACGCCCTGGGCGTCCGCTCCGAAGAGGGCGTCGCGCTCCGCGCTACCTTCATTATCGACCCGCACAACGTGGTTCAGCACGTCACGGTTAACAACCTGAACGTAGGCCGCAGTCCGGCGGAGACCCTGCGGATCCTCGACGGCCTCCAGACCGACGAGCTCTGCCCCTGCAACCGGCCCGTGAGCGGCGAGACCCTCAAGGCCGCCTGATCTCCTACGAGACCCGCGTGCCCCGGGGGACCGCTGCGCTCGCCGCATCGCGCCCCCCGGGCGCTTAAGTCCACTTCCGCACCCATTTTTTCCCGAGGAGACCGAGACCATGTCCGTCGAGACCCTGCGCAACGCCCTGCCGGCCTACGCCAAGGACCTCAAACTGAACCTGTCGAGCCTGCTGCGCGAGACCACGCTGACCGAGCAGCAGCTCTGGGGCACGCTCCTGGCCTCCGCCATGGTGTCGCGCAACAGCGACACGCTCCAGGCGATCGAGCGCGAGGCGGCCGAGCATCTCACCGCCGAGGCCGTGACGGCGGCCAAGGCGGCGGCGGCCATCATGTCCATGAACAACGTCTATTACCGCTTCCTCCACATCGCCAAGGAGGACGCCTACCAGTCCATGCCGGCGCGGCTCCGGATGAACGTGATCGCCAACCCCGGCGTCGAGAAGACCGACTTCGAGCTCTGGTCGCTGGCCGTCTCCGCGATCAACGGCTGCGGCCTCTGCGTCGATTCCCACGAGCACGAGTTGCGCCGGGGCGGCGTCAGCCGGGAAGCGATCCAGGCCGCTGTCCGTGTGGCGTCGGTCGTGCACGCCGTCGCGGTCGTAATCGAGACCGAGGGTTCGGGTCCCGATATGCGGCAGGAAGCCGCTTAGGACCGCTCCCGTCGGCGGGGGTGGCCGGCGTTACCGCACGCTAGAAGTAATCATGTTTCGACGGAGGCCCTTCGCGGTTCCGGCAAAACATGTGGATCCGCTCGATATCAATTTGTCAGAGCAGATTCACGGGGCTTGTGGGATCGCCTCTGGCGATTCAATCAAAGCCGGATCTTCTCTAGGGCGCGAGCCAGGCAGAGGTAACCCGGTCACCCTCTTTCTCGAAGCAGGCGCGCCGGTGGCCGCGCGCCGCGAGATAGAGCCAGTCCAGCCGCGCGGCGGCGACCAGGACCACAGCGAAGTTCTCGCGGCCCTGATCGCCCGTTGGGGCTTCGCCGGCGGCCGGGGCACCGAAAGGGGCGCCGATGATCCGGCCGGGTCCCGTATCCGCCCGATAGCAGGCTCGGCTGTGCGGCTTCATCGCGCTCCAAATTTCGGAAGCCGCCGGGTCGCCGGTCAGCAGCCGGACTCGCCCCTCGACCCTCACTTGGATCTTGCGCCCGGCGTCGTAGAAGTGCAGAGCGATCCTGGGATCGGCCTCGAGCTCAGCGAACTTGGCCGAGCGTATGTCGGTATGGAAGCGAAGCGTCCAGTCTGAGGGGACGGCGCCCCTCAGCACCACGGTGCGCAGGCTCGGCGACCCGTCCGGGCGGCTCGTGGCGACCGTGGGGGTGTGGAAGGGCGAGCGCCGGTCGGCGACCCCGCGCCCGATCAGGCCCCAGGCCTCGGCGAGCGAGCCGTCCAGATCGTCGTAGAAGGCCGGTGGGCGGGCCGGGTTGCCAGAAATGTTAACCATAGCGGTAAGCCGTTGATCTCCTAGCTCTTACGCCGGATGCCGGGATTGGTTCACCGGATGGCACCGGCGCGGTCGTGGGCGCAGCGCCCGGCTGATCCGGGGGACCGCTTCGCACGTACTGTTATTGCTTCACTCACAGGGGGATAGCATGCTTTCCATCTATCGCGCGATTATGGACTCTGACATCAACCCGCTGCGAAACCTGCCGCGGGCGCGGCGCTTTCAGGTCATGATCCTCCTGAGCATCATGTGGACCACGATCTTCTGCGCCGCGACGGGCGCCTGGCTCTGGTACGGCGAACTTGTGGCGCTCCACGTCCTCGTCGCCCTCGGCTTCCTGATCACCGGCATCACCTTCTACCGGGCTGAAGGCGTCCGTACCTACCGCGATCATCCGCTGACCGACGGCACGGCGCGCTATGACGACGTTTGGGGCGGCTGAGATTGCAACTCCAGGGCGTCGGACCTCACCCCTGGTCGCTGACTGCGCGCTGGCTGACGAACGCTTGAAGAGCGGAAGAGACTTACTTTCGTCCTAGTCGTTGTTATATGGTCCAAAACTTAGATTGCGGGTCATAGGCAAGAGCGAGGCTGCCGGACCGTCATCTTCGAGGACGGTCGAGTTAGCTTGAATGCATGAGAGAGAGACGGGACGCCAAGACGGACCACGCCGAGAAGATTTCGGCCGAACCCCACGGGGTCCGTTTTCCCCATGAATCCGACATCGCCATAACCCATCCAAGAACGGCCGATGACGCTTCGCAGCCAAGCGAGGAATGCTACAAGCTGGCGTTGAGCGGCTCCGGTGACGGCTTGTGGGATTGGGATCTGGTTTCGGGCCGGGTCTACTTCTCGCCGCGGCTTCTTGAAATCTGTGGATTCGCATCGGACCTGGGGTTCATACCGGAGGGTCGGGTCATCGATTGCATCCATGCCGATGACCGCGAGCGATACAAGGAAGCCCTACGGGCGCATCTCCGCGGTGATAAGGCGCGCTTCGAATGCGAGATGCGCGTCATTGGTCGCGACCGCAGGGTGCGCTGGGTCCTCGATCGGGGTCGGGCCCTCCGCGATGCCGAGGGCAGGGTCATCCGCATGGCCGGCACGGTCATGGAGTACACGGAACGTCACGAGGCCGAAGTTGCTCTGCGGGAAGGCGAGCAGCGCTATCAGCTCTTCACCGACTACGCTTCCGACTGGATCTGGGAGATGGACGCGGACCTGCGGTTCTCCTTCTTCTCGGAGCGATTGGCGGAGATCACCGGTGTCGACCCTGGTCAGCTGATCGGCAAGCGGCGCTGGGAGATAACCGAGGAGGATACCGACGCCGAGCATTGGCGGCGCCACCGCGCCGACCTCGAGGCTCATAGGCCATTCCACGATTTTCGCTACAGCGTTTCCCGCCCCTTCGGTCGCTTGCTCTACCTCAGCCTCAGCGGCAAGCCCCGTTTCGATGAGCACGGCGTCTTTCAGGGCTATCGGGGCACGGCGAGGGAGATCACCGAAGAGGTCTTGGCCCAGCAGGCCCTGGCCCACAGCGAACGCCGCCTCGCGGAGGCCGCCCACATGGCGAAGCTCGGCTATGTGACCTGGGACGAGGAACGTGATCGTCCGATCCACGCCTCTGAGGAATACATTAGGACCCTGGGTCTCGGGTCGGTGGAGGAGTTCCTAGAGCGGATCAAGTCGCGCAAGCAGCTGCACCAAGACTTCATTCATCCCGAGGATATCGATCGCTGCAACGCCGAAATCATGTCGGCGGTCGCGGCGACGCGAAACACCGAACTGGAACACAGGATCGTGCGTCCTGATGGCGAGGTGCGTCATGTCCGCGCCATCGGGGAGCGGGTCGCGGACGCACAAGGAAGGACGATACGCAGCCACGTATCGATCCAGGACATCACCGATCTGAGGCGTGCCGAGGCGGCCCTCAGGGAGAACGAGGCGCGCTTTCGCGCCATCTTCGAGAACACGAGCGATATCATCGCGGTCATCAGCCCGGACGGCACGATGCTCATGCAGTCGCCCTCGGTGACCGAGCTGCTGGGTTACCTTCCCGAGGAAAGGGTCGGAGAGTCGGCGACGAAATACGCCCATGCTGAAGATCTGGACAAGGTCGCCGACGCGGTCGAGCGCCTCATGAAGAAGCCGAACGAGCTGGTCTCGCTCCGCCTGCGCTTGCGGCATAAAGACCGCTCGTGGCGAATCTTCGACACCTTGGGACGGAATGCGATCGAGGTTCCCGGGATCGGCGGTCTGGTCTTCACCTCCCGTGACGTCACGGCACAGGTCGAGCTCGAAGAGCATCTGCGCCAGGCGCAGAAAATGGAAGCCGTCGGCCAGCTTACCGGCGGCGTGGCTCACGACTTCAACAACATTCTCGGGATCGTGTTGGGCAACCTGGAGATAGCCAAGGACCGGCTGGCTCCGGGTTCGGGTTTGAGCCGCTACCTCGAGTCGGCCATCCAGGCGACGCAACGTGGTGCCACCCTGACCCAGCGCCTGTTGGCGTTTTCGCGCAAGCAGCCGCTCCGGCCCGAGTCCGTCCACGTCGACCGTCTGACACGGAGCATGAGCGACATGCTGCGCCGTAGCCTGGGCGAGACCATCGAGATCGAGATAGCCGGCGACGCCGGCCTTTGGCCCTGCCGGGTTGATCCCGGTCAACTCGAGAACGTGCTGCTGAACCTGGCGATCAACGCCCGTGATGCCATGCCGGAAGGTGGCAGGCTGACCATCGAGTCTAGCAACCTGCTCCTGGACGACGATTACACCGCGGCGCAGGACGACCTCGCGCCCGGGCAATATGTGCGGGTCGCGGTCACCGACACCGGTGTTGGCATGTCCGCAGACGTCATTGAGCGGGTCTTCGATCCCTTCTTCACCACCAAGGAGGTCGGGCGCGGAAGCGGTCTCGGGCTTTCCATGGTCTATGGTTTTGCCAAGCAATCCGGCGGCCACGTGTCGATCGACAGCGAGGAAGGCCGGGGCACCACGATCGAGCTCTACCTGCCGCGCCACTACGGCAACGAGGGCGCCACGGAGGAAGAAGAAACGACGGAGCTCACGTCGGCGGCGCGTGGCGAGGTGGTCTTGGTGGTCGAGGACGACGCAGATCTGCGCAGGCTTATCGTGGCCATCCTCCGCTCCTTCGGATTTTCGGTTCTCGAAGCCGCAACGGCAGCTGCGGCCCTGGATGTCTTCGACAAGGCCCCGTCGATCGATCTCGTGCTCAGCGATGTGGTACTGCCGGGCGGCTTGAGCGGCCGCCAGCTCGCCGAGGAATTGAAGCGACGTAATCCGAAGCTACCGGTTCTCTTTACCTCCGGATACGCCGAGAGCGCGATCCACAATCAAGGTCACCTCGACCCCGGCGTTCTCCTTCTGCAGAAGCCGTTCCGCAAGGCCGACGTTGCGCGCGCGGTGCACAAGGCCCTGAAGATGGACGGTGTCTAACGCCGCCGAAACCTTCTGCAATGAATTGCCGGACCCGATAATCGAGGCCCGAGAGCAGTTACCGAAGCGCGCCGAGCGCTACGCCCCTGCCTGGGATCGCTCAAGGGGCCCGCGGCTCCGCGTTCCCTTGAAGTCGTCGCCACGAAGCTCTAGAGCAGATCCGGGTTTGACTGAATTGCCGGAGGCGACCCATCAAACCCGGTGAATCTGCTCTAAACTTATGCTGTAGAGCGGATTCACATGTTTAGGTGGCAACCACCAAGTGGTTCCACCTAAACATGATCCACTCTAGGACCAAGGGGTGCAGGACAGGGAAAAGACGGCTATGGAGACCTATCAGCACTACATCAACGGCATCTGGGAGAAGCCGGGCTCGGGAGCCTGGTTCGACACGACCAACCCCTATAACGGCGAGGCCTGGGGCCGGATCGCCCGGGGCGACGCGGCCGATGCCGACAAGGCGGTCACCGCTGCCAAGGCGGCCTTCGAGAACGGCTGGGGCGCCATGAAGCCTTCGCAGCGCGGCCGCCTGCTCATGAAGCTCGCCGACCTGGTCGAGCGGGAAGCCCCGCGCCTCGGCGAGATCGAAGTGCGTGACAACGGAAAGCTGATCGCAGAAATGGGCGCGCAGACCCGCTACCTCGCCGAATGGTACCGCTACTACGGCGGACTGGCCGACAAGGTCGAGGGCGCGGTCATCCCGACCGACAAGGACGGGGTGTTTAACTTCACCCGCTACGAGCCGCTCGGCGTCGTCGGCCTGATCACGCCCTGGAACTCGCCGCTGCTGTTGCTCGCCTGGAAGCTCGCGCCGGCGCTGGCCGCCGGCAACACCGCCGTCATCAAGCCCTCGGAGTTCACCTCGGCCTCGACCCTGGAGTTCATGGCGCTGATCGAGGAGGCCGGGTTCCCGCCGGGAGTGGTCAACACCGTCACCGGCTTCGGCGCTGAGATCGGCGCCGCCCTGGTCGACCATCCCGACGTGGCGAAGATCGCCTTCACCGGCTCGGACCTCTCCGGCCAGAAGATCTACGAGTCCGCCGCCAAGTCGATCAAGCACATCTCTCTCGAGCTGGGCGGCAAGTCGCCCAACATCGTGTTCGAGGACGCCGACCTGGAGGCCGCGGTCATGGGGGCGATCTCCGGCATTTTCGCCGCGACGGGTCAGACCTGCATCGCCGGTTCGCGCCTGCTGCTGCAGCGCTCGATCCAGGAGCGCTTCGTCGAGCGGCTGATCGAGGTCGCCGGGGAGGCCAAGATCGGCGATCCTATGTCGCCCGACACCCATGTCGGCCCGGTCACCACGCCGCCGCAATACAAGAAGGTGCTCGACTACATTGAGATCGCCAAGAACGAGGGCGCGACCTGCGTTCTCGGTGGCGGCCCCTACACCGGGCCCGGCGCCAAGGGCGAGCAGTTCGTCGAGCCGACCATCTTCACCAACGTCTCCAACAACATGCGCATCGCCCAGGAAGAGGTCTTCGGGCCGGTGCTGGCGGTGATTCCCTTCGAGGACGAGGCCGACGCGGTAAAGATCGGCAACGACGTGAACTTCGGCCTGGCGGCCGGCGTCTGGACCCGGGACATCGGCCGCGCGCTGCGCATGTCGGAGAAGCTCCGGGTCGGCACGGTCTGGGTCAACACCTACCGCGCGGTCAGCTACACCTCGCCCTTCGGCGGCTACAAGCGCAGCGGGATCGGCCGCGAGAGCGGGCTGGAGGCGATCAAGCAGTACATGCAGGTCAAGTCGGTCTGGATCGCGCAGGAGACCAGCGTGGCCAATCCCTTTATCCTGCGCTGACCCCGCGGCCATGGACTACGCGCTCGATCACGGCGAAATCCGCGAGGGGGTGGCACGACTCTGTGCGGATTTTCCTGGCGCCTACTGGCGCGACTGCGACCGAACCCAGGCCTACCCCAAGGCCTTCGTCGAGGCGCTGACCGAGGCCGGCTACCTGGCCGCCCTGATTCCAGAGGACTACGGCGGCTCCGGGCTGCCGATCTCGGCCGCGGCCGCCATTCTCGAGGAGATCCACCGCGCCGGCGGCAACGCGGCTGCCTGCCACGCCCAGATGTACACCATGGGCACGATCCTCCGGCACGGTTCGGAGGCGCAGAAGCGGAAGTACCTGCCCGGGATCGCCGAGGGGCGCCTGCGGCTCCAGGCTTTCGGCGTGACCGAGCCGACCAGCGGCACCGACACCACGGCGCTCCGCACCACGGCCCGGCGCGACGGCGAGCGCTACCTGGTCTCGGGGCAGAAGATCTGGACCTCGCGCGCCGAGCATTCCGATCTCATGCTGCTGCTCTGCCGCACCACGCCGCGCGACAAGGTGGCGAAGAAGACCGAGGGACTCTCCGTCCTGCTGGTCGACATGCGCGCGGCGCCCGGCGAGACCCTGACCATCCGGCCGATCCGCACCATGATGAACCACGCCACGACCGAGGTCTTCTTCGACGCGCTGCCGGTGCCGGCGGAGAACCTGATCGGCGAGGAGGGCCATGGCTTCCGCTACATCCTCTCGGGCATGAATGCCGAGCGGATCCTGATCGCCGCCGAGTGCATCGGCGACGCCAAGTGGTTCATCGAGAAGGCCTCGGCCTACGCCGGGGAGCGCCAGGTCTTCGGACGGCCGATCGGCCAGAACCAGGGCGTTCAGTTCCCCATCGCCAAGGCCTACGCCCAGATGCGCGCCGCCGAGCTGACCCTGCGCGAGGCGATCCGGCTCTACGACGACGGCGGGAATCCCGGCGAGGAGGCCAACCTGGCCAAGATGCTGGCCGCCGAGGCCTCCTGGGCGGCGGCCGAGACCTGCGTCCAGACCCACGGCGGCTTCGGCTTCGCCGAGGAGTACGACGTCGAGCGCAAGTTCCGCGAGGCCCGGCTCTACCAGGTCGCCCCGGTCTCGACCAACCTGATCCTCAGCTACATCGCCGAGCACGTGCTCGGCCTGCCGCGGTCGTACTAGTCCGCCGACGGCTTGGCTTCTGCCCAGTAGAGAACGGCGAGCGATGCAAATCCAAGCAGCGTAAATCCGCCGATCAGCGGCAGCACCGTGCCGTCATAGGCTTGGCCGATCACCGTGCCGAGGAAAACGGAAATGAAGGTCGAAAGCGAGCCGACGACAGCAGCGGCGACGCCGGCAATGTGGCCCATGCTCTCCATGGCCAAGGCGTTGAAGTTGCGGAACAGGATGCCGATGCAGAAGAAGGCCGCCATGAAGTAGGTCATGAAGGCCCAGAGCGGCGGCGCCCCATTCACTGCGGCGGTCACCACGAGGAAGACGAGGGACAGTCCGCATTGAATCCATAGGGCCCGATTCGACAGGTAGTGCATGCCGAATCGCGTGACCAGGCGGGCGTTGACAATCGACGCGCCGCCGATCGCGAGGGCGAGCGCCGCAAAATAGAGGGGAAACAGAACTCCCACGCTGTAAAGCCCCTGGAACACCTGCTGGGAAGAGCTGAGATAGCCGACAAAGGCGCCGAAGATCAGGCCCGCGGCCAGCGTGTAGCCCAAGGCCTGCCGATTGGTGCAGGTCTCGACCACGCCCGCCGCGACGCCACGAAGCCGGAAAGGCCGCCGCTTCTCCCGTGCCAGGGTCTCGCCTTGTCGTAAGGCGAACCAGGCGAAGGCGATCGAGGCCAGGACGAAGAAGCTGATGAAGATCACACGCCAATCGGCAATCAGCAGAATCACTTGTCCCAGCCCAGGCGCGAGGGCCGGAACGAGAATGAAGACCGCCATGATGAAGGACATGATTCGGGCCATCGCGCGGCCGGAATAGCGGTCGCGCACAAGGGCGATGATGACGATGCGCGGACCCGCCGCACCCAGCCCCTGAAGGAAACGGCCCAACAGCATCACGGTGTAGTCCGTCGCAAAGATCGACAACAGGCAGCCGAGTAGGAAGATCAGCAGGCCGGCATAGATCGCCGGCTTGCGTCCCGTACTGTCCGAGACCGGCCCGTAGAGCAGTTGGCCGACCATCATGCCCAGAAACAACACCGTAACGACGAGCTGGTAGTGGTTGCGCTCGACCACCCCGAGGTCTTCACCAATCCGTGGCAGGGCCGGCAGCATCGCATCGATCGACAGCGCCACGAGCGAGGTCAGGAGCGCCATCAGTGCCACGAACTCACGCGTGCTTCCGCCTGTCTCGGCTTGTTCTGCGCTCAAGATCCAGTCTTTCCGGGAAAGGGATCAGCCGGCCACCCGCTCGGCGATCGCGAGTATGCGGTGCATATCGCGCAGGACGGGTTTCTCGATCAGCTTGCCGTCGATCACCACGAGCCCGGTATCGGCCTCGGCGAAGGCCGCGATGATGCGCCGAGCGCGGGCCACCTGGGCCTCGCCCGGGGTGAAGGCCCGGTTGAGCGCCGCGATCTGCTTGGGATGGATCGCGCCCTTGCCGCAGAAGCCGAGGTCGCGCGCCCCTTCGGCCTCGCGGATCATGCCGTCGGCGTCCTCGAGGTCTAGGTAGGGCACGTCGATCGCGTCGATCCCCGCCGAGGCCGCGGCGTGGACCACGCGGGAGCGGGCGTAGAGCAGGGGCTCCCAGGCGTTCTCGCAGCGCAGTTCTGCCGCCATGTCGACGCCGCCGAAGAAGAGTGCGTCGATGCGCGGGCTCGCCCGGGCGATCTCGTGGGCCGATTCCAGGCCGGCGTTCGTCTCGATGATCACGTGAAGGCGGGTCGCGTGGCCCCGCTCGGTCAGCAAGTCGTCCAGCCAGACGATCTCCTCCGGCCCCATGACCTTGGGCAGCATCAGGGCCGGCGGCGGCGTTTCGCTCGCTAGGACGGCCTGCACGTCGGCGAGGCCGTAGGCGGTTCTCAGGCAGTTGATCCGAACGATCCGCTCCACCCCGTCGTCCGCCTGGGGTACGGCGAAGAGGGCGAGCGCCTTGCCACGCGCCGCGTCCTTGTCCTTCGGCGCGATTCCGTCCTCGAGCTCGACGCAGACGATGTCGGCGCCGGAAGCTAGCGCCTTGGGGAACATCTCGGGCTTCAGGCCCGGGGCGAAGATGAAGCTGCGGCGCGGCCGGACCTGGTGTTTCTCGGGAAGCGGCATCTCTCCCTCGGCCTCAGGTGCCGCTCTGGAGGTTGAGATGGGCCTTGCTCTCCACCTCGGCCGTCCACTTGCCATGGCGGACCCACTGCTGCGAGGCATCGGTGGCGGGCTGATAGTCCCAGACCGGGCGCTTGCCGATGCCGTGGGCGCGCTCGACCAATCGGCGGCGGTTCTGATCGGCGACGATCCTGGCCTTGATCTCGCCCGCGTTCCAGAGGCGCCGGGCTCGGGCGGTCAGCTCGGCGAGCTTTTCCTGGTGTGCTTCGGACCCGGCCAGGTTTTCCAACTCCAGGGGATCGGCTTCGAGATCGAACAGCAGCGGCGGATCGATCTCGCTGTAGAACAGCTTGAAGCGCCCGTCCCGCAGCATGAAGGTCGGCTCGAACACGCCCTCGGCGAGAAACTCGCCGGCGACCGGGGCCGGCGGCTGCGCGCGCCCTTCCAGGTGGCCGACCAGGGAGCGGCCGTCGGTTTCCAGGATCTCCTCGGCCGGGCCGCCGGACAGCTCTTGCAGGGTCGCCAACAGGTCGACCAGTGAGACCGGCGCGGCGACGCGGCGCGCCTTGTAACGCTCCGGCGCGTGGACCAGCAGGGGAACCCGGGACGACCATTCGAAGAAGCTCTTCTTATAGTAGAGGCCGCGCTCGCCCATCATGTCGCCGTGGTCCGAGGTGAAGATCACCAGGGTGTCCTCCGCCAGGCCGCTGCGCTCCAGGGTCGCCATCAGCTGGGCGACCTTGTCGTCGATGTAGCTGATCGAGGCGTAGTAGCCGTGCCGGGTGCGGCGCAGGATCTCCTCGGTGACGGTCGCTTCGCCGATCGAGTAGTGCTCGTGTATCCGGGCGCTGTGGGAATCCATCCGGTCCTGGGCGATCGGGCCGACCTCGGGCAGGTCGATCTCGGAGTCCTGGTAGAGATCCCAGAACTCCGGCAGGGCGACATAGGGGTCGTGGGGCGAGGTGAAGGAGACCGTCAGCATGAAGGGCCGTAGTTCCGGGTCCCGTGCCCGGTCGTAGAGCCAGCGGATCGCCTGGTAGTTGACCTCGTCGTCGTAGTCGATCTGGAGCGAGCGGGCGCAGGGTCCGGACTCGATCACATTCTGCATGTCCTGAAAGCGCACCTTCGCTTCGGGCTCGGCCCAGTTCGGTGTCCAGCCGAAGTCCGAGGGGTAGATGTCGGTGGTCAGGCGCTCCTCGTAGCCGTGCAGCTGGTCCGGTCCGGCGAAGTGCATCTTGCCGCTCAGGCAGGTCAGGTAGCCGTTCAGCCGCAGGTAGTGGGCGAAGGTCGGGGTCGAGGCCGGGAACTCCGGGGCGTTGTCGTAGGCGCCGACCTTGTGGGGCAGCAGCCCGGACAGCATGGAGAGCCGCGAGGGTCCGCAGAGCGGCGAATTGCAGTAGGCGTTCTCGAAGACCACGCCCTCTTCCGCCAGCCGCGAGAGCGCCGGTGTGCGGACCACCCTGTGGCCGTGGAAGGGAAGGGCCTTGGCGCTCATCTGGTCGGCCATGATGAGCAGAATGTTGGGACGTTGCATGCCTCGCTCCCCTAGAGCGGATCATGTTTTGTCGGAAACGCTTCGCGGTTCCGGCAA
>JAAUYK010020543.1_pt1 | contig 13391 bp, 15 predicted proteins | sample 7278021 | NCBI WGS metagenome assembly JAAUYK01 (sample SAMN14350223, study PRJNA611818) | marine sediment metagenome | isolation source: surface marine sediment (1.8m) | place: French Polynesia: Moorea | collected 2018-08
CCCACCGGGACCGTGCGCCTCGCCTTCGAGGGCGCGACGACGAAGTTCAGCAACTACGTCGACCCAGAGCACCTGCCCGATGGACGCTACTGACGGGCCCGACGCCGAAGCCCTTCGCTACGGTGCCCTGCTCACCATCGACCTGGGCGCCGTTCAGGAAAACTACCGCCGGCTCTCCACCAAGCTGACCGACGCCGCTTGCGCCGCCGTGGTCAAGGCCGACGGCTATGGATTGGGGGCCGCAATGGTTGGCCCCGCCCTGGCCCGCGCCGGCGCCCGCGACTTCTTCGTCGCCCTGCCCTGCGAGGGCCTGGCACTGCGCGAGGTCCTGGCGGGCCTGGACCCGCCGCCGCGGATCTTCGTCCTCAGCGGCTTCGAAGCCGGCCTCGGCCCCGATTTTCGCACCGCGGCGCTGATCCCGGTCCTCAACAGCCTGGGCCAAATCGCGGCCTGGCGCGACCACGCGCTGGCCGAGGGCAACGCCCTGCCGGCAGCGCTGCACATCGACAGCGGGATGAGCCGTCTCGGCCTGCCACCGGCGGAGTTGGATCTCCTGGCCGATGATCCCGACCGGCTCGAGGGCCTGGGACCGCTGCTGGTGATGAGCCATCTGGCCTGCTCCGAGGACGCGGAAAATCCCATGAACCGCGCGCAGCTGGCACTGTTCCAGACTGCCAGAGCGCGCCTGCCGACGTTGCCGGCCAGCTTCGCCAACTCCTCCGGAATCTTCCTAGGACCGGAGTTCCATTTCGACCTCGCCCGCCCGGGGGTCGCTCTCTACGGCGTCAACCCGACCCCGGGGCAGCCCAATCCCATGGTCCAAGTGGTTCGCCTGCAAGCAAGAATCCTGCAGGTGCGCGAGATTGACGCCCCCACGACCGTTGGATATGGTGCCGCCTTTCGCGCGGCGGGTCCGACCCGCATCGCAACGGTCGCGGCCGGTTATGCGGATGGCTATTTCAGATCGCTATCGGGCCGCGGCATGGCCTATATCGGCGAGATCGCGGCACCGGTCGTGGGACGGATATCCATGGACTTGATCACTTTGGACGTGACCAAGGTGCCTCCCGAAAAACTCCATCCCGGTGCGGCGGTCGACTTGATCCAGCCCGGCGATGGCCTCGACCGCCTCGCGGAAGAGGCCGGCACGATCGGCTACGAGATTCTGACCTCGCTCGGGCGCCGCTACCGGCGCGTCTATCGCAGCGCGTGACACCATGCCGATTCTTCAGCCCATAGGCCGCACCTTCCTGTTCTTTCTGGCCGCAACCGGCCGGGTGACGATGTTCTCGCTGGCCTCCATCTTCAGCTGCTTTCGGGCACCGCTCTACCCGCGGCTGATCCTGCGGCAGATGGTCGAGATCGGCTATTACTCCCTGCCCGTGGTCGGCCTGACCGCGATCTTCACAGGCATGGTGCTGGCCCTGCAGAGCTACACCGGCTTCGCGCGCTTCTCGGCTGAAAGCGCGATCCCCAACGTGGTCGTGGTCTCGATCACCCGCGAGTTGGGACCGGTGCTGGCCGGCCTGATGGTCGCCGGCCGCATCGGCGCCGCCATGGCGGCCGAGATCGGCACCATGCGGGTGACCGAGCAGATCGATGCCCTGGCGACCCTGGCGACCAACCCCTACAAGTACCTGATCGCGCCGCGGCTGATTGCCGGCTTGACCATGCTGCCGATTCTGGTCCTGGTCGCCGACATCATCGGTGTTTTCGGCGGTTACGTGGTCTCGGTCTACAAGCTGGGATTCAACCCCTCGAACTACCTGACCAACACCATCGACTTCGTGGAGACCCAGGACGTGGTTTCGGGCCTGGTCAAGGCCGCGGTCTTCGGGTTCCTGGTTACCCTGATGGGCTGCTACCACGGCTTCTATTCCCGCGGCGGCGCGCAGGGCGTGGGCGCCGCGACCACCAACGCGGTGGTCTCGGCCTCGATCTTGATCCTCAGCTTCAACTACATCATCACCGAGGCCTTCTTCGCCCGATGAAATCGCCCGACGTGCCCAAGATCAGGATCCGGGGCCTGCACAAGGCCTTCGGCGACAAGCATGTCCTCAGAGGCCTGGATCTCGACGTCGGCGGCGGCGAATCGGTCGTCGTGATCGGCGGGTCGGGCACCGGCAAGTCGGTCCTGCTGAAGTGCATTCTCGGGCTCCTGGAGCCGGATGCCGGCACCATCGAGGTCGACGGCGAGAACGTCGTCGGCCTGCGCGGCGAAGACCATGACACCGTGATGCGCAAATTCGGCATGCTGTTCCAGAACGCAGCGCTCTTCGATTCCCTGCCGGTCTGGGAGAACGTCGCCTTCGGCCTGATCCAGGGCGAAGGCATGCAGCGCGCCCTTGCCAAGCAGATCGCGCTGGAGAAGCTGGCTGCCGTCGGCCTCGGCACGGATGTCGCCGAGTTGGGGCCGGCCGAGCTCTCGGGCGGCATGCGCAAGCGCGTCGGCCTGGCCCGAGCGATCGCGACCGAGCCCGAGATCATCTTCTTTGACGAGCCGACTACCGGGCTCGATCCGATCATGGGCGACGTCATTAACGATCTGATCGTCAAGTGCGTTCAAGAGTTGGGTGCCACCGCCTTGTCGATCACCCACGACATGGCCAGCGCGCGCAAGATCGCGCATCGCATCGCGATGCTCTTCGAGGGTAAGATCATCTGGGCCGGTCCGGTGGCCGAAGTAGACAGCTCCGGCAACGACCACGTCGACCAGTTCATCAACGGCCGAGCCGAAGGCCCGATACGCATGGCCGTCGAGCCGCTATAGGCGGCACTGCGACGTTACGTCACATCTTTGGATTAGTGAGTCTTGGCAAAGGCTGCGCCACGCTTCGTCTGTCAGTCCTGCGGCACCGCCCACGTTCGGTGGTCGGGCCGCTGCGAGGCCTGCGGAGAATGGAACAGCATTGTCGAGGAAACCGGACGCGATAGCTTGCCCGGCGGGCTCGGCCGCGGCCAGCGCAAAGCCGGACGCCCGATCGAGCTGCTCGGCCTGGAGGGCAGCGAGGCGCCCCTGCCCCGGCGCCGGAGCGGCATCCTCGAGTTCGACCGGGTCTGCGGCGGCGGCCTGGTTCCGGGCTCGGCGATCCTGGTCGGCGGCGATCCCGGGATCGGCAAGTCGACCCTGCTGCTGCAGGTGGCCGACGCCCTCACCGGGCCGGAGGCCGACGCCGGGTTGGCCTGCGCCTATTTCTCGGGCGAAGAGGCCGTCGACCAGATCCGCCTGAGGGCCGAGCGCCTCGGTCTGGCCGGAAGCCGGGTGCAGCTGGCGGCTGCGACCTCGGTACGGGACGTCCTCGCCACCCTCGACAGCGCGCAGGCGCCGCAGGTCGCGATCATCGATTCGATCCAGACCATGTACGTCGACAGCCTCGACTCGGCCCCCGGCACCGTCTCCCAGGTCCGAGCCAGCGCCCAGGAGCTGATTCGCGTGGCAAAGCAGCGCGGCTTCGCCCTGCTGCTGGTCGGACACGTCACCAAGGACGGCGTGATCGCAGGCCCCAAGGTGCTGGAGCACATGGTCGACGCCGTCCTCACCTTCGAAGGCGAGCGCAGCCATCAGTTCCGCCTGCTGCGCGCGACCAAGAACCGCTTCGGCCCGACCGACGAGATCGGGGTCTTCGAGATGACCGACCGCGGCCTGCAGGAGGTGGCGAACCCCTCGGCCCTTTTCCTGGCTGAGCGGAATACCAATATCTCCGGAGCAGCGGTCTTTGCCGGCCTGGAGGGCACGCGGCCTGTCCTGGTAGAGATCGAGGCCTTGGTCTCGCCCTCGCCCTTGGCGACGCCGCGTCGGGCCGTGGTAGGCTGGGACAGCGGCCGCTTGTCGATGGTCCTGGCGGTTCTCGAGGCCCGATGCGGCCTGACCCTGGCGGGCAAAGACGTCTACCTCAACGTCGCCGGCGGGCTCAGAATCAGCGAGCCGGCGGCCGACCTGGCGGTGGCAGCCGCCTTGGTCTCCTCGGCCCGGGACCGCGCCCTGCCGGAGGGCTGCGTCGTCTTCGGCGAGATCGGACTGTCCGGCGAGGTCCGACCGGTGAGCCAGGCCGAGGCCCGGCTGAAGGAGGCCTCGAAGCTCGGGTTCACGACCGCGCTGCTGCCGCGCCGGCGGCGCAAGGAAAAGCCGGACGCCTCGGGAATCGCCCTAGAGGAGATTCGTCATCTGGCTGATTTATTTGATTTTTTCGCGAAAATGCCGGATTAGCGACGGGTTCACCCAGGGATACCGGCATTGCCATCGGGGACCTTTCGCGCTAGACGGTGCCCAGCGGGAGAAGGCGAGCGCTCATGGAGTCCTTCCCGATCAATCTAACCGACCTGGTCGTGGTCGCGATACTCGTGCTTTCGGGCCTTTTTGCCTTTTTGCGCGGCTTCGTGCGCGAGCTTCTTGTGCTGCTGTCCTGGGTCGTCGCGGGGGTCGCCACCTATGTCGGGCTGCCCCTGATCCAGCCGATGATGCGCAATCTCATCACCATCGAGGTGGTCGCGGATATCGCCGGCGGGCTGTTGATTTTCCTGACCGTCCTGATCGGCCTCTCGATCGTCGCCCACTTCGCCTCGCGGCCGATCCACGGCAGCGAGCTGCAGCCGCTGAACCGCAGCCTGGGCTTCATCTTCGGCATCCTGCGCGGCGCGCTGATCGTCTCGGCGCTCTGGCTTGCGGTCGACTATTTCGTGCCCTCAAAGGACTGGCCGCCGACCTTGCGCGAAGCCCGAACCATGCCCCTGATCAAGCACGGCGCCTCCCTGCTCGCTGGCTTCATTCCCGAGGAAATCCGCAAGGAAAGCAGCAGCTTCGGCGCCCTCCGGGATGACGCCGAGGCGGCCGAGCGCGCCTATCAGCTGCTGATCGCGCCGCCCTCCAAGGACGCGGCCGCGGAGGATAACCAAGGCTACCGCGACGCGGAGCGGGCCAACATGGAGCGTCTGATCGAAAGTGCCCAGTAGCCAGTTACCTGCGGCCAAGGCCGACCCCTTCGACGACGACAAGCTGCGCGAGGAGTGCGGCGTATTCGGGATCTTCGGTGCCAGCAGCGATGCCGCCGCGCACATTGCGCTTGGCCTGCATGCGCTGCAGCACCGCGGCCAGGAGGCGGCCGGCATGGTCGTCTACGACGGCACGCAGTTCCGCAGTCACCGGGACCTGGGTCAGGTCGGCGATATCTTCTCCAGCGAGGCCCTGATGACCCGCCTCACCGGCCGCATCGGCATCGGGCACGTCAGGTATTCGACGGCTGGCGAAACCGTCCTGCGCAACGTCCAGCCGCTTTTCGCCGATCTCGAGTTCGGCGGCTTCGCCCTGGGCCACAATGGTAACCTGACCAACGCCCTGCAGCTGCGTCGCGAGCTGGTCAAGCGCGGGTCGCTGTTCCAGTCGACTTCGGACACCGAGGTCATCGTTCACCTAATGGCGACCTCGCCGGCCGGTAGCATCCTCGATCGCATGACCGATGCCCTGCGCCAGATCGAAGGCGCCTACTCGCTGGTCTCGATGACAGAAACTGCGGTGATCGGCGTGCGCGACCCTCTGGGGGTGCGTCCCCTGGTTCTTGGGCGTCTGGGGGATGCTCACATCGTCACCTCGGAGACCTGCGCCCTTGACATCATCGGTGCCGACTACCTGCGCGACGTCGAGCCCGGCGAGATGGTGGTTCTGGACGAGTCGGGGGTCCATTCCCTGAGGCCATTCCCGGCCGCGGCCAGCCGCTTCTGCATCTTCGAATACATCTACTTCGCCCGACCCGACTCGGTGGTCGAAGGCCGCAGCGTCTACGAGGCCCGCAAACGGATCGGCGCCGAGCTGGCGCGCGAGAGCCGGATCGATGCCGACGTGGTCATTCCGGTACCCGATTCCGGCGTTCCCGGGGCCATCGGCTATGCCGAGGAGGCCGGGATTCCCTTCGAGCTCGGGATCATCCGCAACCACTACGTCGGCCGAACCTTCATCGAGCCGAGCGACCAGATCCGGCACCTGGGGGTCCGCCTCAAGCACAATGCCAACCGGGCCTTCATCGAGGGCCGGCGGGTGATCCTGGTCGACGATTCCATCGTGCGCGGCACAACCTCCGCAAAGATCGTCGAGATGGTCCGGGCCGCCGGCGCCAAGGAGGTCCACATGCGGATTGCCGCGCCGCCGACGACCCAGTCCTGCTTCTACGGTATCGACACGCCCCAGCGCGACGAGTTGCTGGCCTCACGCTACGACGTCGCCGGCATGGCTGAATACATCGGCAGCGATTCACTGGCCTTCGTAACCCTGGACGGGCTCTACCGGGCCGTGGGCCAATCGGAGCGCAACCCCGAGCGGCCACAGTTCTGCGACGCCTGCTTCACCGGCGCCTATCCGACCCGGCTGACCGACCTGGCCGACAACACCCCAGGACAGCTCTCGCTGCTGGCCGAGCTCGCCTGACCCCATGGCTGCGCAGACCGCAAATGGGCGCCTCGAAGGCCGCCTGGCGTTGATCACGGGTGCCTCGCGCGGCATTGGCGCCGCCGTCGCCCGGCGCTTCGCGGCCGAGGGCGCGCAGGTGGTCCTGACGGCGCGCACGGTCGGCGGACTCGAGGAGGTCGACGACCAGATCCGCCAGGCGGGCGGCAAGCCTGCGACCCTGGTGCCCCTGGACCTGCGGGACTTCGACAAGATCGACGCCTTGGGCGCCTCGCTCTTCGAGCGATTCGGGAAGCTCGACGTCCTGGTCGGCAACGCCGGGACCCTCGGCACCCTGTCGCCGCTGGGGCACGGCGACCCCGCGACCTGGCAGGCGGTCATCGACGTCAACCTGACCGCCAATTTCCGGCTGATCCGCAGCCTCGATCCCTTGCTGCGCCGGTCCGATGCGGGCCGCGCAATCTTCGTGAGTTCCGGCGCCGCCGCCCGGCCGATTCCCTACTGGGGCGCCTATGCCACCTCCAAGGCGGCGTTGGAGATGCTGGTCGGCATCTACGCCGCCGAGACCGCGAAAGCGACCGTCCGGGTCAACCTGATCGACCCCGGCGTGGTGCGCACCATCATGCGCGCGCAGGCCTTTCCCGGCGAAGACCCGGAAAGCCTGAAACCGCCAGAGTCGATCACGGACGCTTTCGTCGAGCTGGCCTCCGCCGACTGCGTGCGCCAGGGCGAGACCCTGGCAGCCAGCTAGGCTCTCTTTTTCTTCTTCGTATCTTTTTTCTTGCCGCCCCGTTTCCGGGCCCCCGCTTTCTGGGCGTAGGGGTTCTCGCCCTTGCGCATCGCGATCCGGATCGGGGTGCCTTCGAGCTTGAAGTCGCTGCGCAGCTGGTTTTCCAGATAGCGCAGGTAGGAGGCCGGGATGGCGACCGGACGAGAGCAGAATATCGCGTAGCTCGGCGGCCGGGTCTTCATCTGGGTAATGTATTTGAGGCGAACCTTGCGGCCCTTGGACAGCGGAGGCGGATGGGCCTCGGTGACAGCTTCCAGCCAGCGGTTCAGCTCGCCGGTCGGTACCCGGGCATTCCAGACCCGGTAGGCCTTGAGCACCGCATCCATCAGGCGGTCGAGGTGCCGTCCTTCCAGGGCCGAGATCGCCACCTTGGGCACGCCGCGAACCTGCGGAAGTGAGCGTTCCAGGCGGTCGTCGAGCTGCCGCAGGGCAGCCTGCCGGTCCGTGCAGGCGTCCCACTTGTTGAGCGCGATGACCAGGGCCCGGCCCTCGTCGACGCTGTGCCGGGCGATCGTCAGGTCCTGGCGCTCCAGGCCTTCGTTGGCGTCGAGCAGAAGGACCACGACCTGGGCGAAGCGGATCGCCCGCAGCGTGTCCTCGACCGACATCTTTTCCAGCTTGGCCGCGACCTTCGCCCGCTTGCGCAGGCCCGCGGTATCGACCAGCTGGATCTCCTTGCCGCGGTAGGACCACTGCACGGCGATGGCGTCGCGCGTGATCCCGGCTTCGGGGCCGGTCAGCACCCGGTCCTCGCCGATCAGACGGTTGACCAGGGTCGACTTGCCGACGTTGGGACGGCCGACGATGGCCAGCTGCAGGGGGCCGCCCTCTTCGCCCTCGGCTTCGACCCCGCCTTCGGTCACTGCATTTTCCGCGGCGGCAGCCTCGGCGAAGGGTGCGACGGCATCGCGCAGGTCCGAGAACCCCAGGTCGTGCTCGGCCGAAAGTGGGATAGGTTCGCCGAAGCCGAGCCCGTAGGCCTCGGCCAGGCCGGGATCGCCTGCCCGGCCCTCGCATTTGTTGGCGACCAGGACGACCGGCAGGTCCTGGCGCCGCAGCCATTGGGCGAAGTGCCGGTCGAGGGCGGTCAGTCCGGCCCGCGCATCGATCAGAAAGAGCACCAGGTCGGCCGCCTCCAGCGCCCGCTCGGTCTGCTGGCGCATCCGCGCCTCCAGGGCCTCGGGCGCGGCCTCTTCCAGGCCCGCCGTATCGATGACGCGGAATTGGAGATCATGGAGAGTGGCATCGGCCTCGCGGCGGTCGCGGGTGACTCCTGGCTCTTCGTGCACGAGGGCCAGCTTGCGGCCGACCAGCCGATTGAACAGGGTCGACTTGCCGACGTTGGGCCGGCCGATGATCGCTACGGTCAGGGATAGCATCTTGCCCGCTCTCGCACCCTGCCGCCCGGTTAGACCGGGCGCGGCATCAGCGCATTGCTGCCAGGGTCGCGCCCTCGGTCAGGAAGTAGACGGTATTGCCGGCGACCACGGGAGTGACGGCCGCGGCGCCCGGGAGCCTGAACTCATCGATGATCTCGCCGTTTCTGGGCGAGACCCAGAGACCCCTGCCATGGCTGCCCGCCATGATCAGCCGGCCCCCGGCCAGCACGGGGCCACGCCAGGAAATCCGGTCCTCCCGGCTATCCTCGTCCTCGAACTGTTGCAGAGGCTGGACCCAGCGGACTCCGCCGTTGGCCCGAGTCAGGCAGACCAGCTGTGCATCTCCGCTGACCACGTAGATGAAATCGCCGCCGACCCAGGGAGTCTGGACGGAGCTGAGGTCGATGTCCCAGGCCCGCTCGCCGCGACGCAGGTCGATCGCGATCATGCGTCCGGCGTTGCTGGCCGCCAGGACCAAGCCGCGATCGATGACCGGCAAGCCGCGGATATCGGCCATGTCGGCGATGGGATCGATCCTGCGCACGCTCGACAGAAGATCGCTCCAGAGGACCCGGCCATTTTCGGCAAGCAGCGCATAGAGCTCGCCGGAAGAGTAGGGCGCAATAACCGTCGACCCCTGGACTGCAGGGCTAGAGCCACCGAGCAGGGTGGCCACCTCCTGGATGCCGGTATGCGACCAGAGTGCGGCGCCGGTCTGTGCATCCAGGGCGTGTAGCTGATTGTCGACCGAGATTACGAAGACGCGGCCATCGCTGTAGGTCGGCGCCGCGCGCATCGGCCCGGGAATCCGCTGGGACCAGAGAACCTCGCCGCCGCCGGCATCCAGGGCGAAAACCTTGGCGAATCCGGTGCTGGCGAAGACCTGGCCGGCCCCGTAGGCAATACCGCCGCCGAAGAATCCGTCATCTTCCTCGTCATCGTCGACGTCGGCGAGATCGACCCGCCAGCGGCGGCGCCCGGACTCGGTCTCGAAGGCGGTCACGGTGGAACGGGAATCCATCGTGAAGACGGTATCGCCGATGACCAGCGGCTCGGCCAGAACCTGGCTGTCGTCCGAACTGCCGTCGCCGACGTCGGCCGTCCAGTCGATCTCGGGGTCCTCGCCCAAGGAGACATGATAGAGCGCGTGCACCGCGTTGCCGCCGGCCTGGTCCCAGGTTTCGTTGACATAGGGTTTGGGCAGGCGGACCCGCTGGTTGGCGATGCTGCTGTCAACCTGCAGCGCGCTTTCGTCGGTCAGGATCGCGATGCGCTTGCCTGGCAGCGGTGGATCATCACCCTTTCCGAACCAATCGGAGACGAAGCCGCAGGCGGCAAGCAGCCAGCAAAGCAAAAGTGAAGCCAAGCCGCGCAGGAGACGATGAACCATTGTTCAATCACCGGCGCCGAGCGTGGAGATCAGCTGGGCGGCCCGTTCCCGGGCGGCCGGCGGGGCAAAGATATCCTGTCCGATCGCCTCCAGCCGGGCCCGGGCCCGATCGTCGTCGCCCTGCTTGATGGCCAGCAGCGCATCGAGTTCCTGCGCCGAGGTCCGGAAGGGCTGGCCGGTTTCCAAGAGCGGCTGAAGCCGGGCCTGCAGGGCAGCCGGATCGCCGCTGTCCATTTGGTGCATGACGGAAAGCAGGGTGGCAATTGCCCGGAAGCTGTCCCCCGAGGGGCTCTGTTCCGCGATCTCGTCCCAGATTGCCGTCGCTTCAGCGATGTTTCCGGCCCCTGCCAGGCTTTGTGCCCGCGAGAAGGCGGCAAGGGTCCCGTAGCCCTTGTCGGAGGGATCGGCGATCTCTGCCAGGACGGCTTGGGCCGAGTCGTCCTGGTCCTCGACCGCCTGGGCGGTCACCGCGGCAAAGCGATCGGACAGCTCCGTCCGGCGCTGCAGATCGTAGCTTTGCCAGATCTGGTAGCCGGCCACGGCTGCGACCAAGACGACGGCGAGACCGATCGCGTAGCTGCCATAGCGCTTCCAGAGCTTGGCATAGTTCTCCTGCCGGATTTCTTCGTCGACTTCACGGAAGATATCGCTCAAACCAGCCTCCCCGGCGCCTTTTCTCGTCGGCTCTAGAGGGCGCTAACGTAGCTTGCTCTCCACGACTTGGCAAAATCGAATAGTCTTTTGGGTTCAGCACCTTAATAAGCTACGCCCCGCAAGGTGACCTTCAGGCGGCCCGCCATTTGATCGAGCAGCCCATCGACCCGATCTGCTCGCTGGGGCCCCGGCCCGTGGCGGCAATCTCTTGCATCGCCTCGAAAAGCTCGCGGCGGGCGTCCGGCACCAGCTCGACCCGCGAGGCATCTAGGCGGCCGCGGTACTGCAGGCCGAGGTCGGCATCGAAGCCGAAGAAATCCGGGGTACAGACCGCGTCATAGGCGCGCGCCACCTCCTGGGTCCGGTCGATGACGTAGGGAAAGGTGAAGCCGTTCTGTGCGGCAAAGGCCTTCATGTTTTCGAAGGAATCCGCCGGGTAGGCCTCGGTATCGTTGGGCATGATGGCGACGGCACCGATTCCCAGGCTCCGCAGCTCGGCGACATCTCTGACCAGGCGGCCGATCACCGCCTTGACGTAGGGGCAGTGGTTGCAGATGAACATGATCAAGGTGCCCTTTTCGCCACGGACGTCCTGCAGCGTGTAGCTGCGGCCGTCGACCCCCTCCAGCTCGAAATCCACCGCTTGCCAACCGAAGTCGCAGATCGGCGTCGTGAACGCTGGCATGCTCAGCCTCCCTTCCGTTCTCGGCCTCCGGGGCAGGCGTCGTCCCGGATAACCCGATATTTACTTAGCCGGTCGAAACTGGGGCTTCAACGGGTGGCATGGCGAAATCCAGCCCACTCGCCGTTCGGCGCCAGGACGCGCCGGCCCCGGAACCGGAGTCAAGGTATGACCCGCCGTTGGCTGACACTCTGTCTGTTCCTTCCACTGGCCGCGTGCGACCCGGCCACCGCGACCATGGTGATCGTCGGCTCCTCGGCAGCCACCCTGGCCCACACCGACAAGACCGTGCCCGACCACGTCGCGACCTGGGTGACCGGCGAGGACTGCTCCTTGCTCCGCTACACCGAGGAGAACGGGCCCTACTGCCAGCCCGAGACGCAGGTCGAATCCCCGGCGACGGCGCCCCAGTTGGTCTGCTATCGGACCCTCGGAACGATCGACTGCTATGACAAGCCGGACCCCAAGGCCAGCAGCTTTACCATGATCCGCTGAGCGCCGGGGCGCGGGGTCAACCCGCTGGACGCCGGGAGAAATTTGGGAGAGACTAAAGAAAAGATCGGGAATTGTGGGGAGGTGCCGCTCGTCCAATGCACAGCTTTCATCGCCTAGGCAATCACCGTCGTTCCGCCTCGACCACCTTCTTCGACCGTCACGAACTCCATCAACTCCTGAGCCTATACAGCCAACACGTCGCGGCCGGCGAATGGCGCGACTACGCGATCGATCACCGCGACGGCCGGGCGATTTTCTCCGTCTTCAGGCACACCTTAGATTCTCCCGCTTTTTCAATCACCAAGCGGCAGGTCAAGAACGGCCGGGAAGGCGCCTACGAAGTCCACGACGGGCGCCAACGCGTCAAACGCAGCACCAGCCTCGCCGAGGCCCTGACGATTTTCCGGCAGCCGCTTCGCGTCGTCTCCTGAGGCTCGGCCCGGGTCGCGGGTTTCTGCCCTCTGGGCTTTACCCCCCAAGCGTGCTATTCGGCAGGTATCACACTGCCGGTGGGAGGTTTGTCGTGCGCAGTTACTGGATATTGGCGCTGCTGTCTCTGGGACTACTTTCCTGTGCGAGTAGCGAAGAGAACCAGAACCAACTCTCTATCGCCTGCGCGATGAAAAAATGCATCTGCGAAGAGAAGGACAAGCCGGTCTTCAGCTCGCCGGAGCGCCGGGACGTCCTCTGGCAAACAAACGGAGACGCCTACTGCCCGCAGGGCTTCACCCTGGCCGAGTACGTTGACAAGCAGAAGAGAAAGCCAGGCGGCGTTGTCCTGCCCAGGTACACCGAACCCGTCCTCTGTTACGACAACAATGCCCGGTGCAAGAACAAGGAAAACATGGCGGAGTGAGCTTGACCCGCATTCTGCTTGCAGGCCTGCTTTCAGCCTTGGCGGCCTGCGGATCCGACCGCGAGGGCGATCCGAGCCTCAAAGTGGCCTGCGCGCTGAAGTCCTGCGAATGCGTGCCGAAGGGCGGCCTCTTCAAGTCGAGCTCGGCGGAAGCGGTCAGCTGGCACCAGAACGGTGACGCCTACTGCCGAGAGGGCTATGCGCTGCGCTTGTCAGACGAGGAGGAGCCGCCGCGCAATGCGGGCTCCAAGGAGCGAAAGGGCGGCGTCAAGCTCAATGTCCCGAGGCCGAGCTTCTGACCGGCCGCGAGGCGGCAAATCCACGAAGAGTACTGGCAAGCCGGACGCGCGGATCGCCGGACGCGGCGACCGTGAGACGCGGCAAGCCCATCACAGGGCAGCTCCGCTGAGCCTTCCTCCGCCGGTTTCGCCTGCCCACGACCGCCGTTGATCTGGGTCAAGGCAGGCGTCCTGCGCGGGTCGTGTAGTGGGCGCCGGTGCTTCTCGGATCGAGACCGGATCCGAAGAGCTTCGAGTGGTCGGCCAGGGTCGCCGAGGCCACCTCGGCCTTCGCTCCCTCCGAACTTGTCCACGCAATCATGGAGCCCCCCAATGACCATGAGAGCGGAGACGCCCAATAGGACCGCACGGCAAACGCGTCGCCCGAAGACCTCCGAAGAACGGGTATTGATAGACCCGGCGGAGCTCGATGCCATCCTGCTCGATCTCGACGGTGTCGTGACCGAGACGGC
>JAAUYK010139485.1_pt1 | contig 13388 bp, 9 predicted proteins | sample 7278021 | NCBI WGS metagenome assembly JAAUYK01 (sample SAMN14350223, study PRJNA611818) | marine sediment metagenome | isolation source: surface marine sediment (1.8m) | place: French Polynesia: Moorea | collected 2018-08
GGCAACCCGCCGGCGGCGCTCAGCCGGGTCGCTTCGGGCGGCGAGCTGTCGCGCTTCCTGCTCGCCCTCAAGGTCGTGCTGGCGCGGGTCGATCCCGGCAAGACCCTGGTGTTCGACGAGGTCGACAGCGGCATCGGCGGCGCCACCGCGGACGCCGTCGGCGAGCGCCTGCAGCGCCTGGCCCAGGACCGCCAGATCCTGGTCGTGACCCACAGTCCCCAGGTCGCGGCGCGCGCGCAGAATCACTGGTGCGTGCGCAAGGTGCCCGAGGCCGGCCAGGTGGCCACGCGGGTCGGCCGGATCTCCGACGGGGAGCGCCGCGAGGAGATCGCGCGCATGCTCTCTGGCGCCGAGATCACCGAGGAGGCCCGGGCGGCGGCCGACCGGCTGATGGGCGCGGCCTGAGCCGTGGCCCAGCCCGCCGCGAAGAAAGCGCCCGAGGCGCTCTCGGCCGAGGAGGCGGCCGCCGAATTGGCGCGCCTCGCCGCTGAGATCGCCCACCATGACCGGCTCTACCATAAGGAAGACCAGCCGGAGATCTCCGACGCCGACTACGACGCACTGCGCCGGCGCAACGAGGCGATCGAGGCGCGCTTTCCCGCGCTGGTCCGCGCCGACAGCCCTTCCGGCAGGGTCGGCGGCGAGCTCGCCGAGGGTTTCGGCAAGGTGCGCCACCGGGTCGCCATGCTGTCCCTCGGCAACGCTTTCGGCGAAGAGGAAGTGGCCGACTTCTTCGGCCGGATCCGGCGCTTCATGGGGCTCGACGCCGAGCAGGCGATCGAGGTCGTAGCGGAGCCCAAGATCGACGGGCTGTCGATCTCGCTGCGCTATGAGAAGGGCGTCTACGTTCAGGCCGCGACGCGCGGCGACGGCACCGAGGGCGAGGACGTCACGGCTAACGTCGGCACGCTCGGAGACCTGCCCAAGAAGATCAAGGGCAAGGCGCCGGCGGTGCTCGAGGTGCGCGGCGAGATCTTCCTGCGCAAGGACGATTTCGCGGCGCTGAACCGGCAGCAGGAGGCGAGTGGCGGCAAGATCTTCGCCAATCCGCGCAACGCCGCCGCCGGGTCCCTGCGCCAGCTCAATGTCGAGATCACCGCCTCCCGGCCCCTGAAGCTCTTCGTCTACGCCCTGGGGGAGGTCAGCGAGTCGGTAGCGAAGAGCCATTGGGAGCTGCTGCAGCGACTCGAGGGCTGGGGATTTCCGACCAATCCGGAAGCGCAGGCCTGCGCCGACCTTGGCGCCGTCATGGCCTTCTACAACGAGCTGCTCGGCAGGCGGGTCGACCTGCCCTACGACATCGACGGAATCGTCTACAAGGTGAACCGCTTCGACTGGCAGGAACGCCTCGGCTTCGCCAGCCGCGCGCCGCGCTGGGCGATCGCCCACAAGTTCCCGGCCGAGCAGGCCGAGACCCGCCTTAACGAGATCACCATCCAGGTCGGGCGCACCGGCGCCCTCACCCCGGTCGCCAACCTCGAGCCGATCACGGTCGGCGGCGTCGTGGTCAGCCGCGCAACGCTGCACAACGAAGACGAGATCGCCCGCAAGGACATTCGCGAGGGCGACCGCGTGATCATCCAGCGAGCCGGCGACGTGATACCCCAGGTCGTCTCGGTGGTGCTCCAGAAGCGGCCGAAGAAGAGCAGGCCCTACGATTTTCCCACCGTCTGCCCCTGCCCGCTCCAGACGCCGACCCACCGAGAGGAAGGCGAGGCGGTGCGCCGCTGCACCGGCGAGCTCGCCTGCCCCCATCAGAAGGCCGAACACCTGAAGCACTTCGTATCGCGCGACGCGTTCGACATCGAGGGCCTGGGTGGCAAGCACGTCGAGGCCTTCTTGGCCGAGGGCCTGGTCGCGACGCCGGCCGACATCTTCCGCCTCCATGAACGGGCCGCCGACCTGGCCGAGCGCGAAGGCTGGGGCGAGCAGTCGGTGCGCAACCTGCTGCGCGCCATCGAGGCGCGCCGGACGATCAGCCTGGAGCGCTTCATCTACGGGCTGGGCATCCGCCAGGTCGGTCAATCGACGGCCAGGCTGCTGGCCCGCAACTACGGCAGCCTAGAGGCCTTCCGCGCCGCCATGGCCGAGGCCGCCGATCCCGAGGCGGCCGCCTACGGCGACCTGATCAACATCGACCAGATCGGCCCCTCGGTGGCCGACGACCTGATCGCCTTCTTCGCCGAGCCTCATAACCTGGCGGCCCTGGACGACCTGACCGGACAGCTCGCCGAGATCACGGCGCCCGAGACCATCGATGCCGGCGACTCGCCGATCGCCGGCAAGACCCTTGTGTTCACCGGGACACTGAGCGCCATGGGCCGCAGCGAGGCCAAGACCAAGGCCGAGGCGCTCGGTGCCAAGGTCGCCGGCTCGGTCTCGCGCAAGACCGACTTCGTCGTGGTCGGCGCCGACGCCGGCTCCAAGGCGCGCAAGGCCGGGGAGTTGGGCGTCGCCGTGCTGAGCGAGGAAGAATGGCTGAAGCTCGCGGGGGTCGGGTCATGACGGCGGCCGGCGGGGTCGGTCTCGCCGATATCGAGGCGGCCCGCGAGCGGATCGCCGGGCGGGTCCGGCGAACGCCGCAGATCACGGCGGCGCCGCTGCGGAACCCGCCGCCCGTGGACGCGCTGCTGCTCAAGCTGGAATGCCTCCAGGTCACCGGCTCGTTCAAGGCGCGGGGCGCCACCAACAAACTGCTGAGCCTCGCGCCGGAGGAAGTGGCGCGCGGTATCGTCACCGCGTCGGGCGGCAATCACGGGCTGGCCGTCGCCTACGCCGCCCATCAGGCCGGGACCCGGGCGGTGATCTTCCTGCCGGAGAACAGCCCGCCGGAAAAGGCGGACAAGCTGAGGGCCTGGGGCGCCGAGGTCCGTATCGAGGGCGCGGTCTGGGACGATTCGAACCGGGGCGCGCTGGCCCTGGCCGAAGGCGAGGGCCTCGCCTACTTTCACCCCTTCGCCGATCCCGCCGTGATCGCCGGCCAGGGCACCACGGGCGTGGAGATGCTCGAGGAGGCCCCCGATCTCGAGACGGTCCTGGTGTCGATCGGCGGCGGCGGCCTGATCTCGGGCGTCGCGACGGCGCTCAAGGCCCGCAAGCCGGAGATCGAGGTGATCGGCATCGAGCCCGAGGGCGCGCCGACCCTGACCCGGAGCCTGGCCGCCGGCGAGCCGGTCACGCTTCCGAGCGTGACCACGGCGGCCGGCACCCTGGCGCCCCGGCGCAGCGAGGCGATCAATCTGGCGATCATCGGCCGCAACGTCGATCGCATCGTTCTGGTGAGCGACGAGGAGATGCGCGAGGCGGCCCGCTGGCTCTGGTTCGAGCTGGGGGTGGCAGCCGAGCTCTCCGGCGCAGCCGCGCTCGCCGCTCTCCTCACGGGCCGGGCCGGCGATCTCTCCGGGCGCAGGGTCGCCGCGCTGATCTGCGGCGCCGGCACCGACGGGCTCTCGTCTGGTGCAGCCTGACTGCCGGAAGCACGGTCGCCCCCTCCCTGGGCCCGTTGCAGGGTGACGGTGCCGACTAAGATTCCGTGATTTCAGCTGCTTATTGGTTACCAGCCGACCCGCCGGACGCCCTCGATCGAGAGCGCCTCGCCGTCGTCGAACGCCAGGACCCCCAGGGAGTCCTCGGAGAGCAGGACGTGCTTGCAGGTGACGTCGACGACCCGTCCCCGGGTCAGTCGAATCGTCCAGCCGATGGATTCACCCAAGCGAAGCTCCGGCCCCAGGAGGCCCGTGTCGGCTCCAAGCCGATCCAACTTCGCCCGTTTCTTGGAGTTCGGTCGTCGCATGGCTCCCTGTCCATCGCCGTGCCATCGGCCGCTGGTATGCCCGGCTGGCGCGCCGGACTCTCGTTCATGAGCCGGAATTTATCGTCAATACACTAATATTTTTCTGCGAATTATACCTAAAAGAACAGCGTAGTAAATTTACCTTAATCGAAATTAACCATCACGGTCTCCAGACCCTACACCGGAGCCGTCCGGCGGGCCGTGGGTTTTGTCACAGGGTCCTTAGGCTCCCGGGCGCTCCGGCTCTAAACTGGCCGGGTTACGCCCGCGAGCCAGGTCGCGGTGGCCTCGTCCAGCAGCGGGGTCAGGGTCTCGCGGACCCTGGCGTGGTAGGCGTCGAGCCAGGCCCGCTCTTCCTCGGTCAGGAGCTCGGCCGCGATCAGCGCACGGTCGATCGGCGCCAGGGTCAGGGTCTCGAAGGCGTAGAGCGGCCGCTCGCCCTCGAAGTTCCCCTCGGGCGCGCTCTCGACCACCACGACCAGGTTCTCGATGCGGATGCCGTAGGCGCCGGTCGTGTAGTAGCCGGGCTCGTTGGAGATGATCATGCCCGGCTCGAGGGCGACCCCGTTGGCCACCTTGGAGATCCGCTGCGGCCCCTCGTGCACGCCGAGATAGCTGCCGACGCCGTGGCCGGTGCCATGGTCGTAGTCGAGCCCCGCGCGCCACAAAGCGGCGCGGGCCAGGGGATCGAGCTGGCTGCCCGTCGTGCCCTTGGGGAAGCGGACCGTCGCCAGCGCGATGTGGCCCTTCAGGACCCGGGTGAAGCGGTCGCGCATCTCCCCACTGGGAGCGCCGATCGCGACGGTGCGGGTGACGTCGGTCGTCCCGTCGCGGTACTGGCCGCCGGAATCGACTAGGTAGAGCGAGCCCGACTCCAGCAGGCGCTCGGTCTCGGCGCTCGCCCGGTAGTGCACGATGGCACCGTTGGCGCCGGCGCCGGAGATGGTGTCGAAGGACGCGCCGCGATAGTCCCCGTCGCCGCGCCGGAAGGCCGCCAGGCGCGCCGCCGCCTCGAGCTCGCCGACCGGGTTGCCCGCCTCGGCGCGCGCCCGCGCCTCGCTGTCGAGCCAGGCAAGGAAGCGGGTCAGCGCCGCCCCGTCCCGGCTGTGCGCGGCCCGGGTTCCGGCGAGCTCGGTCTGGTTCTTGCGCGCCTTGGGCAGCTGGCAGGGGTCCTCGCCCTCGGTCACCGCCGCACCCGCCGCCTCCAGGCGCTGGAAGATCCAGGCCGGGGCCGAGCCGGGATCGGCCAGCACCGGCCGGCCGCCCGCCCCAGCCGTGTCCAGCGCCGCCCCCAACTCGGCCGGCGGCCGGATCTCGACGCCGTTGCCGAGGTGCCGCGCGAGGCCCGGGGCAGGCTTGCGCGGGTCGATAAACCACTGGACCGTGCCGTCCTCGCCCAGCAGCGCGAAGGACAGCGGCAGCGGCGTCGAGGCGACGTCGCCGCCGCGCACGTTGAGCAGCCAGGCGATGGAGTCCGGCAGGGTCAGGACGGCCGCCGCAAACCCTTGCTTTTTCAAACTTTCCGCCAGTTCCTGGCGCTTCTCGGCCGAACTCCGGCCAGCGAACTCGGGGCCGTGCGCTACGACCGGCGCGACCGGCGGCGGCGGCTGGTCGGTCCAGAGCGTGTCGATCGGGTTGTCCACCACGGCGACCAGGGCGCCCCCGGCCTTCTCGACCGCCTTCCGCAGTGTCTCGACCTGCTTCCGAGTATGCAACCAGGGATCGAATCCGAGCTTGCCGTCCCCGGGCAGGTTGGCCTCGATCCAGGCCGCCGGCGGCTCCTCGGTGACATGTTGCGGCGCAAAAAGCGCGGCATCCACCTGGTCCCGCACCTGCAGGGTGTAGCGCCCGTCGACGAAGATCGCCGCCTTGTCGCCCAGAACCAGCGCCATGCCGGCCGAGCCGGTGAATCCGGTCAGCCAGGTCAGGCGCTGCGCCCGGCCCGGCAGGTTCTCGCCCTGGTGCTCGTCGGCGTGGGGCACGGCGAAGCCCGCCAGCCCGCGGCGCTTCAACTCGCCGCGCAAAGCGGCGAGGCGCGCCGCCGCGTCAGGCAACGCCGCAGCCGGGCGTGACGCGCTGATCTGCTCCTTCAGCGCCCCGAGCTGGGCCCGCAGCGGATCGCCCGGATTCGGCGCTACCAGAACGACCCAGGCGTCGGGATCGCGATCCTCGGGCGCGGCGAGCACGCCGGCAACCAGGCTCCGGACCGCTTCGGTGTCGTAGCAGCTCCCTGCCTCCGCCAGGAGGCGTCCCAGCGTCTCGTCGCCCTGATAGGGCTCGCGGGCGGCGGTGTCGTCGGGTGCGGCCATGGCTGATCTCGCTGCAGAGAGAGGGCGATCCAGAAGCTAGGCGGTCCCCGGCACCCTGGCAAGGCCACCCGCCCGCGCCCTGGCCAGCCCCCTCGTCAGCCCCCTGGCCGACCCCGAATCCAGATCCAAGGCGACCCCCGTGTTACGGACATGGGGTCGGTCCACAGCTATGCCGGAAACGCAATGCTGCATCGCAATATCTTCGTTCCGGTCTTGAGATCTTCGTAACCACTTCACGCGTAGACCATTGCAACCATTACGGTTAGATCGGTCCCGCGACCTCAGTGGCCCGGGCCCCCGCGTCACGAAGGAAAGGAAAGAAAGATGACCCGTTTGACCGAACGCGAACGCTCCATGATCCAGCGCGCCAGGCGGCAGAGCTGGGAGCGCGCGGCCGACCCGCAGGCGTTTCAGCGGCTGGTCAGCCAGGCACGCGCGGCGCAGGGCGCCGTGCTGCGCGCGGCACTCGCCGGCGGCCTCGGCCGACTGGCTCGCTATAGCGGCCTCGCCGACCTCGCCTACCTGGTGAAGACCGGCGTGATCGACCGGCTGCGCCGGACGAGCTGCTACCGGCGGACGCTCGACGAGTTGCGCCATCTCGACTCGCACCGGCTGAGCGACATCGGCATGACCCACGACGACCTCCAGCGCTATGCTTGGCAGGCCGCCATGATGCAGGTCCCCAAAGCCCAGTCGGCGCCCTGGCTGCTGACCAGGATCCGCTTCCACTTCCGCCGCCAGTCGCTGATCCATCAGCTCGCGAGGCTCGACGATCGCGCCCTGCGCGACATCGGGATCGAGCGCAGCAACATCGTCGCGACCGTGGATCGGATGATGGCCGAGAAGGTACCCGCCGAGGCAGCCCCCGCCCCCGCGGCGGCCGTTCCCACGGTGCTTCGTCCCGGCGCCGTCGAGGTGCTGACGGAGGCCGCCACCGGGCGGATCGTCACCGAGGCCTTCAACCTGGACACGGCGCGCCGCGCCGCCTAGAGCAGACCCGGGTTTGACGGAATCGCCAGAGGCGATCCGACAAGCCCGGTGAATCTGCTCTGACGAGTTTATGTGGAGCGGATAGCGCTCAACGGAACCGCCCCGGTAGACCCCTCAGTCGGGCCATCAACCGGGCGGATCCGCTCTTCCCGAGTTCTCACGTCGACTGCTACTTTTTGCGGCGGCCCCTTCCACGGGGCCGCCGTTTTTCTGTTAGGATCGGCGGAGCGACGAAGAGATCGCAGACGTCAGAGACGACGACCGGGGAGATGAAAATGAGCAACGACGACACCTTCAAGCAACTGGCCGGACTGGCGGACGGCCTCGTCAAGGGACGGGTCTCGCGCCGCGAGTTCATCGGCCGGGCCATGGCGCTCGGCGTGAGCGCGGCCGCCGCCGCAAGCCTCGCCGGCAGCGCCGTTCTCGCGGCCGGGCCGAAGAAGGGCGGCCGCCTGCGCGTCGGCCTCGCGGAGGGCGCCACCACGGATTCGCTCGATCCGCAGACCTACACCGACATCTACATGATTTCGCTCGGCTTCGGGACCCACAACACGCTGACCGAGATCAACCCGGAAGGCGAGCTGGTCGGCGATGTCGTGGAGTCCTGGGACGCCTCCGACGACGCCACGCAATGGACCTTCAAGCTCCGCAAGGGAATCGAGTTCTCCAACGGTAAGACCATGACCGCCGAGGACGTGATCGTCTCCCTCAACCACCACCGGGGCGAGGAGTCCAAGTCGGCCGCCAAGTCCAACGTCGACCCGATCGATGACATCAAGGCGGACGGCGCCGACACCGTGGTCTTCACGCTGAAGAGCGCCAACGCCGACTTCCCCTTCCTGATGGCCGACTATCACCTGCTGATCATGCCGGCGGTCGACGGCAAGGCGGACTGGCAGAACTACGTCGGCACCGGCGGCTACATGCTCGACAAGCACGAGGCCGGCGTGCGCTCCACCATGAAGCGCAACCCGAACTACTGGAAAGAGGACCGCGCGCATTTCGACGAGGTCGAGCTCCTGGTCATCGCCGATGTCGCCGCGCGCCAGAACGCGGTGGTGACCGACGAGGTCGACGTGATCAGCCGCTGCGACCTCAAGACGGTCCATCTGCTGAAGCGCCGCCCCGGCGTCCGGGTCGAGGAGGAGACCGGGTTCCTGCACTACACGGCGCCGATGAACACCACGGTCGCGCCCTACGACAACAAGGACGTGCGCCTCGCCCTGAAATACGCGGTCGACCGCCAGCAGTTGCTCGACCGCATCCTCAAGGGGCACGGGACCCTGGGCAACGACCATCCGATCGCCCCCTCGGTGCCGTTCCACGCCCAGCTCGAGCAGCGCACCTACGACCCGGACAAGGCCAAGTTCCACCTCAAGAAGGCCGGCCTGGACAGCCTGAAGGTGCAGGTGTCGGCGGCCGACGCGGCCTTCGCCGGCGCGGTCGACGCGGCGGTGCTGATGCGCGAGCACGCGGCGCCGGCGGGCATCGAGATCAGCGTCGCGCGCGAGCCGAACGACGGCTACTGGTCCAATGTCTGGATGAAGAAGCCCTGGTGCATGTGCTACTGGGGCGGCCGGCCGACCCAGGACTGGATGTTCTCCCAGGCCTACGCCGAAGGGGCGAACTGGAACGACACCTACTGGAGCCACGAGCGCTTCAACATGCTTCTCAAGGCGGGCCGCGGCGAGCTCAACGCGGAGAAGCGGGCCGAGATCTACCGCGAGATGCAGCAGATCGTACGCGACGAGGGCGGCGTCGTGGTCTGGGCCTTCGCCAACTACGTCTACGCCATGCGCGACAAGGTCCAGCACGGACCGAAGGTGGCGGCCAACTGGGAACTCGACGGCGGCCGCTACGTCGAGCGCTGGTGGATGGGATAAGGCTTGCTGCCGCGGCCCGCGGAGAAGCTTGCTTCTCCGCGGGCCGCGGATCCGACCGACCGTCAGATCAGGACGGACAGGTGGGAACAGGCGACCATACTGGCCAGGAACAGGCCGAGGGCCGCCCAGGACGCCATGACATCGCGGCGCGTCGCCCGATGTGCGCTGGCGTAATCTTCGTACTCCATAACAAAACACTCCATCGCGTGTGACTGGCGTTTGGCGGCCAGATCGCACGAGAGGCGAAGACAATGCTGTGGCAATACACACAATTGCCCGATTTTATTTGAAGATTCTACCAGTGATATTTGATCAGTCCGGGCGAAGACTATTTTGAGTTTTAGAATAGTAGCGCAGGGGCCCTAGAGCAGATCCGGGTTTGACTGAATCGCCAGAGGCGATCCATCAAACCCGGTGAATCTGCTCTAAACTTATGTTGTAGAGCGTCGCCCTAGAGCCGTTGGTCCGGCGCTGAAACAGCGACGACCTCCCGGCGGGCACCGGGAGGTCGCGCATGTAATGATTCTTTCGGGATCTAAAGATCGGTGCAGGCAAACGGCACGCCCGCGAACACGAACCGCTCGAAGTTCGCGGCCTTGAGCGTGACACCCCGCACGTTGAACTTGATCTTGTTGGCGACGCAGTCGGCAGAAACGCGACCGCCCGCACTATGGACGGCGTCCCTCGAGAAGACGAAGGCAAGCTCGTCGTTAGCTCCGGCACCACCATCCATATGGGCATGGCCGTAGCCGAAGACGCGGTCGTCGCCGCCGCCCATCCTGATCCGGATCCCGCCACCGAAGCTATTGACGTCGACGATCGTGACGTCGACCTCGGTCACGATCGTGTCGTTCGCGGGACCGGTGTCGATGGTGCCGCGGCCGCCGATATCGAAGGCCGCGCCACCCGGGCTGGTGGTCGCCCTGGCGGTGATCTGGTCCGCACCCCCTTGCGTCTTGAGCACGCTCTTGTCCGCCACGAAGATGCCGAACGCACTGACCGCTCCGATGCCGCCGACGTCCTGGGCGTCGGCCGTGCCGTCGATGATGTCGCCGTCGCGACCGGTCAGGAGAGTGCCTGCCTCCTGGGGAAGGCGGGCGTTGCCCGAGACGCCGACGCCGATTCCGATCGCATCGGCGCTCGGCTTGGCTACGGCGCTCCTCAGTCCGACAAAGGGCGGGTTCTTATCCAGAACGGCCTGGGCGTCCCCCTTCAGGACATCCGCACCAGAGCCTGAGTCCGCGTTGGTGAAGAGCAGACCGAAGGCATCGACGTCGTTACCGCCCGTGGATCTGGCGATACCGTCCAGGATGTCGGCGCCGGCGCCGGTATCGATCAGGCCATTGTCCTTCTCGGGATCGAAGTCGGGATCCCGCTCACTGACACTGTTGAAGGCATCGGCGGTGACCTGCGTGACCCCGAAGGCGAAGGTACCCAGGTTCTGGCCCTTCGACAGGGCCGTGGCGCCGGCACTCAACACCTCATCCGTGGCCTCGTCACGGCTGCCCACGCGGATCGTGTCATCGCCTTCACCGAGGAAGAGATCGCCCTCGTCAATCTGCTCGGTCTGGAAACCGGCCGCCTGTGTGATGTTGCGCGGATCGAGCGCCACGGCACGGCCTTCGCCGAACGCGTCGGAGACCGCGAGCGCCGTCAGGTCGAAGAAGTCGTTGCCGCCACCCGCATCGAAGAGCTCGCGGCTCTCGATGCCCTCGGCGATGGTCAGAACGCCGTTCCCGGAGGCCGTCGCGTTGGCCTTGACCGAGTCATCGCCGCTGCCGCCTTCACAGACGTACTGGCCCAGGCCCTGGTCGAACACGGCGTCATCGAGGCAGACCTTGTTGCGGTTTTCCCAGCCGTCAGCGATCCCTTCCGGCTGCTCGTCGTCGAGGGCACTGTCATTGAATGGCAGCTGACGCAGATGAACCGATCTCGAGGTCAGATCGAAGCTATCGTTACCGTCGCCGGCTACGAAGACGCCACGATTGCCCAGACCGTCGGCGGCCGCCAGGTCATCGACGGCGCTGGCGAAAATGTTGCTGGTGAAGCGGTCGTTGCCCGGACCCATGTCGAACAGGGTCGCGTCGTTCACCTCCAGCCCAAGACCCGTGATGATGCCGACGCTGCTGTTGTCGAGGGCATCCGCCAGGCCCTTGGCGCGGCTGATGGTCGACGTTACCGAGACCGTTGAGTTGACGACATCGTTGCCGTTACCGAGCAGAACGGTGCCGGCGTTCTCGATTCCGTCGCCGATGATCTCAAGGTCATCGTCTTCGAACAGGTTGGTCTCGCCGGACACGTTGAGGATCACGTTGGCATTGAGCTCGTCGCCGCCCGCGCCCGTATCCAGCGTGCCGGTCGTGAGCTCGAAGGGATCGACGTCGAGCGGCGGACTCCCGAACATCCAGAAGACTTCGGCTTCCGTGGGGCCGTCGACCACGATGCCGTTGGCGCCGGCGAAGAAGATCCCCTGGTCCCCTCGGCCGGTGACGGTGACGCTCGCCGAACCGTTGACGACGTCGGCGCCGCCGCCCGTCTCCATGAGGCCGATTTCGGCCGGAATCAGCGGAGGTTCGCTACCACCGCCGGAGATCGTATCGTCGTCGACATCCGATTGCCCGACCGACACGCCGCGCGCCTCGGTGGTCGTCTCGCCCGTCGACGTGGCCGTACCGATGATCCGATCGCTGCCGCCTCTCGTGAAGACCTCGCCGGTCAGGAAGCCATAGGCGCCAACCTCGTCCCGGCCATTGGCCACCGCCCTGCCGTCGATGACGTCGCCGCCCCCGCCGGTGTCAATCGTGCCGACGCCGGCCGCGGGGTTCTGCCGGTTGATGTTGGTAATGCCGAAAGACAGGGCTCGGCCGCCCCGGCCGTGGGCCTGGGCGTTGCCCGAGCCACTGACCCGATCGTCGCCAGGACCTGTGTCGATCGCCCCCGCCGACACCTCTTCGTTCACGATGCCGGCGGCTTCGGCTGAGCTGGCACCATTGGCGACGGCATCGCCTTGAACGCTGTCGCTGTTATCGCCCGTCACGATGTTTCCCGGATTGACAATGCCGCTATCGCTGGCATTGACGTTCATATCGCTGCTGCCATTGGAAACGACGACATCGACCCCGCCGGCAAGAGCCGGGGAGGCCGAAAGGCAAACCAGGATGGCGAGGAAGCAGATCGAACGCCCCTCGTAGTCCCGTCCGCCGATTGGCGTTAGGCCACGCATGTCAGGATCTCCTATGGCATTGTTAGAACACTTACGTGATCGCGAATGTACTAAAACTTAAGAATTACCTGCGTGTTATATTTGTGGTACATAAGATAAATTTGTGTAATAACCAGTATTAGATAAATATTATTTAGATCATTGAGAATAATTAGATTCGCCTATACTTAAATTGTTTAGGCGTTCTATTTCGGGGAATTCCAGGTATCCAGGGGCGCCCGGTGAACCCGCTCTAGCGGCGAAGCACCAGGGTGGTCCACTCGCCCAGTGCGATCCGGGCCTTGAGACGGAGGCCCTGGGCGCGGTGGGCGGCCAGGACCGCGCGCTGCTGGGGAGACAGCAGGCCTGAGAGCACCGCCACCCCGCCCGGCGCAAGTTGGCGCGCCAGCTCGGGCGCCATGGACGCGAGCGGCCCGGCCAGGATATTGGCGACGATCAGGTCGTAGGGGCCGCGCCGCGCGACCTCGGGCCCGCGGTAGCCCTCGCCGAGGCGGGCCCGGACCAACGGTCGGACCGCGTTGATGCCCGCGTTCTGCCGGGTCACCGCGACGGCCTGGCGGTCGTTGTCGACGGCGAGCACGGGACGGCGCCAGAGGCGGGCCATGGCGATCGCCAGCAGGCCGGAGCCGCAGCCCATGTCGAGCGGCCGGCGCACCGCCCGTTTCTTGGCGAGGGCGCTGAGAGCCAGCAGGCAGCCCCGGGTCGACTCGTGGCGGCCGGTGCCGAAGGCCGTAGCGGCGTCGATCAGGATCGGGATCCGTCCCGCCGCCGGGACCTCGGTTACGTGGGAGCCGTGGACGAAGAAGCGGCCGACCGCGACGGGCGGCAGGGCCTTGTGGCTCTCGGCGACCCAATCGACCTCGGGCAGGGGCGCGCTGTCGAAGGCCGGGGTCTCGACTCCCGCCGCGGCGGCCGCCGCGCCCATGAGAGCGGTCACCGCGCCGCGGTCCGGCTCGCCCTCGAGGTAGAGCTGCAGCCCAGCCGCCGCGCCCCGCTCATCGACCACCAGCGCGCCGCCACGGGGCTCCAGGGCCGCCTCGAAGAGGGGAAGCGCCGCGCGCGGCACCGCGATCGACAGGACCCAGGCGCTCAAGCGCGTCAGCCCGCCTGGTCTTCGGGCACGATGAAGGCGGCCATGACCTTCTTTTCACCCGCCTTGTCGAAGGCGATGGTCAGGCGCTCGCCCTCGA
>JAAUYK010123481.1_pt1 | contig 13385 bp, 12 predicted proteins | sample 7278021 | NCBI WGS metagenome assembly JAAUYK01 (sample SAMN14350223, study PRJNA611818) | marine sediment metagenome | isolation source: surface marine sediment (1.8m) | place: French Polynesia: Moorea | collected 2018-08
CGCCGCCAGACACGCGATGGCGATCTCGAGACTCCCCCCGTCCTCGGGCGGCGCGATCTGCTCGAAGTCCGCTTCGCCCGGCCAGGGCGCCCGGTGGATGCTCTCCCAGCCGGTCTCCGCCGCGAACGACCAGCTCCACACCTCCTCGGTGATGTAGGGAAGGAACGGCGCCAGCAGCCGCAGCAGCACCCGCAGGCCGAGCCGCAACGACCCCACCGCCGAGCCGCGCCGCGGCGCGGCGGCCGGATCCTCGTCGCGGGCGCGGAGCTTGACCAGCTCGATGAAGGTGTCGGTGAAGCGGCTCCAGAAGAACGACTCCGTCTCCTGCAGCACCTGGGCGTGGTTGAAGGCCTCGAAGCTGCGCGTGGAGCGCTCCACCAGCTCCTTCAGCTCCGCCGCGAAGGCCCGGTCGATCTCCTCGCTCGGGGGATGCTCGACGGCCGTCTGCGACAGCACGAACTTCCCGGCGTTGAAGAGCTTCGTGACGAGGCGCTTGCCGATCTTGAAGACCTGCTCGTCGATGGCGGTGTCGACGCCGAGCCGGGCACTGCCCGCCCAGTAGCGGACCCCGTCCGCCGTGTACCGGTCGATCAGGGGAACCGGCGTCACGACGTTGCCCTTGCTCTTCGACATCTTCTTGCGGTCCGGATCCAGGATCCAGCCCGAGATCGCCGCGTGCCGCCAGGGCACCGTGTCCTCGTGGAGCAGGGCCTTGGCGATGGTGTAGAAGGCCCAGGTGCGGATGATGTCCTGGCCCTGGGGGCGCACGTCCGCAGGGAACAGGGCGCGGTGTCGCTCCGCATCGATCGACCAGTGGGAGCTGATCTGGGGCGTGAGCGAGCTGGTGAACCAGGTGTCGAAGATGTCGGGATCGCCCGTGAAGCCCCCAGGCCGGTCCCGCTGGGCCGCCTCGAAGCCCGGCGGGTAGTCGATGGTGGGATCCACCGGCAGGCTCTCGGCCTCGGGAAGCAGGGGGGCGTCGTAGTCGGGCGCGCCGGATGCGTCCAGCGGGTACCAGACCGGAATCGGGACGCCGAAGTAGCGCTGGCGGCTGATGCACCAGTCGTAGGCGAGGTTCTCGGTCCAGTCGCGGTACCGCTTGCGCATGTGGTCCGGGTGCCACGTCACGGCGTCGCCCTTCTCGAGCAGCGCCTGCTTGTGGTCGAGCAGGCGCACGAACCACTGGCGCGTCGGCACGAACTCGAGCGGTCGATCGCCCTTCTCGAAGTACTTGACCACGTGCTCGATGGGGCGGGGCTCGCCGCGCAGCGGTGCACCGGCTCCCGTGGCGCTGCCTTCGGCGCCGCGCAGCAGCTCCACCGTGGCCTTCTGTGCCTGGGCGACGTTCTTGCCCACCAGCTCGGCGTAGAAGCGGTTGGCCGCCTCCGGGTCCAGGCTCTCGAACTCCCCGCGGCCGAACTCGACGGGTGCGAGGCGGCCGTCCCGCGTCACGATCTGTCGCAGCGCCAGGCCCTCGTCACGCCACCACTCGACGTCGGTGGCGTCGCCGAAGGTGCACACCATCAGGATGCCGGTTCCCTTCTCCGGGTCGGCCTTCTCGCTCGGGAAGATCGGCACTGGCGCCCGGAACAGCGGCGTCACGGCGCGCTTGCCGAACAGGTGCCGGTAGCGGTCGTCGGTCGGGTGCGCGGTGACGCCCACGCACGCCGCCAGCAGCTCCGGCCGCGTGGTGGAGATGACGAAGCCGCCCTCTCCCCCCTCCACCGCGAACTCGATGTCGTGGTAGGCGCCGGGCTTCATCCGGTCTTCGAGCTCGGCCTGGGCGATCGCGCACTGGAAGTCCACGTCCCACATGGTCGGGGCGAAGCGGCTCTCCACCTCGCCCTTCCGGTACAGGTCGAGGAAGGAGTACTGGGAGACGCGACGACAGTGCCGGTCGATGGTCTGGTACTCCTGGCGCCAGTCGATCGAGAGCCCGAGCCGCAGCCACAGCGCCAGGTAGATCTTCTCGTCCTCCGCCGTGACGGTCTCGCACGCGGTGATGAAGTTGGGGCGCGAGACCTTCCGCGGGGGCTTCTTGCGCTGCTTCGCACTCGCCTCCTCGAGCACGAGATCCGGATCGAAGGGCGCCGAGGGGTCGCAGCGGATGTGGTAGTAGTTCTGGACGCGCCGCTCGGTGGGGAGTCCGTTGTCGTCCCAGCCCATGGGGTAGAAGACGTTGCGCCCCGCCATGCGCTGGTAGCGCGCCAGGATGTCGGTGTGCGTGTAGGAGAACACGTGGCCCGGGTGGAGCGAGCCCGAGGCCGTGGGCGGGGGCGTGTCGATGACGAAGGTCTCGGAACGCGGCCTCGACGGGTCGTAGTGGTAGATCCCGCTGCGCTGCCAGGCTTCGTCCCAGCGCGCCTCTGCCGCGGGGGCGTCGAAGTGCTTGGGAAGCGTGGAGGCGTCGATCGAGGCGACATGGCGCTTCGTGCCGCTCATCCTGCGCTTGCTCGGGCCATGGGGTGACGAGGATATGCCAATCTCATGCACGCCGCGCCACGCGGTCGCCGGCCACGGGACCTCGCCGGGAGCGAGCCGAGCCCGACCGGAGCCGCCGGATCCGCGGACGCCCCTCGGGCCCACCCGCCCCCCACCCGACGGAGCGGACTCTTGCGGCGCGTCGGGGGCCCGGATAGGCTCCCGGGCTCGCTTGGAGGCGCCGGAGCGCGCCTCCAGGCGATCCCGGCGATCCCGGCGATCCCGGCGATCAGGAAGGGTAGAGAAGGAGCGGATTGGATGGCCAAGCGGTCCCAGAAGCTGCGGGATGTGCGGCGCAAGCGCCTGATCCGGAAGTACGCCGCGCGGCGCGCCGAGCTGCGCAAGAAGCTCAACGACGCCGAGGTCTCGATCGAGGAGAAGCTCGAGGTCCAGAAGCAGTTCGCCAAGCTGCCCCGCAACTCCTGCCCGACCCGTCTCAATCGCCGCTGCGAGGTCTCGGGCCGCTCCAAGGCCTTCTACCGCAAGTTCGGCATCTCCCGGATCGCCCTGCGCGAGCTGGCCCTGCGCGGTCAGCTCCCGGGCGTGCGCAAGTCCAGCTGGTAGCGCCGTGAAGGAAGGCATCCACCCCGCGTACCACAAGGTCCTGTTCGTCGACACGGCAACGGGCGACGAGTGGGTGACGCGCTCCACCATGACCTCCAACGAGAAGCGAGAGGTCGACGGCGAGGAGATCCCGGTGGTGCGCCTCGAGATCTCCTCGTGCAGCCATCCCTTCTGGACGGGCAAGATGCGCGAGGTGGATGCGGACGGGAAGATCGACCGCTTCCGCCGGCGCTACGGCAAGGGCAAGAAGTAGAGCCCGCCCCCGCCGCCGGGGATCAGGCGGAGGCCTGGCTCCGAGCGCCCCGAGTCCCTCGACCCGCCCGAGCCGGGTTCGGAGCCGTCAGCGCCTTCTTGACGCGCCGCTTCAGCCGCAGGCCCTCGGGCGCGAGCTTGGCATCGTCGGTCTTCACCAGGTAGGCGTCGAGGCTGCCGTGCTTCTGGATCGTGCGCAGGGCGCGGGTGCTGATGCGCAGGGGAACCCGCCGGCTCAGGGCTTCGCTGAACAGCGTGACCCGCTGCAGGTTCGGATCGAAGCGCCGGTTCGTCTTGCGGTTCGAGTGGGAGACGTTGTGCCCGAACAGGGGCTCCTTGCCGGTGAGCTCGCAGCGACGCGCCATGACGGCACTCCTTCGGTCGGGTCCGGGAATCGCTCGAGCGCGCGCAGGTCGCGCGGGCCCGAGGCCAACTCGAGAAATGGAAGTGGGGGGATAGCGAGCGCCCTCCCGGCGGTCAACCGGGTCCGCCGAGCCCATGAGATGAACCCCGCGGGGCCCGCAGGCGCCGCGCTGCACCGCAGCCGATGCGCTGCAGCGATGGCGGCTCGCGAGAACCCTCCCAGCACCACCGCGCCGGGGAGCCCGGCACGGACCTTGCTCAGCGTGGCGGCCAGGAGGTTGCGAGGACCCATGCCCGTCTACGACGACTTCGACGACGAGATCCGCCTGTGCCGCCCCCCGAGCCCCGGTATCGCCGCCGTGCTCTCCGCCCTGATCCCCGGACTCGGTCAGCTCTACGCGGGCCGGCTGCTCGCGGGGGCCCTGTGGTTCCTGGCGGCGGGATTCGCCTACTGGGCCGTGCTGCTGCCCGGCTTCCTGGTCCACGCGCTGAGCGTCTGGTCCGCCTACCAGAGCGCCAAGCGCTGGCGGGGTTACTACTGACCCGCGGGCGGCTTTCTGCTCTTGTCCCGCGTCGCGCGGACCGCGAGAATGCGGGCAGGGGTGAGGAGCTTGGTCCGTTTCCTTCAGACGGGCGACTGGCAGCTCGGCATGACGCGTCACTTCCTGGGCGACGAGGCCCAGGCGCGCTTCACGGAGGCGCGCTTCGGCGCCATCCGTCGCATGGCGCGGCTCGCCTCCGAGCAGGGCTGCGAGTTCGCCGTGGTGTGCGGCGACGTGTTCGAGTCGAACCAGGTCGATCGGCGCACCGTGGCGCGCGCACTCGAGGCCCTGGCCGAGATGTCGGTTCCCGTCTACCTGCTGCCCGGCAACCACGATCCGCTCGACGGCGCGAGCGTGTACCGCTCGCGCGGCTTCCGGGAGCGGGTCCCCGAGAACGTGTACGTCCTCGAGGACGAGCGCCCTGTCGCGATCCGGGCCGGGGTCGAGCTGGTGGGCGCCCCCTGGAGTGCGAAGCGGGTGGACGCGGACCTCGTGGCCCGCACCTGTGCATCCCTCGACCCGCGGCCGGGCACGACCCGGATCGTCGCCGCCCACGGCGCCGTGGACGCCCTCTCCCCGAACCGCGACGATCCGGCCGCCATCGGCCTCGCCGCGGCCGAGTCGCTGCTCGCCGAAGGCCGGATCCACTACCTGGCACTGGGCGACCGACACTCGCTCACGGCCGTCGGCGAGAGCGGCCGCATCTGGTACGCGGGGGCTCCGGAGCCCACGGACTTCGACGAGGTCGGCCCCGGGCACGCTCTGGTGGTAGAGCTAGACGACGAGCGGGCCCACGTGGTGCCGCATCACGTCGCCACCTGGCAGTTCGTGCGACGCGGCGGCATCGCGGCGGATGGCGAGGAGGACCTGGACGCGCTGGAGGAGTGGCTGGGCGGATTCGAGTGCAAGGAGCGCGTGGTGCTGAAGCTGGGGCTGGAGGGGAGCCTCGACCTGCGAGGCGCCGCCCGGCTCGAGGCCATTCTGGAGCACGGCCGCGACCTGTTCGCCGCCCTCGAGCGCTGGGACAGGGAGACGCGGCTCGCCGTCCGGCCGGCCGACGGCGACTTCGACCACCTCGCGCTCTCCGGCTTCGCGCGAAGCAGCGTCGAGCGGTTGCGCGCCCAGGCTTCGGGAGAGGTCGCCGAGGCGGGGGTCGCCCGCGACGCGCTGGCGCTCCTGGTGCGCCTGGCGGGCGCGTCGGAGGCGGCCGCATGAGAATCCGGCGCCTGCGACTGCGCCACTACCGCGGAATCCTCGACCGGGAGATCCACTTCGCCTCGATCGGTGTGACGCTCGTCGTCGGGCCCAACGAGATCGGCAAGTCGAGCCTCGCGGAGTCGCTCGACCTGCTCTTCGACGAGCTCGACAGCACGGCGAAGCAGAGCGTGAGGGCCGTGAAGCCGGTGGACCGCGACGAGGCAACCGAGATCGAGGCGGAGGTCGAGACCGGCCCCTACCGATTCACCTACTCGAAGCGCTTCCACCGCAGACCCGCGACCTCGCTGCGGGTGAGCGAGCCCGCCGTCGAGAACTGGACCGGGCGCGAGGCCCACGATCGCGCCCAGGCGATTCTGTCCGAGACCGTCGACGTGGATCTGTGGCGGGCGCTGCGCATCCAGCAGGGGGAGGGGCTGCGCCAGCCCGCCCTCGGCGAGCAGCCGGCGCTGGCCGCGGCGCTGGACCAGGCCGCCGGTCGCGCGGCCAGCGGGACCCGGGAGGAGACCCTCTACGACGCCGCGTTCCAGGAGTACGCGCGCTACTTCACCCCGACGGGTCGGGTGCGGCGCGAGATCGCCGAGGCGGAAGCCGTCGCCCTTCGCCAGCGAGAGGCTGCCCAGGCGAAGAAGGCGGACCTCGCTGCGCTGGAGGCCGACGTGGCGCGGGAGCGCGAGCTGGTCCGCGCACTGGAGGCGCTGGCCCGAAGCGAGCGCGAGAGCGTGGAGGCCTCCCGAGAGCAGGAGGCGCTCCGGTCTCGGGTCGAAGCACTGCGCGGCGAGCTGCGCTTCGTCGAGACGCAGCGCAGCGCGGCGTTGTCCGCGGAGCGCGACGCCGTCCAGGCGACGGCTGCGCGCGCTGCGCTGCTTGGCGAGCTGGCCGACGCGACCGCGGAGGGGCATGGGCGTGGCGAGGAGCGCGCGGAGGCGGAGCCGGAACGCGCCGCGGCGCTCGAGGCATACGAGGACGCGGAGCGGCACGAAGCGGGTACGCGGTCGGGCTGTGAGATGGCCCGGCAGGCCGCGCAGCAGGCGCGCAGCGAGCTCGAGCGGATTCAGCTCGCGCGCGAGCTCGCCGAGGCACGGGAGGGATTGCGGCGCGTCGACGCCGCGCTCGCCTCCGCCGCGGAGGCCGAACGCGTCCTGGCGGGGCGGGTCGTCGACGAGCGCCGTCTACGCGCCATCCAGGAGGCCCTCCTCGCGATGGAGCGCGCTCGCGCCCGCGTCGAGGCAGAGGGGCCGCTGGTGCGCGTCCAGCCCGAGACGCAGCTCGAAGCGCGCATCGACGCGCGGGAAGAACGCCTCGCGTGCGGCGCGACCCGGGAGGTGCGCGTCGCAGAGGCGCTCGAGCTGTCTCTGCCCGGTGTCGTGCGCCTGGAGGTGCTGGCCGGCGCCGGCGCCGCCGCCCGCCTCAAGACGCTGGAGGAGAACGAGGCGCGCCTGCGGACGCTGTGCGAGGAGTGCGACCTCGCCGACGCCGAGGACGCGATGCGGGCCCACGAGACCTACCGCGCCGCACGCCGCACGCTGGAGGAGCGCGACCGGGTGCTGGCGGCGGCTCTCGGCGGCGAGACCCGCGAGGCACTCCGGGCGCGACTCGGTGGCCTCGAGGAACGCATCGCCCGCTGCGCGGAGCCGCCGAGCGCGACGCCGCAGCCGTCGGAGCTCGAGACGGCGCGCTCCCGGGTGCGTGAGGCCGAGTCGGCTCTCGCGGAGGCCGAGACGCTGCACCGCGAGGCCGAAGCCCTGCGCACGGCGCGTGCCGCCCGCCTGCGCGAGTGCGACCGGGCGCACGACGAGGCCGCGCTGCGGCTCGAGCTGGCGCGCGAGGCACAGCTGGCGGCCGAGCGGCGCCTCGAGGCCGCCCGCTCGCAGGCGAGCGACGCGCAGCTCGACGAGCAGCGCGCAGCCGCGGCCGACGCGGCCCGGCAGGCCGAGGCCCGGTCCCGTGCGACGTCGGAGCAGCTCGCCGCGCTCGAACCGGACGCCGTGAACTCGCGCGCGCGAGCGCTCGACGAGGCGCTGCTCCGCACGCGCCGCGAGATCGAAGCGGCGCGCTCCGAGCAGATCGCGCTGCGCGAGCGCCTCGCGCTGCGAGGCGAAGAGGGGCTGAAGGAGCAGGTCGACGACGCGGAGACCCGCGCCCTGCGCGCCGAGCGCGACGTAGCCCAGCGGGCCCGGCGGGCCGCTGCGGCGCGCTGTCTGTTCGAGACGCTGCACGCCGAGCGCGAGGCGGCGCGCCGCCGCTACGCGGAGCCCCTGCGCGCGCGCATCGAGGCGCTGGGACGGCCCGTCTTCGGCAGCTCGTTCCAGGTCGAGCTCGACGACTCGCTGCGGATCGCAAACCGCGCGCTCGACGGCGTCAAGCTCGCCCACGACCAGCTCAGCGCCGGAGCGCGCGAGCAGCTCTCCCTGCTCGCGCGGCTCGCGTGTGCGGAGATGGTGGCCGAGGCGGGAGGGGTCCCGATCATCCTCGACGACGCGCTCGGCCACTCGGATCCCACGCGGCTGCGGGAGCTGGGCGCCGTGCTCTCCCGCGCGGGAGCGAGCGTCCAGCTGATCGTCCTCACCTGCGCGCCGGAGCGCTACCTCGCGGTGCGCGACGCCCGGCGGGTCGAGCTCACCTGAGCGGCGCACCAGGCCCTCGGATCCCGCGGGGAAGCGATCGCGTGGCGCGAAAAATTTCGCGCTCTGCTGCCACAAGCGCGCTCGGCCAACCACCTACTCAAGACGAGCGCCCCCGAAGCTCCGCCGCAGCCGCCGCACGGTCCGTGCGGAACGACGAGGAGCCTCGTCCGCGACATCGCTGGCGCGACGTCGCGACGGAGGTTCTCCATGCGACGCGACTGCTTCGGATCATGCTGTGCTGGAATTGCGATCGCCCTCGTCCTGCTCTGGGGCGCCTCCGCGAGCGCCACGTCCGACCTGACGCTTGCCGATCTCCAGGAGGGCGAGTCGTTCCTCTCGGGAGACGAGACGCTCAAGTTCGACGACTTCGACATCGTGGTCACGGGCATCCTCGACACGGATCCGGTCGGCGAGGACGAGCTGCTGGACTACGAGGTCGTCATCCTGGAGGACGGCTTCCGGATCGTCGGTCCGATGGGCGCGGCGGACGGAAATCGGGGAGACATCCTCGTCTCCTTCAACGTCTGGGGACTGACCGCAGCCATCTTTGGCGCATCGAGCTTCTTCAACGGCAATGCGCTGGGTACGGGGGCTCTGGCCGCCGTGGAGGAGACGCTTCGGGAGCTCGAGGGCGAGGACCCGCAGCAGCCCCCGATCGGCTCGCTCTTCGTGGCGGCGACGGGCGGCAGCGAGCCGCTCAAGTACGACGAGACCAGCTTCGACCCGGTGATGCACCTGCGTGTCAACAAGGACATCATCGTCGACAGTGACGGCGGCATCATCTCCGCGATCTCCTTCGTGGACCAGCGCTACGCGGTGGTGCCCGAGCCCCGGACCGTGCTGCTCGTCCTCGGCGGGCTGGGCATGCTCGCCGTCAGCGTGCGGCGCCAGCGACGCTGAGCCGAGCTAGTCTCTCCCCGCGAGCCGCGTGGTCGCCGCGCCGCGCGCGGGGGGAGGGAGCGTGACGAGCGCAAGCCGGGAGGAGTCGGACCAGCCGACGGACAGCGGCGGAACGGCGGCGCGCGAGGCCCGCACCCGCGGCGAGCCCCACGCACGCCTCGTGCTGCTGCGACACGCCGAGCCCGACTGGACGCCGGGCGGCGGCCCCTCGGTCATCGATCCCGGCCTCACGTCCTTCGGGCGGCACCAGGCCCGCGCCTCCGCGGAGCGGCTCGCCCGCGAGGGAATCGACGCGATCTACGTGAGCCCCTACCGGCGCTCCCAGGAGACGGCCGACTGCCTCGCCGAGCGGACGGGCCTCGAGCCGGTGACCGTCGAGCCGCTCGCCGAGGTGGGGATCGCGGTCGAGGGGCTCTCCCAGGAAGAGGTGGACCGCTACTTCGTCGCGGGCTCCCAGCGTCCCCTCTACGAGCACTGGAAGGGCTGGCCGGGCGCGGAGTCCTTCCACGACTTCCACGACCGCGTCAGCGCCGGCGTTGCGGACGTGCTGGGCCGGCACGGCATCCGGGCGACGCGCGAGCACGACTTCACGACCTGGAGCTTCGACGCGGAGCAGCCGACGATCGCGATCGTCGCCCACGGCGGAACCAATGCGGTCGCCCTCACCCACCTGCTCGACATCCACCCGGTCCCGTGGGAGTGGCTGCGCTTCGAGAGCGAGCTCGCCGCCTTCTCGGTCGTGCAGGCGCGGCGCCTGGGCCCCTCGGGCCGGGTCTGGTCGCTTCAGAACTTCAACGAGGTCGACCACCTGAGCGCGGCCGGTCTGCGGTAGCACGGGTCGACGGCTGCCCTGCGCGTCCGGGCGCACCCGCTGGTGGGCCCCGGTCGATTGTGTCACCGTCTGCGGCCCGTGAAGATCGGACTCGTAGGATTTCCCCAGAGCGGCAAGAGCACCGTATTCAGCGCGCTCACCGGACTCGCGGTCGAGACGGGCTACGGGGGACGCGCGGACAAGGTCCACCTGGGCAGCGTCAAGGTCCCCGACCCGCGCGTGGACGCCCTGGCCCGGCTCTACGACCCGAAGAAGACGACCTACGCCGAGATCACCTTCACGGATCTCGGCGGCGGGCACGGCGAGGGGATCGACCGCAAGGCGCTCAACGACATGCGCAGCGTCGACGCCCTGTGCCAGGTGCTGCGCGCCTTTCCCGACGCGGCGGGCGAGCAGGGCGACCCGCTCTCCGAGCTGGTCGGTCTCGAGACCGAGACGATCCTGGCCGACCTCGAGATCGTCGAGCAGCGCGCCGCGCGCCTGCGCAAGGACCGCAGCGACCCGCGGGAGCTCGAGCTGCTCGAGCGGGTCCAGGCCGCGCTCGAGGACGAGACCCCGGCGAGGCGCCTCGGGCTCGGCGAAGACGAGCGCAAGCAGCTCTCGGGCTACAGCCTCCTCACGCTGAAGCCGCTGCTGCTGGTGCTGAACGTCGCGGAGGAGCGCGCCGCGGGCGATCCCCCCGAGGCGATCGCCGCCGCGGCGCGCGAGCGGGGTCTCGGGCTCGTGGTGCTGTCCGCGCAGGTCGAGATGGACATCGCCCAGATGGAGGCCTCCGAGCAGCAGGAGTTCCTCGAGTCGCTGGGGCTGGCGGAGCCCGCCGCCCACCGCTTCATCCGGGCGGCCTTCGAGCTGATCGACCTGGTCTCCATGCTGACCGCCGGCCCGGACGAGTGTCGCGCGTGGCCGATCCCGCGCGGCACGCCCGCCCCCCGCGCCGCCGGCAAGATCCACTCGGACATCGAGCGTGGCTTCATCCGCGCCGAGGTCGTGCCCTGGCAGGAGCTGGTGGAGCGCGGGAGCGAGGCCGCCTGCAAGGAGGCGGGCGTGCTGCGGGTCGAGGGAAAGGACTACGTGGTGCTCGACGGAGACGTCGTGCACTTCCGCTTCAACGTGTAGTCGCTCCCCGGGCCCTGCGTCCAGGGCACGAACGCAGCGGCCGCGCTGCGTCGCGCTCCTGCAGGGGCCGGCCCCGCTCTCCCCGATGCGCGGCCCGCTCCAGTCGCGTGCTCCTCGCGTCGATAGCGCCATGGGGTCCGGCCAGTCCGAGGGCGGGCCCTGCGGAGGACCCGTGGAAGCGGATCATTCCGAGAGCGCGATCGCCGCGCGGCTCGCCGAGCGCCGCGTGCTCGTGACCGGCGGGGCGGGTTTCCTGGGCCGGTACGTCGTGGAGCGGCTGCGCCGCGCGGGGGCGCCCGAGCCGATGGTACCGCGCCGCCGCGACTGGGATCTCACCGATCCCGGCGCGGTGGCGCGCCTGCTCGAAGCCAGCCGGCCGGAGATCGTCGTCCACCTGGCGGCCGAAGTGGGCGGGATCGGGGCCAACCGGCGCAGCCCGGGGCGCTTCTTCTACGCCAACATGGCGATGGGGATGCAGGTTCTCGAGGAGGCGCGTCGCACCGGCGTCGCGAAGTTCGTCCTCGTCGGAACCGTCTGCGCCTACCCGAAGCACACGCCGGTTCCCTTCCGCGAGACGGATCTCTGGAACGGCTACCCGGAGGAGACGAACGCTCCCTACGGCGTGGCGAAGCGGGCCCTGCTGACCATGCTGACCGCGTACCGGGAGCAGTACGGGCTCACTGGAATCGGCCTGCTGCCCGTGAACCTCTACGGGCCCGGAGACGACTTCGACCCGGAGCGGTCCCACGTGATTCCGGCGCTGATCCGCAAGTGCGTCGAGGCCCGCCAGGCCGGGAGCGAGCGCATCGTGTGCTGGGGGACGGGTTCAGCGTCGCGCGAGTTCCTTTTCGTGGAGGACTGCGCGGAGGCGATCGTCCGGGCGACGGCGCTCTACGACGGACCCGAGCCGGTGAACCTCGGGTCGGGCGAGGAGACGACGATCCGCTCGCTCGTCGAGCGGGTCGCGGGCCTCACGGGCTTCGAGGGTCGGATCGACTGGGACAGCTCGAAGCCGGACGGGCAGCCCCGACGCTGGCTCGACGTGTCGCGGGGGCGGGAGCGCTTCGGATTCGCGGCGCGCACGCCCCTCGAGGAAGGCCTTCGCAAGACGGTCGACTGGTACGAGTCCGAGGGGCTGCACGGGCGCTGAGGCACTGCGCTCCGCGCGTCTCAAGTTCCGCCTCCTGCGAGCCGCTCAGGACCGAGACCCCTCGGACCCGAGGCAGGCCATGGCGTATTCGATCAATCGGGATGCAGTGCGCTGGCGCGTCGTGGACGGCGAGGCGGTGCTGATCCACGTGAAGACCACCTTCTACTACAGCCTGAACGCAACCGGCACGGCCGTGTGGGAGCTGCTGGCCGAGGGCGATCGCAGCCTCGACGAGCTCGTCGAGGCCGTGGCGGCGCGCTTCGAGCGCGATCCCTCGAAGGTACGCAGCGACGTGGAGCTGTTCCTCGAGCAGATGACGAAGGAAGAGCTCGTCGAGGCTCGCTGAGCGCCGTCGCGCCCATCACGGAGACAAGAGTCAGAGGCGGAGAGAAGAGTCAGAGGGAGAGGATGGACGATTCGAAGCCGAAGCAGGAGAGCCCGCCCCGGCCGGAGACTCGAAGCGACGCGCCGCCCGCAGCGGCGGCGGCCGGTGCCGAGCGCTACGAGCCGCCGCAGCTCCTCAAGTTCGAGAAGCTCGAGAAGCTCATCGTCAGTGGGGAGTAGGGGGCGCAGCGGGGCGGGGCCGCGACCCGGTCCAAGCGCCTCGACCAGCTCGGAGTCGCCGTGCAGGCCGATCGCTCCGCCATCGCCGCGAACGTCGCGAACGAGCTCCAGCTCTTCGAGGCCGCGCGCAGCGGGCGCGTGCTCTTCCACGGCAACAGCATGGAGCCGCTGCTCGAGGACGGCGACGCACTGCTCCTCGAGCCGGTCCGCTTCGAGGACGTGCGCCCGGGCGACCTCGTCACCTACCGGCTCGACGAGCGTTTCCCCACGCTGCGGGTGCTGCGCGTGCGCCGCTCCCATCTGTTCCTCGGGGCCGACAACTGGCCGGGGCGGCGCTTCCGTACCTGGCCCGAGCACCTTCTGGGACGCGTGGTGGCGCGCACCCGGGCGGGCCGGACCCTCTCGGCCTCGAGCTCCGCGTGGCGCGCCCGCACGGCCTGGGTGCTCGCGCGCAACCGCGTGGGCAAGTGGGCCTTCCGCGCGCGGCGTCGCGCGCGCCTCGCCTGGGAGCGCGGGACGCACGGCGCGGACGAGCGCTACCCGAAGCCGCCCAACGTCCAGATCAACCTGAGCTCGCGCTGCAACCTCGCCTGCCGCATGTGCCCGTACCTCGCCATCCACAGCGGCGACAGCGTGCCCAACGTGCTCTCGGCGGAGAGCTTCGAGAAGCTGCTGCCGCTGGTGGCGGAGGTGGGGGCGGTGCACCTGAGCGGCTCGGGCGAGCCGATGCTCAACCGGGAGCTTCCGCGCCTGCTCGCGCGCATCCGCGAAGCGGCGCC